>Ga0193751_1000143_pt1 | contig 64653 bp, 59 predicted proteins | sample L1c2metaG_FD_143050 | JGI IMG/M metagenome (GOLD analysis project Ga0193751, IMG submission 143050) | Soil microbial communities from a riparian zone of the East river system, Colorado, United States - L1c2 | ecosystem: Environmental > Terrestrial > Soil > Riparian zone | place: USA: East River...
ATCGGGGCGCTCCTCGAATCGCTCGAAAGTTGTTGCTGCACAACCACTTTCGCTGATTCGGCGCCCCGATGCGCCTGATTAGTGTGAGATATCCGGGCTAACCCCTCCCCGCCATTCGCTGCGCGAATGGGGGGAGGGGAACAGAGAGACCTGTGCATGCCCTAGCGCGGAAGCGGGGGGAAGCGTTAGGCCGAAGGCCGTAATACGCCGACTGGATGCGGGACGGCGCAATACGCTTCCCCCCGCTTTCGCGGGGGGAAGGCTATTGCGCCCTACGTCTGCATTCGCCCGATTACGGGTATTGCTTCACCAATTCGTCAAAGGCGGCGTGGGCGTCGAGGATGCCGTTGCCGACCCGGTTGCGCGGGCCGTTGGTCTTCCGCGCCTGCGCATTGAGGATGCTCTGCAGCGTTCCGGGGGGCACTTGGGCGGGGCCCCATTTCGGGTTGCTCCGCAGCCCCGCCACGACGCCCGCCGTCAGCGCGCAGGCCGCCGAGGTTCCGCCGTTGGTGGCGTAGGCATCGGTGGTCTCGCAGAACTGGCTGGGCGCGCAGAAGTCCGGCTTGTCGAGCCCCAGCAGCGGCTGGCCGGGCCCTTGCGAGGAAAAGCCGAGCCACAGGGTATCGGCGCGCACGGCGCCGACGGAGAGGACCTGGTCCAGGGAGTTGGCGCCGAAAATGCTGCGGCCGGGCCCGCGGTCGAGGCCGCCGCAGCGCATGTCCGGGCAAAACTGCCCGCAATTTCCGGCCGCGAACACGACGTCGATTCCGCTGCCGACCGCCTGCACGACCATCTGGTTGAAGGCGTGCTGCGGGCCGTTGGTGTAGCTGCCGGCCGGGTGTTCGGGTTTGCGATCGTAGATCGACCACGCATTCACCAGGATCCACGGCCCGGGAAACTGGCCGTTGGCCCGATATTGCGCGATGCCGTCGAGCATCGTCCGATACGCCGCATCGGCGGTGTGCAGGAAGAAGTCGCAAACGTCGATGATTCGCGGCGGCACCATCGGCAGATCGAACAGCCTGACGTCGGGCGCCACTTGCAGGACATTGTTGGCGATCATCATGGCGTGGGTGCGCAGGGTCGGCGTGCCGGGCGACACCGTCGTGCCCGGCAATTTCTGCTGCACCGGCCAGCCGCTCGCGTAGCTGCTGCCGAGCACGGCGGCGTCGAGACCCTGGTCCACGATCACGACGTTCACGTTCGCGCCCTTGAGGCCGTGCTGGTCCCTGACGTAGGGCACACCGAGCAGCACCTCCGCGGCGGCGCGGTCGGCGAAGATCGGGTCGCTCGCCTCGCTCGGGCACCAGTGGTCGGCGCCGAAAAACGGCAGGTCGGCGCCGCTGCCGATGAAAACCTCCCCCCGCTGGTCCTGAACCCGGTCCTGAAAGTCCCCGGCCGCGGCGGCGTTCGTCATAATGAGGCCGACGACGAGTTGCCTGGGCACCCGCTGCTCGACGCCGGGGACGCGCACGGGGTTGGACGGCAGCGCAACGACCTCGAAGCGCCGCGCTATCATGTCCCCGCCGCGCAAGCTGTGCGCGATGTAGGCCTGGACCCCCTTGAGATCGCCGCGGGCATAGGCCGCCCACAATTCGGCAGTCGTGTGAAGCACGACATAGTGCCTGACGTCATTATCCATCACCGTGCCTCCCCATGGACCAGGTGCGCGTTCCCGCATCCTGGTCGCCTCGCCCACGCGGAGCAAGGCTTGCAATGGCACCGAGCATAGTAGAGGAATCGCCCGCTCGACAAATACCACCCCTTTTCCGGCCGAGGCACATGCCCGCCAGTTCGTCGAACGGCGAATTCACGACGCCAGTCAGCCGGCGGCTGGCGGCTGTCGCCTTCGTCGACATCGTCGGCTACTCGATCCTCATGGCGCGGGACGAGACGCGCACCCATCAGCGCTGGATGGCGATCCTGGACGAGGTGATCCGGCCGCAACTCGGCAGCCGCGGCGGCCGGCTCGTCAAGTCGACCGGCGACGGGGTCCTGGTGGAATTTCCCAGCGCCTTCGACGCGGTCGCCTGGGCGCGAGAGGTGCAACGGTCCGTGCATGCGGCGGCGCCCGGCGGCAGCGCCCAGCCGCCGGTCGCGTTGCGCGTGGCCGTGCATCTGGGCGACGTCATTTCGACCGCGGACGACATCTACGGCGACAACGTCAATGTCGCCGCCCGGCTGCAGGAGCACGCCGAGCCGGGCGGCATCGTGCTGTCGGAAACCGTCTACGATCTCGTGCGCGGCAGCATCGGCTCGCCGGCGCGCGATCTCGGATTCCTCGAGCTGAAGAATTTCGACAAGCCGGTGCGGGCCTACGCGCTCGACTCCGAGGTCAGCGGAATCCAGGTGCCGTTGCGTCCCAAACAGGGGAAGCTGCCGTCGATCGCCGTCCTGCCGCTGCTGAACGCCGGCGGCGACCCGGCCGACGATTATTTTTGTGACGGCATTGTGGAGGACATCACACTCTCCCTGGCCGGATTGCACGAGCTTGTCGTGATCTCCAGGGGCTCAACCCTGGCGTTTCGCGGGCGCCAGCCCGATCCGCGCGAGGTGGCCCGGGTGTTCGGCGTCCGCTACGTCCTGATGGGCAGCCTCAGGCGATCCGAGCGGCTGGTGCGGGTCTCGGTGGAGCTGTGCGATGCCAATACCGGCGCCAGCCTGTGGGGCGAGAAGGCGGATATCCCGCCCGGTGAGCTGTTCGATGTTCAGGATCGTATCGTCGGGCGGATCGTGGCCGGCATCGCGCCGAACGTGCACGCCGCGGAGCTGCGCGCTGCCATGAGGAAAAAGCCGGAGAACTTCACCGCGTACGACCACACGCTGCGGGCGCTGCACATCATCAACAGTCTCGACAAAAGCACCTTCCTGCAGGCGCGGGAATATCTCAACAGCGCGATGCAGGAAGATGCGAATTTTGCCATGCCGGTCGCCTGGGCGGCGCGCTGGCACAGCATCTATGTCGGCCAGGGCTGGTCGAGCGATCCCGCGGGCGACTCCGCCAAGGCGGCGGAACTCGCGACCCGGGCGATCGACCTGGACCGCGACAACGCCCTGGCGCTGGCCACGCATGGACATCTGCGGTCCTATCTGTTCCACGATTACGACAGCGCGCTGGTTTATTTCGATCGGGCGCTGGCCGCGTGTCCCAACCATGCGCTGGCGTGGATCCTGTCGAGCGCCACGTTGAGCTACGTCGGACGCAGCGAGCAGGCGATCAGGCATGCCGAACAGGCGCTGCGGCTGTCTCCGTTCGATCAAAGCCTGTTCTATTACTACATGTTCCTGAATTTGGCGCACTACAGTCACGGGAACTACGAGGAAGCGGTGAAGTGGGGCCGGATGTCGACCAACGAGAACCCGTTCTACACCGCCAATTACCGGCCGCTGATGGCCGCCCTGTCGGCGCTCGGGCGTCTCGCCGAAGCGCGCGAGGTGGGAGCCGCCATGATGAAGCTCGAGCCCGATTTCTGCGTCAGCGTCTGGGGGCGGACCCGGCAGCCGTTCCGCGATCGCGAGGTCGGGGAGAAGTACATGGAGCATTTGCGCAACGCCGGCCTGCCGAACTGAGACCCCGTAACAGTCCCGCCGTCCTCCCGCGCGCAAGCAAACATGGCGCCAATTCCGCTGCTGCACGAGAATCTTCCCTCGATCGCGGTCCTGCCGCTGCATAATTTCGGCCGCGATCCGGCCGACGATTATTTTGCCGACGGCATCGTCGAGGACGTCATCCTGTCGCTTGCCCGCTTGCGCGAGCTTCTGGTGATATCCCGCGGCTCCACCTTGAAGTATCGCGGGCCGGACATCGACCCGCGGCACGTGGGACGCGACCTGGGGGTCCGCTACGTCCTGGGCGGAAGCGTCAGCAAGGCGGCGCAGCGGTTGCGGGTCTCCGCGCAACTCTATGACGCCGAGACCGGCAGCAGCTTGTGGACCAAGACGATGGAGTTCGGGCCCGGCGACCTGTTCGCGGTGCAAGACCAGGTCGTGCGGCGCGTGGTGCCGCGCATCGCGCCGCACGTGCGGGCGGCGGAGCTGCGCGGTGCCCTGCGCAAACGCCCGGAGAGCTTCACCGCGTACGACTGGATGCTGCGGGCGCTGCACATCATCAACAGCCTCGACGTGAACACATTTCTGCAGGCGCGCGAGTTCCTGAACCGGGCGATGACGGAAGATTCGCATTTCGCCATGCCGGTCGCCTGGGCGGCCCGGTGGCACTGCCTGCGGATCGGGCAGGGCTGGTCTCCCGCGCCGGACGAGGACGCCAGGCGGGCCACCGAGCTTGCAACACGGGCGATCGACCTGGATCGGCAAAACGCGCTGGGCCTCGCCACCTATGGGCACCTGAAGTCGTTCCTGTTCCACGACTACGACGTTGCCATGGTCTATTTCGATCGCGCCTTGACCGCCTGTCCCAACAGTTCGCTCGCCTGGATATTGTCGAGCGCCACCTTGAGTTACGTCGGCCGTGGAGCGGAGGCCGTCGAGCGGGCCGGGCAGGGGCTGCGGCTGTCGCCGCACGATCAAAGCATCTTCTACTACTATGCGTTCCTCAGCATCGCGCACTACAGCAACGGCAACTATCCCGAGGCCATCAGGTGGGGCAGGATGGCCGCTCGCGAGAATCCGGTCTACACTACGACCTACCGGATCCTGGCGGCGAGCCTCGCGGCCACGGACCGGCTGGAAGAGGCGCGCGACTCGGCGGCAGCGGTGCTGAACCTGGAGCCCGATTTCCGCCTTGGCGAGTACGAAAGGACGCGGCAACCATTCCAATCTTTGCAGATCAAGACGCGCTATTTGCAGCAGTTGAAGAAGGCCGGCCTGCCCAACTGAGGTCCGTTTTGGGGGCGCGCGCGGCAGCCATGAAGGAGGGCGTGCGATGAAAGGCGGCATTGGACCAGCGGACGGCTCGGACGGCTCGGATGGCTCCGACGGCTCCGACGGCTCGGACTCGAGCACCATCCTCATAACCGGAAGCGATATCGCCCGGCCGATCGGGGTGTCCCCGGCGCTGCAGCAGGCAACCGACGCCAACGGGAATCCGCAAGGCTGGTGGCCGGGAAACAAATGGCCGCCGGCCGACCTCGCCGGGCTTTGGCACAACGCCCATCCGACGAAATTTCCGCGCAATTACTGGAGCTTCCTGCACTACTCGATCACCGTGCTGGGCGAATTCGTCCGGGCGAACGCGGCCGGGGTCGAATGGGACACGATCGTGCTGCCGCCGCACCCGACCGGCGCGGCGCTCCAAGCGGAAATCGACGAGCTTGTCGCGCTGGTCGAGTACCGCCCCGGCGTCATGAGCGAAGCCTTGGCGCAGCGCACGAACCTGATCGCCTATTGGCGCGGCGTGCTGATGTTCGATTCGGGATCGGCGCCGCGCACCTGCGACCTGATCGAGATCGCCTCGCACATCGGACAGTTCCAGGCGATGCACTACAAGCGCAAGTTCGATCGCCCGCGGCCCTCGCAGATCTCGCCGTCGCTGCTGCCGCCGATCAATCCGCCGGGGCATCCGGCCTACCCCAGCGGGCATGCCACCGAATCGCGCCTGATGGCGCTTTGCCTGGCGCAAGTGATGCCCGCGGCGGCCAGCACGCCGGTCAATCCCCTGCCGGAAAGCTCGCCATTGCTGGCCATGGCGCAAAGGATCGCGCGAAACCGGGAGGTGCTCGGGCTGCACTATCCCTCCGACAGCAAGTGCGGCAAGCAGCTGGCGGACGCGAGCTTCGACATATTGATGCAGTGCCCGAGCGTCCCGCCCCTCATCACCGAAGCGAAGAAGGAGTGGTGGCCGTAAGGGCAGCGATCCGGCGTCGGGCCGGAGGCGTGGAAGGCTAGTTCTCGCTATTCAAGCGCGGCGTGAAGGGCGGCTACCGGCATTGCGGCGAAAAGCACCTGCACCGGTATCTCGCTGAAGCACCGGTATCTCGCTGAATTTGATTCCGCTACGACAATCGTTGCGCGCTTGGTGGCCATTATAACCTTGGCAAAGCAGGCCGCGAAGGATAGGAAGAGGAACCCGACCATGCCCATCCCCCCGAAACCCAGTCCGGAAGCTCTAGCCGTCGCTACTGGTGCGATCATCTCAGCACTTTTGGACATTTTGATCCGGAAAAAAGTGCTGACTGCCCCCGAAGTGCGGGACGCCCTGCGGGCCGCGATGCAAGGGACGCAAACCCTGACCCCCGAAGGCCTTCAGGCCTCGCAATTCATCGCCGTCTTGTTGCAACATTTCCCCGAGAGTTTCTAACCAAGCCTCTAGCGGGCCGGCTTGTGCCATGACCGCGAACCTTCAAAACCCGATCTTTACCGACGAAACCAAGGCCCGCGAGTGGCTTGAAGCGCGAGTCTGGCCCCACGGTCCGGTCTGCCCCCATTGCGGCGTCACTTCCGAGTACGTGACCAAGCTCGACGGCGCGAAGTCGGGCGTTGCCAAAGTGTATGAGGTTAGGCCGCTCCGCGTGGGCACGGCGGAACGCGCACCGTGCCGATGCGGCAAAAGTCTTGGCCGCCTTTGCTCACCCTACGAACTGCGTCGATCTCATCGGAACATGCTCTAGCGTTTAAACCCTTAACCAGACCGCGCCGTGCAATCTCGCGATGCACCTCCTCGCCGGCGTCGAACCGGAGCAATCCGCTGTTTGATGGACTCAATGCGCGAAATCACCGCCTCTTGAGCGAAATCCACGACTGCGCCAAAAACGAATGCGGATAGATAATCGCGATCGAACGCGGATAGCTGCGCTTTTCCAATTTTGATTTCTGTCAGTTCGGCCTTCAAAAACGCGGCGCGCAGCAACAGCGTTGCAAGAGCAAACGCTGTTTTCAAATTAAGGAGCGGTCCTTGGCCTTCTTTGCCCTTGGACGGGCGGGACTCTTGCCCTTTTTGGACCTATGCTGCGGTGGCGACTTCAACGGCACGCTCGAAGCGAGCCCATGCATCCGGGCGCAAGTCCAATTTCTTATCTCGCCTCGACTCAGGAGATGTTGCCATGACAGCGTCCTTCGATTATGCGCAGTTGCTAAAGCTCATTGTGGAGCATCCAGAGTTCCAAAAGTTTATCGAAGATAAACAGACACTGCAACGGCTGAAGGATGCCCTTCAATTGGGGGTAGCTGGGATTGCCTGGGTTGGTGCGTATTCCACCTTTCTACTTGTCTGGGCGGGGTTCGAATTGCTTATTGAGATTTTGATTATGAGAGCGTTGCGACTTACGCCCCAAGAAACTTCGATTTTATGCGGAAGTCTGAACTTTGGCGCCAAAGTTAACATAGCGTATTCGCTTCTTGCTCGCGACGAAGCCAATGCTGAAGGACTTTCTCTGTTGAAGAAGGCGCACAACGTTGCTGATCGTAATAGCTTCGCTCATGGGTTTTTATTTTCCGATCGCGTTGAAGACGGAAATTATTTGGTTCCGAAGTTGGTGAAGCGTGACATAAAAGACAAATACAGAGTTATCGCCAAGCCTTTGGGTGCGGACGAAATTCTCAAACACTCGTCAGATTTCATGCAGCGCGTTAACGACGCCCTCACTCACTTCAAAGTGACTCCTGAAGACATGCAGGCTTACCAAAAATCGATTGCAGACGAAGCGTCAACTCCGGCACGTGGGGGTAAGCCCCATCTCGAATCTCCGACCAATTCTCCGACATCCAGTCGGAAAGAGCCTCCGTAACTGCATCGACAACCCTTTCGTCGGGCGCGCCAGCACCCCCCGGAGGATTTTGTTCAACAATGTAACGATTGGACAGGGCAGTACTTCTGAAGATGCGACGGCTGGCGTCATGATTTCATGGCGTTTTTTCCGACATGGGGGTCAGGCTCTCGCGCGAACACTCGCACGGCCACGGGCCAATCATCCTTCGAGGCTCGCTACGCTCGCATCTCAGGATAACGGTCAACAATTAGGGCCGTCGGTATCATAGGGTTTGCGGGTGATTGACTCGGCCGTCATTCCGGATCGCGGGCAAAGCCCGCTAGTCCGGAATCCATAATCACCGTCCGTGGTTATGGATTCCGGGCGTAGGCGGCCTTCGGCCGCCGTTCTTGGAATTGGAGAACGCCGACGCGAAGCGTCGGCTACCGCTTCGCGGCGCCCCGGAATGACGACCGAGTTGATCAGTCGGATTTCGTATCAGGCGCCAGGCGCTCCCGAGTCCGCATTCCTGACTCCTGACCACTGACCACTGTCCCCTGTCTCCACCGCATCCCATCGCGCAGTCGCATCATCCGGCGGCACCGCGGCGATCAGCGCCCGGGTGTAGGGATGCTGCGGATCGGCGAACACCGCTTCGGTCGCGCCCTGCTCGACGATCTCGCCGCGCAGCATCACCAGCACGCGCGGGCACAGATAGCGCACGACCGCGAGGTCGTGCGAGATGAACAGCATGGAAAACCCGTGCTCGTCGCGCAGGCGCAGCAGCAGGTTGAGCAGCTGCGCCTGCACCGACACGTCGAGGCCGGAGACGATCTCGTCGGCGACCAGCACCTTGGGGGCGATGCACAGGGCGCGGGCGATGTTGACGCGCTGGCGCTGGCCGCCGGAGAGCTGCGCCGGGTAGCGCGCCGCCATGTCGGGCGGCAGGCCGATGTCGGCGAGCAGCTCGTGCGCGCGCGCGCGCCGGCCGGCCGCACCGACGCCGCCGCGCGCCTCGAGCGGCTGGGTGACGATGCTCGCGACCTGCCGGCGCGGATTGAGCGCCGAGCGCGGGTCCTGGAACACCATCTGGACCGTCTGGATGCGCGCGCGGCGGGCCGCGGGCGATTGCGCCGTCGCGTCGTGGCCGGCGATGGCGATGCGGCCGGCGGACGGCTGCTCCAGCCCGACGATCAGGCGGGCGAGGGTGCTCTTGCCGCTGCCGCTCTCGCCGACGACGCCGACGAACTCGTTGGCGGCGAGCGCGAAGCTGACGTTGTCGACCGCGACGACCGCCGGCGCGCGGCCGAACAGGCGGCGCGCGGCAAAGCGCTTGGTCAGGCCCTCGACCGCGATCAGCGGCGCGCCGGCGCGCGGGCTCGGCGACGGCGCCAGGTCGGACGGGCGGATGTGCGCGGTGAGCGCCGTGCGGATGCAGGCGGCATCGTGGCCGGCGCCGACGGCGGTCAGCGGCGGATCGGCGGCGGTGCACGCCGCGACCGCGTTGGGGCAGCGCGGCGCGAAGCTGCAGCCGGCGAGGTCCTTGAGGGCGAGGAGCCCCGGCATGCGGTCGGGCAGGGCCGCGACCGCGCGGCGCGGGCCGGTCATGGCGGGCCCGGCGAGCTTGAGGCTGCGCGTATAGGGATGGGCGGGGTCCGCCATGAGCTGCCGCGCCGGCCCGCGCTCGACCGCGCGGCCGGCGTAGAGCACCAGGATGTCGTCACAGATCTGCGCGGCGAGCCGCAGGTCGTGGGTGATGAAGATCAGCGCGGTGCCGTCGCGCGCCTGCAGCTCGGCGATGAGTTGCACGATGCGGGCCTGGATGGTCACGTCGAGCGCCGTGGTCGGCTCGTCGGCGACGACGAGGCGCGGCTTGCCGGCGAACGCCAGCGCGATCAGCACGCGCTGGCACATGCCGCCGGACAATTGATGCGGATAGCGCTCGAGCAGCTGGGCCGGATCGGGCAGGTGGACGCGGGCGAAGAGATGCAGCGCCTGCGCGCGCCGCGCCGCGGCGGCAACGCCGAGCCGCTTGAGGTGCTCAGCCGTCTGCTGCCCGACGGTGAGGACCGGGTTGAGCGCCGCAAGCGGCTCCTGCGGCACGAACGCGATGTCGCGCCCGAGCAGCGCGCGGCGGCGCTCGGCCGGCATGCGCACCAGATCGTCGCCGGCGAAGTCGAGGCGCCCGCCGGTGACCGCGAATCCCGGCGGCAGGAGCTGCGCGATGGCGCGGCCGACCATGGACTTGCCGGCGCCGGATTCGCCGACCAGCCCGAGGATCTTGCCGCGCGCGAGGGTGAAGTCGAGCTCGCGGATCACCGGGATGGTGTCGCCGCCGATCCGGGCGGTGACGGCGAGGGATTGGGCGGCCAGCAGGCTCATGGGCGCACGAGCGATCGTGTTGTCATGACGGAAAGAAGTTGATGTTCAACCTCAGTTACGTACGGTCTGCCTATCTACTGGCCGAACAGTGCGCATCTTGTAGGCATCCTGTTTCCGTCCGCGGAGGCCAAGCTCCGCAGCGGCTGCGCGCTGGCTACTGTACAAAAATAAACGGCTGGCGTAGCGTTTGGAAATTCTCCCGTCCCCGGGAGATGCCGAAATCTCCGGCCATTGCCGGGCGGAAAGGGTGCCGTCGGCAGGCGTCGAACGCTCCTCCGCACCGCATGCTCGCACCCCCGGCGTCTTCGCCGCGGTCGCGAGGGCGTGGTCAAAACCGGCGAGATCGCGAAGGGCAAGACCAATGGATCGCAATCACCTGAATCGCAATGTGCCCCTGCACGGACTGACGCGGCGGGCGTTCGGCATATCGTTCGGCGCCGGCATGGGCATGCTCGCAATGCCGCTCTCCGGCAATGCGGCTCTGAAGAAAGTCCCGATGGCGACGGGCATCGATGCGCTGTTCGCCCCGTTCGTGGTGGCCGCCGAACGCAAGATGTTCGAGAAGCACGATCTCGAGACGAGCTTCAAGCCGTTCGATGACGGCAATGTCGCCCTCGACGCCATCCTCACCGGCAGCTCGGATATCGGCGCGACCACCGAGCTCGGAGGATTGGCCCGCTGGGACAAGGGCGGCAAGCTCTACGTGACGTCGTACGCGTCGACCAGCCGCAAGCAGATCGGCGTCGCGGCGCGCGAAGACATCAAGAAACCGGAAGATCTGATCGGCCGCACGGTCGGGTATCCGCGCGCCACCGGCGGGCACCTTTATTTCGTCAAGTACGTGAAGAAATACAATCTGCCGGAGGACAAGATCAAGGTGAAGACCATGCAGGCGCCGGAGATGGTCGCTGCGCTCGAGCGTCGCGACATCGACGCCTTCTTCCTGTGGGAGCCGTGGCTCGCCAAGGCGGCGCAGCTGGTGCAGGGGGCGCACGTGCTGGCCCGCTCGGGCGACGACGACGTCTACGTTCTCACGTCCTACAATTATTACTCGCAAGGGCTGATGGATGACCGCCCACGGGCGGTCGGGGCCACCAAGGCGCTCATGGAAGCGGCGGATTTCTGCGCGACAAATCTCGATGAGGCGGCCGCGATCACCGCGAAGGCGTTCCGGATTCCGGAACCGGACATGAAGGTGTACATGAGCCGGATGATCTACCGCATGGAAATGCCGAAGACCGTGGTGACGGAGAATTTCCGCGGAGCGGCGGACCTCGCGCTGGGCGAAGGCATCATCAAGAAAATGCCGGACTGGAACGACTTTTTGCGCCCGCAGATCATGAAGGAGGTCGCTCCGGACCGGACCGAAGGCTGGTAGGCTCCGCTCGGCCGGCACGGACCGCAATCGGAGGAGCCCAGCCGGTCGTGGCCGCAGAATTTCTGGTCGCACAAGACGTGGGCTACCGCTATGCCGCCCGCAGGGGCGTGGACTCGGCGCCCGTCCTGGCGAACTTTACCGTCAGTCTCACCGAAGGAGAGTTCTTCTGTCTGCTCGGACCGAGCGGATGCGGCAAGACGACCGTGCTCAACCTGATGGCCGGGTTCCTGGAACCCACGGCCGGAGCGCTGACTCTTGCCGGGCGGCCCATCATGGGCCCGGGGATCGACCGCACCGTGGTGTTTCAGGGCGACGACGCCCTCTTCACCTGGCTGCGCACCATCGACAACGTGGCGTTCGGCCTGCGCATGCGCGGGATGCCGCAGGAACGCCGGCACGCCATCGCCCGGGAATACCTGCATCTCGTGCATCTCGACGGCCAGGAGAACAAGTATCCGAGCGAATTGTCCGGCGGCATGAAGCAGCGGGTGCAGATCGCCCGCGTGCTGGCGACCGACCCGAAAATCCTGCTGATGGACGAGCCTTTCGGGGCGCTGGATGCGCAGACCCGGGCGCGCCTGCAGGACGAGCTGGTGGAAATCTGGCGCAAGACCAGCAAGACCATCGTGTTCATCACCCATGACATCGCCGAGGCGGTCCTGCTGGCCGATCGCATCGGCGTGATGACCAAGGGGCCGGGATCGACGCTGGCCGCGATCATTCCCGTGGAGCTTCCGCGGCCGCGCCGGCGCAGCAGCCCCGGCTTCGGCGAGGCGTGGGAACACATCAACGCGCTGATCGACAATGAAGAGGCAGGGAAACAATGACCGAGCCCAACCTCGCGCCGCCCGCCCTCGCGCCCGACGCCGCGCCGGCAGTGCACCGCCTGCGCCCGGCGGACCTGATCGGCAAGCTCAAGACCGATCACCTCATCTACGCGGCTTCCATCATCGGCATGATCGTGCTGTGGCAGGTCGTCGCCGCGACGTTCTTCAAGCCGCCGTTCTTTCCGACCCCGCCCCAGGTGCTGGCGGCGGCGCAGGAGATGGTGGCGAGCGGCGAGCTGTTCGAGCACATCGGCATCAGCATGCAGCGCATCCTCATGGGATTCCTGATCGGCAGCGCGATCGCGGCGCCGATGGGCCTGCTGATGGGCTCGGTGCCGTTCGTCCGCGCGATCTTCGATCCCTACGCGCAGTTCTTCCGCTTCGTGCCGTCGCTCGCGTGGCTGACCCCGGTGGTGCTGTGGTTCGGCATCGGCGAGATCTCGAAGGTCCTCATCATCGTCTATACGACGGTGTTCATCGTCCTGATCAACACCATGGTCGGCGTTTCGCATATCGCGCCCAACAAGCTGCGCGCGGCCGCCTGCCTCGGCGCCACGCCGCTCAAGGCGTTCCTCCACGTGACCTTGCCGGCGACCCTGCCTTTCATTCTCACCGGCATGCGCCTCGCCATGGGCAATTCGTTCGCCACCGTGGTCGCCGCCGAGATGATCGCCGCCGATTCCGGCCTCGGCTATCTCATCTTCAACTCGCGCCTGTGGATGGCGACCGACAAGATCTTCGTCGGCATCGTCTGCCTCGGCGCGCTCGGCCTCGTCACCGATCGCTTCTTTCGCTACCTTGTCGTCCGCTTCGCCCACCAATACGGCCCGATCGAGTAATCCCCATGCGCAAGTCGTTCATTCGCGGCACGTGGCAGCAGCAGCGCGCCTACTCGCCGGCCGTCATCACCGAGGGCGCGGAGCGGATCATCTGGCTCGCCGGCCAGGGCGGGCATGTGGATGACGACGGCAAGTCGCTTGCCGGCAACTTCGACGCCCAGTGCCGCCAGACCTTCCGCAACCTCGAAAAGACGCTGGCCGAGGCCGGCGCCAAGCTGTCCGACATGGTGACGATGACGGTGTTCCTGCTCGACGCGCGGCACACCACGCGGATGACCGAAATCCGCCGCGAGATTCTCGGCAAGGATTTTGCCGCCAGCGCCGCCATCACGGTCGCCGGCTTTGCCGTCCCGGAGATGATGATCGAAATTCAGGGCGTCGCCGTTCCGGAGTGATCGGGCTGGCGGCCGGATCAACTCCGGCGCGGGTAGATGATGATCGACAGATACTGCATGGGGGCCTCGACCAGCTCCTCCGGTCCGTGGCGGGCGGCGGCGTCGAAGAACAGCGCATCGCCGGGTTCCATGAGATAGCTGCGGTCGGCGTGGCGATAGCGCACCTTTCCGGACAGCATGTAGAGAAACTCCACGCCGGCATGGCGGAAGCTGGTGTACGGGAGGGCGTCCTCTTGCAGTGTGATCAAGTACGGTTCCACCCCAAGCTCGCCGGCCAGCGAGTGCCCGAGCAGATCGTATTGGTGTCCGGCCTTGGTGCCGCGCCGCTCGATGCGCACGCCGCTCCCCGCCTTGACGAATGAGCAATCGCGACGTTCCTCGCTTTCGGCAAACAGCCGGCTGACCGGAACGTTGAGCGCCTTGGCAAGCGCGTCGAGGGTCGCGAGCGACGGAGAAATCGACGCATTCTCGATTTTCGACAGCATGCCGGCGGAAATGCCGGCGGCGGTGCCGAGCTCGGCGACGGTCAGGTCGAGCGACCGACGCAATCGCCGCACCTCGGTGCCGATCCCTTCCTCGAGCGTGCGGTTGACGATATCCGCCGGCGCCAACGACCCGGTGCGCAGGTCGCCCTCGGGGTCGTTGCTGCGACGAGCGGCGGCCGCCTTGCGGGTACGCTTTGCCGGCACGCCGGAGCGGGATGTGGCCATGGTCGGTCCTCCGCAAGTTTCTTAGCAGGAAAGAAAAATGCTTGACAGTTGACAAGCCTACAGGCCGGTGCGAGCGTGGCAAGTCATCATCGGAGTTACCGGCGCGGGCGAAGCAGTCAGTCCATGTGCGGCATCGTGGGATTGTTTCTCAAGGACCCCAGGCTGGAACCCGGCCTCGGCGCGCTGCTCGCCGGCATGCTCGGCACCCTGTGCGACCGGGGCCCGGACTCCGCCGGGTTCGCCGTCTATGGCCGGGACGCGCCGGCGGGGAGCGCGAAGCTCACGCTGCGGACGGTGCCGGGCTTCGACGTCGCGGGCCTGATGGAGCGGCTCGGACGCGTTGCCGGGGCACCGCTGCCGCACCAGGTGCGCGACACGCACGTGGTCATGACCGTTCCGGCCGCACGGGAAGCGGCGATCCGGGCAGAGCTTGCGCGCATCCCGGGGACCAGCATCGTCGGCGCCGGGCGGCGCATGGAGATCTTCAAGGAGGTCGGCCGGCCCGACCGCGTGGCCGCGCGCTTCGGCCTCGAGCGCATGGCGGGCACGCACGGCATCGGCCATACCCGCATGGCGACGGAATCAGCCGTCACCACCGACGGAGCGCACCCGTTCACGACGGGGCCCGATCAGTGCCTGGTGCACAACGGTTCGCTGTCGAACCACAACGCGGTGCGACGCGAGCTCGTCCGCCATGGCATGAGCTTCCAGACCGAGAACGACTCGGAGGTCGCCGCCGGCTTCATGACCTGGAAGATGCGGGAAGGCGCTTCGCTGGAAGCGGCGCTGAACGCCGCGCTCGCTGCGCTCGACGGCTTTTATACGTTCGTCGTCGGCACCGCCGCCGGGTTCGGCGTGCTGCGCGATCCGATCGCCTGCAAGCCCGCCGTGATGGCGGAGACGGATCGCTGGGTGGCGTTCGGCACGGAGTATCGCGCGCTGGTCGACCTGCCTGGCGTCGGGAACGCGAAGGTCTGGGAGCCGGAGCCCGCAACGCCCTACCTGTGGGAACGGCATTGATGCCGACGGTCGATCTTGCCGACACGCCGTTGCGCGATCTCAATGCCGCGTTGCACCGGCTCACGCCCGACAGCAACGAAACCCACTGGCGCGTTCTCAACCCGCGCGGCCGGCATTCGGTCGCCGCCGGCATCGACGCGCCGGTCGCGGTCGAAATCGCGGGTCACGTCGGCTATTACTGCGCCGGGATGAACAAGCAGGCGAGCGTCGTCGTGCACGGCAATGCCGGCCAGGGCCTCGCCGAGAACATGATGTCCGGCCAGGTCCGCGTCAAAGGCGACGCCTCGCAAGCGGCCGGCGCAACCGGATGCGGGGGACTGCTGGTGATCGACGGCAATGCTTCGGCGCGCTGCGGCATCTCCATGAAGGGAATCGATATCGTCGTGCAGGGCTCGGTCGGACACCTCTCCGCCTTCATGGCGCAAGCCGGCAATCTCGTGGTGCTCGGCGACGCGGGCGAAGCGCTGGGGGATTCCATCTACGAGGCGCACCTTTACGTGCGCGGCACGGTGAGCAGTCTCGGGGCCGATTGCGTCGAGAAGCCGCTGCAGGAGCATCACCGGGCGGAGCTGCGCAAGCTGCTCGAGGCGGCCGGCGTCAACGGCGCCGATCTCGCAGAGTTCCGCCGTTACGGTTCGGCGCGGCGGCTCTATCATTTCCATGTCGACAACCTCGGATCCTACTGATGACGCCTACGGACCGCTGGATCCACACGCCGCCCCGCATGTCGGCGACTTTCGACGACCATGCGATCGCGGAGATTCGCCGGGCGGCGGCCACGGGCATCTACGACATCCGCGGCGCCGGACCGAAACGACAGCTGCCGCACTTCGACGACTTGCTGTTTCTCGGCGCTTCCATCAGCCGCTACCCGCTGGAGGGCTACCGGGAGAAATGCGCGACCGACGTCACGATCGGAACGCGTTACGCCAAGAAGCCGATCGCGCTGAAGATTCCCATCACCATCGCCGGCATGAGCTTCGGCTCGCTGTCGGCGCAGGCGAAAGAGGCGCTCGGGCGCGGCGCCAGCGCGGTCGGCACCTCGACCACGACCGGGGACGGCGGCATGACGGCGGAGGAGCGCGCGCATTCCGCGATTCTGGTTTATCAGGTGCTGCCGTCGCGCTACGGCATGAACCCGGACGATCTGCGCCGCGCCGACGCCATCGAGGTGGTGGTCGGCCAGGGCGCCAAGCCGGGCGGCGGAGGCATGCTGCTCGGACGGAAGATTTCCGCACGGGTGGCGCAGATGCGGGTGCTGCCGGAGGGCATCGACCAGCGCTCGGCCTGCCGTCACCCGGACTGGACCGGGCCCGACGACCTGGAAATCAAGATCAACGAGTTGCGCGAGATCACCGATTGGGAGAAGCCGGTTTACGTGAAGGTCGGCGCGTCGCGCCCCTATTACGATACGGCGCTCGCGGTGAAAGCCGGGGCGGATGCCGTGGTGATGGATGGCATGCAGGGCGGGACCGCGGCGACCCAGGACGTCTTCATCGAGAATGTCGGGATTCCGACGCTCGGCGCGGTTCGCCCGGCCGTGCAGGCCCTGCAGGACCTGGGCATGCACCGGAAGGTGCAGCTCATCGTCTCCGGCGGCATTCGCAGCGGCGCGGACGTGGCCAAGTGCCTGGCACTCGGCGCCGACGCGGTGTCGATCGGCACCGCCGCCTTGATCGCGCTCGGCGACAACGATCCGCGCTGGGAAGCCGAATACCGCGCGCTCGGCACCACCGCCGGCGCCTACGACGACTGGCACGAGGGGCGCGACCCGGCCGGGATCACCACCCAGGACCCGCAGCTGGCGGCGCGACTCGATCCGGTCGTCGCCGGCCGCAAGCTGGCGAATTTTCTCTCGGTCCTGACGCTGGAAGCGCAGACGATCGCCCGCGCCTGCGGCAAGTCGCATGTCCACAATCTCGAGCCGGAGGATCTGGTCGCGCTCACGGTCGAAGCCGCCGCCATGGCGCAGGTGCCGCTCGCCGGCACCAGCTGGATCCCGGGACAGAACGGTCGGTGACGCACAGATTGGGGGCCGCAGGATGCCAACCTGGGGAGACATCGCGAAGCAGCAGGGGATCAGGTATTTCCTGATTTCCTTCGTCGACCTGTTCGGAACGATGCGCGCGAAGATCGTGCCGGCGAGCGCGATCGATACGGTCGCGAAAGCCGGAGCGGGATTTGCCGGCTTTGCCGTCTGGTACGACATGACGCCGGCCGATCCCGACATTCTCGCCACGCCCGACCCGGACAGCCTCGTCAAGCTGCCGTGGAAGCCGGAGGTGGCCTGGGTCGCCTCGGATCTCGTCATGGGGGGCGCGGAGGTCGCGCAAAATCCCCGTCAGGTGCTCAAGCGCGCGATCGCCGCGGCGGCGCAACAGGGGTTCGAGCTCAAGACCGGCGTGGAATGCGAATACTTTTTGATCGCGCCGGACGGACGATCGATCTCCGATGCGGCCGACCACCAGTCGAAGCCTTGCTACGATCAGCAGGCGCTCATGCGCCGCTACGACGTGGTTGCCGAGATTTGCGACGCGATGGTGACGCTCGGGTGGAAGCCGTACCAGAACGACCACGAGGACGCCAACGGCCAGTTCGAGATGAACTGGGAATACGATACGGCGCTGCGCACGGCCGACAAGCACGCATTCTTCAAGTTCATGGTCAAGTCGATCGCCGAGAAGCACGGCCTGCGCGCGACCTTCATGCCGAAGCCGTTCGCGAATCTCACCGGCAGCGGCTGCCATGTGCACGCTTCGCTGTGGTCGACCAAAGACGGCGGCAACGTGTTCGAGGACGCGAACGGCGAGCTCGGACTGTCGCAAGCCGCCTATCATTTCATCGGCGGGGTCATGCACAACGCCGAAGCGCTGTGCGCGATCTCCAACCCGGTCGTGAACTCGTACAAGCGCATCAATGCACCGCCGACCTTGTCGGGCGCCACCTGGTCGCCCAACACGGTGACCTATGCCGGCAACAATCGCACGCACATGATCCGTATTCCCGATCCCGGGCGCTTCGAGCTGCGGCTCGCCGACGGCGCCGCCAATCCCTATCTCTTGCAGGCCGCCCTGCTGGCCGCGGGGCTTGACGGAATCAACAACAAGCGCGACCCGGGCAAGCGCCTCGACATCAACATGTACACCGAGGGGCACAAGGCGAAGAATGCCAGGAAGCTGCCGTTGAACCTGCTCGATGCGCTCCGCGCATTGGAGCGGTCATCGGTCTTCAAGGCGAGCTTGGGCGAGGACGTGTTGTCGTCATACATCAAGCTCAAGCATGACGACTGGAACGCATATTCGCGCCACCTCACCGAATGGGAGCGGCAGACCACGCTCGATTGCTGAAGCATTTTCCATTGCGAATGAGGCCGCCGACTGCGGCCGTGACGGTCCGCCGGGGCGACCTGTTCAACCAACCGGGGTGCTGGACCGAGAACGGCTATGATCGCGAGGCTCCCTGTGCCGTCGTTCGCGGCGGTCCCGGTCTTTTAATACGACGCCGATACCCCACGCCCCCGCCCGTGCGTTAACCGTCCGTTAACCAGACCGCGCGCAAATCGCGTTAACGTCCTGCTAACGATCGATGGCCCCATGATTCCCCTCGTTCGACCGCAACAGCCGGTTCGCTTCCGCCACCGATCGCTGATGGCATTCGTGCTTACGCCCGAACAGCCGGTCGCCGAATGGCTGACGCAGCTCGACAAGTGGATCCGCAGCTCGCCCGGCTTCTTCGTCGGCAGGCCGGTCGTCCTCAACCTCGCCGGGGTGACGTTGAGCGAATCGGCCGTTGCCCATGTGGTCGCGGAGCTCGCCGAGCGCGGTGTCCGGGTCATGGGCATCGAGGGCGTGGAGCCGTCGAAGTACGGCCCCGCATTGCCGCCGGTGCTGACCGGCGGGCGGCCGGCCGACGAGGACAAGGGGGCCGCGCCCGCAGCGGCCGCCAACGAGGCGCCGCCGTCGCGCCAGGAGCCGTCGTCCCTGGTGCTGCAGGAACCGATCCGCTCCGGCCAGTCCGTCATCTTCCCGTATGGCGACGTGACCGTGCTCGGCTCCGTTTCATCGGGCGCCGAACTCGTGGCCGGCGGATCGATCCACATCTACGGCGCGCTGCGCGGCCGCGCCATGGCGGGCTCCAAGAGCAACCCGCGCGCGCGCATCTTCTGCCGCAAGAACGAAGCCGAGCTGCTGGCGATCGACGGCTATTACCGGACCGCGGAGGACATGCACGCCGACCTGCGCGGCCGTCCGGTGCAGGTCTGGCTGGAAAACGCCAGCCTCGTCATCGCCGCCATGGAATGACACAGCGTAGGAGGATAGCGCGATGGGCAAGGTCTTAGTCGTCACATCCGGCAAGGGCGGCGTCGGCAAGACGACGTCCACCGCCGCGCTCGGCGTCGCGCTGGCGCAGGCCGGACAGACGGTCGTCGTCGTCGACTTCGACGTCGGCCTGCGCAACCTCGACCTGGTGATGGGCGCCGAGCGCCGCGTCGTGTTCGACCTGGTCAACGTCGTCCAGGGCGTGGCCAAGCTGCCGCAGGCGCTCATCCGCGACAAGCGGATCGAGAAGCTGTGGCTGCTGCCCGCGTCGCAGACCCGCGACAAGGACGCATTGACCGAGCAGGGCGTCGCCAACGTCATCCGCGACCTGCGGGCGAAATTCGACTGGGTGATCTGCGACAGTCCCGCCGGCATCGAGCGCGGCGCCACGCTTGCCATGCGCTTTGCCGACACCGCCGTCATCGTGACCAATCCGGAGGTTTCCTCGGTCCGCGATTCGGATCGCATCATCGGCCTGCTCGATTCGAAGACCGAGAAGGCGGAGAAGGGCCAGCGCGTCGACAAGCACATTCTCATCACCCGCTACGACGCGGCGCGCGCCGCGCGCGGCGAGATGCTCAACATCGACGACGTGCTGGAGATCCTGGCGATCCCGCTGCTCGGCATCATTCCGGAAAGCGAAGAGATTCTGCGCGCTTCCAACCTCGGCTCCCCGGTCACCATCGGCAATCCGGCGAGCGCGCCGGCGCGCGCCTATGTTGCGGCCGCCTGCCGGCTGCGCGGCGAAGAGGTGCCGATGATCGTTCCGAGCGAGCGAAAAGGCCTGCTGGACAAGCTGTTCGGACGGAGAGCCGCATGAGCATGTTCGGCTTGTTTTCCCGCCGCGGCTCCGCGCCGGTCGCGCGGGAGCGGCTGCAGATCCTACTCGCGCATGAGCGGGCCGAGCGCGGCCAGCCCGATCTGCTCGCCATTCTGCGCGACGAGATTTTGGCCGTCATCAGCCGGCACATTTCGATCGAGCGCGACAACGTCCAGATCAAGATGGACCGCGGAAACAGCGCCTCGACGCTGGAGATCGACATCGAAATTCCCAATGCGGCCGACCTTTTGGTCGCCGCCCGCGCGTAGCCGCTGTCGATTATCGCATGGTCGGCTTGCACGAGAAAATTTCGACCCCGTCGCGGTCCAGAACGCGCACGGCGGCGGCGCCCACGAAGGTGACCCCGGCGAGAATCTTTGCCGCTTTCCGCTTGGCTTCACGGGCATCGGACTCGTGGTCGATGATCCGGCTCAGAATTTCCGGTTGATCGCCGCGTCGCCGCGCGCCGAGGACGTCGATGAAATAAATCATGCGCGTGAGCTTGATCCGCCTGGCTTGCTTGTCAATCCCCGTTGGGCGGCGGAGCTGGAGTACGATTGACCGCGGGTATCCGTGGCGCCGGCAAATTTTGGCAAAATTCCGTCGAATGGCGATTGCTCCGCGGCCGCGTGCCGGCACCTCGACCGCGCTTCAGTCCGTAGGGTGGGCAAAGGCGGCCAAGACCTCAATGCATTTGCACGGTGCGCGTTCCGCCGTGCCCACGCCGCTGGTGCCGTTCGGCAAGACCCGGCCGCGTGGGCACGGCGGAGCCGGCAGCGTGCGTCAAACGAAGCCTCCGGGGCCGCCTTTGCCCACCCTACCGCTGCTCGCGTGCCGCAACCGCCTCTGCCGACCGCGCGTCAGGCCAGCAACGGGAGCGCCAGGGCGGCAATATTCTCGCCCCAGATGGCGTGCGCCTTCGGATTGGGGTGGAATCCGTCGGAGGCGAAAAGATCGCGAGTGAGCGGCGTCGTAATTCGCTCGACGACGAGCTTCGGCAGGCGTTGCGTCAGCCCCTCGGCCGCCGCCTGCATGGCAGCCGCGCGCCAGCCGAGAATGCTGCCGAGCGGCCAGGGCAATGCCGGGAAGGCGGCGATGGGTGCTACGCCGGCGATGACCACCGCGGCGTCGCCGACGCGATCGCGTGCGGCGGTCACGATCGCCGCGAGATCGTCGGCGAAGCGGGCGGGCGAGCGGTAGGCGGCAAGGTCGTTGACGCAAAAGGCGATGACCAGGAGGTCCACGGGTTCCCGCGGAATGCGCGGCAGAATCCGATCCAAGCCCTCCCGGGCGGTTGCTCCGCCAAGTCCATGGGCGTGCCAGGCGGCCGGCCGCCGCGTCACCCGTGCCAGCGCCCGCGCCGTCGTCGCGGCGATCGTCTCGTCGCCGCGCGCGAGACCGACGCCGGACACCGTCGATTCGCCGATTGCGAGCACGCGTATGGGGTCGCCGACGCCGGAGAACATGCCGTGATGGGGCGGCCGCGCGGGGGGCAGGCGCGGCACGTGCCGGTGCGCTGCCGCGGCTTGCGCCCACACCAGCGGGAAGAGGGCAAGCGAGCCGACGACGCCGGCGGCGAGCGTCCGCGCGGGCGTGCCGGGCGGAACCGGACCGAGGAAATTGCGCTTGAGATATTCGCCCGGGCGCCAAAGGAAGTCCCAAGACATCACGTCACAAGACTGCGGTATCGACTCTTGGCGCATAGCGGAGCAACTCGAACATTCCACATGGCGAACGCCGTACCGGTAGATCGGGTTCCAATTGATCGACGCGCCGCGGCCGCATTGGGCTTTGCGCGTGCTCGGTGGCTGGCTGAGTCGGCTGCCCGACTTTCGGGGCCTGGTCGGCCGGGCGCGGAAATACCAGGAACTGAGGTCGTGAGTGCCTATCGTGCTGCTTGCGCGACGGTGCCGACGAATGCGCTCACGAAGTCGAGAAATACGCGGACCTTTGCCGGGACGTTGCGGCGGCTTGGAAACACGGCGTAGATCGGCTCGCGCCCGCACGACCAAGCGGGCAGGATCGTCTCGAGGCGGCCGCTGGCGAGATGGCGGTTGGCGGCGAGATCATAGATCCGCGTGATCCCAACCCCTCCCAACGCAGCGTCCACCAAACCGATTCCATCGCGCGCGATGAGAATCGGCCGCACCGCCACGACCTCGCGCTCCTTGCCGCGTGCGAACGTCCAACGGACCGAGAGACTCTCGTCGCGCCGGCCCGGAACGATCGCCCGATGTTCGGCCACGTCGCGCGGGTGGCGCGGTCGCCCCTGCCGATCGAGATAGGCCGGCGCCGCGCAGGTGACGAGCGCCGTCGTTCCCAGCTGACGGCCGATGAAATCCGAATCCGCGAGCTTGCCGATCAGCAACACGACGTCCAGGCCCTGCTCCAGCAAGGCCGCGGGCGAGTTTGTCAGCGTGGTCTCGATGTTCACTTCGGGATTCGACGCGAGGAAGTCCCCGAGCTCGCGGATCAGCGAGTTGCGAAACACCGGATGAACGCCGACTCGCAACGTCCCCGTCGGCTGTACCGCGCCGGCCCGGGCGACGCTCTCGGCTTCCTCCATTTCAACCAGCAAGCGCCGGCAACGCTCGTAATAGCGCGATCCGGCCTCCGTCAACGACAGCCGCCGCGTCGACCGGTTGAACAGCGTGAACCGCAAGTCCGCCTCGAGCGCCGACATGACCTTGCTCAACGCCGAGGGCGCGATGTCGAGGTCGTGCGCGGCCGATGCGAATGATTTTGCCTCGACGGCGCGGCAGAAGAACTTCATGGCGCGCAATTTGTCCATCCGCCACCATTCCCGCTCGCGGCGATCCTACCGCGGTCATTATGCGCGAATTTGCACGAATGAAGTTCCGCGGCGCATCTTTGTCAATCTCCGGGGGTGGCCTACGCTTGGGCGATGAACCCCAGGCCGCGTGCGTCGATCGAGCCTTCGCTGCCCCATGATACGAACCGGGCAATCGTCGAGCTCATCGATGCATGGGCCGACGCCTGGAATGCGCACGACATGCGGCAGGCGCGCAGGCTGGTTGCCGCGGACGTGGATTTCGTCACTGTCTCGGGCCTATGGCTGAAGGGCGGCGAGGAGTTCCTGGCGCACCACCGCGCGATTCACCGCATGCAGATGCGGGACAGCCGTTGGACCAACCTGGGATACGAGCTCAGATCCGTCCGCGACGACCTCTGCCTCGTCCATCTGGAATGGACGATCGCGGACGACCGCGAACCGGACGGAACGCCGCGCGCGCGCCGGTACGGGCTTTTCACCTGGTTGATCGAACGGCGCGGCGCTGCCTGGCACATCATCGCCGCCCACAACGGCGACCTTCGCGCCGGCATCCGGCATCGTCTGTCGGGCGAAGAGATTTACGCTGCTTCGACCGAGGAGGCACGCCCATGACACCGATCGTGACACGCCGCCGGCTGATGCTCGGCACGCTCGCGCTTTCGGGTTCGCTGATACCCGGCACGCGTTGGGCGGCCGCACAACCTTATCCCGCCCGACCGGTCCGCCTTCTGGTCGGCGGGGCGGCCGGAAGCGTGCCCGACACGGTCGCCCGGCTGATCTCGGAACGGCTGGCGACGGCGTTGGGGCAGCCCGTGGTGGTCGAGGACCGGCCGGGCGCGAGCGGGATCATCGCCATGCAGGCCCTCGTCGGCGCGGCCGCGGACGGCTACACGATCGCGCTCGCCACCATGTCGCAGGCGGTGTTCAACACCTACCTGTTCGCGAAATTGTCTTACGATCCGCTGCGCGATCTGGAGCCGGTGTCCACCCTTGTTTCCGGCTCCATGGTGATCGTTTGCAACTCCCGATTTCCGGCCGACACCTTCGGCGAGCTCGTCGCGCGGGCAAGAGCCCGGCCGGGCGAGGTTCTCTTCGGCACGACCGCCCTCGGCTCGCCGCCGGACGTCATTGCGCGGTTCCTGATGCGCGCCGTCGGCGTGGATGTCACGTTTGTTCCCTTCAAGTCCGGCCCGGAAGGCGTGAACGCGGTGATGCGCGGCGACGTTCAGCTCTTCGTGGATGGTCCGTTGATCGTCGCGGAGCAGGTCAAGGCCCGATCCCTGAAGGCGCTCGCCGTGACCGGGCGCGTTCGCGAAAAGGAATTGCCCGACGTCCCGACCGTCGGGGAAGCCGGCTTTCCCGCCGTCCTGGGGGAAGCCTGGATCGGGCTCGTGGCGCCCGCCCGCACGCCGCCCGACATCGTCGAACGATTGAACCGCGAGATCACCGGGGTCCTGCAGAATCCGGATTTGCGCAGGCGGTTGGAGACGCTGAGCTTTGTCGCGGTGACGGGATCGCCGGCGCAGTTTCGCGCGCTCATCCGCGATGAACATGCGCGCTGGGGAACGGTGATCAGGGAGGCCGGGTTGAAGCTCGACTAGCCGATCTGCGCGCGGGGGCAACGCGTGGCCGGCAAGCAGACATTGGCAGGCGCATGCGAGGGTTGCCGGCCGCCGTGAGACCGGCAATAGCGGCCGCGATGCCCGGCGAAATTACGGCCCATACTGCGGCGCCGGCTTCTGGTTGAAGTCGCTGAGCTCGTCGGCGACGCATTTGAAGCTCGTCGCGAGGGTCGGGTCGCCCCTGCCGGCGTACTCCGGGATCTGCGGGTAGACGCACAGCGGGCGTTGCATCGTGATGCCGAGCTGCGGCGTGTCGTTGTTGTACTTGGTGGCGATCACCGCGCTCGGCGCGGCGCCCCGCTCCACCCATTGGGTGAGCGCGCTCAGCAGGTCGTGCTGCGGATCGAAGCTCACCGGCTGCTGGATCATCCCGCCGAACGCGTTGGGGCCGGGACCGGCCTGGCAGTGCCACATGCCGGGCGCCATGAACAGGCGGGCGAATTGCTGCGTCTGCTTGATCGTGCCGGACGACACGGCGCCGAACATGGTCTGCGCCAGCGCGTTGAAATAGTTGATGGTGCTGGGCGAGGGGATCAATGGGTCCGCCCAGCCGGCATAGAGGATGAGCTTGCCGCCGCGGCCGGCGAACGTGCGCAGGTCGGTGCTGGTCGCGTTGAGGTCGGGCGCAAGCACCTGGTCGACCGTGGCGACGTTCTGGTTGAAATCGAACGTCTGCCACTGCCAGGTGAGGCCGAACACCCATTTGAACAGGCTGTCGAAGGACGGCTCGTTGAGATTTTCGTTGAGCGCGAGGCCGAGCGCCGCCGGATTGCTGGTCTCCGAGCCGCGCATGTTGCCGGGGTTGATCACCGCCCCGTTGCTCGGATTGATCGATCCCGCGTAGTAGCTCTTCATCGTCGCCACCTGGTCCGCGGTGAGGCAGCTCGGCGCGTCGGTGCCGGCCGGACACTGCATCCTGGCCGGGTCGAACGTGCAGTTGCGCGGATCGGTGAGGAAGGCATCGCTCTTGACGCCGCCGTCCTGGCCGCGGCATTGCGCCAGCACCGCCTGGTTGACCGCGTCGAGCTTGGTCGCCGGGATGTAGCCGGTCGGCGGAATGTGGGTCGCGCGATATTGCGCGACGGTCACCGTGTGGAGATGCGTGCGGTTGAACGCCGGCGCGCCCGCCAGGATGCCGTCGTAGTCAGTCGGGAAACGCTGCGCCTCCATCAGCGCCTGCTGGCCGCCGGTCGAGCATCCGGCAAAGTAGGAATGGCTTGCCGGGTTGCCATAAAACGCCTGGATGAGCGCCTTGGCGAACAGCGTCATCAGGTGGGTGGAGCGCCAGCCGAAATCCTTCCACTTCTCCGGATGTCCGACCAGGGCATCCGCGCTCACGCCGTCGGCCGGGGACGTCCCCATGTCGGTGTTCGCCGTCGCAAAGCCGTTGTTGATGCCGGCGGCCAGCTCGCTTTGGAAGAACCCGCCCGCGTAGCCGCCGTTGCCGGTGCCGAGATAGCGGCCGTTGTAACGCTGGGTGGGCATCCAGACCTGGACGTTGATATTGGAATCGGAGGTGGGCTTGATGGTTGCGCTGACCAGGCAATAGGGCGGCAGGTTGGCGAAGGCGAGGTGCCAGGCGTCCGGCGCCACATAGGGGCCGCCCGGTTGCGGCGCCGCCGCGTTGATGGTGGTGTCCGGAAAGGCGAACGTCAGCAGGCTCTCGCAGCTCGTCGGCGTCCCGGCCGCGGCGGGAGGCGCGAACGCAAGCCAGACGACCGGCATTGCGCAAGCGAAGCACACAGTGCGTGCGCGCGCGGCTTGCATGCGTGACGGATTACGGCGTGTCGTCCTCGGCTGCACGGCTGCCTCCCGCGGTTTCGGCGCGCATTCACGCCCGGCGCAGCGCACGCGATTGCCGCGCCGGCGCGGCGGTGGCCGCGCGCGCACTGAAGTCGTAAGGAACTCCGTCTGGTACTATGGTCCGGGAGCTAGAACGTTGCAGGGGCCGCTCCGGTTCCAAGCACCGACTGGAATCTTGCGGCAGAACTCCTGACCAATCTGCGACCAAGCATTGGCCGCGCGGCCGGTGCGGCGCCGGCCCCAATGTCATGGCAAGCTGGAGCGGCAACGAGGGCGTGCGCTTGCCGGCGCGCACGCATTCTCATTGGTCGCGGCAGCCGCGGACGCGCGCGGATAAGGCCGCGCGCCGCTTAACGATGGCGGATTTGCCCGCTCAAGCACGCCGACGGTGGACTTCAGTGAGCGCCGGCGATGCAGTCATTGATCCACCGGTTGCGCTTGACCCAGTGGATTCCGAAGTGCTTGGATTTTGCCCGTTCCTTGCACTCCGCCTTCTTCGCGGCGTAAGCCGACTTGGCGCTTGAGAATTCCGTCGAGGTGGCCGCCAAGGCGGCGCTCGGAAGCGTCATGGCGGCGATGACGGCGATTGCGATCAGGGATTTCATCTTGCGGTCCTTGTTTCTGAATGTGCATTCATCGAGCGAGCATGCAGCACTTTGCAAGAACCAAACGAGCGAGCCTCGCTGTTGTTCCAGAGTGGCCTTGCTTTGCTTCAAGGTGGTGACGCGCCGGCTTCGATCGCAGCGATCTGAGATTCGCAAAAAGGACCTTGCGATAGCGTACCTGGCCCGCGCGCAGCTATGCGGATGTTTGTTTCAAGCATAAGCCGCGGGCTTTGCCGTCGAGCACGAATGTCCAAATGGCTGCGCGGGTGTTGCCAGTTGCACGCACCGCATTTGTGGATTGCCGCTCCCGCCCGGTTTTTCCCCGGCAGCCGCAGCGAGCGCAGGGCCCGCGGCGAAGCGATGGAACCCGCCGACCGCGAATTCATTGTACCTCTGCAAAAAGGGCAGGGGCGGGTCGCGCGCGAGCCGACTTCGCCCGGAAAGCTATTCCGCGCCAGGGAGACGGGCTTGCACCGCCGCGACGTTATTCTGGGCGGCCTGGCGCTGCCGTTCCTCGGGCGCTTTTCCCCGGAGCCGCGCGCGAGCCTGGCCGCGGCGGCAACCGATAAGCCGGCTCCCTTCGAGCCCACGATGGTCCGCCAGCTGGCGCGCGATCTGGCGCAGAAGGACTACCAAGCGCCGGACACGAGCCTGCCGTCGGAACTGAAGGACCTGAGCTACGACCGCTACCGCAAGATAAGGTTTTCCCCCGAACGGGCGCTGTGGCGCGGCGACAAGCTGCCCTTCGAAGTCCAGTTCTTCCATCGCGGATTCTTCTTTTCCAACCGGGTTGAAATCCACGAGGTCGACAAAGGTCAAGCGCGCCGCATTCCCTACTCGTCGAGCCTGTTCTCGTTCGATGGGGTGACTCCGCCGGATCCCAATATCGACATCGGGTTTGCGGGATTTCGCATTCACGCGCCGATCAACCGGCCCGACTACTACGACGAGGTCGCGGTTTTCCTCGGCGCCAGTTACTTTCGCGCCATTGCAAAAGGCGAGGTTTACGGCCTCTCGGCGCGCGGCCTGTCGATCAATACGGGCGATCCGAAGGGCGAGGAATTTCCCCTCTTCAAATCGTTCTGGATCGAGCGGCCGCAGCCGAGCACGAGCTCGATCGTCGTCCACGCGCTGCTCGACAGCCCGAGCGCGGCCGCGGCCTTTCGCTTCACCATCCGCCCGGGCGAGATCACGGTTTTCGATTGCGAGGCCGCGCTCTATCCGCGCACGGATGTCGCCAACCCCGGCCTGGCGACGCTGACCAGCATGTTTCTATTCGATGCGAACAATCGCAGCGGCGTCGACGATTTTCGTCCCGCCGTGCACGACTCCGACGGGCTCGCGATGCACAACGGCCGCGACGAGCTGTTATGGCGTCCGCTGGCAAACCCGAAGGATCTGCAGATCAGCGCATTTGGCGACGACAACCCGCGCGGTTTCGGTCTGCTGCAGCGCCAGCGCGACTTCCACACCTACGAGGATCTCGAGGCCCACTACGAAAGGCGGCCGAGCCTGTGGGTCGAGCCGATCGGCAACTGGGGCAGCGGTGACATCCGGCTGGTCGAGATCCCCAGCAAGGAGGAGGTCCACGACAACATCGTCGCCTTTTGGCGACCGCGCGAGCCGCTGCGGGCCAAAGGCGAATACAGCTTGACGTATCGGATGCATTGGGGAGCGACCGATCAGCGGCCGATCCCGCTGGCGAAGGTCGCGAAGACCCGCGCGGGCGCCGCGGGCGCGTCCGACGTCCGCCTGTTCGTGCTCGACATCGAGGGCGAGAAGTTGAAGGAGGCGACGCCGCCCGACCGGGTTCGCGGCGCGGTCTGGGCGGACAAGGGAAAGATCGACCACGTGGTCACGCAGCCGAACCCCGCGACCGGCGGCTGGCGGCTGAGTTTCGAGCTCGCGCCGAACAAGGAGACGGTCATCGAGCTGCGGGCACAGCTGATGCGCGATGACCAGCCGCTGTCGGAAAGCTGGCTGTACCGATGGACGCCTTGAGACGCGCGGAACACGGCGCGCATTGTCCGCCGCTGCCGCCGGAGGCGCCGGTCGCCATGCCGGAGCAATCGCTCAGCGCAGGCCGGCGGTCGCCGGAGCGGCCGCCGACGTCCCCGCCGCGCATTGCGCTGCGGCGAACGGGGCTCCTCGCTTCGACCGCGGTGCTCACGGGGGGCGCGGCCTATCAGATGTACCTGGTGTTGGCGGTCGGCGGCCTCACCGTCCTGGAAATGGCGGTGCTCGCGCTTTATGTCGTGCTGTTCGCCTGGATCGCGTTCTCGTTCAGCACCGCATTCGCCGGTTTCCTGGCGTTGCTGCTGGGGCGAGCCCGGCCGCTCGGAATCGATAGCGATGCGCCGCTCCCCGCCCTGTCGACGCGTACGGCGTTGCTGGCGCCGACCTACAACGAGGATCCGGCCCGTCTGATGGCGCGCATCGAGGCAATGCACGACTCACTCGGGGACCTCGGAGTCCTGCCTCGGTTCGACGTGTTCATCCTCAGCGATACGTCGGATCCGGATATCTGGATCGCCGAGGAGGCGCACTTTCTGCGCCTGCGCGAGCGCACCGGCGGTCACACGCAGGTTTTTTATCGGCATCGATTGAAGAACGAGGGCCGAAAGTCCGGCAACATTGCCGAATGGGTCCGCCGCTTCGGCGGCGGTTATCAGCAGATGATCGTGCTCGATGCCGACAGCTTGATGAGCGGCGACGCGATCGTGCGGCTGGTCGCCGCCATGGAGCATCATCCGCGGGTCGGGCTCATCCAGACGCTGCCCACCGTCATAAACGCGAAGACGTTATTCGCGCGCTTGCAGCAGTTCGCCGGCCGCGTCTACGGCCCCCTGGTCGGTCACGGTCTTGCCTGGTGGTTCGGCACGGAGGGGAACTATTGGGGGCACAACGCCGTGATAAGGGTTGCGGCCTTCGCCGGCAGCGCCGGGCTGCCCAACTTGCGTGGCCGCAAGCCGTTCGGCGGCACGATCCTGAGCCACGACTTCGTCGAGGCCGCGCTCCTGCGGCGCGCCGGCTGGGCCGTCCATATGGCGCCCGGGCTTGCCGGCACTTTCGAGGAGGGGCCGCCGTCCTTGACCGATCACGCCGTCCGCGACCGGCGCTGGTGTCAGGGGAACCTTCAGCATCTCGCCGTTCTGCCGGGGCGCGGACTGCATTGGGTGAGCCGCCTGCACTTGGTGATAGGCATCGCAAGCTACCTGACCGCGCCCCTTTGGCTGCTGTTCCTGATCGTCGGATTGCTGATCTCGTTGCAGGCTTATTTCATCCGGCCGGAATACTTTACACCGGGCTTCGCACTGTTCCCGCAATGGCCGGCCCAGGACCCGGTGCGTGCCGCCTGGGTGTTCGCCGGAACCTTCGGTCTATTGCTTGTGCCCAAGCTCTTGGCCCTTCTCGCGCTGACCGCGCAGCCCGGGGCGCGCCGCGGAGCCGGCGGATCTGCGCGCGCCTGTCTCGGCATGCTGATCGAAACGCTGATCTCGGGTCTCATCGCACCGATCACGATGTCGGTGCAATCGCGGGCGGTTGCGCAGATCCTGCGCGGCCAGGATGCCGGTTGGAGCGTGCAGCGGCGTGATGACGGCAGCCTGCCGCTGCGCGAGATCGTTCGCGGCTATCGCACGCAGACGGTTCTCGGCGTGACGCTGGCGGGGGCCGCCTACGCGATCTCCCTGCCGTTGCTCTTATGGATGTCGCCGGTCATTTGCGGCCTTGTGCTGGCGATCCCGCTGGCTGCGCTCACGGCGCGGCCGGACCGGCTGCTGCGCCCCCTCGGCCTTCTGGCGATCCCGGAGGAGCGCAATCCGCCGCCGATCGTGGCGCACGCCAATCGACTCGTTGCCGATTTCGCATCGGGCGCGAGCGCGGGCGGCGCGCTCGAGCTCCTGCTTGAAGACGATGCGCTTTTCGATCTGCATCGCGGCGCGCTGGGCGAGCGCGGGCGCTTGCGTGGTGAGATCGATGTCGATCTCGTGGTCGGTCTCGCCAAGCTCGAGGAGGCGCTCAGCCTCGGGGAGGTGCAGGAGGTGCTGAGCCCGCGAGAGAAAATGGCCCTGCTGTCCAGCCGGCGCGGATTCGAGGCCCTGACGGAACGAGCGAAGGCAATCGGAACGCATCGCAAGGCGGGGAGCCGCGCCTTGTGAACTTGCCGCGCGCTCGCGCACCGCTGATAAAGGCGGCATCGTTGTCGTTGCCGCGGCCGGGGATTGCGCTACCATTCGGCGTCGAGCACCGCGTCAAATCAGACGCGCGGGGGTCATGCGATGAAGCTGCGCCGCCGCGCCTTCCTGCACTTGGTCGCCCGCTTGGCCGCAGGCGCCGCCGCGGTGTCGGCCGTGCCGCGGATCGCATGGCCGCAAGCCTACCCCACGCGGCCGGTGCGCCTGATCGTCGGCTTTGCCGCCGGCGGCGCTCCCGACATTTTGGCGCGTCTGGTGGGGCAGTGGCTGTCCGAGCGGCTCGGCCAGCCGGTGGTCGTGGAGAACCGGCCGGGAGCGGGCGGCAATCTCGCCACCCAGGTGGTCGTCGACGCGGCCGCCGACGGCCATGTGCTCCTGCTGGTGTCCCTTGCCAACGCGGTCAACGCAAGTCTCTACAAAAACTTGACGTACGATTTCGTCCGCGACATCGCGCCGGTCGGCGGCATCAGCCGCGATCCCAACGTGATGGTCGTCAACCCGTCGTTCCCCGCCCAGACGGTTCCGGCGTTCATCGCTTATGCCAAGGCCAATCCGGGCAAGATCAACATGGGGTCTCCCGGGGTCGGCACGTCGCCGCACATGGCCGGCGAGCTGTTCAAGTTCATGGCCGAGGTCGACATGACCCACGTGCCGTACCGCGCCTCGCCGCCCGTGCTGGTCGATCTGATGGGCGGGCAGCTGCAGGTCTATTTCGCCCCTATTTCCGCGTCGATCGAGTACGTCAGGGACGGCCGGCTGCGGGCGCTGGCGGTGACCACCGACCGGCGCGCGGACGTGCTGCCGGAGATCCCGACCGTGGGCGATTTCGTGCCGGGCTACGACGCCAGCGCCTTCTACGGCATCGGCGCGCCCAAGAGCACGCCCGTAGAGATCGTCGACCGGCTCAGCAAGGAGATCAACGCAGGCCTCGCCAATCCCACGCTGAAGGCGCGGCTTGCCGATCTCGGCTCCTCCGCATTTGTCGGTTCGCCCTCCGACTTCGGCAAGCTCATGGCCGGGGAAACCGAGAAGTGGGGCAAGGTGATCAAATTCGCCGGCATCAAGCAGGAGTGATCCGGAGTTCCCGACAAAACATTCCATATTTCCGGATGCAGCGGCCGGGTCCATGCGCGATTCCTCGTGTAGATGATGTCGGCCGAGCGCTTTGCAGCCGGCCCGGGAGATGACGGTGACATTCGAGTACGTCAGCGTGGAAGAGGCCATCAAGCGCCGCGGCGTGCGCATGGTGGTGGTCGGCGACGTACCGAGCCCGTGGGGCGAAGCCGCCAAGGGCATCCTGCACATCAAGGGGATCGCGTGGGCGGCCGTGCGCCTCGCCTACGACAGCGAGCCCCTGCGGGAGTGGGCGGGCCAGCGCAGCGCCCCCGTGCTGATCTACGAGAACGAACGCCCCCGATCCGGCTGGGCCGAGATTCTCCTGCTCGCCGAGCGCCTGGCGCCGACCCCGTCGCTGCTTCCGGCAGACCCGGCCGACCGCGCCTTGGTCTTCGGCCTTGCCCATGAAATCTGCGGCGAGGGGGGCCTGGGTTGGACGCGCCGCCTGCAGCTGGTGCACGCCGGCCTGCACGACGCCGGCGGCTTTCCCGAACGTGTCGCCAAGTACCTGAGCAAGAAGTACGGCTACAGCCTCGCGGCGGGCGCTGCCGCCGGCCCGCGGGTCGCGGACCTGCTGCGCATGTTGACCGCGCGCCTGCAGGCGCAGCGCCAGGCAGGGAGCCGCTACTACGTGGGCAATGCGTTGAGCGTGACCGACGTCTACAGCGCGACCTTCGCGGCGATGTTCGACCCGCTGCCGCCCGCGCAATGCAAAATGGACGCCGGCGCGCGGGCGGCATTCAATGCGCGGGACCCGCACACCGACGCGGCGCTGGACCCGATCCTGTTCGCGCACCGGGATATGATGTACGCGGAGTGTCTTGAGCTGCCGCTCGCGCTGTGAGCACCGGCCGGTCACGCCACGGGGATAGCGGGTTGATCCGTAAAGCAGCATGAGCGGCAAGGTCATCATCGCGGGGGCGGGGCTCGGCGGGCTGGCGGCGGCGTCATGCCTGATGCAGGCGGGGTTCGACGTCGAGGTTTACGAGCAATCGCCGGTGCTCGGCGAAGTCGGGGCCGGCATTCAGGTCAGCGCCAACGCCTTTCACGTGATGCGCCATCTGGGGGTCGGCGATCGGCTGCTTAAGGTCGGCGTGCGGCCGGGCGCCTACGTCTTCCGCCTGCATGACAGCGGCGAGGAGCTGCAGCGGTTCGCCTTGTCCGCCGATCACGAGCGCAAGCACGGCGCGCCCTATGTGCCGCGGCGCGCGCGCAATCCTTGAAGCCGGACCTGATCCGCCTCAACCACCGGCTGACCGGCTTTACCGAGACTGCCGACCACGTCGAGGCCCGGTTCGAAAACGGGCAGGTGGCGCGCGGCGACCTGCTGATCGGCGCGGATGGATTGAAAAGCGTGGTGCGCAAGCAGATCTGCGGCGACGCGCCCGCGGCCTATACCGGCGATGCCGTCTGGCGCCTCGCCGTCCCGGTCGAGCGGCTGCCGAAGCCATTCCTCGAGCCGGTGATGTCGGTGTTCATGGGCCCCGGCAACCACGCGGTCTGTTATTACCTGCGGGCGGGGACGATCCTGAATTTCGTCGGCGTGGTCGAGACCGACGATGTGCGCGAGGAATCCTGGACGCTCAGGCTGCCGTGGGAGAAGCTGAAGGCCGATTTCGCCGGCTGGCATCCGGCGATCCAGACCGTGATTGATTGCGGCGAGCGCGACGGATGCTACCGCTGGTCGCTGCACGTGCGGCCGCCGATCCGCAACTGGAGCACCCGCCGCGCCACCCTTCTGGGCGATGCCGCCCATCCGACCTTGCCCTATCTCGCGCAGGGCGCGGCCATGGCGATCGAAGACGGCGCGGTGCTGGCCCGCGCGCTGACGATGAGCGGCGCGATCGGCGACGCGGTGAAACTCTACGAGCGCAATCGCGTCGACCGCACCGCGCGGATCGTCGAGCAATCGTCCTTCAACCGCCGGCTATTTCATCTGCCGTCGGTCCAGGCCATGCGCGATGCCTTCGCCCAGCGCGACGAGGGCGAGGATCGCAACAAGTGGCTCTACTCCTACAATCCGCTGACCGTCGCGCTGACATAGGCGGGGGAGGGCGGGCAAAGGCGGCCCCGGAGGCTTTGTTTGACGCACGGTGCCGGCTCCGCCGTGCCCACGCGGTCGCGCATTGCCAAACGGCACCAGCGGCGAGGCCGCGCGGCGTGGGCACGGCGGAATGCGCACCGTGCAAACATTGAGATATTGGCCGCCTTTGCCCACCCTACGGAGGGCGTCGATCCCATCGGAACAGGCGCTATGCCCTACCTGCGAGCTTCAGGCCCTTGTCCAGCGCGGCGTAGCTGCGCACCGGCGCCGCCATCAGGAAGCGATAGCCCTCGTTGAGGATGCGCTCGACGTTGCTGGCGTCGACGTGCGGGTGGCCGACCGGCACATTGTGCTCCTTGCAGGTCTTCACCACCCGCGCCATCCATTCGAGCACGACCGGATGCTCGTATTGGCGCGGATAGCCGAGCTCCTGCGAGAGGTCGCCTTCGCCGATCAGGATGGCGCCGATGCCGGGCACCTGCTTGAGAATGTCGGGCAGGTTCTCGATGCCCTGCGTGTCCTCCATCATCAGGATCACCAGGATCTCGCCCTTCGGGTTGAGCGGCCAGACGTCGGCGCGGTCGTAATACTCCTGCTGGGCGACGCCCCAGTAGCGCACCGCCTGGGTCGGGCCGTCGCCGCGAATGCCGGCCGGCTCGTACAGCGGCGCGGTCTTCATGCGCGGATAGCGGCAGGCGGCGACCGCGTTATGCGCCTCGTCCACCGTGCTGATGTGCGGCCAGACGATGCCATAGACGCCGAGGTCGAGCGCCTGCTTGGCCTGGAACTGCGCCTTCTCCGCGCCGTTCGGCGGCACCCGCACCATGGGCGTGACCGCGGGCGCGACCGAACCCGAGCGCGCGATCTGGCCGCGGTTGAGCATGTATTGCAGGCTGTCGCGCAACGCCCGTATGTCCCACGGATTGTGCTCCATCTCGAACACGATGCCGTCGTACTTCGCCGTCGCCATGGCGACGGCGGTCTCGGGATCGGCCTGGCAGAAGGACGTGAAGGCCGGCTTTCCCGACGCCAGGGCCTTGATCACGTTGTTCAGTCGCGGCAACTCGGCCATGCTCTCCCCCCGTCTTGCTGTGCCTTTTGATCTTTGCGCGCGTGTCTGTAGAAGCCCTTATGGTTCGCCGGTCAAGCCCGGCGCGACGCGTAGGGCGGATTAGCCGAAGGCGTAATCCGCCGTCTTGAAACATGGCGCATTACGCTTCCCCCCGCCTTCGCGGGGGCAAGGCTAATGCGCCCTACGCCGGCGCTTCGGGAAGGCGAGCAGAGTGCGTGGGAGAGGAACGGGACATGTCGACCGCGTATATCGTGGCAACCGTATTGGTGCTCGTCGGCCTTTTGCTCACGGCCCTGGGAATCGGTCTCGTCGCCAGCGCCGTCAACCTCGATGAAGAGACGGCCGCGGCCATTGCCGCCATAAGGTTGGACAGGGATCGCGCCCTGCAAGCAGCCTTGGTTGCGCAGAGCCGGGCAACGCGTCGGGGCTTGTGGACGATCCTCGCCGGGACGGTGCTGCAGGCGCTCGGGACCGCCGTCCCGCTCCATTGGTCATAGCCACGGGCGCAAGGATTGCTATCATCGCCCGCATGCGGGGTGCCATTCCGGGAGCCACGTCCGTGCCGAGAAAATTTTTCCTGAGCGCGTTGCGCCGTGCCGTTCTGTTCGGGCTGTGCGCGCCGATCGCGGCGTTCCTGTGCGGCTCTCTCGCTGCGACGGCGGAAGATTACCCCGTCCGGCCGATCACGCTGATCGTGCCCTATCCGCCCGGCGGCGGCGTCGACACGATGGGCCGCATCGTCGGGCAAAAGCTTTCCGTCGCGCTCGGCCAGCAGGTGATCATCGAAAATCGCCCGGGCGCGGGCGGCATGATCGGCACACGCGTTGCCGTCAAGGCCGCGCCCGACGGCTATACCCTGGTCATGACCTTGACCGGCCTGAGCCTCGGCCCCAACCCGGGCTACGACGTCGCCAAGGACATCGCGCCGATCGGGCTGATCGCCTTCACGCCGGTCATCGTGATGGCGCATCCGTCGCTGCCGGCCAAGTCGCTTGCCGACGTGATCGCGCTGGCGAAGAAGGAGCCCGGCAAGCTCGCCGTCGGCACCCCGCCGCCCCCGACGATGAATTACTTTGCCGTCGAGCTGTTCAAGATCATGGCCGGCGTCGACGTCTCGATCATAACGTACAAGGGCACGGCGCCGCTCACCAACGATCTGCTCGGCGGCCATGTCCTCGTCGGGTTCAATACGATTCCGGCATCGATCGGCCAGATCGAGGCGGGACGACTGCGCCCGCTGGCGGTTGCGGCCGCGGTGCGTTCGACGACGCTTCCCGACGTGCCCACCGCAGCTGAGTCCGGGCTGCCCGGATTCGAGGCGGGATTCTACTACGGCCTGTCGGCGCCGGCGGGAACGCCGCGGCCGATCATCGAACGGCTCAACAAGGAGCTGCGCCTCGCCATAACGTCCGCGGACATGCAAAAGCGGCTGGTGGCGGAAGGGGCCGATCCGGTGCCCAGCACGCCGGAAGAATATGCCGTCAATCTCGAACGCGAGGAGGCGAGGTGGGGGGCGCTGATCAAGAAGATCGGCCTGAAGTTCGAATAAAGCCGATCTGCGCCACCGGCCCTCATTCGACCTTCACGTTGAGGTCCTTCACAAGCCGTTCGAATTTGTCCGAGTCCTCGCGCACCAGCCGGGCATATTGCGCGGCCGTGCCGCCGACCGGCTCCTGCGCCTGGTCGGTGAAGCTCTTGCGCACCTTCTCGTCGCGCAACGCGGTGTTGATCTCGGCGTTGAGACGGGCGGCAATATCGGGCGGCGTGCCGGCCGGCACGAACGCCCCGATCCATTGCTCGACGACGAGCCCGTTCATGCCCGCCTCCTGAAACGTCGGCACTTTCGGCAGCGCCGGCGAACGGGTGGCCATCGACTGCGCCAGCAGTTTCAGGTTGCCGGCCTGGTAGTGCGGAATCAGCGGCGTCGTGCCGAGCGAGCCGAGCTTGACGTGGCCGGCGATCAGATCGTTGATCGCCGGGCCGCCGCCGCGATACGGCACCTGCTCGAGCGTGATGCCGGCAAGCTTCGCGTACCACAGCGCGACCATGGCCTGGAGCGAGCCGACCCCGCTGCCGGTGGCGAAGCGCAGCCCCGGCTGTTGCTTGCCCATGGCGGTCAACTCGCCAAGCGTGCCAACGCCGAGCGAAGGATGCGCGGCGAGCGCGATCGGCTGGCGCGAGAGCTCGATCACCGGGACCAGCTCTTGCATTGGATCGACGTCCATCTTGTAGACGTGCGGGTTGCTGCTGAGCGCGTCGGTCGCGATCAGGACCGTGTAGCCGTCCGGCGTGCTTCTCGCCACGTAGGTTATGGCGATGTTGCCGTTGGCGCCCGACCTGTTCTCGACCACGACTTGCTGGCCGAGCGCACCCGAGAGATAGCGGCCGACCACCCGCGCGGCGACGTCGGTCGAGCCGCCGGCCGGGAAAGGAACGATGAAGCGGATGGGGCGGTCCGGCCAGTCGCCCGCCGCGGCGGTCAGCGGAGCGAAGGTTGCGGCCGCCAGAATCAAGACGATGCAGCGTAATCCCGCCATCGCAAATTGCTCCTGCTTCGGCCGGCGGCTTGGAATATCATATCGGGCCTGCCCCCGCACCCGGATCATGCACCGACATGCCGTACTCGCAATATCTCCCGGAGCACATGGGCTCGATCAAGCTCCTGTCGCCGGGACCGTTCGTCGCCGGCTCCCATGCCGAGCTGGTGCTGGTCTACACCGCCGGCACGTTCGGCATCGACGACACCGGCATGGTGAAACTGTCGTGGCGCACCACGTCGGACCTGAGCAAGCCGCAGTTCGACAAGCCCGGCGCGGCGAACTTCACGACGGTGGAGGCCAGCAACGGCGCCAAGCTGGAGGTCTGGTTCGACCGCCTCAACATTCGCCCCTACGCCAACACGCTGCTCGTCCGCGTCGGGCGCGGCTATCTGCGCGCCGGCGACACCTTGACCATCCGGCTCGGCGACCGCAGGCAAGGCTCGCCCGGCCTGCGCCTGCAGACCAACGTCGAGAAGAACGTGGAGCTGCGCACCTCGGTCGATGCGTTCGCGGCCTACGAGTTCTGCGAGCTGCCGGAGCAGCCGGCGTTCGACCTGGTGGCCGGGCCGGCAGCGCGCTGGAAGGCGATCGTCCCCTCGCTCGTGCTGGCGGGCGAGCCGTTCCGGCTGGCGCTCGTCGCCGAGGACATGTGGGGGAACCCGACCGCGGACTCGGCCGGCATGCTCGCGCTCGCGTCGTCGCGCCCGCTCGCCGGCCTGCCCGCCGGCGTCACGATCAACAAGGGCGACGGCCCGCGCGTGATCGAGAACCTCGTGGCGGGCGATCCCGGCGATCTCGACATCAGCGTGACGGCCGCGGGCCGCTTGCTCGCGCGGGCCAACCCGTTGCGCGTGGTGACGGCGGCGCCGCTGCGGCGCTATTGGGCCGACCTGCACGGCCAGAGCGGCGAAACCATCGGCATGGGGAGCGCGGAAGACTATTTCCATTACGCCCGCGACAAGGCCTTCATCGACATGGTGGGTCACCAGGGCAATGATTTCCAGATCACCGATGCGTTCTGGAAGACGCTCAACGCGCTGACCGCGCAATTCGACCGGCCGGGCAAGTTCGTCTGCCTGCCCGGCTACGAGTGGTCGGGCAACACCGGCATGGGCGGGGACCGCAACGTGTTCTTCCGCCGCGAAGGGCGGCCGATCCGCCGCTCGTCGCACATCCTGGTCGAAGGCGCGACGTCGACCGATGCGGTCTACACCGCGGACGCGCTGTTCGCGGCGCTCGCCGGCGAAGACTGCCGCGTCATCGCCCACGTGGGCGGGCGCTACGCCGACGTGAAACAGGCCCATGACGGCCGCGTGGAACGCACGGTCGAAGTGCATTCGAGCTGGGGCACGTTCGAGTGGCTGCTGCACGACGCCTTCGCGATGGGCTACCGCGTCGGCGTGGTGTGCCACAGCGACGACCACAAGGGGCGCCCGGGCGCGACGGCGCCGGGCGCCTCGACCTTCGGCGCGATCGGCGGGCTGTCGTGCTATTTCATGCCGGAGCTGACGCGCGACGCGTTGTTCGAGGCGCTGCGCACGCGCCGGCACTACGGCACGACCGGCACCCGGCTGTTCCTCGACGTGCGCGGGACGTTCGAGCAGGACGTCTGCGGATTTTCCGAAGACCCGCAACTCGGTCCGGCGCATGAGCTTCCGCTGCGCGCAGCGATGATGGGCGACATCATCCGCCCGCAGCGGGTGCCGATGCAGCTCGCGGTCGAGGCGATCGGCACGGCCCCGCTCGTGCGCGTCGACGTGCTGCACGGCACGCAGGTCGTTCAATCGGCGCGGCCGTTTGGTGCGTCCGATCTCGGCCGCCGCGTGCGCATCCTGTGGCAAGGCGCGGAATATCGCGGCCGCGGCCGCGAGACCGTATGGCAAGGCAAGCTGACGGTTGCGGGCAACCGGATCGCGCGCTTTGCGCCGGTGAACTTCCTCAACCCGGAACGCAAGGTCGAGGAGATCGTCCCGGGCACCACGCTGTCCTGGACCTCGGTGACGACGGGAAATCTCGCCGGCGTCGACCTCTGGCTCGATGCGGCGCGCGCCGGGTCGGTGCGGATCGAGACCAATGTCGTCGCGGGCGAGCTGGACCTCGCCCGGCTCGCCGACGATACGGTCGCGTTCGACGGCGGCGGGCTTGGCCGCAGGCTGAGCGTCTACCGCCTGCCGGAGGCGGACTGGAGCCGGAGCCTGACGCTCGAGCATAATGTGATATTCGCGGGCGGCGCCGACCTGCCGGTCTACGTGCGCGTGACTCAGGCGGACGGCCATCAGGCCTGGTCGAGCCCGATTTATTTGATTGAATAGACGGCCACGTAGGCCAACGACGACGACGGGGGAATGCGTGCAGGCAGCGGTGATGAACGGCGGCGAGCGGCCCGTCTACGCCGGCTTCGCGGAGCCGGAAGCGACTGACGGATCGCTGGTCGTCGCGGTCCGCGCCGCCGCCTTGACCGGCCTGGACAAGGCGGTCGCCCGCCGGCTTCATTACTTTCAAATGCCCGATGGCCCGTTCGTGCTGGGCCGGGAGGGCGTGGCGCGGCGCAGCGACGGCCGGCGTATCTACTTCAACCTCAACGCACCGGTCGGCCCCTTTGGCTCGATGGCCGAACGCACGCTGATCGATCCGCGGTTTGCCTTCCCGGTCCCCGACGGCGTTGCCGACGATATGGCAGCCGCGCTCGGCAATGCCGGACTTGCCGCCTGGCTGGCCATGTCGTGGCGGGCGCGCCTGCGGCCCGGCGAGACGGTGCTGATTCTCGGTGCGACCGGCGTCTCCGGCTTGATCGCGGTCACTGCCGCCAAGCGGCTCGGCGCCGGCCGGGTCATCGCCGCCGGGCGCAACCGCGAGGCGCTGCACCGCGCCGCGGGTCTCGGCGCCGACGCAACCGTCGACCTGGCGGCCGCGGCGGACTTCGCCGCCGCCTATCGCGACGCCGCGGGCGGCAGCGTCGACGTGGTCGTCGATTATCTCTACGGCCCGCCGGGCGAGGCGGCGCTCGACGTGCTGGCGCTGCATGGCCGCCTGATCCACATCGGCACGATGGCGGGGCGCACGATCACGCTGCCCGGCGCGACGCTGCGCCGTACGTGCGGCGACATCATGGGATTCGCCTACTATCACGCGCCCATCGAATCCCAGGCGCAGGCCTATGCGGAACTGTGCCGGCTGGCCGCCGCGGGCGAAATCGCGCTCGACATCGAGACGCGGCCGCTGTGCGACATCGGCGCCGCCTGGGATGCCCACGCGGCGAGCAGCCGCCGGCGCCAGGTTTTGCTTCCCTAACGCCCCTCGCTCAGCCGCACGTCGAGGGTGCGGCGCAGGCCGTCGCCGAGCAGGTTGAAGCCCAGCACGGTGACGAAGATCGCCAGGATCGGGAACACCAGGTTCCACGGCGTGTCGTAAATAGAGAGCCGCGCGTCGGCGATCATCTGGCCCCACGCCGGCTGGTTGGCGCTCACGCTCATGCCGACGAACGACAGGATCGCCTCGACCACGACCGCGATGCCCATCTCGAGGCTCATCAGGGTGATGATGAGCGGCAGGGTGGCGGGGAGGATTTCGCGGGTGACGATGCGCCAGTGGGAGAAGCCGACGAGCCGCGCCGCCGCCACGTAGTCGCGCCCGGCCGTCACCATCACTTCGGCGCGCAGCACGCGGCAGAAGCGCGTCCAGTCGACCAGCACGATGGCGAGGATCACGTTGCCGAGCCCGACCCCGAGGCCGACCATCAGGATCAGCGACAGGATCACCGGCGGGAACGACATCCACACGTCGACGGCGCGGCCGATGGTCCAATCGACGGCGCCCCCGCAATAGCCGGCGACATGCGCCAGCACCGCGCCCAGCAGCATGGCGCCGAGCGCGGCGAAGATCGCGACCGTCATGGCGACGCGCGCGCCGTAGATGAGGCGCGAGAGCACGCAGCGCCCGAGGCTGTCGGTGCCGAGCGGAAAGGCGGCGTCGCCGCCGGGCGACCAGGCTGGCGGCAGCAGGGTCGCTACGAGGTGCTGCTCCTGCGGGTCGTTGGGCGCGACCAGCGGCGCCAGCACGGCGGCAAGCGCCACCAGCACGACGATGAGCAGGCCGGCGACGACGCGGCCCGAGCGCAGCCAGCGGGGCAGGGCGCTCATGTCAGCGCGGCCGCAGGCGCGGGTCGAGCACCAGATAGAGCGTGTCGACCATGGTGTTGATGAGAAGAACGACCACGCAGTAGGTCAGTCCGACCGCCTGGATGATCGGCAGATCCGCGTTGCGCACCGCGTCGACCATCAGGTTGCCGAGCCCCGGATAGGAATAGATCACCTCGACCAGCAGGGTTCCGCCGAACAGGAAGCCGAACTGCACGCCCATCAGGCTGAGCGTCGGCAATATGGCGTTCTTGAGCGCATGGCGCACCAGGATGCGGCGCTCGGACAGGCCGCGTAGGCGCGCCTGGCCGATGTATTCCTCGTGATAGACGTCGATCAGGCTCGAGCGCAGCACCCGCATGATGGCGGGCGAGAACGCGATGCCGAGCGCCAGCGCCGGCAGCGCCATGTGCGCCAGCGCGTCGCGGAACATGTCGAGCCGGCCGTCGATCAGGGTGTCGATGAGCAGGAACCCGGTGTGCACCGGCCGCTGGAAGCCCGCCGCCAGGCGTCCGGTGAACGGCAGCAGCGGGACGGCGACGCCGAACAGAAGAATAAAGAACAGGCCCCACAGGAACTCGGGGATCGACAGCAGCACGATCGAGCCGAGGTCGGCGAGCGGCTCCTTGGCGGTGCCGCGCACGTGAAACAGGTAAAGGCCGCCGGCGATCCCGAGCGCGGCGGCGATGAGCATCGCCAGCCCCGCAAGCTCGATGGTCGCCGGCAGGGTTTCGGCGATAAGGCCGGCGACGGCGCGGCGGAAATGGATCGAGGTGCCGAAGTCGCCGGCTGCGACGTTCCGGAGCCAGATCAAATATTGCTGCGGCAGCGGCCGGTCGAGGCCCATCTCGGCTCGCTTGGCCTCGACCTCGGCAACGGTCGCGGTCGGCGGCAGCGACATGGCGGCGGGATCGACCGGCAGCAGGCGCAGCACCGCGAACAGCAGCGCCGAGACGATCGCCAGGATCGGCAGCGCGACGATCAGGCGCCGGCCGAGCTGGCGGAGGACCGTGCCGTTCACGCCATTCGCCTCGACTGCATCATTTGATTGGCCGCAGCGCTCGGACTCCCTCTCCCCGGAGGGGAGAGGGTAGGGGTGAGGGGGTTACCGGCCCATCGATAACGCAGGAACCCCCTCACCCGGAAATCCGCGAGCAAGCTCACGGATTTCCGACCTCTCCCCTCCGGGGAGAGGTGAAGAGGAGTGTTCACCCCCACGCCATCGTGCTGGCGAGGATCCAGCCGTTCGCGTACGCGGTGTATTGCAGGCTCTTCTTGCGCGCGAGCGTCTGCACGCTTTGCAGCAGCGGGATGGTGGCGCCCGCCTCCACCGCCAGGCGGTTGAGATCGCGATAGCCGGCGATGCGCTTGCCGTAGTCGGCGATGTTGAACAGCGCCTGCACCTTGTCGCCGACTTCGGCGCCCTTCCAGGCGGAGAACGGCATTTTCGGATTGAGCAGATAGCCGGCGAAGATTTCCGGGTCGCCGGTGGCGTTGTCCCAGCTGTAGAGCGTCGCCTCTGGCAGCTTGGTCGCGCGGTTGAGCTCGAAATACTTGGCGTATTCGATCACGTCGATGTCGGCGTCGATGCCGACCTTCTTCCACATCTGGGCGATGGCGCGGGCGATATCGTAGTCCCCGGGGAAATGGCCGTTGGTGGCGGCGAGCTGGATCTTCGCCGGCTTGTCCGGGCCGTAGCCGGATTTCGCCAGCAGCGCCTTCGCCTGCGCGGGATCGTAGGCGAAGCGGTAGTCGTCGAGATAGGCGGCGGTGCCGGGCGTCGCCGGCACCGAGAGCGGCACCGCGGCGCCGCCGTAGAACGCCTTGGACAGCGCGTCCTTGTCGATCGCGTGGTGGGCGGCGAGCCGCACGTTGGCGTCGGCAAAGCCGAGGTCGTTGCGCACCTGCAAGAGGATCACGCGGGTGATCGGCGCGATCTCGGCGGCGAGCCCGGCCTCGTGCTGCAGCCGCGCCACCTCGCGCACTGGAATGTTGATCGTCAGATCGAGCTGGCCCGACTGCACCGCCGCGACCCGAGCCGAGGGGTCCTTGACGATGTCGAAGGTGACCCGCCGCAGCGCCGGCTTTTTTCCCCAATAGGTGTCGTTGCGCTCGAGCACGATGCGCGCATTGAGCTGATACTCGACCAGGCGATAGGGGCCGGTGCCGACCGGCTTCTCGCGGAAGGCGTCGACGCCGACCTTCTCCATGTAGGCCTTCGGCACCACGTAGCTGCCGAGGAAGGCGAGCCATTGCGGCGCGGTCGGCGCCGGCGAGCTGAACTTCATCACCGCCCGGGTGGGCGAGGCCACCTCGATGTCGACGACCTTGCGCCAGGAGTTCGCGGTGTCGACCTTGTGGCCGGCCTTGATGCGCTCGAAGAAGGTGTAGCGGAAATCCTCCGCCGTCATCTTGTCGCCGTTATGGAAATGAACGTCATCGCGCAGCTCGACCGGCATGCTCAGGCCGTCCGGTGCCAGTTCCCATTTGACGACGAGGTTGGGAATGAGGTCGAGCTTGGGGCTCTGCTCGAGCGGCTGGTCGAACACCAGCTTGAAGATGGCCTGGGCGTCCGGCGTGAAGCGCTGGTTCGGGTCCCACGACGGAACGTCGCTCGGCCAGCCGATGGCGACCGCGTCGTTCGCCTGGGCGGCGGCCGGGTCCGGCGTCGCGAACAGCTTTGCACCCGCGCCGAGCGCGAGCAGGCGCAGCAGCGTCCTGCGTTCGATTGCGAGGTTCATCGTCAAGCTCCTTGGATCGGCCCGGATGCTAAGGCATTTTCCGATCCGTCGGGTGGGCAAAATCGTCGGTGCGCCGGGCTATACTGGGGCGCGTCGTTCAGGCTATGCGAACGCCGGAACTAGGAGGGATCATGCGTGCCCTTGTCTGCGCCATCGTTGTGGCGACCGGCCTGGCCGCCCATCCGGCGTTCGCGCAGGCCGACCGCGCGGCGGCGACGTTCTGGAAAACCGCCCGAGCCGCCTGCGACGCCACCGCCGCGAAGCCGCCAAGCCCGCTCGGCGAGCGCATCGCGCAGACTGCGATCGACGAGTTCACCAGCTTCGGCGGCCATCGGATCGACTCCAACGGCCGGATCTTCCGCTTCGGCCTGACCGAGGCGGAGCACGAGGAGGACGAGGGCGGCGACCGCGGGGCGAACCTCGGCCGCCTCGGCTGGTGGCAGGTGATGAAATACTGGCGGGCGGTGTTCGACGACGGCCCCACGGACAAGCTCGAGGTGCGCGGCTATGGCGACGCCTCGACTTCGACCGACCAGGCGCAGGCCGCGGCGGTGCTGCGGACGTCGGCCGCCCGGCTGCTGCAACTCGCCGACGGTGCGGCCGATCCGGAGGAGCGCGAAATCCTGCGCGAGGCGGCGCTCCGCGCGGCCATCGTCGACACCTCGTGGTCGGCGGCCTTCATCAGCTACGTGGTACGGCAATCGGGCGTCGCCGCGAACGCGTTCCCGTTCGCCAACGCGCATCGCGTCTACATCTACGACGCTTTCGCGACCAGCGCGGCCGAGCTGACCCACGCGGCCGGCGACCGCCTCTATCGTGCCTGCCCGCTCACCACCCGGCCGCGCGTGGGCGACATGATCTGCGCCCAGCGCGAGCCCGCGCTCGCCGACGCCGGCGAGGAAGCGGTGCGCGAGCGCATCCGGGCCGAGCTCGACGGCAGCGCCGACGCGCGCTCGGTCCGGCGCACCCATTGCGAGGTGGTCGCGTATATCGATGCGCGGGCGCGCAAGATGTACACCATCGGCGGCAACGTCAATCAGGCGGTCACCGCCCGGAAGCTGAACCTGCGCCGCGACTTGAAGGTCTCGGCGGCGCAAAAGAGCAGTTGCGGCGGTGCCGCCCAGTGGACCTTGCCGCAGCCCGCGGCCCACCCGCCGGGTGCGCCGGGCCATGCCGAGAAATGCTCGCTCAATGACAAGAAATGGTTCGTGCTGCTGCAGGTGAGGTGAGCTATATAGTCGCCGTCGAGGGAAGGAGGCGCAATTGTTTCCGGCACTTCGGTTTTCCGCTGTTGCTGCAATGCCCTTGCTGCTGGTAGCGGGTGCGGTCGGCATATCCCTTTTGCCGGCAGCGGACGCACGCGCGCAAAGCGCGCCCGGCGCCTGTGAAGATGCGGCGGAGCTGGCGGTCCTGCCCTCGCCGATCGTGCCGTGGAAGGGCGCGCCCTTGCGCGTCATTTTTGCCGCCGAGAAGCCGCTCGAGGGCGAGCTTTCGCTGATCGCGCCGGATGGAAGCGTCGCGGCCAAGTCGCGTGAGCGGCACGGCGGGCCGCCGTATTTCTGGCTCGCCGAGGTCCAGTCGCCGGCCGCGGGGACGTGGCGCGTGAGCCTCGCGCGCGAGCGCGCGCCGGCCGAGTGCAGCACGATTACCCGCGAAATCGCCGTGCACGGCGTCAAGCCGCCGCCGCCGGGCACGGCGGCGGGCGGCGTCTGGCCCCTGCGCAACACCTGGAATCGCGCGACCGAAAACCTGTTCTCCGCCTGGATCGAGAAGCTGTTCGACGACCCGCTGGACGCGGAGCCGTCGTGGCCGGCGTTGCATGAGGTGCTGCGCGATCGCTCGCGCAATGTCCTGTTCAACCATCTGGGTCTCAACGAAGACTCGATAAAACAAGTCCTTCGCCCCGACTGCGCCGACCTTCCGTACTTCTTGCGCGCGTACTTCGCGTTCAAGATGGGGCTGCCGTTCGGCTACTCGAAATGCACGCGCGGCGGCGGCGGCAAGGCGCCGCACTGCCCGCAATGGTTCAACATTCGCAATCTCGAGCCGCCTCCGCCGCCGCCCGCACAAGCGGCCGCGCCGGCCGGCGCGGCGCCGAGCGGATTCGGGATGCCGTACGGGTCTACGCCGGCGAGCGAGCCTGCGCCGGCGAGACCGCCCAGGCATCTCGGGCTGGTGGCGTCGTTCGGCGAGTACGTGCAGACCGTCGCCGACGCGGTCCATTCCGGATCGGGGCGGACGGCGGCCGCCGACAACAACACCGACTACTATCCCGTGCCGCTCAAGCAGGAGACGCTGCGCCCGGGCACCGTGTATGCCGACCCGTACGGGCACGTCTTGATGATCGTGCGGCGCCTGGCGCAGACAGGCGAGGCGGCAGGCGTCATTCTCGCGGTCGACGGGCAGCCGGACGGGACGGTCGCGCGCAAGCGCTATTGGCGCGGCAATTTCCTGTTCGCCCAGGATCCCGGGCTCGGCAGTCCCGGGTTCAAGCGCTTCCGGCCGATCGTGCTCGGCAAGAACGGCGTCTTGCGGCGGCTGAGCAACGACGAAATCGAGAAAAACCCGGAGTACGCCGACTATTCGCTCGATCAGTCACGGCTCGCGGTGGAAGATTTCTACGATCGGATGGATGACGTGATGTCGCCGACGCCGCTCGATCCTCTGCGGGCGATGAAGGAGGCGATCACGTCGCTCGAAGAGCAGGTGAAAATACGCGTGACGTCGGTCGAAAACGGGCGAAAGTTCCAGAGCAACGGGCGCGGCGAGGCGACCATGCCGGATGGCCCGACGATCTTCGAGACGACCGGCGCGTGGGAAGATTTCTCGACGCCGTCGCGCGACTTGCGCCTGTTGATCGCGCTCGACGTCGTCGGCGGGTTTCCCGATCGCGTCGCGCGGCGGCCCGAGCGCTACGCGATGCCGCAGGGGAAGAGCGTGGCGGACGTGAAAGCCGAGTTGCAGAGCGTGCTCGCGTCGGAGCTTCCGGCGCGCAAGTTTTCCTATACGCGCAGCGACGGCTCCTCATGGACGCTCACGCTCAAGGACGTGGCCGCGCGCGTGGCGGATCTCGAGATGGCGTACAATCCCAACGACTGCGTCGAGCTGCGGTGGGGCGCGCCCGACAACAGCGACGAGGCGGCGACCTGCAAGCGGCATGCGCCGTCGGCCCAGCGGGCGAAGATGTCGAAGTACCGCGCGTGGTTCCACGAACGGCGCCGGCCGCCGCGCGTCTAGAGCATATTTCGATCGACTGGAATCGCGCGTAGGGTGGGCAAAGGCGGCCCCAAAGCTTCGTTTGATGCACGGTGCTGGATCCGCCGTGCCCACGCGGTCGGGCGACGTGGGCACGGCGGAACGCACACCGTGCGGTGCGGCGAAGTTTTGGCCGCCTTTGCCCACCCTACGGACTGCGTCGATCCCATCGGATCATGCTCTAGCGGCCGCCCCTTTTTTGCGAGTTGATGCAGATCAATGCGGCCCCGCCCGTGGGGAGCCAGCTTGAATAATTATGGTCGAGGTTCACCGGCTTCCGGAAAAATGGCTGCCCGTTTCGTTCGCGCCAGCCGATCGCGATCTCGAAGTGTGCGTGATCGATAAACAGGGGGTCCACGCGCTGATCTTCCCGTGCCGCAAAGATGGAACTGACTGGGTGGACGCCGTGACGAAAAAGCGGATCGACATCCAGCCGACCCATTGGCGGGCCTGGACCGAGGATCGCTAGACTAGCCCGCCGCCGCAAGCGGACGTCACGCTGGGCGCAGGCATGGCGCCATCTGCCTTTACGCCCGATCGCTGGCTGGAATAGGATGCGGGGCGAAAAACGCGCGCCGAGCGCCAGGTGAAAACGGATGCTCGACAAGAACGCCTACGAAAACTGGGTCGGAAACGGGAAAACGGAGGAAGCAATGGATATCGATCGTCGTCATCTGGTCTTGCCGGCGCTTGTAATCGGGCTCGTGAGCGTCGTCCCGGCCTTCGCGGCTTCCGCGGACGAGGACGCCGTGGCGAAGAATGTCGAGGCGTTCCGCGCGGCCCAGGTCGCGGCCGACGCCAAGGCACTCGACGCGCTCTGCGCGGCGGAACTCAGCTACAGCCACTCCGATGCCCGCGTCGAGGACAAGGCTGTCTTCATCGCCAACGCCACCAGCGGAAAATCGAAGTTTCTGTCGCTCGAATACAAGGACCCCAAGATTCATGTGGTCGGCCCCGCCGCGATCGTGCGGTTCCACTGGGTCGGCGAAAGCGAGGCCGTCGCCGACGGCAAGAAAAACGCCACCAATCTCCACATCCTGATGAACTGGCAGAAACAGGGCGCGGACTGGAAGCTTCTGTCCCGCGCGTCGACCAAGCTCTGATCGCGTTCCGGCCTGAATAACCAAGAACCTCGTCCCGGTCGGATCTGCCGAACGTCCGCTCCGTGGGGAGCGGACGTGCATGCGCGCGCGCGCCATGGCGGAGAAGCGCCATGCGCCGGCATGGCGGCGGCCCCGCTCCAGACCAGCCGCGCGCGGACCCGTCGGACCTATGGCAAGTGGCGGTAACGGCCGGTTAATTGTTCGGGCGCCCGGGTCCCCGCTCCGGCGCCGCGGCATTTCGGGATCCGAAGGTTTCCAGCTTCGAGGGCGTTGAGGGTCAAGTAAGACTCGGCCGCTAAGGTACGCCCGGAAAATGCGAACTTTCGGTGCCGAATGAGCCCCCTCGAATTGACTCTGGACCGCGCGGATGCGCAGCCGGCGGACCGCCTCGACCGTTGGACACGCATCCTGTGCGTGCTGTTCTTCTTCTCCGGCTTTCCCGCCCTGATCTACCAGCTCACGTGGCAGCGGGCGCTGTTCCGCATCTTCGGCGTCAATATCGAGTCGGTGACGATCGTCGTCGCCGCGTTCATGCTCGGCCTCGGCGTTGGCAGCCTGGCGGGCGGCTGGCTGTCCAAGCGGCGCGGCCTCCCGCTGTTGCCGCTCCTTGCGGCGATCGAGTTGGCGACCGGCGCCTTCGGTCTCGTGTCGCTTGCGATCTTCGACCGGGTCGGCGAGCTGACGATCGGATTGCCGCTGGTGGTGACGGCCGCCGCCGCCCTGGCGTTGGTGATCGTTCCGACCTTGTTGATGGGCGCGACACTCCCCATATTGGTCAGCCATCTGGTTCGCCGCTCCGGCCGGGTGGGGAGCGCCGTCGGCCTGCTCTATTACGTCAACACGCTGGGTGCGGGCGCCGCATGCCTTGGATGCGTCGTCTTCCTCTTTCCGTTCGTCGGCATGCAGGGCGCCGTCCATGTCGCGGCGTGGATCAACGGTGCCGTGGCGCTGGGGGCGCTCGTCGCCCATTGGCACGAGCGACGTGGCTCGATCGCCGCCGCGCCGGATGCGCCGGCCGCGCTCGCGGCGCCCAAGCCCATGCTCGGCTTCGCTCCGCTGCTGGGGCTTGCCGCCGCCGGCGGCTTCGTGTCGCTGTCCTACGAAATCTTTTTCTTCCGCACCGTCTCCTTTGCGACCGGATCGAGTGCGCCCGCCTTTGCGATGACGCTGAGCGCCTTCCTGGTCGGGCTTGCGTCGGGCTCGCGGCAAGCCGGCCAGGACTGCACGTCGTTGACGCGCGACGGGGCGATGCGGCGGGCGGTCGCCGCGCTGATGAAGGCCAACCTGCTGGGCCTTCTGTTCCTGGCGGTCCTCAGCCACCTGGCGTGGCTCGGGTTCGGGGCCATCGGCGTGACGATTGTGCTGGTCTATCTCGTCGCCCGTTTCTGGGGCTCGCTGCTGCCCTATCTCGCCGAGTCCGGCGTCGCGGCCGACGGCGAAGCCGGCATGCGCACGGCGCTCCTCTACCTCGCCAATATCCTGGGCTCCGCCGCGGGCTCCATCATCACCGGGTTCGTGCTGATGGACTATCTCGGCCTGGTCGCGATCGGGGCGGCGCTGGTGGTGGCGGGCCTCGCCTGCACCGCGCTGTTGATCGGTGCGCTCGAAATGCCGCGCCGGGAAAAGCTGCTGCGCGCCGGCCTGGTCGCGGCGCTGGCGCTGATGGCGGCGGTCGCGGTTCCGCGCTGGTCGGGAAACGTGCTCGAGAGCCTGCAATCGCGGGCCGCGCCCGAGGCCGCGCCCATCGTCCAGGTGGTGGAGAATCGCAGCGGCATCATCACCGTCGCGGCGGGCGGCATCGTGTTCGGCAACGGCATGTATGACGGCCGTTTCAATACCGATCTGGTGCACGACAGCAACGGGATCGTCCGCCCCTACGCGCTGAGCCTGTTTCACCCGCGGCCGCGCGAGGTGCTGATGATCGGCCTTTCGTCGGGCTCATGGGCACAGGTCATCGCCAACAATCCCGACGTTGCCTCGCTCACCATCGTCGAGATCAATCCCGGCTATCGCGAATTGATCGCCAAGGCGCCGGAAGTCGCCTCGGTTCTCGCCAATCCCAAGGTCTTCATCGTCACCGACGACGGCCGCCGCTGGCTGGGGGCGAATCCCGACCGGCGTTTCGATGCCATCGTCTCCAACACGACGTGGCACTTCCGCGCCAGCACCACGAACCTGCTCTCCCGCGAGTTTCTCGGCCTCGTCAAAGGCCACCTGAACCCGGGTGGCATATTCTTCTACAACACCACGGCTTCCGACCGCGTCCAGCGCACCGGCTGTCTCGCCTTTGCGCATGGCGCGCGCTTCCTCAATCACATGGTCGTAGCGCAGACCCCGATCGCCTGGGACTTCGCGCGCTGGCGCCGCACCCTTGAATCCTACCGGATCGACGGCAGGCCGGTGTTGGAGCCGTCCCGCCCCGAGGACCGCGCCGCCCTCGACCGGTTGATGTCGTGGGAAGCAAGCCCCGCGCCGCACGCCGCCCACGACGAGGCGCCGCCGATCGAGCCCTGTCCGCAGCTTCTCGTCCGCACGGCCGCAAGCAGCCCGGTGACCGACGACAATATGGGCACCGAGTGGCGTTACTCTTTGGGGTTGGATTGACGGGTGCCCGGTCCAGGCGCTCGTGGCCTGTGGCCGGCGGCAATTCGTTCGAAGGGTTTGTCGACGCCGGCCGACAACGCAAAATTAACTTATCGGCAATGCCGGGGGCACTCTCGCACGGGCTTGTCCGTTTCCTTTAACCGTAAATGCAGATGCTGGCAGGCAAGATGGCCGGACGCTTGGCGTCTGGAGCGTTTTCCGGAAAAGTGGGCACCGGTTTTCCGCAGAAAATGCGTCAAAGGCAAAAACCCAGATCGCTTTCCGATTCAATCGAATCGGAAAGCGATCTGGAGACCTGCCTCTCGGCAAATGACGGCTTATTCGCCCGGTATTCCGCATGTCGATTCTTGCAGCCGCGAACGAAAATAGAGTCCAGATCGGACAGTGGCTGCTCTTGTCCGATTACGGCGAGTTGGCCCGCCGCAACATGGTCGTCAGCTGGGCTTGCGTTGCGGCCTTGGCGCTCGTCGAGTCGATGTGGCTGCCGCTGTCGACGCTGTCGCTCGACCAGGCTGCATGGCCGGCGTTGGCCAGCTCCCTGACCTACGGCGCGGCCGCGTACACCTTTTACCTGGTAATTTCGCATCGCCTGCGCAAGAAAGAAGACCGTGTTGCGATCTTTCTACGTGCAGCTTCGGAAAGATTTGCGCTGCTATTTCGTAGTTGTGTCTTGATTGCGGCCATTGGCAGCGTCGGGCTCATCTTCACTTATCTTGCAACTGCGTCAGCTCTGCCCTTGCAGGATGCTTTTCTTGCCAGGCTCGATGGTCGGCTTGGTTTTCACTGGCTCTCCGTTCTGAGCGCCATCAACGGTCTTCCGTTCTTGGCCGGCCTGCTGGTGAAGGCCTACGCCAGCACGGCCCCTGTGACACAAGGCGTCGTTATTTGGCTGGCGATCCGCGGTTGCGGTGAGAGGCTTTCGGAATTCCTGGCGTTGCTGTGCTTGTCCTCGCTCGGGTTGGCGGTCGGCATGCTGCTTGCTCCAGCGGCAGGTGCATTCGTCTACTTCGAGCCGGCACGACAGTTGTTCGACAACTTTACGGCCGGAGAGGAGATGTGGCCCTTTCTGGATGCCTTCAATGGCCTGCGTGATGGTTCGCTGACGAAGATCGACGTTTCGTCGGTCCAAGGCGTGGTCAGCTTTCCTTCCTTTCATACCATGCTGGGAATCATCACCACATATGCGCTGCGCGATACGCGGGCACTGCTCATCCCGGCCATAGTGCTCAACGGGACAATGATCGTTTCAACATTGCCGGTGGGAGGGCATTACCTGGTGGACGTGCTGGCGGGAGCCGCCATCAGCATCGCCGCGTTCCATGGCCTGCGTTACGGGCTTGGCCGCGAGCATCGTCGCGACAACCTATCGCGGTCCTTGGCGTAATGAAAATTTGGCTGTCGCGAATTGATCGCCAAGGCGGCGGAAGTCGCCTCGGTTTGCACCAATCCCAAGATCTCTATCATCACCGATGAGGGCCGCCGGTGGCTGCGGACAGCCGTTCGCTGCACGCTGCGCCGCATCCGGGGCACGGCTTTGACTGCATGCAGTTTCGCAACCTATCCTTCGCAACTGCGAGATTGATTCGTCCGCAGGAATATCTGGACGACCTGCTGAAACTTGGGGTTTCGGGTGGGTCGGGGGTTTTAGCATGTCAAAACCGGCCGGTAAGTGCGTATTCTGTGGCAACTCGCGTGACCTCACGAAGAGTCATATTTGGCCAGCGTGGGTCGAACGTATCCTACCTCAACCCGCAACCCATCACGCAAGGATCATAGGACATTTTCATACTTTCGTTCCGACGGCGCAACGACCAGCATTCGAGCGGGAGATAAAGCAAGGTCATGTAGGCACCCGCAAACCGCGAAACACGTGCAAGAAATGTAACGGCGGCTGGATGCGGCGCATTGAAGAGGCGGCGATGTTAATCATGCCTCCGCTAGTCCTTGGACGCAACCACTTGCTTGACACTTTCAGTCAACGACTACTCGCTTCATTTCTGTGTTTGATTTGCATGAGAGTTGAACTCTCATCCAAGACGCGACCAATACCGGCGGCCGATCGCGAGTGGCTAATGAAACATTTTGAGCCGCCAGCCGATTGGAAAATCTGGATCACTCAATTTGAGGGTAGCGTTCCTATCGATGAAAACCATACAGCATTGCAAATAGGCTCATCTAAAAATATAGCGGTCGGCATGGAGCACTGCAATTCGCAAGTCACGACGCTGACCGTCGGTAAGTTTTGCGCGCACCTGTATAGCTCTACTGCCTGGCCGGATTTTCCCGGGTACGAGGGCGTTGACCTCACTCCCATTTGGCCCTCAGGCAACCTTGATATTGAGGTGAGCATGTTGCCGTCAATTACCGAGGAAGACGTCCCCTGGCTGCACGAAGCTATAGCCAGAGACCTCGCTCATGTCCCCGGAAAGTGACGTATCGTTCATGACTATACCAAAGCTCATGGTCTTTGGTTGGATCGAGTCTGGCCATGCGCGCCGATCTCCTACACGCTCAGGCTAGCATTGATTGGGCCGTAGCCCAACTCCCATCCTTCCAAAGTCGCCTCGATGCTTGGCTCCAACTGAACATCGAGGCCGGCACCATCGACTTTGATCCTAATTCTCCGGACTGGTTCGTCGTGGCAATCGAGAAAGCACCGCTTCCGCTCGAATTCCTGGTCGAAGTCGGCGCTTATATCAACGCCGTTCGTAGCAGTCTCGACATTCTCGCTACTTCTCTCGACAACCGGTTCAGCATAACGAATCCCAAAAACGCGTATTTTCCTATCGTCGCCAGCGAGGCCCTTTTTCGCTCGGGGAAGGGATATAAGGGGTCTGATTTCGTACAACGGCTTCCTGGTGCTGAACGCAGCATCCTGGAATCTTTGAAGCCGTATCAGGGAGGGAACACGGTGTTGTGGGCGCTCCATCAACTCGACATCATGCGCAAGCACCGTCGGCTTCTCTCGATCGTTTACTTTCCTACTAGCTTGCAATTTCGGGGAATCCCCGACTTCCGGCCAACCGCGAAACCCGTCCCGATAGAGGATAAAACCATATTGGGATTCGTTCGGAAGAGTGTAACGAACTATGATATGAAAATTTTCGCGAATATAGCGTTCGACGAAACTGTCATCGGACCGCAAAAACCGATCGTTCTCGTACTTAACGAGTTCGCTCGTTATGCGAGCGCGATCATCAAAATGTTCGATGCTCCTTAGAGCCGCGGCGCCCATCGAGCATTCTCCCAGCGATTTCTCTTGCGCGAGCGAATAAACTTGTGCGCTTTTTGTTTAAACGTGCGCGCCTGAGTGAAGCGGCCGGTGCGTGAGACGTTCACTCTCGATACCCTTTAGAGAAATTGCCGCACGTTCCCCGCGGGTGTTGAACTTGAAATCTAGCTCGGCGACGTAACGCTTAAGGTGCGCTTCGCTCACTGAGTGGTGCGCCCCGAACACCGCGCGCTTGCACAAGCTAAAGAGACACTCGGCAAGTACATAGTCGCCCACACCCTCATCCAACCACCCGCGTCCGCAGCATCGGATAATGCGTGTTCGCCCCCGAGAACGGCGGGAACGCGTGAAAATGCGCGCGCAATTCCTGCCGCACCGGCGACGCCATGGCGCGGTTGAACGCCGCAACGTCGTCGAACGCGATCTCGTTGCCGAGCATGTAGCAGGCGTGCGTCAGACCGGCCGGGTTCGGCCGGTCGAGCGGGAAGTAGCACATGATGTTGCGGATGCCCGGCAGGCGCGCGAGCGTCGACGGATGCGTGGCGATGTAGTTGGCGATGAAGGCCGCTTCGTCCTGCGCCGGCCGGTGGTAGCGCACCACGTAGGAAAACCCCGCGCGCAGCGGCGCCGGCGCGGCCGCACCGGCGGCCGGGTAGTGCCGGCATTGCATCGCCTCGCCGGCGGCGCGCACGCCCGCCGGCAGCCGCGCCAGCGGCGCGGCAAAGGCGGCGCTTGCCAGGGTCCGCGCCAGGGCGTCGGCGTGCGCGAAGGCGAGCATCGCGATCAGCAATGGCCCCGCCCCGTCGTCGACCAGCGGATCCTTGGCGCCCGGCGCGGCCGGGACATAAAGGTCGTGCGACACCAGCCCCGGCAAGCCCCGCCACGCGGCTGCGGCGCCATCATGCCACTGTCGCGCCGCGGGCGCGGCAGCGGCAGGACCGAAACAGGCAAGCTCGAACACGAACATGCGGGTTGCCGCTGCGGTCGGATGTGGCCTCACACCTGCGGATTGCGCGCCGCCAGGATGCCGTCGCCGAGATCCATGGGCCCGCGCGCGGTTACGTGACGGGCGTTCGGGGCGTAGTCGAACACGATCTCCCAGCCGGCCCGCGTGAACAGCACGCGCAGCAGGTCGTGCGCCTCGCGGCCATGGGTGCCGATATGCACCCGGCGAACCTTGCGGTTGAGGTGATCCATGAACGGCGGGATGACGTTGGCCTCGGCGTGCTGAACGTCCACCTCGAGCAGGTCGACGCGGTCGAACGGCGCCAGCACGTCGCGCAGGGTCACGGCGGAAACGAATTTGAGCTCGCCGCTGTATCCATGCCCGAGATCACGCGTGATGCCGGTCGAGTTGTGCAGGAGGATATTGTCGAGCACGCGCTCCGCATGGCCGCCACGCCGCAAAAGGTCGGCGTAGGCCTGGCGCGATTGCGCCGAGTTGGTGATGACGCTTTCGTTGAGGCCGGTGCCGGGCGCCCCGACCGGAAACAGGACCGGCGCGTTGTCCGCCCCGACGGCGGCCTGAATGATCCAATGATCGTCCGGATCGATGCCGTTGATGGTCATGAGGCTGCGCATCCACCGGCAATTCTCCGCCACCGGCTCGACGGCGACCAGCCGCGCCGGCAGCGGATTGATGGCGTGCAGCGCTTTCCACGCGCCGACGAGCTGGGCGCCGAAGGCCGCCCCCAGGCTGATCGCCAAATATTGGCCTCTCGCGTCGCGCGCGGACAGCAGCCAGGACGCGACCTCGAACCAGGCTTCGCCATAGGTCGCGACGGTGGGCAGGCTGGTCGTCTCGTGGCGCCCGCCGAAGGGGCCGGCCTTGTTCCACAGGAAGCTTCCGTCCGTGCGGATGCCGAGAAAGTCGACGGTGAATCCGCTCGGCAGATCGCCCGACCACGGTGAAATCAGGCGCAGCAGCGCCTCGACCTCGGCGAACCGATCGACACGCGGGCCCGCCGTGCCGGCCGGCGGTCGATCCCGCTCCATCGCAAGCGGCGGGCTCCCGGCCGTCGGCGGGGGGCCACCGGCGCGCAACGCGGCCGGGTCGCCGAGCGGAAGCGGCACCAGCATGTAGCCGGCGGCGCGGATTGCCCGCAGGATCGCGCGCTTGACCAATTTCACGATCGCTTACCGTATCCTGCGAACCGCACGTGAGCGGGCGGAATTGCGCGAAAAGCATAGCGCCGGGCGTCGTCCGATCAAGGGCACGCGGCGGCGCTTTTCCAATGCACGTTACCGCCGTTCCGGCTCGGTGATATCATGGCCCGCCGGATTATCGGCAAGCCAGGCCAGGAGGAGGGAGCGATGAAGAGCAAATGGACCTCCATGTCGGAACAAGAGAAACGAACCGATGTGTCGCGGCGATCGTTGATTATCGGTGGAGCTGCCGTTGCGGCGGCAGGCGTTTGGGACTTGCCGTCGGCGCGCGCGCAGTCAGGCAAGGGTCATGTCAATTTCCGCGTGGCGGGCACGCAGGATCCAACCCTGATCTTCGTCCACGGTTTCGCGTGTGCGCTCGACGACTGGGACGGCCAAGTCACGGCGCTGTCGCCGAGCTTCCGTTGCGTTGCCCTGGACCTGCCCGGTCACGGCGCATCTGCCAAGCCCGAGACAGTCTCGATCGCAACCATGGGAAGCGCCGTCAATCAGGTGAAAGACCGGATCGGGGCCCGCGGGGTCGTCTTGGTCGGCCACAGCATGGGCTGCCGCGTGATTACCGAAGCCTTCCTCCAGTCGCGATCCGGAGTCGTGGGGCTCGTGTTCGTCGATGGAAGCATTCTGGGCGGCGATCCGGAAACGGGGATCAACAGGGCGAAGGAAGCGGTGAGCCGAGCCGGGATCGATGCGCTCACCCAGCGGCTGTTCACCGACATGTTCCTGGAAGGCAGCGACCCCAAGCTTCGCGAGCGGCTTGTTGCACGTGCCCAAGGCGTCGACGCAAGCCTGCGCGAGGAATTGTTCGTCGATCTGGTTCGCTGGGACCTGACCAAGGCAAGAGAGGTGCTGAAGCACATTACGGTCCCGGCCCTCGTGCTCCAGTCGACGTACATCAATGCCGATCTCAAGCGCGTGCCCATGCAGGCGGGAATGACGACCCCGTGGATGGATGCGATCGCCGGCTCGGTGGCAAAGTCCGAGGCGAAGATCGTTCCGGGGTCGGGACATTTCGCCATGATCGAGGGCGCGCAAACCGTCAACGGGGAGATCCAGAAGTTCGCCGCTCGGTTGGCCTGAAGGCGGATCTGGCCTGATCTCTCCGCTCTTCGGGGATTGCGTAGAGCATGTTCCGATGGGATCGACGCAGTCCGTAGGGTGGGCAAAGGCGGCCAAGACCTCAATGCATTTGCACGGTGCGCGTTCCGCCGTGCCCACGCCGCTGGTGCCGTTTGGCAAAACCCGACCGCGTGGGCACGGCGGAGCCAGCACCGTGCGTCAAACGAAGCCTCCGGGGCCGCCTTTGCCCACCCTACCGCTACCGCGATTCCAGTCGATCGAAATATGCTCCAGCCGCCCCCGTTACGCGGTCGTGCCGCCGTCGACCGGCAGCGCCGCGCCGGTGACGAACGACGCCTCGTCCGACAGCAAGAACAGCGCGGCGTTCGCGATTTCTTCCGGACGTCCCGGCCGCCCCATGGGGTTCTGGCCGCCCCGCTGGCGGACAAGCTGCTCTACGTCCATGCCGCGCGTGCTCTGCTGATCGGGACGCGCGACGAACACGCGCAGCATCGGCGTATCGGTCGCTCCCGGGCAAATGGCATTGACCCGGATTCCATCCTTGGCCACGCGCTTGGCAAGCGCGCGGACGAAGCCGACCACGCCGAACTTGACCGCCGAGTAGAGCGGGCTGAACGCGGAGCCGACCAGGCCGGACGTCGATGCCGTGAACAGAAGGCTGCCGCCGCCGCGGGCGCGCAGCTCCGGCAGCGCCGCTTCCGTGGTGACCACCTGTGACCGCAGGTTGAGGTCCACGGCAAGCTCGAAGTCGGCCATCTCGACGCCTTCGACCGCGGCGGGCCCCGGATGGCCGAGGTGGTTCCACACGAAATCAAGGCCGCCGAAGGCGTTGGCGGTTTCGCGGACGATTCTGCGCGCCTCGGCGTCCTGCCGCAGGTCGGCAACGATGCCCTTGGCCTTGCCGCCTGCCGCTTCAATCTCGCCGACCACCGCGGCGACGCTTGCCGCATCGATATCGACGACGCCGACCGCGGCGCCTTCGCGGGCAAAGCGCAACGCGCCCGCGCGGCCCATTCCCGAACCGGCCGCCGTTACGATCCCGACCTTGTCCTTCATCCGCATGGTTTCTCTCCTTAGCGCAGCGCCGCTCGCCGACACGAAGATGCGCCACAGGGGAGAGAAACACCACGGGGGACGGCCGAAGCCGCCCCCCGTATCCTGCTGATGCCAGATCTGATTACTGACCGCTGAACAGGTTCTGCGGGATGCCCGCAGCAGAGAAGAGGTAATCGCGCGAAGCCTCGATCTGCTGGCGCAGCCGGTCGAGATCGACGTCGAGCAGCTGCCCCTTCCACTTGCGCACCTTGCCGGCGACGATCACGCTCTCGACGTTGGTGCGATCCATCAAGGATACCACCGCGCCGGGCACCTGGTTGAGTGGCGCCACGTTGAGCCTGGTGGCGTCGAGGATGATGATGTCGGCCTCCTTGCCGGGCGTGAGCGAGCCGGTCTTGCGATCGAGCCGCAGCGCCTTGGCGCCGTTGATGGTGGCGTAGCGCAGCACGTCGCGGGTCGTCAGCGGGGGCGGAACGCCGTTGGGCAGCGGCGGCCAGTAGGGGAAACTCCCGGAGACGGTGTTCGCGCTTTGCGGCAGTCCCCAATCCAGCGGGTTGGGCAGGTTCTGCCCGGGAACCGTGTTGGGGCTGTCGAGGGTCATCTGGTTCACCAGCATCCGCTGCAGGTTCATGGCGGAGCGCATCTGGGTGAAGAAGTCCGCCGTCAGCGTGCACTCGACGTCGACCGAGAGCGACGGCTCGAACGGATTCTGCGGGGTGCTCATGCTCTGCATCCGCAGAATCGGCGGCGTGCCATGCCGCATGTTCATTTCGATCGGAAAAGCGATCGATACCTGCGCCCCGTTGTCGTGCACCGCCTTCCAGCCCTTGTCCGACATCCCGGTCATGTGAATGAACAGGTTGTCGGGGCCGACTTTGAGAGGCTTTCCGGTGATCGTGTTGTTGCCGCCCGTGCCGTCGGCGAGTGCGTCGAGGATCGGACGGATTCCGAACGGCGAGAGGATATGGGCGGCGACCGGAATGCCGATATCGCGCCCGATCGACCATGCCTTGGTGTAGGTCGGCTGCCCGATATAGACCTCGCCACCCATGATCATGGTGACGAGCTGGTCGGTGGAGCGGAAAAACGTATTGTGGAGGCGGTAGGCGTCCTGGGGATACGCGTACCCGGCGGGGGACGGGATTATACCCTGTCCCGCGCCCTCGAAATAGCCGAAGGCGGCACGACGTCCGGTATCGAACAGCGCCTGAACGGCGGCGTCCGAATGCTGCGGCGAGTAATGGATCTGCGACACGTCGTGCACGGTGGTGACGCCGTCGTCGAGCTGGCTGAGCCCGCCGAACAGCTCGTTGATGTAGACGTCCTGCGGCCGGTACACCGGCGCGAACGTCAGCAGAATGAACTCGAAGTAGGTCGTATTTCCGCTCGGCCCGCTGTTGCCGTCGTGGATCAGGATGCCGTCGGCGAGGAAGCTGCGCAGCGCCGTCTCGAACTGATGGTGGTGCGTATCGATGAACCCGGGCATGACGATGCGCCCGGTCGCGTCGATCACGTCGGCACCGCCGGCCGACAAGCTCGGCCCCACGGCGAGGATCTTCTTGCCTTCGACCAGCACGTCGGCTTTGGCGAAATCGCCCACGCTCGGGTCCATCGACATCACCGAACCGCCGCGAATGACGTAACGGCGGCCCGGCTTGCCGCTGTCCTGGGGTGGGGTCGCCGGGCTCGCGAGTTGCGCAGCGGCAGGCCGCGGCGCAAACAGGTTGAGGCCTGCGACGGCACCGGTTGCCGCCGCTCCTTTGAGGAAATTGCGCCGCGTCCCGAAGTGGTTCTGCGGCTTTCCTTGAGCGCACAACATGCACATGCTTGCGTCTCCCCACATGAGCCATTCGGAATGATGGCTCTGCGCGCATTCTGCCGCCGATCCGCATAGGCGTATACGTCAATCAGCAACGCGATGAAGATTCATAGCCGGCAGACGGCACGCGCAACGCGCAGGCGCGTTTCCCATCACGACATCCCACTCTCTGCTCGCCAGATTGCGATGGGACTGCGCCCATTATTTCTCAGCATGCGATGTCCATCGCGCGGCTGCGCCTTGCGCGCAGCCGCGCTCAGGCGAGAAATTCAAACGGCAACTTCGAAGATTCGATTTCAGCGTTCGGGCCCCGGGCCGCAGGTCTGCTTCGGCAGTTCCCGAAGTGCCGATCGGCGTCCCGGTCACGCGGTCAAGGTGGCGCGCCTCGTTCATGCGGCGCGCCGGCACATGGGTCGGAGCCGGAAACCGGTTCGTCCATGTCAGCGCGGGATCCGCCGCAAGCGCGCGCTCGTGCCAGCAGACCGATTTGTCGTAGCGCGCGCGCCGGCGTGGCCGCCGGGAAGCCCTCGCCGAAATCGGCGACCCCTCAGGTCTGATCGGCGGGCGGGATTCGCCGCTCGTGAAAACCGCGCTCGTACATCGCGTAGACCTCGCGGACCAGGATATGCGTCGCGACCTCGTTTTCGGTTCGGCCGAGCTTCCCGAGCGAGGCGAGCAGAACAAGGTAGTTGAAGGTCTCTTCCGGCAAGGTCAGGTTGAGCGGCCGGGCTTCGGAGCGGTTTTCGGGTCGAGCCATTGACACACGCCTCAGTTATAAGGGCGTTATAATGGCATTTTAACCCTTGATTAGCGAATCGAATCGGGACTAGGCTGGATTGCCCCCAGAAGAGTGGGTGGTGGGATTCCAAGCCCACCTTCCACGGCGCACGCGGCGGTGCGCCGGGCGCATCGGTTTCCCGCCATGCTACCGCGCTCGCCTCGCACCGACGTCCGGGGCCGGTCGAGCCGAGCTCGACGCGCACGAGGCCGCAGATCGGCCCGCGCGCGAACGCGTACCTGTGTGCGTTGCAAGTCAGCCGCGCTTCACGGCGCGAAGCGTCATCAGGGGCCAATTGCCGGCGGCAAATCTCGAAGGACGGCGTTGGGCCCCCACTTGTGAGGCCATCAACATGAGCGCGAATTACGAGACGTGGACGTCCGAGCGCGTCGAGCTGCTGAAGCACTACTTCAACGCCGGCCTTTCGTGCAGCCAGATCGCCGGCGAGATCGGGGCGACCCGCAACGCCGTCATCGGCAAATTGCACCGCCTGGGCCTCGGCCGCCCGCGCGATACGCTTGCCGGCCGGCTCAAACAGGCGCGCGTTGCGAAGAGCCCATCGCGGCCGAAGGCTTTGCGCCCGAAGAGCTGGCGTCTGAGCATCCGCACCCAGCACGCGATGCTCAGGGCGGCCTACCCGACGCCGGCCGGCAACGAGGCGCCGGTCGACAGCCCGCACAAATGCTCGCTGCTCGAGTTGAGCCAGGCACAATGCCGCTGGCCGATCAGCGAACCCGGCGCCGAGGATTTCCGCTTCTGCGGCAACGCCGCGGTCGAGGGCGTTTCCTATTGCGCCGGCCACGCCCGCATCGCCTATCGGCTGCGCTCCCGGCAGCGCGACCGCGAGCCGACCCATGCGGTCCCGGGCGGGTGAGGGGGCAATGGCCCGCTCCTGATCGCCGGTCGTGGGTTTCCCGTGCGCGGCGAAGCGCGATGGCGGCGCGCCGCCCGCCGCCTTGCACTGGCGCGATCATTCGCTATCAGTGCGCGCCGTGACCATGGCGCATCATCTCGTCGACGGCGTCGGCCTGTGGGCCGACATCCGCAGCGAACGCCCGGCCGAGCCGGGGCCGGTCCTGTTTCTCGACCGCGACGGCGTGCTGATCGAGGACCGGGGCTACGTCGGCATCGCGGCGGAAACCCGGCTCTATCCCGACGCGGTCGCGGCGGTCGCGGCGGCGCGCGCGCTCGACTACCGTGTCGCGATCGTCACCAACCAATCCGGCATCGGGCGCGGCTTGTACGGCTGGGATGGATTTGTCGCGGTCCAGCAGGAGATCGACGCCGCGCTGCACCGCGCCGGCACCGGCCTCGATGCAGTCCTTGCCTGCGCCTATCACGCCGAAGGTGCCGGTCCCTATGGCGTGGCCGATCATCCGTGGCGCAAGCCGCAGCCGGGAATGATTCTGGAGGGCCTGCGCCGGCTCAACGGCGTGGCCGCCCGTTCGGCGCTGGTGGGCGACAAGGCGAGCGATATCGCAGCCGCGCGCGCGGCGGGCCTGGGAACGGCCGTGCTGGTCGCGCGCGGCGGATCGCCGGACAGTGGCGCGGACGCGGTCGTGCGCTCCCTCGCGGACGCGGTCGCGTTCATCGCCGCCACACGCGCCACGCAGGCTCAACGCTGATGGTATCGGGCTTGGCTTTATCGGCGCGCGGGGATCAACGGGCGCGGCCGGCGGCTCCGCTCGCCTGGTACGTCTTCGGGGGCGAAATGAGCTGGCCGTCGCCGTCCGTCCAGGTATTGCCGCCTTGCGCAACGGCCGGGACCGGCATGGCAGCCTGAAGCGGCTGGGCCGACCCGGGGATCGAATCTGCCGGCGCCCCCGGCAGCGCGCCCGGCGCCGGCAGCGCGAGCGTCGCCTTGCGGCGATCCTTCTCGAACATCGTCTCGCGTCCCTGGACCGAGCGCAGGATCCAGCCGTCGTGGTTCTGCCCGGTGTGCAGGCGGATGACGTCGTTCGTCGCCTGGTCGATGAACACGCCGATGCCGTCGGTCTCGCCCACGATGGTGCCGACGATGGTGAGCAGCGGATGATCCGGCTCCGCGGGCTTCGCCACCGGGATGGGGCGCGGAGGCGCCTGGGGGACCGCGACGACCTGCGGCGCGGGCGGCCGGCGCGACGGCGAGAACAGCGGGCGTTCGCGGGTCGCGGTCAGCAGCCGCAGCGGAATGCCCCACAGGGGATTGCCGGTCGTGCGCTCCTCGCGCGCGGTCGGGACGGCAGGCCGGGCCGGCTCGGCGGGGTCCAGGGCGCCCGGGTTGAGGGCGCTTTCCGGCGCCTCCCGGGCGGCCGGAGGCGTCGCCGCCGGCGCCGACGCGGCGCAGGCGAACAGCGCGGTCACGAGGATCGCTATGGTGCGACAGTAGCTCATCCGTCCCAAGGGCCGCACGCTAGCCGAAAGCACGCCCGGAGCCAATCCCGACCCCGGCACCGCACCCGGTCGGTGCGCGGGGTTAATGCGCCCCCTGCCACTGCCCGGATACCCCGAGCAGCACCCGCATCCGTCCGCCTTCCTCCCCGGTCCCGGCCTGGGGGGCCTGGATCACGAGCTGATCGACG
>Ga0193751_1000144_pt1 | contig 64558 bp, 60 predicted proteins | sample L1c2metaG_FD_143050 | JGI IMG/M metagenome (GOLD analysis project Ga0193751, IMG submission 143050) | Soil microbial communities from a riparian zone of the East river system, Colorado, United States - L1c2 | ecosystem: Environmental > Terrestrial > Soil > Riparian zone | place: USA: East River...
CGGCAGCATCGGGATCCGGCCCTGCTCCAGGAGCCGGTCGAGCTGCCACACGACCTCCTGGGTTCGCCCGATGGCGAATGACGGCACGAGCAGGACGCCCTTGGCCTGATCGACGAGGTGGACCGTCTCGGCGAGGACGCGAACGGCCTCGTCCTGGGGATCGTGCTCGCGCCCGCCGTAGGTCGACTCGCACAGGACGTAGTCCGCCGTGGTCTCGGGGGTGGGGTCGCGGATGATCGGCGCATCGCGCCGCCCGAGGTCGCCGGAGAAGACGAACAGCCGCTCCGGGCCATCCTCGGTGTCCCGAACCGAGAGCCGGATGATCGATGAGCCCAGGATGTGCCCGGCGTCGTCGAACGTCGCAGTGATCCCCGGAGCGACCTCGAGCGCCAGGCCGTAGCGGACGGGCCGGAAGTGCGGCAGGGCCGCGGCGGCATCCGCCTCGGTGTAGAGCGGGGCGTCGAGATCCACGACCAGCGGCGGCGGCGAGGGCCGCATCGACGCCTCGGGGTCCGGCACGGCGGTGCCACCCGGCGGGTGCGGCTCGATCGCCGTCGCGACGTGCTCCATCGTGGCGGCCGAGCCGGGCGGCGGGACGACGAGCGTCACCGTGTGCGGCAGCTCGTCGCCGGTGTGGGCAAGCTCCAGCGCCGTCGTGTAGTCCTTGGACTCGCTGGCGTCATCAGCGGCCACGAGGTCGGGATGGCGGCGCTCCCAGCGCGCCTCGCGCTTCGCGAACTCCTCGTGGAGTCGGCCCGAGTCCAGGAGCACGAGGCCCGCCAGCTCGATCGTCGCCATCGTGGCGTAGATCGGCCCCGGGTAGCCCTCCTTCACGAGCAGCGGCAGTGCGCCGCAGTGGTCGAGGTGGGCGTGGGTCAGGAGGACAGCATCCAGCTTGGCCGGGTCGTAGGGCGGCGGGACGCGATTCCGGATCGACTCGTTGGGCAGGCCCTGGAACAGGCCGCAGTCGATGAGGATCCGGGCCCGGCTCGTCTCGAGCAGGTACTGCGAGCCGGTGACGGTGGCCGCGCCACCGAGGAACGTCAGGTTCGGCACGGGTGCACAGACTGCTTTCTTGGGCGATACGGGTCAGGGATGGACGGGGCGGCCGCGACGGGAGCTGAACGAGGCGGCCGCGGCGGCCGTCACGCCACGTTCAGGGTGACGAGCGTGTCGATGGCGACGGCCGCGAAGAGGAGGGTGAGGTACGTGATCGACCAGCGATACAGCCGGATGGCCTGCGCGGTCGACGCCTCCGGCGCGCTGCCCTGCTTCCAGAGCACCCACGCCCGCCACAGGAACACGGCTCCGAGCACGACGGCCGCCGTCACGTAGATCGCGCCCATCCCGGCCACGACCGCGAACACGAGCGTCAAGGCCACGAGCAGGACGGTGTAGAGGGCGATCTGGCGGCTCGTCTCGGCGATGCCCTTCACGACCGGCAGCATCGGGACGCCGGCCGCGGCGTAGTCACGCCGGATCCGCAGCGCGAGCGCCCAGAAGTGGGGTGGCGTCCAGTAGAACACGATGAGGAACAGGAGCACTGCCGGGAGCCCGACGTTGCCGGTGACCGCGGCCCAGCCGATCACCGGCGGGAGGGCGCCCGCGGCCCCGCCGATGACGATGTTCTGGGGCGTCGAGCGCTTGAGCAGCATCGTGTACACGACGACGTAGAACCCGATCGCGAGGAGCGTCAGGAGCGCGGCCACGAGGTTGACCGCCCAGGCCATGAGGCCGACCGAGATCGCGCCGAGCACGATCCCGAACGCCACCGCGTGGTCCGGCTTGACCCGCGAGGCCGGCAGCGGCCGCCGCCGGGTCCGGGTCATGAGGCCGTCGATGTCGCGCTCGAGGTACTGGTTGATGGCGTTCGCCGAGCCGGCGGCGAGCGTCCCGCAGACGAGGGTCCAGGCGGTCAGGCGCAGCCAGTCGACGACGGGCATGCCCGGGACCTGGCGCGAGGCGAGAACCATCGCTGGGACGGTCGTCACGAGGAGCAGCTCGATGATCCGCGGCTTCGTGAGCGCGATGTAGGCCCGGATCGTGTCGCCCGCGGTCGCGCGCGGACCGGCCTCGGCGGTATCCGTCCGGGAGCCGCCACCGGATTCGGGCGTGCCGCCACTCCCGCGCGCTCCGAGTGGGGCCGTGACGGTCCGCGCTTCGTAGTACGCGGCGATCGCGAGCGCCGCCGCCAGGGCCCAGACCGTTGCCCCTAGCGCGACATGCAGGGTCAGCGTCCACGGCGCGAGGGTCGTGAGGACCTGGAGGCCGCCCACGATCGACTGGAGCACGAACGCCACCACGACGATCCCGGCGAGGCGCACGAGCTGGGGATGGTCGCGCTGGGAGCGCCGCGCCGCGAGCCAGACGCCGAAGAGGATGACCAGCACCAGCGCCGCGACGTAGCGGTGCAGGGCGTGGGCCGCGTAGAGGGCCGCAACGTCCGGCGGGGTCGTCGGGCCGATCGGGAAGAGCGTGCCGTTCATGAGCGGCCAGTCGGGAAACACGAGCGCCGCGTCGTTGGCCGTGACGTTCGAGCCGAACAGCAGCACGACGAACGTGGCCGCCGCGCCGAACGCCGCGACGAGCGTGAACCGCTGGCTGGCCGAGGGTCCGGTGATCCGCGTCGGGTAGGACGCCCGGACGAGGAGGTACACCAGCAGGCCGACGAGGGCCATCGCCGTGGCGAGATGCGCCGTGACCGACGGGCCGCTGTTGCCGAGGCGGACCGTCTCCTGGCCGAGCCAGGCCTGGAACCCGACAAGCACGACGGAGAAGAGCGATGGCCACAGGATCGACGGCGTGGAGCGGTAGTCGCGGATCGCCAGGATCGCGAGCCCGAGGGCCTCGAAGCCGATGATCGCGGCGACCGTTCGGTGCAGCCACTCGAGCCAGACGTGGTAGTCCGATGAGAGCGACGGGAGGAACTGGCCCTCGAAGCAGCCGGGCCAGTGGGGGCACGCCACGCCGGAGTCCGTGACCCGGACGATCACGCCCAGCGTCACGAGCAGGAACACCGTGGCCACCGTCGCGGCAGCCAGCCGCTGGAAGCGCGTCATGCGAGCCGGAATTCTACCTGCTGCGGCGGTCACCGCTACGCTTGGGTCATGCGTCGCGGCGTCCCCGGTCTCAAGGTCCTCGCGGCGGCATGCGTCGCGCTCGCCGCGGCCGGCTGCCAGTCGACGTCACCGACCGCGAGCTACCTCGTGGTCGGGTCGCTCGCGCCGGGCGGCATCATCCCGGTCATCGTCAACGAGGAGTTCGGCGTCGGGCCGAATCACCTCGTCCTGACCGTGCTCGGCGCCGACAACGTGCCAATCGCCGGCCCGGACCGGCAGGCCAGCGTGACCCTGACGCCACCAGTCGGCGGCCAGCCCGCGACGCAATCGCCGGTGGCGTTCGAATGGGGCATCACGGGTTCGGTCGGGTTCTACATCAGCGACGTCCAGCTGCCCACGCCCGGAACGTGGCAGGCGACGGTCACCCTCGCCGGGCCCGGCAGCGCCACGGCGGCCGCGACGGTCTCGTTCGACGTCAAGACGAAGACCTCGGCCATCGCCATCGGCCAGCCGGCTCCGTCCGTCAAGACCCCGACCGCCGCCGACGTCGGGGGCGACCTCAAGGAGATCTCGACCGACCCGAATCCCGACCCCCACTTCTACGAGATCTCGGAGGACGCCGCACTGGCGGCTCACAAGCCATTCGTGCTCGTGTTCGCGACGCCCGCGTTCTGTACGAGCGCCGAGTGCGGCCCCGCCCTCGACCACGTGAAGAGCCTGTTCCCGCTCTACCCCGGCGTGACGTTCATCCACGTCGAGCCGTACGAAATGACCTTCACGAACGGCCGCCTCCAGCCGACGGGCGGTCAGCTGACGTCGAACGCCGTCACGAACGCCTGGGGGATCCTCTCGGAGCCGTGGGTCTACGTCGTCGATAAGGCCGGGATCGTCCGGGCGTCGTTCCCGTCGGTGTTCAGCGACGCCGAGTTCAAGGCGGCGATCGACGCCGTCAAGTAACGCTGGCGGCGCTCAGCTGGGCGACGGCCGCGGAGCGTCCTCCAGGCGGTATACGAGCAGCGTGCCGCCGCTGACCACGAACCAGACCCGGACCGGCACCGCGTTGGCCCGGTGCTCGGCGAGATGACCGGGCGCGAACTGGGTCGGGTTCTCGAGCGTTCCGAGCGTGAAGGTCAGGATCTCGCCCGTCGCGGTCCGAAGGGTGAACCCGCGAACATCCGTCAGGCTGCTCGCGTCGATCGACAGGACGACACCGTCGACCGGTGAGGCCGGGCCGCCGGGCGCGGAGCTTGGCGTCGCCGCAGGGCCGCACGCCGAAAGCGCAAGCACGAATCCGAGGGCAACCGTGCGGCCGACCCGGCGACGGTGGCGCTTTTCCTGGACCGTCGCCGTCACGACGCCGCGGCCGCTCCGCTGCTGCCCGGCGCGTGGAGCGGCTCGCCGGCGGCGCAGCGAGGACAGGTCGCGGCGCCCGCTTCGTACGTCGGCAGCTGGAGCGACCACAGCGCGCGGAGCGGATAGACGCGCCCCGTCGTCGGCGACGTGAGCGTCGAGAGCCCGCCCGATCGGTCGACCAGCACGGCGCATTCGACGATCTCGCCGCCGGCCGCCTCGACCGCCGGCAGCATGGCCAGCAGCGAGCCGCCCGTCGTGAGGATGTCGTCGACGAGCAGGACGCGCTCGCCGGGGTGGATCTCGAAGCCGCGCCGGAACTCGCGCCGGACCGCCTCGCCGTCGTGGACCTCTTCCGCGAAGATCGCCCGCGTCCCGAGCTGGCGGCCGGTCTCGAAGGCCAGGATGACGCCGCCCGTCGTGGGTCCCGCGACGAGATCCACGGCCGCCGCTCCATCAGGCCCCCGATGGTCCGCTGCCCAGAAGCCACACAGCTCGCTCGTCGCGGCCGGGTTGGACAGGACCGCGAACTTCTCGAGATAGGCGTCCGAGTGGCGGCCGCTCTTGAGCCGGAAGTGGCCGTCCCGGAGCGCGCCGGAGCTCCGAAAGAGGGCCTGGGTCCGCTCGGCGATCGCCGCGCGCGCGGCCAGCTCGTGCGTCCGCGTGAGGGATGTCATCGAGGCCGGAGTGTAGGGCGGCCCGGTCGGACACGAGGCCACGCGCTAGAGTCCCGCCGATGACCGCCACCTCCCGGCGCGCCTCCACCGCAGCCCGGCGCGCCAAGGTAGCGCCACGCAGCGCGGCCCTTCCCCGCGGCTACTGGGGTCCCGACCGCACCCGCCCGATCCTGGACAAGGTCCAGACGATTCGCTTCGAGGTCGACCTGTCCGGCCTGGGACCGGGCGAACGAGGCGCGATCGACGAGCTCGTGACGGCCGGCCAGATCCTCCAGGACCTGGCCGAGCTCACGGAGCATCACCAGGCCCTCGACGCCCGGGCGCGGCTGCACGCCCTGCACGAGCGCCTCGGCGAGCCAGCCGAGACGGCCGATCTCCTGACCCTGTACGGCCTGTTCCAGGGCCCGATCGCCACGACGCTCGAGAACAAGCTCGAGCCATTCCTCCCAGTCGATGGGTTCGTCGGCGGGCGGAACGTCTATCCCTGGGGCATCGAGGCTGCCGAGGTCGAGGCCTTCCTCGCGAGGCGGCCGGAGCAGCGTCCGACGATCCTGGGGCTCCACACCGTCGTCCGCCGGACGACCCCGACGGCGCTGCGCCGCGACCTCGCGAACCTCCGCCGCCACCGCGAGCTCGCCGCGCTCCATCCCGGCCTGGAGGAGCGGCTCACGGCGCTCTCGAGCGCCACGACTCCGGAAGCGCTCTACGCGGTCCCCTACTCCGTCGCCTGGCCCTCGCGCGTCCTGGGCATCGCGGCGGCCCTCTGGCGTGCCGGCGATGCGGTCGAGGCCGAGGATCGGGACTTCGCGGCGTTCCTGCGACTGCGCTCGCGGGACCTCCTCACCGACGACAACGAGGCCGGCGACGCCGCCTGGGTGCGGGGCACGTTCGGCCACGTCGACGTCGTCATCGGGGCCCACGAGCCCTACGACGACGATCTCTTCGGGGCGAAGGCATTCTTCGGCCTCTCGATCCTGGTCCGAGACGAGGGCGCGACGCGCGAGCTGAACGAGCGGACCCGCCACCTCCAGGACATCGAGAACGCCCTCCCCATCGATCGCCACCGGATCGTGTCATCGGACATCCCCATCGGGAGCTTCGACGTCGTCGCGGCGTTCGGCCAGGGTGTCGGCACGGCGGCCGAGATCCTGCCCAACGATCCGGTGCTCATCCGGAAGTACGGCCGGAAGATCGCCCTGCGGCGCAACACGGTCGTCCATCCCAGCTCGATGGAACGCCTGGAGGACCGCTGGCGGGCCGTGATGGCCCCGGTCCACATCGACGAGCTGACGGCCGAGGGCGTCTTCCGACAGATCAGCTGGCACGAGGTCGGGCACTACCTCGGGCCGGACACGGATCGGGCGGGCCGAGCGCTGGAGGAGACGCTCGGCGAGGATGCAGCGCCGCTGGAAGAGCTGAAGTCCGAGCTCGTATCGATGTTCGCCTGCGCCTGGCTCGGTCGGATCGGGGCATTCACCCAGGCCGAGGTCCGAGCCGTGGTCGCCCACGGGATCCTCGGCGCGTTCCGGCCGGCCCGGCCACTCCGGTCACAGCCCTACCCGACGATCTGGCTGATGCTCGGCAACCATCTCCTCGAGCAGGGCGCGCTCCGGATCGGGGACGACGGCGTCCACATCGACCACGACCGCATTGCCGCGGCCGTCGAGCAGATGCTCGGGGAGACCCTGGCGATCCAGGACCACGGGTCGCACGCCGACTCGACGGCGTTCATCGAGCGCCACTCGACGTGGGACGAGCGCCACGAGCGTCTCGCCGCCCGGATCAAGGCCGCGGAGCGCTACCGCTACCGGAACTCCATCTTCGAGATCCTGGAGCCTAGGACTGGCCCTCGGTCGGAGCCGGCAGGATCGAGCCGGGGCCCGCGTCGGGCCGGCGGGGCAGGAACCGCCGGACCACGAGGGCGATGATCCCGCCGAGGATCGCAAGCCCGATCAGGATCGGCAGCCACACGATGACGAACCAGATGCCCGCGGTCGCGAGCGCCTGAAGGACGTCGACGAGGCTGGCCGAGGCCTTGTCGACCTCGCTGTTCGGATCGAAGTTCTCCTGGCTCGTGACGACCGCCGGCGCGGGCTTGAGGCCGTAGGTGACGGTCAGCGTCGAGAACGCGGCCTGGCCCTCGAGGTGCTTCTTCTGCGTCGACAGCTGCTCGATCTGACCCCGGACGTCGGTGAGCTGCGCCTGGACAGCGAGCACGTCGGCGATCTTGGTGGCCTTGAGCATGATCCCCTGGAGCGCGGTCTCGGTGGCCTGGAGGTTCGTGATCCGGGCCCCGAGATCGAGGACATCGCCGGTCACGTCCTGGGTCTGGGTCGTCTCGCCGGTGACCTTCGTGGCGAGGCCCCGGAGCGCGACGAGCGCCGCGTCCCACTGGGCGGCCGGGATGCGATAGGTCTCGGTGGCGACCATCTGATCGCCGTCGCCCTTGCGATCCGAGCCGGCAACGTAGCCGCCGAGTGCGGCGATCTTGCCGGAGGCCGCGGCGAGGGCGGCATCGATGCCATCGACCTGGAGCGACAGCTGGCCCGTCTTGATGATCAGGAGGTCGGGCCGGTTGATGTCGTACTGCGGGACCTGCTGGCCGGTGTTTGGACCTGGCTGGGATCCCGTCCCGGGGTTCGACTGGTCGCTGCTGAACTGCTGGCCTGCTGGCGCCGCCGCCGCCGCGGGATCGGGCACGGCATTGCCGACCTGGTTCAACGGCGCGCTCGCGGCGCTGCATGCCGCGACGATGGCGATGACCGCCACGAGGGCGATGAGGAGACGAGGTCTTCGCGATACCCGGAGGTTCGACATGACTCGGGTGCTCCTGGCGAATCCGGCCCCGTGGGCGGAGGCTCGGTGAGCGCCTGACGGTCGGCGGGGCCGCGCGGTTCCGTGGCGCCTAGGGCCGGTACTCCACGCCGCGGGCAGACGATGCGGATGCGCGCTTCGGGAGAGCGGTCCCGACCAGCGAGGCGAACGAGGTGAGGCCGCGCCGCCGGCACTCCCCGGTGAGGTCGTCGATGAGCCGGACCGGGAGCGTCGGGTCGGCGAAGATCGCGGTTCCGACCTGGACCGCAACGGCCCCGACCGCCAGGAAATCGAGGACGTCCGCGAGCTCCGTGATCCCGCCGATCCCGACGACCGGGATGTCGACCGCCTGGGCGACCTCGTAGACGACCTTCAGGGCCACGGGCTTGATCGCCGGGCCGGAGAGGCCGCCGAAGATGTTGCCGAGGAGCGGCCGGTCCCGGCTCGGCCCGACGGCGATCCCCGACAGCGTGTTGACGGCCGTCAGCGCGTCGGCCCCGGCGTCCTCGATTGCCCGGGCGATCGGCCGGACGTCGGCCACGTTCGGCGAGAGCTTGACGAGGAGGGGCAGGTCGGTGGCCCTGCGGACCGCCGCCGTGACAGCGCCGGCCGCCTCGGCATCGATCGCGAACTGGAGGCCGCCCTTGCCCACGTTCGGGCAGCTGATGTTGAGCTCGATGGCGGCGATCCCGGGCACGCCTTCCAGGCGGCGCACGACCTCGACGTAGTCGGCGATCGACTCCCCGGCCACGTTGACGATGACCGGGACCTCCCAGGCGGCCCACGTCGAGGCGTACTTCTCGATGACGGCATCGACGCCGGGGTTCTGGAGGCCGATCGAGTTGAGCATCCCGCCGGGGGTCTCGGTCACCCGCGGGGTCTGGTTGCCGGATCGCGGCTTGAGGGTCGTGCCCTTGCAGCAGATCGCCCCGAGGCGCTGGACGTCGACGACGTCGCCGTATTCGATCCCGTAGCCGAACGTCCCGGAAGCGACGAGGATCGGATTCCGGAGCACGAACCCGCGCCCCAGATCGACGCTCAGGTCGACCTCGCCCACCGGCGTCGCGGCCGCCTCGGCGTCGCGTCGCGCCCCGTTCGTCGCCCGGATCGCCGCGGCCGCGGCCGCGGGCGATCCCGGTGGCATCGCGAGCTGGCCGCCGGTGGGACCGTCCCGCCGGTGCAGTGGCGCGATCGCGGGCTTGATGCGGCGGACGGTCGGGCGCCGCTTAGGGGCCGGGCCCGGCGCCGCCGAGGTCACGACCCGCCGCCTGGCCTTCACCAGCCGCCCTCCCAGTCAAGCTCCTCGGTCGCGAAGATCGGACCCTCGCGGCAGACGCGGAGCGGCGGTCCGGCGGTCGCCTTCACGACGCAGCCGAGACACGCCCCGACCGCGCAACCCATGTTCTGCTCCATCGACACCTGCAGGAAGGCCTTCCGCCGGGCCATCGCAGAGCCGGCCGCCACGGGCTTGCCCCTGCCGCGCTTCCGGCCGAGGTTCGCGACGCCCAGCCGGCCCCGCCGCGACGCCGAGAGCCGGGCCAGCGCACGCAGCATCGGCAGCGGGCCACACGCGAAGGCCTGGTCGGCCCAGGCCTCGTACTCGGGCACGAGCTCGGTCACGAAGCCGTGGTGGCCCATCGAGCCGTCGTCGGTCGCGACGACGTACTCGACCTCGTCGGGCAGGAGCGAGGAGGGATAGACGTCGCGGGCGGTCGCACCGCCGAAGAGCAGCGTGACCTGGCGGCCGTCGCGAATGGCCTCGTCGGCGAGGGATCGCACGCCGGCCATGCCAAGGCCACCGGCGATGAGCAGGAGATGGCGACTTCGCGGGTCGACCTCGAACGGCCGGCCCAGCGGACCCAGCATCTCGATCCGGTCACCCGGTCGCAGGAACGTGAACCACGCCGTCCCGCGGCCGATAACCCGGAAGTGGATCGTGAGCGTGCCGGTCGCCGGGTCCATCGTGTTGATCGAAAACGGCCGACGGAGCACGAGGCCGGAGTAGTCGCCCGCCCGCACGTGGACGAACTGGCCGGCCCGCGCCCCGGCAATCAGCTCAGGCGCGCGATAGGTCTGGAGCCACTGGTCCGGCAGGATCTCCCGGCTGTCGACGAGCTCCGCGCCGGCGAGGCGCATCCGGGCGGTGTGAGTGGCCGGCGGCAATCCGCCGGTGGCGAGCGGAGGTCCGCCGCTCGCGGGCGGAGGTCCGCCGCTCGGCGCCCCGGGATCGTGGACGCGGGTGCGGGTCGGCATCGGGCGGAGGGTCTTCGGCGCGCCGGCTACTCGGCGTCGCCGACGGCGGCGTCCTCGGCCGCCACGTCCGGATAGGCCTCGGCGATCGCCTCGGCCAGATCGCCGAACACGTCGGTCGGGTCGTAGTAGCGGACCACCTCGTCAGGCCCGGTCAGGTCCTGCCAGCCGGTCTCGCCCTCGGGGATCACCCGGCCGCGGAAGCCACCGACGCTGAGCGACAGCTGCTCGTCCTCGTCCTGGACGATGACCAGGGTGTCGAGCCGGCCGAGGAGTCCGCTGGCGGCATTCTCGAACTGCTCCAGGAGGCCTGATTCGGCGCGCTGGCTCCGCTCCTGGAAGTCGAGGGCCAGGTCGTACAGGGCAGCGGCGGCGCCCGCCTCGTCGTGGACCTCCGGGACCTCGGGCTGGCCGGCAGCCCAGGAGTCGGCCGCTTCCGCGTATGGATCGGCCGGCGCGGCGGCCTCGGTCTCGTCAGCCGACGCGTCGTCGGCCGTGGCGTCCTCGCCCTCGCCCGCGCCCGCGCCCTCTGCGGCCTCGGCCTCCTCCCAGCCCTCGGCGCCCTCGCGGGCGTCCAGGAAGGCCTGGAGCACGTCGGCCGGGTTGTAGATCTCGACGAGCTCCGCGGCGGTCTCGATGACCTCGGTCTCGGCGACCCAGTCGTTCTTGGCGTCGTCGTACACCCGGGCCCGGCTGCGGAACGTGCCGTCCGGAGCGACCGCGAGGTAGTCGGGATCGTCGTCGATGAGGGTCAGGCCGCCCAGCTCCCGGATCCGATCGGCGTTGGCCGCCATGAACCGGTCGAGCTGCTCACCGGCGCGGACCAGGAAGTCCGACCGCTCCAGTGAGGCGTCGCGACCGATCTCGGCCAGCAGCGCCGTCCGGCGGGCTTCGATGCGAGCGTCCATGTCGCGTCCTCCTAGGGGTGGTACTCGAGATCGGGTCCCATCCGCTCCCGGAGGAACATCGAATGATGGCGCTGGAAGAGCCATTCGCCGGCGCGATGGCCGAGGGCTCGGATGCTCTCGTCGGCCTCCAGCTTGTCGAGCGTCGCGTAGTCCGGCAGCTCGAGCAGGATGACGTTGTCGAAGTCCCAGCCGTGGGCGACGTTGTACCAACCGAGGAACTTGATGCCGTACTTCTCGGAGTACTCCCTGGCCTGGCGAGCGAACAGCGTCTTCATGAAGAACTTGAAGAACGGGTCGCGGCCACGGCGGACGGAGAAGTACGTCGCCAGGACGGGCACGGGCTGTGAGGTCCTCCTGTCGGTCGGTCTGGTGGGGCTGCCTATTCTCGCACGGCGGGGCCGTCGTCCCCGGCGCCTGACGCCGCTCCGTCCCGCGCGGCCGAGGCCGCCTCGTCCGCCGCGGCTGAGGCCGCCTCGTCCTCGATCTGGCCGACGGTCGGGGTTCGAGCGGCGAGCGGGGCCCGGCGAAGCTCGGCGCGACGATCCGCGGCGACGAGCCGGAGGAGGAAGATCACCGTCTGGCCGGCGAAGAGGAGCAGCACGAGCGTCAGGATCAGCAGGGCGCCACTGACGACTTCGGGCCAGCCCCATGCCACGCTCAGCGGGGTCAGCACGACAAGCGCCGCCAGGGCCGCCACCTGGATCCAGAAGCAACCGAGCCCGGGCCCCTTGGCGGCATCGAGCGGCGCGCCCTTGTACTGGACGTCGCGCTGGGTCGGCGCCGGCAGCTCGATGTCTCTGTGCTCGGTCACAACGGCAGCGACTCTAGCCCAGGCGGGCTGGGTCGGCCGGGCGCGGGCGGCGACCCTACAGTTGTCGCGTGGATCCCACATCGTCCGGCCCGCGCCGGTGGCACCCGGAGCCCGAATTGATCGAGCTTCGCGACGAAGCGACCTCGCGGCCGGCGCTGCGCGAGGCCGGCATCGCGACGTGGGAGGCCGCACTCGACTACCTCTACGGCCACGCCTTCGAGCGGGCGATGGAGGAGCCGAGCGACTACGACGCCCTACGGGCGGCCTACTTCGGATCGTCGGGGCGACCCGCGCCGGCGCCGGATGAGCCGATCACGCTCGATGCGATCCTGGCCGAGTTCGGCAATCGCCTCGCGCCCCACACCCTGAGCGCCTATCACCCCCGTTCGTTCAGCTACTTCACGCCGCCGCCCCTCGTCGCCTCCATCGCGGGCGAGATCCTGTCGCAGGTCGCCCAGCAAGGCATCGATGTCTGGCACGCCGGTCCGGTCGGAGCCTTCGTCGAGGAAGAGGTCGTGCGCTGGCTGTGCGACCTCCTCGGCTACGACGATGGGAGCTTCGGGATCCTGACCTCGGGCGGGGTCATGGCGAACTTCATCGCCCTGGCGGTCGCTCGCGACGTGCACCTCACTCGCCTCCGCAATGCAGCGGCGCCGCCACGTGGGCGCGACCTCGAACGTGTCCGGGCCTACGCCTCGGACCAGACTCACTTCTCGATCGGGCGGGCGCTCGACGAGCTCGGCTTTCCGCCCGAGACGCTCGTCGTCGTGCCCTCGGACGATGCGTTCCGCCTCCAGGCCCAGCCCGTGGCCGACGCGATCGTCCGCGATCGGGCCGCCGGCCTCCTGCCGCTGGCGATCTGCGCGGTTGCGGGCTCGACGAACACCGGATCGGTGGACGACGTCGGTGGGCTCGCGACCGTCGCGAGGCGGGAGAACCTCTGGCTCCACGTCGACGCTGCGTATGGCGCCGCGGCGCGCCTCTCGGCACGGCTCGCCGATCGGGTGCCGGACCTCGAGCTGGCGGATTCGGTGACCGTCGATCCCCACAAGTGGCTGTTCCAGGCCTACGACATCGGCGGCTTGATGGTCCGGAACGGCGAGGACCTGCGGGCGGCATTCGGCGGCCGGAAGCCCGAGTACTACCGCGGCGGCGATCGACGGCCGGGCGCGCCGGCCGGCCCAGGCGCGACCCTCGCCACCATGGCGGATGCCGGGCAACCGATCGTCCCAACCGACGAAGACCATGACGCACCCGACCAGCTCAACTTCTGGCGCCTCGGCTTCGAGGGCACCCGGCGCTGGCGGGCCTTGAAGCTGTGGTTCTCGTGGAAGCACCTCGGGACCACGGGGCTCGGGCGCCTCGTCGAGGCGAACGTCGAGCTCGCAGAGCACCTGGCGGGGCGGATTGCCGAGTCCGACGACTTCGAAGCGCTACCCGCGTCGCCGGAGCTCTCGGTCGTGTGCTTCCGCCATCTCCCGGGTGGACGCACGGCGGCGCGAACCGACGGGGCAGCGCTCGACGACCACCAGGATCGACTGCAGCTGGCACTCGAGGTGTCCGGCGATGGCTGGCTGTCGACGACCCGGCTGCGCGGCGCGACCTACCTCCGGGCCGGGATCCTCAACACCCAGTCGACGATCGAGGACGTCGATCTCCTCCTCGAACGCCTCCGAACCCTCGCAGCTTCCCTCTGACCGTCAGCCCTCGTCCGGGGGAATGGCCTGTCCGGATCGGGCCGCCCGCCTGTCGATCATCCGGAACCACTCGCCGACGACCGGCAGGAACCACGGCCGGCCCTCGTATGGCGCCGGCACGATCGGGAATCGCAGCTTGGCGAGCGCCGGCGCCGCGCCGCCGCCGAGCCACTCCGCGGCCCGCGTCCCGAGGTACGTGGAGAGGACCACTCCGGTCCCCGAGTAGCCCACCGCGTACATCACGCCGGCCGTCCGCCCGATGTGCGGCATCCGGTCCATCGTGATCCCGACCTTGCCGCCCCACGAGTACTCGACCCGCGTGCCGGCGAGCTGCGGGTGGATCGCGAGCATCCGCCGGTAGAGCAGCTTCGCCGTCCGGCCGACGCTCGTCGGGAAGAAGCTGACCCGGCCGCCGAAGATCATTCGCCGATCTGCGGACACGTGCCAATACGACAGGAAGTTCCGCGTATCGAAGTAGGCTCGGCCGGTCGGTGAGATCTCCTTCGCGAGGTCCTCCGACAGCGGCTCGGTCGCGATGATGTAGCTGCCGATCGGGATCACCCGCCGGCGCACGGCGGGGGCCGCGCCGTCCGTGTAGCCATTGGTCGCGATGAGGACGTCGCGGGCGAGGATCGCGCCCCGCCCGGTCTCGACCACGAACCGGCCATCGGCCTGGCGCCGGATCGACCGGACGCGCACGCCCTCGTGCAGCTCCGCCCCCGATCGCTCTGCGAGCCCGACCAGGCCCGCGAACCACTTCGCGGGATGGAGCACGCCGCCGCCATCCACGGCCAGGCCGCCGTGATACTCGTTCGTTCCGATCTCGGACCGAAGCTCGTCGCCGGGGATCGCCCTCGCCGGCGTCCCGAAATCCGCGAGCCCGGCGGCCTCCACCGGGAAGTCCGCGGCATGCCCGGGACCCCAGGCGAGCTCGAGGTAGCCACTGAGCCGGAGCTCGGCGTCGATGCTCTGGTCCGTGATGAGACCGGCGACGAGCGCGGTGGCGTCGACCGACTCGCGGTAGAGCGCGCGGGCCAACGGCACGCCGTAGCGCTTGATGAGCGCCGGCGGACCCCATTTGAAGCCCGGATGCGCGATCCCGCCGTTGCGCGTCGACGCGCCCCAGCCGAGCGTCTCCGCCTCGAGCACGACCACCTTCGCGCCCTGGAGGCCGAGCTTCCTCCCGGCCGCCACGCCCGTATAGCCGCCACCGACGACCGCCACGTCCACGACGTCTGGCAGCTCCCGCCCGGCCCGATCCGGGAGCGGAGGCATCGTGGTGTGCCAGTACGGCCGGCGCTCGTAGTCGCGATTGAGCTTTGGCTCGGCTGCCATCGGCGCCAATGCTACGCATCCGACCGCCGCGCCCGCCGTCAGCTCGGCCCGATGTCCTCCGAGCGGTGCACGACCAGCCCGCCATGGACGGTCAGCAGGACCTCGCCGGCCAGCGTCCGACCGAGCAACGGCGAGTTCTTGCCACGCGACCGGAGGGCGTCGCGGCTCACGGTCCAGCTCCGCGATCGATCGAACACGACGAGGTTGGCCGGTTCGGCTTCCACGAACGACCGCGGTCGCGAGGCCCCGCCGAGGACCCGCCGCGGTCCGGCCGTGAGGGCCTCGATCGCGCGCCCGAGCGACAGCTCGCCCGCCTCGACCGCCGCCAGCAGGACGCCGAGCGCCGTCTCGATGCCGCTGATCCCGTTCGGCGCGAGGCCGAACTCGACGGCCTTGTCGACCTCGGCGTGGGGCGCGTGATCCGTGGCGACGGCATCGGCCGTGCCGTCCCGAAGTGCGGCGCGGCACGCGGCGGCGTCCTCCGGCGAGCGAAGCGGCGGATTGACCTTCGTGGCCGTGTCATACGGCTCGGCGACGAGCGCGCTGTCCGCCCAGGGATCTCGCCGGCGGCCGTCGCCATCGACGGCCTCCCAGGCCCAGCGCCGCGAGCCCGCGAGCCACTCGTCGGAGAGCGCGAGGTGGTGTGGCGTGACGTCGCAGGTGAGCGGCAGGCCGCGAGCCTTGGCCGAACGCACGAGATCGAGCGCAGCGGCCGTCGACAGGTGGGTCAGGTGGAGGCGCGCGCCGGGCACGTCGCGCACGACGTCCTCGAGGATCGCGATGTCGCGCCCCACGGCGGCCGCCTCGGCGGCCACCGGCCAGCCCTTGAGCCCGAGGACGGTCGCGATCAGCCCTTCGCTTGCCTCCGCCCCCTCGGTGAGGGAGTCGTCCTCGGGGTGGTCCACGATCGGCAGCCCGAGCATTCCGGCATACGCCAGCGCACTCCGCAGGATCACCGCCGAATGGATGGGCGCCCCGTCCTCGCTGAAGCCGGCGACGCCGGCGTCCGCCAGCTCGCCCATCGGCGCCAGCTGGTCGCCGGCCCGGTCGACCGTGACCGCGCCCCAGGTCCGCAGCTCGATCGCGCCGATGTCCGCCGGCCCGGAACGGACGGCCTCCGCGGCTCGCCAGGCCACGTCCCGGACAGCGGCGGCACTCTGGAGCGCCGGCTGGGTGTTCGGCATCAGGCAGACGGTCCCGAAGCCGCCGTGCGCGGCGGCGCGCATGCCGCTCCCGATCGTCTCGGCAGCGTTGTTGCCGGGCTCCCGGAAGTGGGTGTGGAGGTCGACGAAGGCGGGCGCCACGACGACGCCCCGGTCGTCGATGCCGGTCGCCTCGTCGCCGCGGAGCGAGCGCACCGAGCGAAGGACGCCGCCTCGAACGACGACCTCACCGGGACCCTCGCGACCTCGCTCCGGATCGACGAGCCACACCCGCGAGAGATCGAGATCGAGCTTCATGCCGGGTCCCCGCCGGCCGCTGATCCCGGCGCCCGCGCCGCTGACATCGGCCCAGGGCCTGCCGAGTGCAGCATGGCCAGGACGGCCATGCGGATCGCGACACCGTTCCGGACCTGGGTGGTGATCAACGAGCCCGGCCCGTCGGCCACGTCGGGCGCGATCTCGACGCCCTCGTTCATCGGGCCCGGGTGCATCACGAGCACCTGGGGCGAGGCGCCACGCAGCCGTTCGCGCGTGATCCCGAATCGCGCCGCGTACTCGCCGAGGGACGGCAGGAGGCCGGCGGCCATCCGCTCCTTCTGGATCCGGAGGGTCATGACGACGTCGGCGTCCCGCAGCGCGGCGTCGACATCGGTCGTCGCCGTGAACCGCCGTCCACCGGCCCCCGCAGCGGCCCACACCTCGAACCCGCGAAGGAGCGGCCCCGGCGCGCAGACCCAAACGTCTGCGCCCGCTGCGGTGAGCGTCCACAGGTTGCTGCGGGCGACCCGCGAATGGAGCAGGTCGCCCACGATCGCGACCTTGCGGCCGCGGAGCGACCAGCTGTTCTTGCTGCCCTTCGGACGCGGCAGCGCCTGGCGGAGCGTGTAGAGGTCGACCAGCGCCTGGGTCGGGTGGGCGTGCCAGCCGTCGCCGCCATTGATGACGTTGCCGCCGAAGATCGCCGGAACCAGGTACGGCGCCCCGGACGTGGCATGCCGCATGACGAGAATCCGCGTCCCGGTTGCCTCGAGCGTCCGGACCGTGTCGATGAGCGACTCGCCCTTGGTCACCGACGAGCCCGCCGCGGTGACACTGACAACATCCGCGCCGAGCTTCTTTGCCGCGATCTCGAAGCTGACCCGCGTCCGGGTCGAGGCCTCGTAGAAGAGGATCGTGACGTTCACGCCGCGGAGGACGTCGAGCTTCCGACCCGGATCGGCCGTCGCAGCCTCGAAGCGGGAGGCGACGTCCATGAGCGTCTCGATCTCGGGCCAGGTCAGCCGATCGACGTCGAGGAGATGGCGGTGGTGCCACACGGGAAGGGCGATTCCGGCGTCGCCGCCGGGTCCGGGGGTCACGCTCGCGGTCCCATCAGCCCGGGTCGCCGCCCTCGAGCGGCTCGATATCGACCGCGTCCTCGCCGTCGAGCTCCTCGACCTTGACCCGCACCACCTCGTCGCGCGATGTCGGGACGTTCTTGCCGACGTGGTCGGCCCGGATCGGGAGCTCGCGGTGGCCCCGATCGACCAGGACCGCGAGGCGGATTGCCTTCGGCCGGCCGAACTCGCGCAGCGCGTCCATCGCGGCCCGGACGGTTCGGCCCGTGTAGAGCACATCGTCGACAAGGACGACGGTGGCGTCGCCGACCGGGAACGGCAGGTCCGTGCCCTTCACGACCGGATGCGGCCCGAGGCGAGCCCGGTCGTCGCGATAGAAGGTGATGTCGAGCGCACCAACCTCCGGCCGGACGCCTTCGTGGCCCGCGATGGCCTCGGCGATCCGGTTCGCGAGCGGGACGCCGCGGCGCTGGATGCCGACGAGGACGAGGCCCTCGGTGCCCGCCTGCTTCTCGACGATCTCGTGCGAGATGCGGATCACCGCCCGCCGGATCTCGTCCGCGGTCATGATCCGCCGGCCGGCCGTGGGTGTCGGGATGGAGTGCTCCTTCCGGCCTCTCTGGACCTGGACCCCGGCTCTCGTGGCCGGTCTCGAAGGGTCGCCGGGCAGTCTAGCGCGCCCCGCCTCAGTAGATCTTGACGGTCACGGTGGTGGTGCCCGAGTACGACGGGCAGCCGCAGACCGCGAAGAAGTCCGGCCGGTACATGTCGATGATCCGACCGGTGGACTTCGCCGGCCCGTAGTCGTTGACGATCCGCTGGATGCAGCCGCCCGCGCCACAGATGACGATCGTGGTCCCGCGCGGGACGTCGCGCATCGCTGTGGTCCCGAAGTCGTAGAACGATGCGTATCCGGTCATCGTGGCCTTGGGCGGCTTCCAGGACCAGGCCGGCGAGACGTTCGGCTGGCTGCCCCCGACGGGGCCGACGACGCTCGCCTGGCTCCCACTGAGCTCGATGAACGTGGAGCTCGAGTCGAGGGTGCCCGCCGAACCGGTCGCGGCGTCGCCCGGCGCTGCCGCCTCGACGGTTCGGGCACCGATTGTCGCGAGGATGACCTGTCGGAAGGCTGCTGCATCGATGGGCTGCGCAGGGCTCGGTTCACGGGAGCCCACGAGGCCCGGCAGCGAGCCGAGCGCAAGGGCCGCGGTGAGCGCCGCCCTCGCGACCGTCCTGCTGGGTCGCATCTGGCCGGACTGTAGCGCATCGAGTCCAGCCCGAGACGTATCCGAGACTTACCGGACGATCTGCGGGTTGCCTCCCGGCACCGTCTCGACCTGGCCGAATTCGTCGCCGCGCCAACCGAGGACGCGGACCGTGCTGGGCTGGCCGTCCTGGCCCGGAGGCGTCACCCACGCCAGCCGCCCCTCATCGATGGAGAAGCCGCGCAGGGCGACGGTGCCGGGCGCCTGGAGCGGCTGCTCGGTGGCGACTGGACCACCTGCGATCGGGTCGAGGACCACGAGCCACAGCGGCCCGATGCTCGGATCGTCCGGGTCGGCGGTCCAGACCGCGAGGCGTCGACCGGTGGGATCGAAGGCCGCCTCGAAGTCGCCGAGCGGGCCCTCGGCGAGGACGATCGGCGTCCCGGCGGGCCCGGCCGCGATGGCTGGCTCGGAAGGATCCGGGGAGCTGGGTTGATTGGACGGCGCGCCCGAGGGCGACGTCGAGGCCAATGGTGCGGACCAGCCGTCGAGGACGAGCCGACCGGTGGCCGGCCTCCAGGCAGCGACCAACCCGGGTGAAGCCAGCCAGTTCGGGGTGGTCACGGGGCCAACCGGGGCGACCGTGCCGGACCAGTAGGTCACGAACCGGCCGGTGGGGTCGATGGCCGGCAGCCAGGCGTCGGGCCGGGCGAAGCCAGTCTCGGCGCGGGTGGCGGGGTCGAGCAGAAAGGAGAACGGATGGGCCTCGCTGGGCGGCGCGCTCGTCGGGCTGGTCAGGGGCTCGCCGCTGCCACCGGGCGCCGTCGGCGGGACTGCCGTTGGCTCGGAGGTCGTGCCCGGCGACGTGCCGGCGTTGAGGTCATTCGTCACCGGGACCCGGATTCCGCTCGCGACGATCTGATTCTGGAACCAGCCGGAGAAGTAGGTCGCGCCGTTGGCCGACAGGCGGGTCGCCTGATCGTCGCCGACGTGCCAGACGTAGAGGTCCGGGCCGCCGACGCCGACCTGCGGCCGGGCGGAGAACGCGAACCACTGGCCGTCGGCGGAGTAGCCGGTCTCGCCCACCACGGTGACGCCGTGGATGATCGCGTGGCCGTTCGCGACAGGCACCGTCGTCGGCGAGGCGCCGGGCGATCCAGCTGCTGACTGGGTCGGCAGGACGCTGAACGGCGGCGCCGATGGCGGGGTCGCCGTGGCGATCGGGGGCACGCTGCCGGACGGCTTCGGGGTGGGCACGGTCACGATGAGGATGCTGCCGGCCGACTGGCCCGGCGCGCTGACGACCGCGACCTGATTGCTCGAGGGCGAGAGCACGACCGCCTGCGGCTGGGCTCCCAGGTCGAGCGGGGCGGGACTGCTCCCGGTCAGGGCAGAGCAGCCCTGATCGGGCGTGGCGCAGACCTCGCCGACGTTGGCGATGACGATGGAGTAATTGCCGTCACCGCTCGTGATCCACGCCACCCGACCGGCGGGCACGACCATCGGGGTCTCCTGCGGAGCGGGCGTGACGAGGGCGACCTGCGAGGAGCCGGTCGACGTGCCCGGGACGTTCTGGACGCCCTGTGGCATGAGCGCCACGACGAGGACCACGAGGGCCACGAGGGCGCCCGCGAGCGGGCCATACGGGAGGCCGCGTCGCGCGACGGCCGGGAGTGGCAGCCGGAGCGGGCCGCGGCGGCTCCGGCTCGTCGCGTTCTGCCGGTCGATCGCGGCGGCGGTGCGGGCCCACAGGTCGCGCGGCGGGGCGGGCGATCGATCCTTCAGGCCCTGGAGCAACGCCCGATCCGAGGCATAGGCGGCGCGATCCGCCCGGCATTCCCCGCACTGCTCGAGGTGGCGATCGAGCCAGGCCTGGTCGGCGTCGCTCAGCGGACCGAGGAACTCCGCGGAGAACAGCGCCCGGGCGCGATCGTGCCAGGCCTCGTCATCGTGATGGCGGCGCCGGAATGGCAGGGTCATCGCCGATCCGTGGCTTCGGACGCGCGGTCGGCATCGCGTCGCGATTCGGCCAGGCGCTCGGCCTCCTGCTCGGCGGCGAGGGCCCGCCGGAGGCTCTCGCGGGCGCGGGTCAGGATGGCCCGCGCGGCGACGTGGCTGACGCCCATCGCGGCGGCGAGCTCGAGGCCGGACAGGTCGTGGACCTCGGCGAGGAGGAGCGCAGCTCGCTGGCGCTCGGGGATCGTTGCGAGCGCTCTCTCGAGGGGGCCGGACAACCTGACATCCATGGCCAGCCGCTCGGCGGAGGGCGACGCGCCGTGCGATTCGCCGGTCCACGGGACCATCCGCACGATCTTCCGATGGCGGATCTCGTCGAGGGCGACGCGGTGGGCGATCTGGTACAGCCAGGCCCGCGCGTTCTCATCCTTCTGGAGCGTGTCGTAGGCCTTGTAGGCCTTCACGAACGCGTCCTGGGTCAGGTCGGCCGCGAGCTCGCCGTCACGGAGCATCCGAACGAGATACGCGTAGATCTCGGTGTGGTGCTTGGCGAACAGGCCCTCGACGAAGCGGGTCGCCGCTTCGTGGTTCCACGCGTCGGTCATCGTCCGGGCCGGGCCGGTCGAGCCTCCGAGCGGCCAGGTTCGCGACGCCGGAACGGCGAGGGGCTGCAAGACGGTCCTTTCGAGATCCGGGCTGAGCGCCCGGAGTCGTGACGGGCTGGGGCGATCGCCATGGTGGTCGCTGGAGCCAGCCGAGGGACGCTGCGCTCCGGGGCGGTGTGACGGGCCGATGGAGCGGCCATGCGCTCGATCAGTCGCCCGAGCGTCCGGAGGGGGCGCTGGCCGAGAGCCCGGCGAGGAGCTCCTCGACCGCGTCCTCGGGCGCGACCGGGTTGACCGGGAGGCCCGTCCCGAGCTCGAGGCCGGCGACCTCGCGCAGGCGGGGGTGCAGCTCCCAGTGCCAGTGGAACGTCGTGTCGACGCGCTCGCGAAGCGGGGCCGTGTGGAGGACGAGGTTGTAGGGCGGGCCGTCGAGGCTCCGGCCCAGCAGGCCGATTACGTGGCGCAGCGCCGCCGAGGTCGCCGCGACGTCGGCGTCCGTGGCCAGCCCGAAATCGGCCTCGTGGCGCCGCGGCACGAGCCAGACCTCGAATGGCGAGCGCGAGGCCCACGGCGCGAACGCGATCGTGCCGCCGTCCTCCCACACGAGCCGGTCGCGGCCACGGCCTTCCTCGCGCACCAGGCGGCACCACGGGCACTCGCCTTCCCGGATGACGAAGCGGGCCGCGCCGCCGAGCTCCTCGCCGACGCGATGCGGGATGAGCGGCAGGTCGTAGAGATCGAAGCACAGGTGGTTCGTCCTGGCGCCGGCTTCGGCGCCCCAGTTCTGGACCACCTGGAGGTAGTCGGTCTGACCGGCGACCCTCGCCTCGGCGACGGCGTCGCGGGCGCGGGCGACGAGCTCATCCACGACGGGTCCGGCCTGCGGCAGGGGCCGATGCTCGCGCGGCGGCGCCACGACGGTCCGCCAGCTCCCGGCCGCGCGGGCATTCGAGATAGCCACCTGGGCCACGCTCCGATCGAGCTCGCGGCCTTCCTCTTCGGTGCCGACGACGTGGAACGCGAAGTCCTTGAGCGTTCGAATGCGGACGCCGTCACCGGACGGGAGGCGGCAGTTCTGGCAATCGCCGTCGTCATCGATGGGTGAGGCAGGGCGTGCGAAGCGATCGCGGTCGTAGTCGCGGTCGACGACGGTCGCGACCCACCAGTTCGTGATGGGGTCCTTGCGCAGCTCGAACAGGCCGGCGCTCACGAAACGAGCGCTGCCTCGGCAGGGCGGCTTGGCGCGCCATCAGGGGCCCATTCGATGGCGGCATGGAGCGCGCGGCCGAAGGCTTCGGCGAAGATCCGACCAGCCCGCTCGACCGCGCTCGTCGTGGGCGGCTCGGCGGTCCGGCCGAGCTCATCGGCGATCGAGGTCGAGACGAGGCCCGGCTCGCCGCACGGGTCGATGAGATCGAAGTCCCGCAGGTCCGTGTCCACGTTGAGCGCGATCCCGTGGAAGCTGACGCCGCGCTCGATCCGGAGGCCCAGGGCGCCGATCTTCCGCATCGGGCGGCCGCGATCGCCGGCGACCCAGCACCCAGGATTGCCGTCGCGCCGGAAGGCCTCGACGCCGAGCTGGCCGCAGGTCTCGATCATCGCCGCCTCGAGGGCGTTCACGAGCGGTCGAACGAGGAGGCTGCGATCGCCGAGGCGGAGGATCGGGTAGGCGACGAGCTGGCCAGGGCCGTGATACGTCACTTCGCCGCCGCGCTCCACCCGGACGACCTCGATTGCTCGCCGCCGGAGCTCGCGCGGGCTCGCCAGGACGTGCGAATCGTCGGCCTGGCGGCCGAGCGTCAGGACGGGGTCGTGCTCGAGCAGCAGCAGCTGATCGGGAATTCCGCCATCGACGCGCTCATCCACGAGCCGGCGCTGGAGGGCCCAGCCGTCACGGTAGGCCACGCGGCCCAGCCAGGTGGCGACGATCGGGATCGACATGGAGCGACGATAGCAGGGGCCGCTTGGCCGACCGCCTCCGGGACCGTCCGCCCAGAGTGCGGTACGGTCGCACTGATGTCATCCCTCGCGATCGCAACCCTGGTCGCCAGCTTCGTCGCCTCCGCGGTCGAGTTCGTCGAGGCCGTCACGATCGTCCTTGCCGTCGGGACCACGCGGCAGTGGCGCTCGACGCTCATCGGGACCGGAACCGCGATCCTCGTCCTGGCGGTCCTGGTGGCCGTGTTCGGGACCGCGATCGCGGTGCTGGTGCCGATCGGCCTCCTGCGGCTCATCGTCGGTGGCTTCCTGATCATCTACGGGCTGCAGTGGCTGACCAAGGCGATCCTGCGCGCGGGCGGCGCGAAGGCCAAGCACGACGAGGCGGCGATCTTCGAGCGAGAGATCACGGCCCTGCGGGCGGAACCGGCGGTGCCCGCAACCGGCATGGACTGGATCAGCTTCACCGTCGCCTTCAAGGGCGTGCTGCTCGAGGGCCTCGAGGTCGCGTTCATCGTCGTGACGTTCGGCGCCTCGGCGGACCTGCTCGGGCCGGCGGCGCTCGGCGCGGCGGCGGCGGCGGTCGTCGTCCTGGCCATTGCGGCACTCGTCCATCGGCCTCTGGCCGCGGTGCCGGAGAACGCCATGAAGTTCGTCGTCGGCGTAATGCTCGTCACGTTCGGGACGTTCTGGGCGGGCGAGGGCGTGGGCGTCGACTGGCCGGCCGAGGATGGGGCGCTGCTGCTGCTGCTCCTCGGCTACGTGGCGCTCTCGCTCGCGGGCGTGTGGCTCGTCCGGAACCGCCTCGAGGCGCGCCTCGCCGCCCGATCGAGCGCCGGGTCATGAGCGACCCTCGATGACCTGGCTGCGGCGGTTCGGGATGTTCTGGTACGACTTCCTGGTCGGCGAGCGCTGGGAGCTGTTCGTCGGCCCGATCGCGGCGCTGGTCATCGCTGCGCTTCTCGTCGGCGCCGGGGCCGCCGGTGCGCTCGTCGGGCTGGTGCTCTTCGTGTCGGTCGTGGTCGTGGCCGCCTTGAGCGTCGCGACGACCCTGCGCTGACCGGGCCTTCGAGCGTTGTCTGCGTCCCCCGACTCCCCTCCCCGAGCCACGCACCGGCTCGTCGACCCAGACAGCTCCGGGTATCGCTGGTGGCTGCTGCTCGTGACGAGCCTCGGGGCACTGCTCGCGTCGATCACGTCGGGCACCCTGGTCATCGCCCTCCCCAAGATCCTGCGCGACCTCCACACGGACCTGTTCGCGCTGCTGTGGATCGTCGTCGGCTACACCCTCGTGGTCACGGTCCTGGTCCTGAACGCGGGCCGCCTGGCGGATCGCTACGGGCGGGTTCGGACGTTCACGCTGGGGCTCGCGATCTTCACCGCCGCCTCGGCGTTCTGCGCGATCGCTCCCGATGCGATCACGCTCATCGGCGGGCGGATCGCCCAGGGCCTCGGCGGAGCGTTCATGTTCGCGAACTCGTCGGCCCTCGTGACCGACGCCTTCCCGCGACGCGAGCTCGGCCGCGCCCTTGGGATCAACGCGACGGTCGTCGGGGCCGGGCTGATGCTCGGCCCCATCCTCGGCGGCTGGCTGACCGGCTTCGGTTGGCGATTCGTCTTCTGGTTCAACGTGCCGCTGGGGCTGCTGGGCGTCCTCGCTGCGTGGCTGATCCTCGTCGAGCGGGTGCCACCGCAACGCCAGGTCGGGATCGACTGGCTGGGCTCGGCGCTCTATCTCGTCGCTCTGATGGCACTCATGACCGCCCTTGCCTTCGGCGGCATCTACGGCTGGACGACGTGGTGGGTCCTCGGCGGGTTCGTGCTGTTCCTCGTGCTGCTGCCGCTGCTCCTGTCGGTCGAGCGCCGGGTCCGCAGCCCGATCATCGACCTGACGCTCTTCGAGGACCGGCTCTTCACGATGGGCAACCTGACCGGCCTGCTCAACGGCATTGCGAGGAACAGCGTCCTGTTCCTGCTGGTCTTCTATCTCCAGGGCGTGAAGGGCGTCGATCCCGTGACCGCCGGGATCGAGCTCGCACCGCTCGCGCTCGGCCTGCTCGTCCTGTCCCCGATCGCCGGCGCCCTGGCCGATCGAATCGGGTCGCGGGCCCTCGCCACCGCGGGCATGCTCGTCACGGCCGTGGGGCTGGCGGGCCTGCTCACCATCCAGGTCGACACGCCGTTCTGGCAGCTGGTCGTGTGGCAGCTCATCATCGGGGCCGGCTCGGGCCTTTTTAACGCCCCGAACACGAGCGCCGTAATGGGCGTGGTGCCGCCGGCGAAGCGCGGCATCGGGGCCGGGATGCGGGCGATGCTCGTGAACACCGGGTTCGTGGTGAGCATCGCCTTCGCGATCGGGCTCATGACGACGGCGATGAACCCGCAGGTCATGGTGGCCGTGTTCTCCGGGACGCAGAGCGGCGCCTCGGGGATCGACCTCCAGCCGTTCATCGGGGCGCTCCACGTCGCCTTCGGAGCCGGCGTGGTGGCGAGCGTCATCGGCGCGGGCATCTCGCTCATGCGCGGCGAGCACCGCTCGTGGGAGCCGGACGCGGCCGTATAGCGCTCCTCTCGAACTCGCGCGAGCCGGCCGGGAACCGATTCGGGAGGCCCGACGTATGGTTCCTCCCAGAGAGGTCGCGCCGCGAGGCGGTGCCTCGCCGCCAATACGATGGAGATCAGACGATGCTGAACCTGTACCTTTCCACGGCCCGCCGAGCCGCGAGCGTGGCCGTCGTCGGCCTGCTCGTCGGCGCCTGCACCGCCGCTGCCACGCCGACGCCTGTCCCGCAGCCAACGGAGTCGGCGACCCAGGCGGCCGCCGCGACCACGGCCCCGGCCGCGTCCTCGGCGACCGGCGCGGTCGTCGTCGGCACGGCCTCCACGACGGCCGGGACCGTCCTGGTCGGGCCGACCGGCAACACGCTCTACACCCACGCCGGCGACACGGCGACGTCCTCCACCTGCACCGGCGGCTGCCTGGCCAACTGGCCGGCGCTGGTCGTCCCGAGCGGCGGCACCGTCAGCGGCGGTACGGGCGTCACAGGCACGCTCGCGACGTTCACCCGGGCCGACGACGGCACGACGCAGGTCACGTACAACGGCAAGCCGCTGTACTACTTCCTCAGCGACACCAAGGCCGGCGACGTGACCGGCAACGGCGTCGCCGGGTTCGTGGTCGCCACCCCGTAACCCGCACGCGCCACTCGATCACGCTCGACGCCGGGCGGCCGCAGGGCCGCCCGGCGTCGTCATGCGCGCTTCCGGGTCCGACTCGCGACCGCGACGGGCTGCGTTCGTTGCGTCAGCAACGGATGGCGTAGCCTTGGCGGGTGACCGCCGCCGATATCGGAATCCTCGTGCTCCGTCTGGTGATCGGTCTCACGATGGCCGCCCATGGCGCACAGAAGGCCTTCGGCTGGTGGAAGGGCTCGGGCTGGGACGGCTGGCGAGCGGTCATGACCCGGATGGGCTTCCGGCCTGAGAGCCTCTGGGCGGCCGTGTCGATCGGCGCGGAGCTCGGGGGCGGCCTGGTCCTCGCGATCGGCTTTCTGACGCCGTTTGCCGCGATGGCCCTCATCGGCCAGTCGATCGTGATCATCCTCAAGGCCCACTGGCCGCGTGGGTTCTGGAACCGGGACAACGGCTACGAGTTCCCGCTGAGCCTGCTGGCAGGCATCGTCGCCATCCTCGGGACGGGCCCTGGGGCGATCTCGGTCGATGGCGTGCTCGGCCTGTCGTGGCCCGGCGAGCTCCGCCTCCTGCTGGCGATCGTCGGAGTGGTCGGCGGCCTCGGCGCGATCGCCGTCACGCGGTGGGGGGCGCCACCCACGCCGACGACCGGTCCCCAGTGACGCCGATGGCCATCGACATCAAGGCCCGGCTGTTCGACGCCGACCGATCCGACAAGGAGGTCGAGCTGACCCCGGCCGCGTTGAAGGCCGTCGGGGACCATCAGCTGCTGTGGATCGACGCGGTCCTCCGCGGCGACGCGAGCGACAGCACCGACCTGATCGAGATGCTGCCCTTCGATCAGGAGGCGGTCGAGCGGATGTGGGAATCCACGAGCCGTCCCAATCTCTCGATCCACGGCGAGTATTTCCTGCTGCGCGTCCTGGCCCTCCGTCCGGACGACCCGGACAAGCCGATCGTGCTGGATCTCGCCGTCGGCAGGAACGTCGTGCTGACAGCGCACCGAGAGCCCGTCGAGTTCCTGGCGGACCTCGACAAACGGATCAGGGGCGACACGAGCCTGGGCGGGATCGATGCGACCGACTTCGCGACGGTCCTGATGGACGGCCTGGTGACGAGCTACCTCGAGCTCACCGACGGCATCCTGACCGAGGTCGACGAGCTCGACCGACAGGCGCTGAAGTCGACGGGGTCGAGTGATCTCCTGGGGGATCTCGTCGCCATTCGCCACCGCATCGCGGACGGCCGGCGCGTCCTGGTCGCCCACCGCCGGGTGATCGCGGCGATGGCGGGCGCCGATTTCGAGGTGATCACGGGCAAGGGCGCCACGCCGCGCTTCGCGTCGATCACGGAGCGCTTCGACAGCGCGATCGCGGCCATCGACACCGCGAGGGAGGCGCTCCTCGGGACGTTCGACATCCACATGTCCCGCACGGCCCAGCGCACGAACGACGTCGTCAAGGTCCTCACGATCGTCTCGATCCTGCTGCTGCCGACGGGCGTGATCGCCGGCTTCATGGGCATGAACATCAAGGCGCCGTACTCGAACGACGATCCGACGATCTTCTGGTTCGTCCTGGTGGCGATCGCAATTATCGCGGGGCTCACGATCGTGGCCCTGCGGCTGCGGCGCTGGCTCTGATCGCGTCGCCTGAATGCGGGCCAGGGCCCGGACGTGATCGTCCGTGGTTTCCCACGATCGCAGGGTATGCGGCGGTGGGCGTGCTCGCTGTCGGCGCCGCATTCCTGGTCGTCCGCAGGCGTCGCCCCTACCAGTGACGCACCAGAGGAGCTATTTCATGGAGCGCGCCGATAACGTGGGCCGCCTGATTCGTGCGGCTCCGGGCTAGGGCGCCAGGCGGGGGATCTCTGCCCCTGTCGAGGCGTCGAGAACGCGGCGAGCTCCGAGCGGATCGTTGAGGGTCACGACCACGTAGGCGGGCTGTTCGTCGCCGAAGCCGGGACCGAGCTGAAGGCTGATCTCGCTCATGCCGACGGTGACGTCGGAAGGAGTCTCTTCCAGGAGGGTGATCGCCCGCCAGGTCGGGTGGGCGCCGATCACTTGGAGAGCCAGGTTCGTGTCGTCAACGACCCGGTACCCGCCAACGAAGGTTGGCGTGACGGCCAAGCGCAGCCCCGCGACGACCGCGATCACGACGATCGCCGCGATGACCAGCCGCCGGCCCCTCACGCCGCCATGCCAGATGTCGATCTCCCGCAGTTCAAAGCCGCTCGTCTCGTCCAGTGTGCACGGTCACTTGGTCTCGAAGGCGACCGACAGGCTGGCTGGAGAAGAGCAGACCTCGTGCCAGGTCGTAGGCAGGTCGATCTCGGTGCTGCCCGAGGCGAAGGGGAGCTCGACCCGGGTGACATCCACGATCGGGTCCGCGCATGGACCCGGGCCTATTGCGTTGCCGTTCGAGTCGCGCACCTCGACCCACCACGAGGCGCGGATCACGATCGGCAATGACTGGCCAGAGCCGCTGGCCCACGATGTTGCGGTCCCCGCCTTGTCCACCGGCACAGTCTCGAACGGGCCGCTCGCGCCGGCCACCCCGATCGCCCCGGGGAGATCGAGGACGCAGCTGGGGCCCGCATTCCGAAGCGGGATGGTGACGAACACGACCGTCGAGCCGAGCGTGCCGAAGCCGTACGAGTACGTCGGGGTGCCCAGGACGAACTGGCCGGCCGAACACGTGCCGCCAGCGCTCGGAAGCGGGACGGACGACGGGGCCTCGGTCGGGCCAGGCCCCAGTTCGATCGATGTCTCCGGAGCCACGACGGTCAGGGAGTTTCCGAGTGCATCGAGTGTGCTCATCGACGCGACCGTTTGATCGGACGGCCACCAGGCGAGGAACCAGCCACCGCTGCTCGACGCCTTGACCTTGGTGCCGTCCTCGAGCACCAGCGAAACAACCCCTGCATCGGTCGGTTGATGGCCGAAGAGCCACGTCATGCCAGGGTTCGAAGGTGAGAAGCCCGGGGCCCGGCCCAGTGAATCGATGCCAAAGGTCGTCGTCTCGGGCGAGAGCATGGTGCCCGAGCTCGTCGCCGTCTGGACCTCTCCGGTGGCATCGAAGAATGCGACGCACATGATCATGTCGCTCCCCTCGCGGAACAACAGCGCCGCCGCCAGCCCGCGCTGGTCCTGGATGAGCAAGGTCGCGCCGGTGTCCCCGTCGTGCAGGCAGGCGCTTCGCGCTGCCGCCGCCAGCTTGGGATCGGCGAGCGAGGGCGCCGCCTGCCACGAGCCGAAGACCGAAGGCGGCGTCGCGACCTGGCGGGCCATCAGGACGCCGATCGCGAGCACGACGACGAGGGGGACGGCCACCGCCGTCGCGACGCGGAGCCAAGTCCGCGACGGCGGGCGGGCCGGGGCGACGATCGCCTCGAGCGGCAGGTCGAAGCCGAAATGCTCGAAGGCTCTGACCACACGGCGCTGCAGAGCTGGGTCGTCCATCACGCGTATTCCTCGTAGTCGGAGCCATCCAAGGCGGCCCGCAGCTGGCCCAGGGCGCGGTGGAGATGCACGGTGACCGTCTTGGGCGAGATCCCGAGGACGGCGGCCGTCTGGCGGGTATCGAGGTCGGCCAGGAGCCGCAGGGCCACGACCTCGCGTTGTCGCGCCGGCAGCCGCCAGATGAGCAGGAGCAGGTCAGATTCGAGACCTGGGTCGGGCGGTACCGCCACCGCGACGTCGGGCATCTCGGGCAGCTCTCGCCGCCAGACCCGCCAGCCCGAACGGAAGCTGTTGAGAGCCGACCGGATGACCCACGCGGCCGGAGCCGGATGGTGACTCACGCGAGCCCAGTTCGCGTAGGCCTTCGTGAACGCCTCGGCGACGGCATCCTCGGCCCGCTCCGGTTGCTTGGTCGCCAGCAGAACGGCCCGGTAGACCGGATCCTTGCGAAGCCGGTAGAAGGTCGCGAAGTCCGGGTCCGCCTGCTCTGAGGCCACACCGTACTAACGCACGAAACGACCCATTTTGCTTACTTGCATGGCGCCGCCACGCCTCCCACCTGAACAAACGGCCGTGCCAGACCGTCTGGAATGATGTGATTGGCGCGGTGCCGACAGCCGAGGTGCGAATGGCGAGGACGGCCGACGACTCGGTCGAATGGCCGGGGCGCGACGAGGCGTTCAAGGTCATGGTCGGACCGCGGCTCGATCGGGCCTATGGTCTCGCTTGGCACCTCGTGGGTAACGCCGGCGACGCGGAGGATGCCTGCCAGGAGGCGCTCCTCGCCGCCTGGTCTGCCTGGCCTCGATTGCGCGACCCCGACCGATTCGACGCCTGGTTCGATCGGATCCTCGTCAACACCTGTATCGAGCTCCTCCGGCGTCGGGGGCGTCGACCGCGAGTGGCGTCGCTCGACGAGGGCGACATCGCTGCCGGTGACGAGTTGGCTGGGTCGGTCGAGCTGGACGCCATCGGTCGGGCGATCGGGCGACTGAGCCCGGACCACCGGGCCGTCATCGTCCTGCGCTACTGGGCCGACCTCGGGACGGATGAGGTGGCGGCGCGTCTCGGCGTCCCACCCGGGACCGTACGCTCCCGTCTCCATTACGCCCTCGACGCCCTCCGGGCTGACCTCGCACGCGAAGGCCAGCGCACATGAGCGACCAGCCCGACGAGACGCGCGACCCGCTCGACTCCGAGCTCCGCTCGTGGTTCCGCGCCCGGTCGACTCCGCCAGCTCCGACGACGCTGCGGGCGTTCGTCGGCCAGGTCGGGTCTGGCACGAGGCCAACGACACGGGTGCATCCCAACGCCATCGGCTGGCGGCAGCGCCCCGGCCTGGGTCTGGCTGTCACGGCGATGGCCCTTGCCATCGTCGTGGCGGGCGGCTTCCTCGTCTTTGCCGGCTACCGGGATGCGACAGGTCCGACCGGCTCGCCGATCGGTTCGTCGCAAGCCGTTGGTTCGAGCGGCCCCTCACCGACTGCCATAGCGATCTCGCCATCGGCGCCGAGTCCGATCGACGATGGGGGCTTCTTCGGCGCCAGCGGCCTGTGGGCCGTGGTGGGCAACCACCTTGACCTCTCGACAGACGGTGGCGACACGTGGGTCCAGCGCTCGCTCGTGTCCACCGTGGCCCTCGATGCCGCTGAAGGAAACGACCTGTCCAGCCTCTTCGTGCTCGATGCCAACCATGCCTGGACGGCCAGTCCAGGCCCAGGCTCAACCGTCCCGTATGGCGGGCAGGGCCCGCAGTTCGACCACCTCCACGTCGTCGTCAGCCGAACCACCGACGGCGGCGTGACGTGGCAGTCGATCGACCTCCCGGGTGACTGGGGCGGCACCCAGCCCGTGCTTACGTTCGCCGATGCGCAGCACGGCTTCCTGCTGCTGTCGGGGCTTCGCGGCGGGCCAGCCAGCACGGTCTTCGCGAGCGGTGACGGCGGGGCGACGTGGCAGCGGGTCGGCGGCGCAGAGGGCCTCGGCTCGGTGTTCGGCGCCAGCGACGCGACGACGGTGTGGGCCGGCAACGAGGGCGATGCCGGACCCGTGGGGCGAGCGATCCTCGACGTCAGTCGAGACGGTGGTCGGACCTGGGTGGATGCGGCCCTGCCGGGCCTCGTCGGCGACATCTTCGTCAATGACACCCTCGTCGCTCCGCCGGTCTTCGCCGGGAGCGACGGCGCCGTCGCCGTGATCGCGGGATCGACCGACAACCCGGCCGACACGCGCTTCTATCGCACCTCCGACGGCGGCCGAACTTGGCTGCTGGCCGCCCGCGAACCGCTCGGCGAGAGCGGCTCGGCTGGTGTGGCCGTCATCGACCCTCAGCGCTACCTGGTCATCGACCCCGCTGCCAGCCTCCGGCAGGTCACGAGCGATGGCGGTCGGACGTGGCAGCAATCAGTATCGGCAGGCCTCGACATTGGGCTCCACCTCCGCTTCTGGGACCCGCTCCACGGTGCCGCGGTCGTGCTCACCGGGAATGGAGCGGCCCACATCGCGCTCCTCCGAACCAGCGATGGCGGCCAGACCTGGACCCCGGTCACGGTGACCGCCGCGGCAATCGGGCCGTGCAGAGCGGCCGACCTCGCGATCTCGGTGACGAACACCAGTGGCGGGGCTGGAAACATCGGCGGCTATCTGCTGTTCGAGAACACGACGGCCCGGGCCTGCACGCTGCGAGGCGCGCCCACGCTCACTGCCGAGACCGCTGCCGGGGCTGTCACGCAGGCCCCCGTGAGACTGGTGGTGGGCACCCCGTTTCCGAGCCTCACCCAGGCGCCGCTGGTCGTGCTGGAGCCAGGCGACCACGCGTTCGCGGCCTACGGTGGATCCGACAACTCAGGCACGACCACCGCGACCTGCCCGCCGCCGTACCACACCTTCCGCGTCGCTCCGCCCGGTGACGCGGCCGGGGTCGACCTCCCGGCGTTCAACACCTGGCTCGGCCAGGATCAGCCCTCGTGCGCCGGCATCGAGGTCACCGCGATAGCACCAGCGAGCCTGGTCGAGCAATACACCGACTTGAGCTCCTTGCGACCGTGACGTTCGCGAACGCTGGGCAACGTCACCGCGGAGGGAGGCGGGTCATCACCCTGTGGGTCAATCCGGACGGAGCGCCGGGCGAGACGCAGGGCTCGTCCTTGCCCTGATCCGAATCGCCTCCCGGGGGTTCCCTGAACCTTCGCCCCGATCCCTGCGTCTGAATCGTCGTACGAGATGTCCCGCATCGCGCATCGAAAGGGGCCGCCACAGCTTGGAGACCGGCTCGACGCCTGGCCGAGCGGATCCGTCGCGGACTGCTCTCTTCCTGCAGCTAACCGATCGCGAACTCGGGCGTGCTTACCGAACGGCCGGATACATCCTCGGCAATGCCGCGGACGCAGAAGAGGTCACCCAGGACGCGATCCTCAAGGCATGGAAAGCATGGCCGATGCTGCGCGACCCTGGGCGATTCGGCCCGTGGTTCGAGCGCATTCTCGTCAACGCCTGTCTCGACCGGATCAGGCGCCGACATGGGGTCCGGGTTGTTGAGCTGGAGGCGGCGCCCCCACTTGCGGCGACTGATCCGTTCGTCGCCGGGCTCGCTCGTGACCAAGTCGGTCGCGCCCTGGCGGCCCTGCCAGCAGAACAGCGGGTTGTTGTCGTCCTGCGCTTCTGGCGCGACCTCTCACTCGCGGAGATCGCGGAACGCCTTCGACTCCCGCTGGGAACGGTCAAATCACGACTGCACTACGCCATGCAGGCCATGCGGCCGGTTCTCGAATCTGTCGACCCAGCCGAGGTGATCCGATGAATGAGGAGCGCTGGGAACACCGCCTTCGGCAGTGGTTCGTCTCGGCGCCGACGATCGCGGAGCCACCCTCGCTCCACGAGTTCCTGGCCACGGTGCCGTTCGACGAGCCCGGCCTTGTGCGTGCCCCGGCACGGTTCGGCCGCTCAAGACTCCTGTTGCTCGCAGCGGCAATGGCCGCCATTGCGGCGGCCGCCGTGTTGGCTGTCGTCGGCGCGCACCTGCTGGATCGAAATCCGACGACGACGTTGTCGCCCGCCTCTCCGAACCCCTCATCCAGCCCCGCGCTCCTAGGATCGGCCATACGCATCGGCGAACACGCTGGAACGCGTGCGTCGTTCGCGGCGACGTCAGGCAACCCGCTCGTTGCCGTGTCTTCGACCGGCCTCGACGTTGCGGCCGGGACCACGTGCCAGCCGAGCGCGATTGGAGCGATCGGCACCACCTCGATCGACTGGAACCTGGCACCGGGAACGATCCTCGAGCTGGCCGGGGACTCGGCGACTTCTCCGGTAGGTCTGGGCGTCTCGTCCGACTGCAGTCAGGCGACCGTTGCGCTTCCGACCGGGTCGGGTGGCTTCGACATCCGGCCGGCCCCGGGCTTGTTCCCACGGGATACGCCGTTCTTCGCCCGCAAGCCCGGCGATCCGTCCACGCTGGCCGCATGGGTGACCGATCCCCTCAAGGGCGGCTTTCTCTCGTGGAGCACCGACGGCGGCTCGACGTGGCAGTCCGAGACCAACGCTCGACCCAACGGCTGGGACCCCGCCGGCAACTTCTGGATCATCGGACCCGACGGCGCCGTGGCTCATTCGCAAGGCCCGGGCTTCAGCATGACCCAGAGCGGCGTGGCGTTCGACCTTGGCGCGCCGGCCGGATCGATCGCTGCAGACATTTCGGCCGCCACGGTGTTCCGCGATCGGGTCCTCGTCGCGCCGAGCGGAGGAGGTCTCGAGTCGGTGGCCACCAGTGGCTCGACTCCACCCGATCGAAGCCTCGACCTTCAGGTCTGGGACATCTCGGCCGGGAACCTCTATGTCGCCGCCGTCGGCCTCGACGGCACGACCGGGAAGGTGGAGCTCGCGATCTCGGCCGATGGCCGGACCTTCACGCTCTCGCCCTTGCCAGCAGGGTTCGCGATCGGAAACGGCGCCGCGGTTCGACTCCTCGCCTTGGACGACCGGTTGCTCCTGAGCGACGGCGGCGCTAATGGCGTCATCGGCATCTGGTCGGTTCCCGTCGGCGGGCTGCCGCTGGCTCCTCCCGTGGCAACGCCGGCGCCGACACCGGCGATCCCCAGCGCGCCGCCCGCCGAGAACACCTCGACCTGGACGCCCGTCAGCCTGCCGTCACTCCCGCATTCGCCCGATTTCGGCGTCCCCGCCGGTGGCATCTCGGCTCTGCCCGGCGGAGGCTTCATCGATTTCGTCCGGACGGCGCTGGACCAGGCAGCCGTGGTGACCTCAACCGATGGCACCACCTGGACTCAAATCGGAAAGGTCACCGGTCTCGGACTCGCCAACATCGGCGGACCGGTCGCCTTCGACGGCAAGCGCTATGTCGCACTCGGAGGCGAGGGCGGCGGCGACTTCTACGGTCAGCAGTCGAATGGCGCGGCGTGGGTCTCAGCCGATCTCGCCCACTGGACGAAGGCACCGGCCCAGGATGCTTTCGGCGGGGCCGAACTCCACGGGCTCGCCGCGGGCCCCGGCGGCTTCGTCGCGATCGGGTACGACGCCAACGGGGCGTCGGTGTGGAGGTCGTCGGACGGTCTCCATTGGACGACCGTCACCAACGACCCAGCCCTGCCGCTGGATTCGGCGGGCCCGAGCGCCGTCCTCTACACGGCAAATGGCTTCCTGATGATCGGGCGGATCGACGAGGGGGCCGCCGCTTGGACGTCGATCGACGGCCGAACGTGGGCGTCGCATTCGCCGCTCGTGGCCGGCTCGGATGCCCTGCCCGAGGGGCTCGTGAAGAGCTCTGCTGGCTGGCTGACCCTGGCCTCGGGCTCACCGACGATCGAGGTCTCGCCCGGGGACTTCCGATCATCCGTCGCGCCGTGGATCTCATCGGACGGCATCACATGGCGGCCCGAACCCGCGAGTGCCGCGCTCTTCGGCGCCAATGCGGCGGTCGTCGGGGCACCGGGCGGGTTCGTTGCCGCTGGGACCGTCGGCTTGGACCCAGACGCGCGCCTCTGGACCTCGACCAACGGCATCGATTGGGTGCAGGTGGCGGGCGTCGACCTCCGGGGCGTCGGTTCGGTCGAGCTCGTCTCCGACGGTCGTCATGTCCTGCTCTCGGGCGGAGGCGACAACGGCCCCGTCCTCCTCGTTTGCAATGGCGTCGAGCGCTGAGCGCCGCGGCGCCACGACCGGTACTCCCAGCGGCAAATTGACATTGCATACTCGGTATGCATACTGACGGCCTCCTTCCGAGCGAGGCCTTGCATGTCGGTCCGATACGGTCTTCTCTCGCTGCTGGCCGAAGCGCCGGCCCATGGCTACCAGCTCAAGACCGCCTTCGAACGACGCACGGGCGGGTCGTGGGCGATCAACATCGGTCAGGTCTATACGACGCTCCAACGCCTCGAGCGCGACGGCCTCGTCTCCGCCCTCCCGAGCGATGGCGACCGCCACGACTACCGGATCACGTCCGCCGGCGCTGAAGCACTCGAGACCTGGTTCGCCACCCCGGTCGTGGCCGACGCCCCCGCCCGCGACGAGCTGATGATCAAGGTCCTCCTTGCGGTGGCGGCCGGCGTGGTCGACGTCACCGATCTCCTCCAGCGCCAGCGCCGAGCATCAGTCGAGCAGTTGCAGGCCTACACCCGGCGCAAGGCCCAAGCCGACCCCCAAGAAGACGTGGCCTTCCTGATCATGCTCGATGCCCTGATCTTCCGGACCGAGGCCGAGATCCGCTGGTTGGACGCCTGCGATGCCCGCATCGCCCTGCTGAGTCGACCGGCGAAGGAGCCCCGATGATCATCGTCGAGCTTGTCGGCGCCACCCGAGCATTCGGCAGCGGCCACACCGAAGTGGTTGCCCTGCACCCGACAACGCTTTCGGTCGAGGCCGGTGAGCTGGTCGCGATCATGGGTCCGAGCGGATCGGGCAAGACGACCCTGCTCTCCCTCGTTGGCGGCCTCGACCGGGCCACCGGCGGCCGGGTCCTCGTCGAGGGGACGGATCTCGCGACCCTCCGACCGCCGGAGCTCGCCATCCTTCGGCGGCGCACCGTCGGCTACGTCTTCCAGGACCTCAACCTGCTGGCCGGGCTTACAGCCCGAGAGAACGTGTCGCTGCCCCTCGAGCTGGACGGGGTCGCCGTCGCCGCGGCGCAGACGGAAGCGCTCGCGGCGCTCGGCTCGGTGGGTCTAGCGGAGCTCGCCGATCGCTTCCCCGACGATCTGTCGGGCGGTGAGCAGCAGCGGGTCGCCATCGCTCGGGCCTTGGTCGGCGGCCGGCGGGTGCTGCTGGCCGACGAGCCGACCGGCGCCCTCGACTCGATGACGGGCGAGTCAGTCATGCGCCTGCTCCGGGTGCACTGCGACGGGGGCGGGACGGCGATTCTCGTTACCCACGATGCGGCCCACGCCGCATGGGCCGATCGCGTCATCTTCCTGCGTGATGGCAGGCTGGTGGATGAGGCCCGGCCGGCGCCGAATCCCGAGCTCGCCACTGCGCCGGCATGAGAGGGACGACGGCCCGAGCCTTGCTTCGGATCGGCCGTCGAAACGTGGCCCGCAGCCGCTGGCGGAGCGCGCTCGTGGTGGTGCTCATCCTCCTGCCGGTGGCCGGCATGGTGGGGGCGGCAACGATCTTCACGACGGCAAGGCCTAGCCCCGATCGGATCGCAACCAACCGTATGGGCCAGGCCGATCTCCTGGTCTATCCGGGCGAAGGCGGCACGGAGCAGGCCCTTCGTTCCAAGCTCCCGGCCGGATCGCGCCTCGAACCGATCGTCACGACCGCGGGAACCCTTGTGGTGCCCGGGCTGGCAGTTTCAGTAAGCCTCGTCTCCGAGGATCCGGCCGGGCTCGCTCGAGGCATGCTGACGCTGCTCGACGGGCGCTGGCCAACCGCACCGGGCGAGATCGCTGTCAGCCGGTCGTTCGCCAATCTGGCCCATGCATCGATCGGATCGTCGGTTGAGATCCGAGGGCTCGGCGCCTCGACCGTGGTCGGCTTCATCGAGGACGAGCTCGGGCTCACCACGCGGATCGCACTGGCCGACCCCTCGGTGGCGAGGGCGGCGGCAGCCGACAACAGCGCGAACTGGCTGGTCGGGCTGCCGGCCGGAACCGATCCGAACGAACTCGACCCCGCCCTTGTCCCGCTGTCAGGCACCTCCGCCTCAGCCCAGTTCGTGGTTACGTCACGCGCGCAGTCCCTGGCGGACGCGAGCGCTCTCGGGCCCACCACCATCGTGCCCGGGGGTCTCGCCTTGCTCGATGCTGCACTCGTGGCCGCCGCTGCCTTCGCGGTCGGGGTGCGCCGGCGCCAGCGTGAGCTCGGACTGCTCGCCGCGGCCGGTGCGACGCCTCGGCAGCTCGCGGTCTCGGTGCTGGCTGAGGCGGTCGTCCTGGGAAGCCTGGGGGCGCTCCTCGGCGTCCTCGTCGGGATTGCGGGCGGCCTCGCGTTCTCGCCATTCCTCGACGAGCTCACCGGACATCGGAACCCCGCCCTCGTGCTCGATCCGGCGATGATGCTCATTGCTGCCGTCCTCGGTCTGCTGGCCGCGCTCTCCGCCGCCCTGGCGCCGGCCCGCGCGGCGGCGCGGCTGCCCGTCCTCGCGGCCCTTTCCGGGCGACGGCCGCCGACGGCCTCGCCACGACGGAGCTTCGGCATCGGCGTCGGCCTCGTCGGACTCGGCATCGCCCTGACCGCCATCGGCGCGGCCGTGCGTCTCGGGGGTGACAGTGGCCTGAGCGTCTGGCTCCTCCTCGGCGGCGCCGTGCTCGGAACGCTCGGCTTTGGCAGCTCCAGCTCGTGGTTTCTGGGTCAGCTGGAGCGAACGGCGGCTCGGCTTCCTCTGGCGAGTCGGATCGCCCTCCGTGATACGGCGCGGGCTCGCAGCCGGAACGGCCCCCTCGTGACAGCGATGCTGGCGGCCACCGCGGCGACGATCGCTCTCGCGGCCTACCAGTCGAGCGTGGAGGTATCGAACCTCGCCCACTGGCGGCCGACGCTGCTGGCCGACCAGGTCTTCATCTCCGGAGCCGGCGCGGCCCAGGCAGGCCCAGAGGCGGTGCGGCAGCTTGGCGCCACCGCCGGCGCCCGAATCCCGGGGGCAGGCAGCGACGCGCGCTTCATCTGGGTGTCGCCGACCAACAGCGCGGACCCCAACCTCCCGCTGGTCACCCAGAATGTCACCGTCGGAGACGCCGACGTTCTACGAGCTCTGGGCGGCGAGGCGGCGCTGGACGACCTGGCCGCCGGCAAAGTCATCGTCCTGTCCGAGAAGCCGGCTGATCTGACCAGCGTCACCGTCCACATCGACCCGACCGACGGGTCGACGGGCTCGAAAGAAGTCGTGCCTGCTCGGGTCGTGGCCCTGGGCGTTACCGGAGTGGATCTGCCGGGCGCGGTAATCCCGCTCGCCACCGCAGAGCGGCTCGGCATCCCGGCTGGTCAGAGCCAGCGGTATGTCCTGTGCCTCGGACATCCGGTGAGCGATGCCGAACTCGCAGCCGTCGGATCGATCGTCGGCCAGTACCCCGATACGTGGACCGACAGCGCGCGACCGCCGCAGCAGGCGGGCGCCGGTTTTCGGCTCGCCCTGATCGTGGCAAGCCTCCTTTTCGCCCTGACGGTGACGGGAATCGCGGTCGCCCTCGGCGAGGCCGAGTCGCGGCCCGAGCAGCGGACGCTGCTCGCGGTCGGCGCCGACCCTCGGCTGCGACGACGAATCACGGCCGCCCGGGCCGGGATCATTGCCCTGCTCGGTGGGCTGCTGGCGGTGCCGGCCGGTCTCCTGCCGATCTGGGGGTTGCTCTTGAGCCGCAAGGCGCCGCTCGTGATTCCAGGCCCGGAGATCGTCGCCGTCGTCGGGCTGCTGCCATTCCTGGCGATCGTTGCCACCTATGTCCTGAGTCGTCCGATCCCGGATTGGTCGGCATTTCGGGGACGCCCGTCGTGAGGGACGGAAAGCCGAGGTTCGGCACGCGTCGGCTCAGACTGACCGGGTTGCTGGTACTCGTTGGTTTGGGCTTGGTCGCGGTCCGAGTCCTCGCAACGGCATTGGACGCGAACGCCATCCACGACGCGGCGACCTTGCCGCACCAGATCAATGTCTGCGGACGCGACTGGTCAAGGGACACTCTTGCTCGCCAGGTGTCACTCGCGGAGGCTCGGGCCATGAAGTCGGGCGGTGAACCGTCCGTCGTCGCGACGGGACCATTTGCGCCCTGTCCATCGGGTCCATGTACGACCGCTGCCGCGGGCCCCTGCGACACAGTCGTCTTCGTGCGGGTCGGGCCAGACGGCTGCATCGGGTACGCGCTCTCAGGTGGGCCTTGATCCGAGGCCTGTTCGATGAACGACACCAGGGCCAGGTGCTCGCGAACGAGCGGCTGGTCCCCGGTCAGACCCCACGAAGTCACCTCGATTTCGATCGGGGTTGGTCGTGTCACAGGACGCGTGGTTATAGACGAGTCTTCCGAGCGCCACGGCCTTGCTCCAGAGCAGGGCCTGGCTACAATCGGGGCCTCCCGAGCGGGAGTAACTCAGCTGGCAGAGGGTCTGCTTCCCAAGCGGTGTCTCGGCTGGGTTCCCTTGCCCTTCCCTTTCGCTCTTACCCCGCGGAGACGCCTGCTCGACGGATTAGAGATCCGGGTCAGTGGGAAGAGTCGTTCTGGTTTGAGGAGGCTCCGAGCGCGTAGGCGCCGATGAGAGCGCTGACCAATCCCTGCCACGTAGGGAGCGCGGCGCCCATAGCCCATGTCGCCAGAACGTCAGGGGTTTCGAGGGCGAGCAGGAACCCAATCGGCCACGCGAACGCGAACGCGAGACCGACGAGGAGAAGGACGCCCCCAACCACCCGCGACCGTGGCTTCGCGCGGACCACCGCCCATGTCAAGGCTCCCGACAGAGCGACAGTGGCGGCCATTGATAGCGTCAGAATGACGGGCACGGTTACGTCGTCGAGTACGCCAAGGCGGACGTTATTGATCACCCATGTCTGGAGGACGACTGCGACGAACTGTGCGCCCAAGGTGAGCACGAGAAGTCGTAGGGGCGACATCGCGATCCTCCTAGCACGCGGCTGTCGTGCAAACGTGGGTGTAGACCACTGAGTCTTCGTTTGCGGGCTGGAAGTACGTATACGTGGGCCCGGTCGAAACTGCAATCCCAAATGGAATGACATAGGAGTCGTCCGTCTCCAGACCAACGACGCCCGCGCCGCTATCGCCGAAGTTCTCGAGGGGAGTGAATTCCCAAAGCCCATAGTGGATGAAGCCGTCATAGGTCTCCGACACGTTGGTGCGGTGGATCGTGCCGCATCCCCAGCCCGAGGTGTGACCCGAGACACAGACAACCCTTCCCACCGGCATCTGAGCGGTTGACGCTTCTGTGTCCCTGACGGTCCGGATGTCCGCCGTACCACCAGCGAAGTACTGGTTGTAGGTGGTTGTCGAACCGATCCAGAACGTACCGATGTCCTCGTTTGCGGTATATAGGAAGTCGGCATTCAGGCCCCAAGTCAACGTGCCCAGATAGTTCTTCCACGGGTAGCTGTTTGTCACTCCGCCAGCGTCATTGATGCAGTGCCCGGCGGTCAGGATCCGATGGAGCGTTCCCCCGTTGACCTTCGAGACAAACCCGGTCGTGCAGGTTACCGAGGGCGACGCGTGGTGGGCGCCGAGCCCTCCCTTTGTTCCGCAGTCATCGCGCGAGTTACATGCAATCGCTGAGCCAGTCGCCGATTCGGTCAGAACCGTGACGAGGTTTCCGAATTTCTTCTTGAGAAGCGCTGTTAGGTCGTCGAGCGGGTCGGAAGGCCTAAATCTTGCCTCCACTCGAGCGGTCACCGGGTCAATCGCAACCGTTGTCGGGACAGCGATTGCCGCCACATCGGGATCGCTCCCAATCGCCGCAGCAGTCTCCACGAGGGTCCGATTGTCGACCTGTGCTTGCCCTACAACGACGACTCTCCCGGGCGGAACTGTCGGCCGAATGGCGGCCTCGGCCGTCACCGTATCGCCGGTCACAAGCACATGAAGCGTCCCGGCGCTGAAGTAGGTCGATGTGAAATCGGGCAGCCGAGCTGCGGCCTCCGCCGTCCCGGTGAGGTCGTTCTGCGCTCGGATTAGGTCCCTGACGGTCTTCGCCTCGGAGGGCGCCAACGGGGTCCCGTAGCGAATATTGCTATAGGCCTCAGGGTTGCTCAAGGCCTCCGCGATCGTGGTCGGATCCGCTGCCAGGCCCATATCTGAGCGGAAGGAGGCAGCGTACGCCGCTGCTCGCGCCGCGCCCTCTGGAGCGTTATCGCCCGCGACCCCCACTGCGCGAGCGCTGGCTGGTGTCGCGAGGAGCACGACGACCACGAGCCAACCAAGATGCTGAGCCAGCCTCATGTCCAGCCCCCTCCCCACCTGTGACCGCGAACCGTGCCAGAGAGCCCGGTCTGGCGCCATAGCCAGCTGCGCCGCTCCGCTCATCGGGCATGCGCTGGTGATAGTCCGCGCCCGAGGACGGCACAGGTATACGGGAGAACCCTAAGAGCCCCTCAGAAAACGCCCCCTGCAACCAAGATGACGCCACTCCTAGAAACGGAGACGCCGACCTCATGGCTAGAATTGCCGCCTCCCGAGCGGGAGTAACTCAGCTGGCAGAGTGTCTGCTTCCCAAGCAGAATGTCGCGGGTTCGAATCCCGTCTCCCGCTCCAACACCTTCAAATCCCCTCTTTTTCCTCGGATTCAGGTCGCTCTTGTGGGGATTTGTGAGGTTGACGGACCTCCATTTCTCTCCTGGCTTCCCGGGCCAAGGGAGCCCTGACATTCTGCCCACGGGTCAGCCCCGATCGAGCTGACATTGTGCTCAACGATTTCGAACTCCTGATGGTCCCCCGCCGGGATTCGGGACCGACGCCCTCCTGAGCGTCGACCGGAGACCGCCAGGGGGACAGATCCGTGCCGTACCCGTACGACGGGACACCGAACCTGCGACCGCGGGGCACCGGTCGAGCTCTGGAGCCGGGCCAACCGCTTCGATGCGCGCGTGTCGCTCGCGGAGCTCTTCGAAGACTTCATCGTCGACTCGGCCTCGATCATCACCGAGGCGACCGAGAAGACCTACCGCTACGACTGGAGTTGCTTCCCGGCCTGGCTCTGCGAGGCCGATGTCGCGCCCGTGCTCGGGTCGCTCTCGCGCCAGCTCCTCGTCGCCCACATCGCGGCCCAGCGGCGCCGGACCAAGAAGAAGGGGGCAGGCACGCTCTCGTCGCACTCGGTCCACAAGTACACCCGGGTGATTCGGCCTGAGCCCGGCCGGCCTTTGGGTCTTCCCTCGCCTCCGCTAGGCGCACGCCATGCGGGAATCGGGGACTAGCTTCCAATCGGGACCCACCCATCTTGGGTCAGCATCCCCCACGTAGGGTTCTCCCGAATTGGCGGCTCGCAGTCGGCGGGCTAGGTTAGCGTTAGCCATTCGGCGCGGTCTGGGTCGCCTGCTCGAGCGCATTCCGGTATCTGTCTTCGGAAGGTGCACCCTTAAGGGTTGTCCCGCCACGAGGGTCTAGCCCTCGTAAGCCGCGAGCGACATCTCCGGACGGGCAGCCCCGACAAGGCGTTACGGCCGCCTCCATTGCCGAGTGAGGATCGCGAGGACCGCAGACGCGTGGAGCACCAGGCGATCTCGCGCCCAGGCGATCGGGCCAACGGAACCGCAGATCAGGACCTCGAAATCGAGGCCCGGCCGAGCGATTTCGTTACTCGGCGAAGACGACCGGCTGGCGCCAGCCCGACACCCCCCTGGTCCGACCCGAAGGCTGGCCAGCCTCGGGAGTCTCGAGACCACGACCCCACCTCGATCTCGAGCGGCCATCGCCTGGAGACCATCCAAGTAGGTCCGAAACCGCCTGCGAATGCTTCGCTCACGAGAGTTGGCGATCCAGCGTTCCCAGGCCTCTCGAGCCTAACCATCGGAAAGGCGGACGATCCCTCCGAGCACGAAGCCGAACGCCTCGCCGGGGTGGCGACTGGGCACTTCCCGTTCAGCCCGGACAGGGGACGACCTGCCGATATGCCTTCTCGGCCAGGAGTTACCGGCCCCGCTCGCGTCCTACGACTTCCCGGTAATTGGCCCGTCTCGCCCCTAACCGACGAGTTGAGCAAGGTTCAGCGGCCCGGCGGCCGGCCGCAATCGATGCTCGCTCTCGATACAACTCCCGATGGGCTTGGCGCACCCCTGGATTCGCGGGCACGAGCCCTTTTCGAGCACCGCCTCGGCGTGGACTTCGGGAGAGTACGCATTCACTCCGGAGTGCGAGCCATCGCCGCGGCGGCCGCAGTGGATGCGTTGGCCTACTCGGTGGGATCCGAGATCGTCCTGGGCGGCCAGTTTGACGCCAGCTCGGAGGTCGGAGTCCATATCCTCGCCCACGAGCTCGCTCATGTGCTTGACCACGCACGACATCCCGGGCGGCTGCCCCTGCTTCGCCGGACGAGCCAGGTGAAGATCCAAGTCGGCAAGGGCAAGGCCGCCTCGACAATGACCGTCGTCGTCGGCGGGGTCGAATTCAGCGCCAACGCGAAAGCGGATGTTCTCAAGAGCGGCGGGCTGCTGCCCGGGCCGGACCAGGCCCACGTCGCGTTCGCCGGCAACCGGCTGGCCTACGACATCGCCTATACGGCGCCCCAAGACCCGTTCCGGTGGAGCAAGATCAAAGATCTGATCGACTCGGACGAAAAGATCAATGTTGAGAAGGTCGCCCTCAGCGACAACGTCAAAGTCAGGTTCGTGACGCCCAAAGGCGCGAAAGACATCGAGCAACTCATGATGACGACAGGGGCAGCGGGTCTAACACTACCGACCGAAACCGTTGCCAAGGCCATCTACCCAAACGAAACGAGCTACGCCTGTAGCCCGCGGGCCGACGCGCACCAGATCTACTACACAGCCTCGATGAGCAGTTCCGTGGCGCAGAGTGAGCTCGCTCACGAACTACTGGGCCACATGTGGCTGGCGATCAAGCGAGTGCCGTTCGGCCACCCTAAGGATCCTAAGCGAGTGAAGGCCATCGGCATGCTCGAAGCCAGTCACGGGATCCAAGATCCGCTCGGCGCCCCGTTCGCCGGAAAGGTCGAGGATTTCATCCGCACGTACGTCTCCTCGCAGAGCTTTGCCGCCTTCGCCTCGCCCACGCAGTTCGTTAGTCCGGCCCTATTCGCCCAGGCTCTGACCGACTTCAAGTCGCTCTTCACTAAGGGTGCCAGCAAGAAGCCGGATGGCAGCTGGGCCGTCTCGGATGCGGTCGGGCTGGCATGGGAGAAGCTGAGCAACAACTTCCGCTTCGCCCCGGCCGGAGCGACGCCGAGTATCGCTCCCAGCGCGCCAGCGGGCGCCGGCCCGACTCCAGGCAAAGCGGCAGGTCCGAAAGCCGCCGCGGCAGGACCGACCGCCGGCACGGGTGCGCTCAGCCAAGCGGGCGTGGTCAAGGACCTAGCCACTTGGTACCGGAACCTCACGGCCGATCAGAAGTACGTGCTGGAGCGGATGCTCGACGACATCAAGCGCTCCTTCGATCGCAACTCGGATTTGGCGACCGCCGTCCTCGGCGCGATCAAACCCTGATCACTCGAGGGGCGCCGCCCCGATTCCAACGGTCCAGAGTGTGACCGATGGCGGCGGATCACGACCTCTGGACGATGCCGCTGACGGACCGTATTCCGGCGGGTGTGATCGACGATTTCCTCGCCTGCGCCTTCGTGAGCACGAGCATCTCGAGTATCGAACAGCAATCGAGCCCAAGGGTCGAGATCGATTCGTGGAGACGGTGGCTGCTATGGCAAACGTGGGCGGTACCGGCCTGATTCTCATCGGTGTAACGGAAGACGGCGCAGCCAGGACCCGGCCAAGCGCGATCCACATGACCGATGCCGATGACAAGCTGTCCCGGCCCGGGGAGCGGCGCTGAGATAGAAGTCGTTTGCTGCCCGACCAGCACAAGCACACAGGCGCCGCCCCGAGATAGGCGCAGATCGCTGGACGCACCGGCTGAGCAAAGGCCATGCGGTCGCGGACTGAGACCTACTGGAAGTGGACCCCAACGCCGAAAGAACCGCCGCCGGCAGTCTGTTGACGGTCGGTCACGATGACGTAGCCGCCCAGGCGCCAGAAGAAACGGGAGCCCGAGGTCCCATATTCCTGCCCGATACCGGCCGAGCCGAAGAGGGCGACCCGGTCCATGATTCGTGACGATTCGTTGCTGTTGAGCTGGCCAACGACTCCTGCCTCGAGGTCAAAGAAGAGCGGATTCTCGACCGTTCGGCCAGGGCCTCCGTCTCCGGTCTGGACAGCCCGGAAACCCACGGTGCCCCCCGCGAGCAGTCGATCCGGGGTCAAGTACACACCGCGCACTCCGAGGTTGAGCGAATGGAGGCGCCCGAGGATTAGATCGGCCCCGACGACCCCGCCGAAACGAGCCGCGCCGCCCTGGCTCGCCACCCCGGCCTCACCCGAGAGGCGCAGGCCGAGGAACGGTGGCCCGTTTGAACGGCTTGTTCCCCTAGACCGCGGCTCAAGAACCGGCTCATTCAACGGCTGAGGTGGCGCACTGGCCGGCTGCCGCTGCCGCTCTGCCTCCTCGTGGATGCGCGCCTCCACCGGCTTTAAATCCGTGGCGAAGGCATCGACTCGCTCACGGAATACGGGGTCACCTTGCCGCTCGACACCTAGCGGCCCGTGTCCTGTTCGGTAGCGAACCCCCGGTTCCGTACCGGTTGTGCGGACGAATTCCACGTGTTCAAGTTCGTGGTCGAGTGTCTCCGCCATCTCGGATTCAGGGTCGGTGAAGTTCGAGATGACACGGGTGCCCGCGACGGCACCAGGTTCACGAGGTGGACGGTCTTTGATGCCGATCGAATACCGTCGAGCGTCCGGGAGCTCGGGCTCGAAATAGCCGGCCGGATTGTCAACCGCCGCCCACTCGGGCGGTAGCTCCGTCCGAAAGGCGACGTCGATGCCAAAGCGAGGTCGGCGCGCCCGGTCTCGCGAGAGGTGCCAGAGGCTGTTGACCAGACGCTGTCCCTCGCGTGTCTGCAATAAGCGGCGGCGGGCCTCGATGCCGCGAGCTCGGATAGGCGGATCGTTGGGAACGAATGCCTCGCTCGCGACCTCCCTCCAGCTGTCCTCGGCGTCCACCCCGGGGGTGAATTGAGTAACGCCGGCCCGACTCGGCAACGGGGGCACTCCGGCACTCGGACCTGGCAGAGCCGGAATGGCGCCCTGTTGGGCCGCGTGGACAGCCTCGTGGGCAAGGATGCGGGTCGTGGAATGGCCGCCAACTGGGGCGTCGCCCAAGTACACATCCGCCCCTCGCGTAAACCCCGCGGCCCCGGCGCTTCTTGCCATGGCGCCGCTTTGCGAATCCGCATGGACGCGGACTTTGCTGAAGTCATAGCGCGCTTCGTCGGCCAGCGACGATGCGAGCCATGACGGCAGCGCCGGTCCAGGTGCCGGGAACCCGCTTCCGGCGAAAGGACCGTGGCGTGTTGCCCGACGGGCTACGGCGTCGGCCTGCTGCTCAGCTGCGCGCCACTCGCGGACGCGGGTAGCGGACGCGGAGCGCCGCGGTCCTGGCACCGTCCCGAACATGTCTGGTTTAACCGTCTCCTGGGGACCGCTCTTGAGCAGATGACGATGACGCCTCTATTTGATGGTCGCTCGTGCCGCAGCGAAAGAGGGGGAAACCCTCACAGACCTCGCCGGCCACACCCGATATGCCCACTGAGCAAGAGGCCCGGCCCGTCTCCGAGCACCCGAACGGAGCATCTCGCTGTTCTGCCTAGGGTTCTCCCCAGTTGCGTGACCTTCGGTCCACCGTGACGCTCTCTGCGTGCTCGCCCTCGGTTCGCAGCGCTGATGGAACGGCTCCCGCTGGCGGCGCTGATCGACGGCGACTACCAGTCGCTCGGCCAAGCCTTCCGGCCACTGCCCGACCAGCTGGCCCAGAGCCAGGGCAGGCGGCTGGTGGCTCCAGCGGATGTCGTGGAGCAGGCGTTCTCGGCCGAGTTCGGCACTTGGCAGCTGACCCTTGAGATCCCGGTGGCTGTCATGGTCTACATGGTCACCAGAGACGGCCACCGCTTCGTCACCGCCAAGTATGAGGGCGGAACCGTCAAAGTTCCGAGGGTCTACGGGGTCAACGCCCCGAAGGGCGGCCCGTACACCTACATTTTGGTTGAGGCGACCTCGGGTGCCTTTGTCTCGGGGTTCAACGCGAACGCCAATGACGAGGTGTTCATCGGCCCCGGCGACCTGCGACCCCTCAACAATCCCGGATTGCCAGAGGCGGCCGGACAGCTCCCGACCCCGGCAAATTCTGGATCGCCCCTTCCTGCCGACTCGCCACCAGTGCTGGTCGCGACCGGGGTGGTCGCCTCGAATGGCAACATCCTCGCGCGCACGCAGCACTGGCAGAAATCGGACGACTCGTACTCGCTACCAGGCTGCGCGACTCTGTCATTCAGCCTCACCCAGACGACCGGCCTCACCAGCTCGTCATCCGAGATGAGCACGCTCTCCACGCAGGTGGGCTTCCAAGCATCGGTCGGGTGGGGACCGATCTCCTCGTCGGTGTCGGCATCGATGTCGCAGACGTCGACCACGACTCAGGACATGACGATCTCGGAGACGACCGAGGCGACCCTGATTCGCGAATTCCGCAACGACTACACCACCCCGATGGTGGTGTACCTGTGGCAGCTCGTCGACCGCCTCCTCGTGATCGACCCGAGCACCTATTCCTTGATCGGGATGCTCGAGACCGTGGTCCAGCCGGTCATTCCGCTCGCCTACGACTCGCTTGGCGGCGTCTACCCACCGAAGGCTCCCGTGGCATGCCCTAAGCCGCGCGCGGCTTCTGGAGGGGGCCGCTAGATGCCCGCACGAACCCCTCGAGCTGGATCCGTCAATGACCCGCCAACCATGTTCACGGTCCCAGTCCAGAACGAGCTCCCGGTCACCATCGAGGTGTACGAGCGGGACCCATCCAGCGGACGGACCCGCTTCCTCGATTCGATCGACGCCGGGCAGGCCAAGATCCTGAACACGATCCAGGCCTCGATACGCGTCGTGGTGGCCGAGAGTGCCGCGATCATCCTCGATCGCCCACTCCCGATCGTGGGCAAGCTCGTGGTCGATTCGATCGTGCTGACGGCACCGAATAGCATCCCGCCACCGCCGTCACCGAGCGCCGCCCTGCTCATCCCGCCAGATCCGGCGGCCTACCTCGTCGGTATCGGGGCTTATGCCACAAAGCCCAAGCCCCCGATCGTGCTGCTGCGCGAGCAGTTCTGGCGCAAAGGGCCCGAGTCGTTCTCCCTGCCGCCCCGATCGAGCATCCAGAAGATCCTTCGGCAGACGTCTGGGCGCACCGCGACCTCGAGCACGACAGACGAGGTGACCAAGGCGCTCTCGCTACAAGCATCGGCCGGCTGGGGGCCCTTCTCGGCCGCGGCATCGGCGTCGCTCTCGACGACGTCCCAACGAACCGACACCTTGACCGTGCGCGAGGAGTCAAGCGCGTCGATCGTGCAGACCTTCTCCAACGAAACGGACCTGCCGGTTATCGTCTGTCTCTGGCAGCTCGTTGACCGAATCCGAGTGGTCAAGGAAGGCAAAAGCGTGGCCGCGGTCGACTGCGGGCTCCTACCGCTCATCCCGCTGACCTATCAGCCATCGTCGAGGTAATGGTCAACTACGAGCCTCGGGAGGCGCCCGAACCGCTTTCCGGGCCGCGAGTGCTCAAACTCATCACCTGGAATACCACCGGCTCGGACGATCCGAAGAAGCTCGAACAACTCGCCCAACTTGTGTGGGGAGACAAGCAACGGCCGGAGTTCGCCGACATCGTCGTGATCCAGGAGTTCGCCCGAACCTTCAAGAAGGCCGACTACGATGGTCTCTGCGAGGCCCTCGCGAAGAACAGCTGGCGGTTTGAGCACTCCCTGAACGAGGGACCCGGCGCCAGCAGTCGCAAGTCCTATTTCAGCGTTTGGAACTCGAAGAGGCTACGACTCCGCGCGCCCGTGAAGTTCATCACGGAACCTTTGCCCGTCGTCGACCGGCTCCCGTCTTCGTCCTCTAGGCAACCGCCACGAAAGCGGGAGAAACCCGATAGGTTGGAGGCAGGGGCCTTGTCGACCGTGAACAACCCACCCCTCGCATTCGGCTTCAACTGGTTCAACGCTCAAGGCTCAAGCCTCCCGATGACGCTGTTGCCGGAGAGAGCGATCGTCTAGTCGGCCGATGCTCGCGTCCGGAACTGGCCAGCACCCGAGCCCACCCCGACGGCAGGTCTCCTGCAGTTGGGCCGCTTCCAGTCCTATGTCCGCGTCGCCTCAGAGATGCAGGAGGCGATGACCGGACGGTTGCTCTTCGTCCTTGCCGGCGACCTCAACGTCTACGAGTCGCTGCTGACGAGTCCGATCGAGGATGTCAATGGCGACAAGCGCGTCCTGTTCCCAAAAGGCTGGGGGTTCGAGGTGATCTCCGGTGGTGGTTCGGGCTGGGATCACATCGTGACGTGTCACGGGAACAAGGTCTTGATCGAGAAGTCCGAGCCTGGAACGACCCTGGGTGACCACCGCCCGCTGCAAGGGACCATCAAGCTCTAGGCGCCGGCCGACGGTAGGGCTTGGCGTGGTGCCTGGTGGTGCGATGTCGGTTGGGGCCGAACTTCCACCCGGGCCTCGGACCGGCATCGTCCTGCGGCCAAGCCGTATGAAACCCTGCAGATTGGTCCCGACCCGCGAGGTGGATTGAGTTCGCCGGCGCGAGACTTCGACACAGGGCGGTCCCTAGTTCGCGTCGGGGTAGCCGCCGCGGGAGCCGGCTTCGATCGGCGACCCCAGTTAGCCCATCGGAGTGAGCGGAGGCTTGGTGGGCGGCGGGATCGGTGGCGGCAGCGGCGTCGTCACCTGGCAGCTAGCCAGCTGGCTCATGAAGTAGATGGCAGAGATGATCAGGGCCGCCTGAATGATCAGGGCACCGGAGATGATGTACATGAGCGGTTGGCCTGCAATCGGGATCCACGCGATCAGGGCCGCGGCAAGACAGGCGGCGGCCTGGATTCCGAGGACCGTTATGGCGGCCAACAGCGTGGCTCGCAGATTCGAACAGGCGCCGGCGCAGCTGCTACCCGCGCAGGCGCAGAACGTGTCGAGCGCTGCGAGAGCGCGGTTGCAGAACAGCAGGGCCAACGCCGTCAGACCGGCGGCGACCCCCATCCCGATGGGCGAGGTCCATGCATACCACCATGAGCCGTTGGCCACAGCAGCACCGATGATCACGGCCACGGCAGCCACGATCGCGACAGCGATCGCGATGAGCCAGTTTCTGACTGGCGTCGAATCGCACATTCAAGGCCTCCCAGCCTCCCAACCCGGACCTCATTAGTGCTGCTGAAGGGCGGCATCGAGGTTGGGCCGGAATAGGACTCATTCGTCGCTGGCCGATCGCGTCCGCTGGCATCGGGAGGGCACCCGATATCGGCCAACAAGCTAATGACGCGCGGGTTCTGCGGGGAGTCCCGGCCAACCCGACCTAACTGGGTCGCGAGGACGGCGAGCCTATCGCAGACATGCAGAAGCTGGATCGACCATATCGGGCAACGCCGCACGAACACAGTGGGGAGAACCCTTGAGCAGCTCCCCGAAGCCGCGTGCTCAGAGGGCGGTGTTGATCTCTCGAAGGGCCTTGAGGACGGCGGTTCTGGCTCGCGCGCGGCGGGCAACGCTGACTTCGAAGCCGGCCCGGTGCCACCACTCGAGGGCGTCGCCGAGGGCAGACGAGATCGCGCTCGTGTGACGGGCATTGGGCAGGAAGAGCGCTTGGCAGAACGAGGCGTCGTCGGACGTGACGATGCAGAACGACTGGGCCGCGATGAGCGCGTCGGGCCGTCCGATGAAGGTCCGGACCTGCGTCTCGGTGACGCCCTGGTAGACGGGGATCACATGAACTGGGCCCACCGCGCCCGCGCCCAGAATCGCCGTGAGATAGGCCGGCTCTGACGCAAACGGTCGCCCGACGACCGCGCGAGCCTCGGGTTGGCTGAAGGCGCCCGGCACCGCGGACACCACGAAGGCGACGTCCTGATCGGCCACCCGGCGAACGACGATCGCCCGTTGGTTGTCGGGATCGGACAGCCCAGATGAGGAAGGAAGCGCCACGACGCTGCCGTCGAGGGCGGCAACAGTCGCGATGCGCATCTCGCGGGCTCGCTCCCGGAAGTCGAGGTTCGCCCACCGCAGGCTCTCGCCGACAAAGCGCCGCCCCCGGCCACCGGCCCTCTTTCCTAGCCGGGCGAGGTCGGCCACCGCCACCCAGACTGCCTGGACAGCGCTCTCGACGATCTCGTCCGAGGTCCCGGCAGTCCGCCGCCAGGCCGCAGCATCGTTGACATCGGCCGAGAAGCTCCGGTCAGCCGGGGTCGACGAGCCTCCCGCGCGCACACCCTGCGTCGAGTCGACTTCGTCGAGGAGGGGGTTCTTGAGGGCAACGATGCGGACCTTGACGGGATTCGATTCGAGACCAGGTACTCCGCGTGGCAGATCCCGACCCCGGTCTCCGCGTGCATCCAGCCGGCACGGCCGGTGTAGAGCAGCACGACCACGTCGGCACGTCGAGCCGCCGACATGCACTTGTCCCATGCCGTGGCGTCCTGGCCGAGCGCACCTTGCTCTTCGGACAGCCAGACGTTGAAGAGCGGCCCACCCTCGACCACGACGCCCCTAAGTCTGGCAGCAATGGCCGCCCGGACCGCGGCCAGCGACACCGGGACGGTCGCTTTCACCTGGCTCGAGATCATGACCTCGATCGGATCGAGACCGGCGATCCCTGGGGGCGTTGGCACGGCCGGCATCGCATCCTCAGATCTGTTCGGCCGAGAGGCAGGCAGGGCTGCCTGATCGCATCCCTTCGATGCCCGCGCCGCGGCCAACTATCGGGACCTCGCGTAGCCGCTGCCAAGTAGGCATAACCCTTGCCTCGCGTCGGCGCTCGAGCGCGAGTCCACGCCATCGGCAGCACCGGTAGGGCTATTCCCAATTGCGTTCGACCCCGTCCTCTGGTCGACTGTCTCATGACCTGGGCGTAGGTGGCTTCGTGCGGGTTAGGCCTGTGTGAAGTGGACGCCGAGACGATGAAATCGAAACCGCCTGGAGGGTCCGTCCGGATCGCGGTCCGGGCGGGCATCATGGTGTGCGGGCTCGCCTTGGTCGTCGCCGGCTGCACGTCGGAGCCGTCGACTTCAGGCCCGCAGGACTCGTCTGGGGCGGTCGTCGACCAAGACGACGCCGCTGCCGGCACGGAGGCGGCTCCGCTGCCGAGCCCCGTCGCGTCGGTCGACCCGAATGCCTCCCCGGCGGGCCGCCTCCCGGGAGAGCCGGATCCGTCGCTCACCCCCGGGGTTCTCAACTTGGCCGTCAGCCAGGCGACGATCTCGAGCACGATCTGCGTCTCAGGTTGGACCGCGACGATCCGACCCCCGTCGTCGTTCACAAGTCCTCTCAAGATCCAGCAGATCGCCATGTATGCCTACCCCGATGCCAATACGGCTGACTACGAGGAGGATCACCTCATCCCCCTGCAGCTCGGCGGCGCACCGAGTGACACAGCCAACCTCTGGCCGGAGCCGTACCTCGCTTCCTTGCCAGACGGGAAGACCACAGGGGCTCGGGTCAAGGACGCGTTCGAGACCGCGCTCAAGCGGGCGGTCTGTGGCGGCACCATGACCCTCTCGCAAGCCCAGTCCGAGATCGGCATCCACTGGGTGCACGCGTTCTACGGAATCCCATTGGCAAGCGGGCCGTAGTGGTGTCATCGACTGACCTGGAAAGGACATCTGGGCCTCGGCCGAAGCAGAGGTCCTAGCGACGACCTCCCACGCCGTCTTGCCCGGCCAAAGAGCGCGAGTTCATTGGGCGGCTCAGCCGCCTCGGTGGGCCGACTCGAAGATCGGACGTTCTCGAGGCGTCCCATGGGCAGGTCAAGCCTAGAGCTCCCGAGAGAGGCGGCGGTGCGGCCTTGTAGGACCGGACGCCGAGGGGACCGCCGCCGCCCAGAAGGACAACGCAAGTGAGCCACCTTCTTCCACCCCGGAACCCGCTCCACACCGCGCCCGGACCTAAGGAAACTCTTCATCTCGAGGGCTTACTTCGGAGCTGGCATCCCCGTCCGAGGGCAACGCGGAACCCCTCTGCTGGCTATGCGCGTGTTCGATTTGCTGACTGGACCGTCTCGACGGAGGGAATCGGCGTGGTCGTCACGACAGAATCGCCGGTCTCATCGATGGATGTCGCCCATCAGCGCATCCAGGAAGGGCGCGCGATCGGCGAACGCTACCTCCTGGCGATGACGGCAGATTCAGGGGTTCCAATGGGCGTTGATTGGGAGGACGCGTTCATCGTTCGACTCGATGGACAAGAACGCGTGGAGGGCGATTTCTGGCCGGTTACCCTCGACATCCCCGAGGTCGAACCGCCGGCCGCGGCCGCGTTCGTCGCGCTCTGCAAATCAGACGCGCTTTCGGATGCCCTGCTCTTGTTCCGCGAGGCCTTGACCGCCAGAGCCGAGAACCGGCCGGGCGTCGACCTCTTCCTCGGGTTGGCGGTGGAGCATCTCGTGGCCGACGTGCTCCCAGCAATGGAGGACCGTGCTAGCCAAGCTTCGACATGGACGGCCCTTGAGGACGTGCTTCCGGTCGCACACTTGAATCTGCGCCTTCTGTATGCGAGCCTCCAGATCGGACGTCACCGAGATCCAGTCGCCAGCGCGCGTGGCTTCCAGGAAACGCGACAGAGCGCAATGACCGTCGAGGCGAAGATCGATAGTGTCCGTTCGCTCATCGAGGTGCGACTCTCCGGGTAACCGCAACCAGCGCATGACCTTCAGGTCAGCAACCAGGAGTCATCGGCCTAGCGAGCGCACTGTGCTCGCCTTACCCACCTTCCTGCTCGTGGTCATTGTTCACATATGGATCCATGTCGACCCAAGCCCGGCGCGTGCTGGGCGTCGTAGCCGTTGGCTTGCCGCGCGCGGACAACCCCCGTCGTTGGTCGGTCGGGATGGCCTACCGATCAGCGAGGCTTGGTCGTCTGGAGTCCGGTTGAACTGGTCGGAGTGGTCGTGTTGGTTGGATTGGTTGGCGGACTGGTGAGCGGGCCGCCCGAGGAACCGGTCGGCTGGTTGGATCCGCATGCCGACAAGGAAATCGTGAACGCCAGACAGGCAAAAGCCGCGATGAAGGTAGCTGCGAGCGAGACCAACAGGCCCGCGATCTTGATGGTGTCGAGAGGCATGAGCGCAAACCAGACCGAGAACGCCCCCACGGCGATGACCCCGATGACCATCCCGCCGACCGCCTTGATCAGTCGGTCGCAGGACTGAAGGCAGGATGGGCCGCGGGCGGCGAGACACAGACAGAACGTGCGGACGGCCGGGAGGAGGCCCGCGACAGCCGAGATCAGGGCGATCCCGGCCCAAGAAGCGGCAGCCCAGAAGCAGATGCTCGCGACCCACGGAAAGGAGCTTGTCAGGCCGAAGGCCACCGCAATGGAGACCGCCGCCAGGACAAAGGCGCCCAAGAACACGATGGCCCAGTTCCGAACGGGCGAGAAATCACACATTGCATCTCCAAGCTATGTCGGCATTCCGCAGCGGCGCGGCGACCTTCAAACCGGCTTGTTATCTGTCCCGCCCGGCTTCGTCGGATCGCCTTGAAGTCCCCCGGGCGAGGACGGGGGCGACTGACAGGAGCCGAGGGTCACGGCAAAGCCGAGACAGACAAAGATGGCGGCCACGCCGGCGGTCACGAGGATGACGAGCGCGATCGCGCGCACGCCATCGATGGGAGTGAACAGGTTGATGGCGCAGACGGCGGCCACGAGAAGGGCGACTAGGTTGGCGAACGCGAGTGACTGCTTGAGCTGATCGCACGGCGTGGCACAGGCTGGCCGAGACGAGACGCAGGCACAGAACGCGTCGACCGCGGGTCGCGCTTGGGCCATATAGATCGACGTGGCCGCGCCGGCCCAGATGGCCGCCGCGAGGAACGATGTCCACGAGATGGCCGGCCACGGCGAGTTGACGAAGATGAGCGCGAAGATGACGGACGAGAGCGCGGCCAGGAACAGCGTCAGGAGGACGAGCAACCAGTTCCGGACGGGCGTGAAGTCACACATCGATGCCTCTGGCGAAGCTGGAGCACTTCGCCGACGCAACGGGGGTCAGTCGGTCCGGTGGGCCTTGAGCCTAGGTCTGCCCGTCAGGGCGGAACAGTGGGGATAACCCTCGTCCATGGGCCCCTCGGACCCGGTCGGCGCGGGACCCGTGGGTCGCCGCGCGGGCGGCCTGCCGGGCGGCATCGCCAAAGGCGAATCCTGGCGGCGTTCGGATCTCGGCCTAGCGCCGGACCACGCCCCGGACAACAAGGGCCAGGAGCATTTGGGTGGGTCATCGAGAGCGGGTGCGCCTGCGACTCGCGCGAGATGATCCGGCCGCCTCCTCGGCGGGACCTTGAGGATCTTGAGGAAGACTTGGCGCTGGGCCAGCTGCCAGGACGCAAGGAAGACAGTCTTGGTGCTTCCCGGCTGGTTCTCCTTGAGCTTGAGAATGCGAATCTCGCGGGGAGGCACGACCTCCATGCAGGCGAGGACGGCGTCTGGCAGGTCCGACTGCGCCGCCGCCCACTGAGCGACGAGTTCGACGTCGATCTCACGCCCCGCCCGGCGATACGCGACGTACGCCTCGATGACCCGGCTGCGTTATCGTCGATCCAGTCGGACAAGGCGGACGCGAGCTTCTGCAGCCCACCAGCTCAGCCGAGTCGACTCGCGCGGACCCGCCTATGGTCGTTCGGTCAACCGCTCGGGGACAATTAGGGAGAACCCTCGGCCCTATCCAGGCGCCGCCTGAGCGCTGGTCAGGGCTCGGAGGGTGGCGTCGGATTGCTTCGACAGTGATCCAGTGATCAGTTCGGGCGTAAGCCCGAAGGCAGCAGCTGCGAACCAGCCTGCTGTGTTTTCGAGAGTGAACGCGGCGCGCAGGGACGCCGCACTGTCCATCTGTCCATGCACCAGGGCGGCACCAGCGACCGCAGCGAAACCAGACAGCAGGAGCGTGGCCAGGAGCCGCGCTTCGAATAGTCCGTAGTCGTCGAGCGCCGGCCCGGCATTGTTCTCGGCCCGCAGCCGGCCAAAGAGGCCAGCAAGAGTCCCGACCAGGTAGAAGCCGCACGCGACCGACAAGGCGTCCCGTGGGGCTCGCACGAGAACCGCGAGGGACACCAACAGAACGGCCACGATCGAGGTCACAAGCACGGTGCGCAAGAGGCGATTGCGCTGCCGGATCAGCCTCTCCCAAGTGTCATCTTCGTACACGTTGAAGGCGTGTCGAACCTCAACGAGTACGGCTCTCGCCGTGACTTCGGCCGCCGGCTGAGGCTGCGCGGACGACGAGTCGCCGGACTTGGTGAGTCCCTCCGCCGGCCCGAAGGCAGCCAACGCGTCGTGGATCATCTTGATGAGGCTCTCGCCGTTCGGAGTTCCATGCAGTCGGAGGGCGTCGTACCTCGCGGCGGCGATGAGCTCGCTTGCCGGCTGATCTGAGAGTATTGCCTCCTCCGCCCGGTGAAGCGATCGCCAGAGATTCATGTAGCCAACGGCGAAGGCATATCGAAAGCCGGCCTTCGGCTGTCCGTCCTCGATGCCAAGCTCGACCTTCAGGACCGCGACGGCAGACGACGCTTGTGCTCGGAGGGCGCTTCGCTTCGCATCATGGGTTAGAGCGTTCTGGGGGGCGAGGGCGCCGAGGCTCCGAACGTACGTGTCAGCACGTCCGGCCCTCTGCAGGAGCTCGCCGAAACTTCGCGGCTGAGCCGTATCGACCCGAGCGACCCACATCAATTGCGGACCAAGAAATACCCAGGCCCCGAGGCCGATCACGAGCCCGAGGAGAACCGGGTTCGGGACCGACGCGGACGGATTGGCCAAATATTCAAGGACCATCGCGATTCCGGCGATGAACATCGAGAACGGCGCGAGCAGGGTAAGCGTCGCGAGGTAGCCCTCGCCCCACAGCCCACGCCCGAGGACGAACGCCGACGAGATCACAGCCAGGCTGATGAGGAACAGCAGCGCATTGTGGATGTCACCACGCGTGATGACAGGGCTGATCGCGGCGAACGCGTTCAGCCAGACCAGAAGCAGGAACGAGAGCGCCGCACTCAGAAGCGTGAACAGAATACGTGGGATACGCGGGCCGATTGACCTGCGGCCCGAGGCCGTCGACTTTTTCGGCGCGTCGCTGTCGCTGCCGCTCGCCGATGACAACGGAGGATCCTCGCTCGAGCCCACCTTGCGAATCTGCATCGGCGGGACGCGTTCGCGGAAGTGGGGATAACCCTCGTCCCGGGCCGGTCCCACTGATGCTTCTCAGCCTCGACGAGAACGCGTTCCGGCGTGGAACGAATCGATCGAGATCGGCGTTATGCCGCAACGCGGGCAGGTCCCTTCAGACCGGGCAAACCCCAGTTCGCGCAAAGCTCTCGGCCGATCTTCAGTTTCGCGACGTTTACCGTCATGCTGCCGTGCCATCGCGGAGGTACACGACATTGTTCGGGCTGCCGCCGTCAGCGAGGACGTCGACGCGCACCCAGCCGATGATCGCTCCGGCGCGATCTTGACCGGGATCGAGCTAACCACGTAGAGCGTCTTCACCTGATCGACTCCTGTCTGACGTCGCGGGCCGGTTGGATCGAGCGACTCGACCTTTTCCGCTTGCCCGTCGACCTTGTGCGGGTCGCAGATCGTGAAAACGCGCAAATTTCGAATACGCCGGCTCGGGTCGGGTCGACGTCGACGTAGGCCGCGGGCCTCCTCGGCAGAGCCTTCTACGGCTCGGACCGCGTCGGGGTTCGCGGCCAGCTCCTATGCCCGCCTCAGCACCTCACCGTCGCCCAAGCGGCCGCGGTCCTTCCTGGCGCTCGAATGGGCCCCGGTCTAGGACCGCGGGTTCTCCCCAATTGCGCCGGGGCACTTCCAGGCGGGATCCTCTTCGGCACTCCGGGGTAAGTTCGCCCCGCGGTCAAGTGTATTGGAGGCGGGCGTGTTTCGACGACTTGCTGGTCTTCTCACCTCAGGCCTGCTGGCTATTGGATTCTCCACGGTGGGCCTGCTTTCCAATCCCGGTATCGCCCTCGCGGACAGCTGCAGCGCCAACTTCCTCATCGGGCCGTACATCGCGTCAGACCCCTACGACCTCGTCCAGTCGTCGGCGCAGATCAACTGCGGCGCCTACGGGCGTGGCGGCGACAAGGTCGAGTTGCAAATCATCAAGTATTCGACAAGCACGGTCGTCGCGGACAGCATCGTCGGTCCCTGCGGCTACGGCTGCGACTACCACCACATCAACGTCGTTGCCCAAAGCGCGTTCTGTAGCTCGAACACGGCAACGTGGTACTACGCCCGGTGGCGAGACTGGTACGACGACAAGTTCGGCTGGGACGTCTGGCACGTCGGCGTGAACATGAGCCTGAACTGTCACTTGTAGTTGAGCGGTCGCCCGCGTAGCGACCCCTTGGACGCGCACCCACGCGCTTGGACCTCTGGCCGTTAGCTGTCCGGCAGAGGGGCTCGGCGAGTCGATCCCTCCATGCCCGTCCCACGAAGGGCTCGCGGGGCCGGTGGGCAGACCAAAGAGCGTCAATGTGATGTGGGATCTGCCCTACTCCAACTCAGCTTCGGTTGTCGTTGTCAGGGCGACGACCGTGCCTCTTCCGAGCTGCGTATCCAACCCGCTCGGTAGCCGTCCTGTTCGTTCAGACCTCCATGCGATCGCCTTCGTATGGCCAGGATCTCCTGGAGGGTAGGTCGCGCGCGCCGCCCGTCGTCCGCGGCGTGCCGACCCGGAGCGCTCCAAACCTTGCAACCTCCGACTTACCGGCAGTCTGATCGAGCCGCCTCTGCCGCTAGCCCGCGGCCACCATATCGAGTCGGGTTTCGCCCGCGCGACCTTGATCCGCGTCTGGCTGGGTCCGCCATCGGGCGGCTTTGGCACCACGCCATCGGCTCGAACGACATCCAGCGTAGCGAGTTCGATCATCGAGGAGCCTCCGATTCGGGTTGGGAGGGGCCGGTACGCTCCCATACTTCGCGCTTGTTAGCAGTACCAAGACGGCATGGGCAGGGCGCGTTGCCGGACAAGGGTTCTCCCCGATGGACGGAAGCACATGACGCCGGTCAGGCTTCGGCGATCGCGGGTCGAATCGGACGTTCGACCCCGGTGCGGCGGTCGCCAAGCGGTCCCGGTCGACCGCTTTAGAGAAGCCAGGCAGCATGCATGGAGGGTCCGATGCTCGTACGACTTCGAAGCCTGAGTCTGCTGATCGCCTGTTTAGCGATCCTGCTCACCCCGAGCGAAGCATTCGCCGCGTACTACGGAACATGCAGCGCGTACGAGAACAACCTCCACGGATACGCCGATCACAACACGCCGTCGACCAACATCGACTACGTGACTGCCAAGATCAGCGCCCTCCGCACGGTCCATTCCTGCACCGGGAGCGGGGGCGGCTCGGCCATGATCCTGCCAGCCAACCTCCAGGGCGCTTCCTTCGTCCAGCTCGGGTTTGGATCGGTGGCCGCCGGTGACCCGGCCGGCTGGATCTGGACCTCGTCCGATGCCAGCGGTGGGGTGATCACCCACATGACGAGTTGCGGACTTGCGGTCGTCTACGGAGACGCCTACACCTTCACCATCGCCTACAACAGTTCGAATGCATCATGGGACTACACGATCGCCAACAACACCGTCGGCGGCTCCTGCACCGTCCACGGCTCCGCCGTGACGCGCTACGGCACTGAAACTTGGTACGGCTATGAGATCCATGACTCGTGGGACCAGTACGGCGGGCCTGGGTCCGCCATCCACATCACGAACATGGGCTGGCAGAACGTGGGCTCGAATACCACGCAGTACGTCACGGGAACGCCGACGCTGTACCACCTCTACGGCACCAAGTACACCTGCTACAAGGACGGGGTCATTGGTGGCGGCAGCGGGCCAGCCGACATCTGGGCATACACCCAGTCGTACGGCTCCGGTGGCCCCAACAGCTGCTAGGCGCCGCCGACGTACCGCAGCCGGACGGCGCGCGCCGTGACCGCGGATCACGCTCCTCAGGTGAAGGCGGCGGAACGGGAGCCGGGTGCGCGCAAGAAGCAATCGGGAGTGACGAGCGCCGTCCAAGGCGTCCTCGCTTCCAAGGGCACGCCGCTCTCTTCAGGCGTGCGCGGTCAGATGGAGGCTGCGTTCGGCCACAATTTCGGCGCCATCCGGATTCACGCCGGGCCAAGCGTGGACGACGCGGCCGCGCGGCTCGGAGCCGCGGCATTCACGATCGGTTCGCACATCGCGGTTGCCGGCTCACGTGCTGATCCAACCAGTGTCGAGGGCGAGCGCACGCTACGCCACGAGTTGGCCCATGCCGTCCAGCAGGGATTGGGCGATCGCCCAGCCGGGTCGCTCGTCATAGGGAGCTCTCATGACGGCAACGAGCGGGAGGCGGAGAGGGCCGCCTCGGATGAGCGCGCTACCACACTGATCGGCCTGGGCGCGACCCTCCCGCGAATCCAGCGACAGGACGCCCCGGGCCGCGACACGACCGTCGACATCGACCTGGAGGTGCCACCCGAAGCAGATCGTGACCGTCTTCGGCAGCAGGGCATCGACCTCCCGCGGGTCTCGGCAGCGGCGGCAGATCCGCGCCTGCACAGCTCCTTCGTCGAGCGTTCCTTTGAGTCAGTCGCTTACGGCATCTACCTTGGCGGGTTCCTCGTCATCTGCCGTGGCCTGTCTCTCCCGATCTTCGTATCAGAGTCATACCTTGATCTCGCGCTCACCAACGCCCGTGCCGTCGGGCCTGAGATCTACGGCGACCGACCAGACGCCATGGCCGTTGTCCCGTACGGTCCTCCTGCGCCGGGCCAACCCATGCCGTTCGCCTACCACCGCGTGCCCGGTACTGACGTGATCGTTCCGACGATCTTCTCCCCCGCGACGACACCGAACGTCGTGGCGACGCTTCTGGCCGCTCAACGAGAACTTGCGCGTCAGGTTCAACAGGAGCTGACCATCCTCGCGCTGAGCCTCGTCGGCGGGATGATCCTGAAGTGGGGCGCAGGGCGGCTGATCCGATGGAGTCGGGGCGGAGGTCGAGTTGGCTCTGCAGGTGGTCCCGGGGCAGCGCGGGCGAGGGCCACCGAACTCGCGCGGGCGGCGCGTGCCCGTGGGGAACCGGTGGTTGCCAACCTGGGCGGCGCCGGCAGCGCAAACGAACCAGCTGGCGCCATCAACATCAACAACCAGGCGGTGCCCCGGGCGGGGATTCCCAATCTGGTCCAGGTAGATGCCGCCGAGATCGGCCAACTCTTCCCCGCCGGAAGTGTTGACCGCGTCGAGGGGTACCGCATGGCCCCGGGCGCGGTCGACTGGGGCCGGGGAGCCCCGGGCGCATATCGCGTCCTGCGACCCGGTGGCACCTTCCGCTACTCGTACCAGGGCGCCAATGCAGATGCCCAAGTCCTCGGCAACGCTCTGCGGGCAGCGGGTTTCAGGAATGTCGAGGTGACGAGCGATGTTCTGGTCACGGCCGTGAAGTAGTCGTCGCGGGTTGCGTGTCAGAGAGATCTGCGAGCGCAGGTTCGCGGGTCCAGCGGCCCGGTAGCGCCGCCGGGACTCGCCTGACTTCTTTGATGTCCTGCTGCGCGAGCCCGGCTAGGGTCGAGGACCGTAGCCCTCGGTTACCCGGGGCGCAAGATGCTCAGTTCTGGCTCCGTAGCCGTCGACGTAACGAACTCGGCCCTCCCACGCGGCGATGACGCCACGTTTGGAGGGCCGATTTGCTCGGCCGGCGGTTGGAGGGGCCGGCCGGCCGAGCGGAACGAACGGGTGGTCAGTCGCGGTGCTGGATCCCTTCGTTGTCGACGATGTTCCAGAAGCTCGCGGCGGAGCCGCCGCCGTTGCCGGCGAATAGAACCTGATCGGCTGCGCCCGAGAGCGAGCCAGAGGCCAGGCCAGGGGTGAAGGTATCAATGGGCGCGACGCAGTTGTCGAGCGCGCTCGTCGTGCAGCTCGTGGCCGCGCCCGTCGTCGGGGTGTTGGCAGCCCCGAACACCCCGTGTGCGAGGTTGTCGGAACCGTAGGACGTCGAGATGTAGTCGCCGACCATCCGACCCTGGCTGGTCGTGGCCGCCCACGTCGAAGTCATGCCGCTCGTGATGGTCTGGGGGTTGCTCCACGTGCTCCCGGCGTCGGCCGACGACGTGAAGCCGACGCTCAGCTGGGTGGCTCCCTTGGGGTAGAAGTAGTAGGTCAGGCCGAGCTGGGCCGATGCGCCGGAGGTGGCCTTGTTGACGGCGAGGCCGGGGATGAAGTGGTCGATCCCTGTGCTGGTGCCGTCGATCGGAACCCGCGCAACCGCGGACCACGAGGTGCCCGTGGCATTGAGGGAATGACTGATCACGATGTCGTTGGCCTTGCAGCCCCTGATGAACCGGCAGTCGGTCCAGACGACGTAGACGGCGCCAGAAGCATCGACCTCGGCAGACGGCAGTGGCCCTTCGCGAAGGCTCCCGGCGACCGTGTGGTGCTTGATCGTCGCGATCGTCGTGACCGCGCTCCAGCTGACGCCACCGTTGGTGGAATTGAACGCGCCGATTGCAGTCTCATTGGCGTTGTCCGTCGGGACGATCACGGTGCCGTCGGGCCGGACCACAGGCTGGCCACCGATGATCCCGGTGTTGTTGGTGGCGGCGACGCTCCAGGTTGCGCCGCCATCGGTCGAGCGGCTCATCTCCATCCGGTTGCCGGCGCCGTTGTCATCCCATTCGGTGTAGCAGTTGCCGTAGAACGGGCTCGTGGCGGTGTTGTCGCAGACGATCCAGTTCTTGTCGGGGCTGACCATGCCGGCCGTGTTCGGGATGGCGACCGGTGTTCCCCACGTCAAGCCGCCATCGGTCGATCGGCTGGTCAGGATCCCCACGCCATGCGCGCCGCCGGCTTCGGTCAGCACGAGCGACGAGATCATCCACGTGTTGTCCTGCGCGTCGTAGGCAACAGCTGCGTCCGTGGCGCGGTCAAACGAGCCCGCCGGCGAGGTGTACTTGGTGATGCTCGGCAGCAGGCCGCTGGTCCAGGTAGAGCCGTTGTCGGTCGAGGTCGAGAACCCGATCGCGCAGGCGCCGCCGTCGTAGATGCGACCGACCTGGTAGGCGGTCACGATCGTCGATCCGCTCGAGAAGGTGTCCGGCTCGACGTTGGCGTGGTGGTTGGTCGTCGTCGAGCCGTGGCAGGTGGCCTGGGTGTAGGGGTCGCTTGCGATCACGACCGCCGTCGCGGCGAGGGCCGGCGAGACGACCGAGAGCGCCAGGGCCGCTGCAGGCACCAGTGCGTCAGGATCTGAGTTGCACGGAACATGCATGCCTCCAGCGGTAGGTGGTTCCATCGATGAGGTTCAAGGCGGGGGCCCCTAAGCCAGAATATGGCGGACCTTGACCACTCCACAATTGGGGATCACCCTCGACCGCTGTGCGAAATCGGGGTGTTGACCGGCCAACCGCGAGGAGCGGTCAGAGAGGGAGAAGCGACGGCGTCGGCTAACGTTCTGCCCTGGGCGGCAGCGCCTCCGGCAATAGGGGCCAGCCCGAAGCAGGATTCCCGCCTGTTGGCTGGGGCCGCGCGACATTCAAGTGAGTCGGTGCCCTTCGACCGATTCGCTGT
>Ga0193751_1000145_pt1 | contig 64469 bp, 62 predicted proteins | sample L1c2metaG_FD_143050 | JGI IMG/M metagenome (GOLD analysis project Ga0193751, IMG submission 143050) | Soil microbial communities from a riparian zone of the East river system, Colorado, United States - L1c2 | ecosystem: Environmental > Terrestrial > Soil > Riparian zone | place: USA: East River...
GACAGCGTCAGGGACAGGAGTGCGGCCACCGGCGCCGCCCACGGCAGAACATGATCGCGAAACAACACACCGAGACCCTCCGCGCGAGCGTAGGGAAAGGCCGCGATGGCGGCAACCATGGCTGTCCGCCCCAGCACTGGAAACAGCACGAGCCCGGCTCCCCGCCACGGCGGGACGAGGGCGGCGATCGCTGTCCACTGAAGCAGCAGCAGGATTATCAGCGCAGTTGCGCCGAATGCGCCGATGTGGCTGTCTCGCATGATAGCGAGGCGCGATTCCCGGGTATGCCCGCCCAGCAGCCCATCGACGGTATCAGCCAACCCGTCGAGGTGGAGAAGGCCGGTAGAGCCAGCGAGGAAGGCGACGAGCAGCGCGCTGGCCACCGGCCCGGGGAGAATCGGCGACAAGAGCCTGTCCAGCCCCAGCAACGCCAGCCCGAGCAGGAGGCCGACCAGCGGAAAGTAGGCGGACGATGACCCGATCGCTGCGTCAGGCAACGGGCCGCCGGGATGCGCGCGTACTGGGGTAAGGAACTCGATGGCCGCCGGCAGCGCGGTGAGCGGGGTAGGAGCTCCGCGCCCGCTGCCTTTCAGAGCCAACGCGGACTCAGGCCTCCGATGGGAGGACGTCGTCGCTGTCCGAGACTCCAGCCGAATCGAACGTCGCCATCTCCGACAGGCACCTCGCAGCCGCTTCGAGAATCGAGATCGCGAGTGCGGCGCCCGTCCCTTCGCCCAAGCGCATGCTGAGGTCGAGCAGGGGGCGTTTGCCAAGGTGATCCAAGAGGACACGATGTCCAAGCTCGGCGGAACAATGCGACGCCAGTAGAAAGTCCTGCGCGGCTGGGGCGATGGCGCAGGCAACGAGGCCCGCGGCACTGGAGATGAACCCATCGAGCACCGCCGGTCGCCGTCCGGCGGCGGCGCCGAGGAGCACACCGGCCAGGAAGGCTATCTCGAAGCCGCCCACCATTGAGAGCAGGCCGATCCCATCGTCTGGATTGGGCCGGTGCAACGCGAGCGCCTGCTCGATTACCGCGATCTTGTGCGCCAACCGTTCGTCTGTGACACCGGTGCCGCGGCCGGTCACCGCGCTGACCGGCAGGCCGGTAACCGCCGCGGTTATCGCCGCGGCCGAAGTCGTATTGCCGATGCCCATGTCGCCCGCCGCGAGGACGTCGGCGCCGTTTGCAATCTGCTCGCGTGCCAGCTCTGCCCCGGCCAGCACGCAGCTCGTCGCCTGAGCGCGGGACATCGCCAAGCCGGTGCTGAGATCGCCGGTACCGCGACCGGCACTTCGTCGTAGGAGGGCCGGATGATCGGGCAGGTCCGCATCGACACCGGCGTCCACGACGATGACGTTCGCACCGGCGCACGCCGCCAGCACGTTGACTGCCGCGCCGCCGTTGAGGAAGTTGAGCACCATCTGCCCCGTCACTTCGCGCGGGTAAGCGCTGACACCCTGAAGCGCAACACCGTGGTCGGCGGCGGCCGTAACGATGACCTTGTTGCGGACCTGCGGCAGCGGTTCGCCTCGAACTCCCGCCAGCCAGATCGACAGCTCCTCCAGGCGTCCAAGCGAGCCCGGTGGTTTCGTAAGACGGCCCTGCCGCTCTCGCGCGGCCGCCATTGAGGCCACATCGAGCGGGCCGATAGAGCTGGCGAGCCGGTCCAGGTCAGTCTGGTTCATGGACGCATCCATTCTTCATGGAGTCCTGAGCACACTGTACAGGTCCTGCCGCTTGGGCGCCTACTGCCGCCCGCCACCCGAGATGGGACTTTCCGATTCTGGGGCTGCTCCCGTCCCCGCCGGACCCGCACGGCGCGCGTCCGTTTGGGCGGGAGGTGCTCTGAAACCGGGACTAATCGGCTCGTCGTAAGGGAGGGTCTTGTACCCTCCCGCCGGCTCGACCCGTGCACCGTCCAGTACCTCCGCAGGGTTGGCGCGTCGATATGCGCTTTCCGGGCGTCCCGCAAGGAGATCGGAGGGCGGCCGGGCACAAGACACCGCCCTACAGAAACCGCGAAAACCTCCCTCATACAGAGGGCCCTCGCAGTCTCACCTATCCATGGTGCCGCTACGCGGCAGGAGCGGGCAGGGAAGTAGGCGCCTGTACGGGCCCACCTACCGATGCTCAGGCAGACAAAGATTAGCGCGGCTCGTCCGCGATCAGGATCCGGGAGAGAACCGGGCTGCTGAAGTCGGAGGCGAGGCAGTCCATGTAGACGTCATCCCAGAGATGCCCGCCCATTGGGCGGCACTGGCGCCTGCGGCCGAACTCCCGATAGCCTGCCTTCTCGTACGCACGCCTGCCCGCAAAATTGAACTCTGCTGTCCGCAACGTCACGTTTCGCAAACCGAGGACCGTGAACGCGTAATCCAGCATAAGTCGGGCGGTCTCGGTCCCGTATCCCTTCCCGCGCGCGCTTGGCTCGCCGATCATAATCCCGAACTCCGCGGTCCCGCGGCGGTGGTTGATCCCACGAAGGTCCGTAGTTCCTATCGGAGCCCATGTGGCTCGCTCATAGATGGTGAAGGGCGTGTGGTCGTCGGTTGCGCCGGCCCCTTCGTACCAGCGCTGCTCCTGCTCCAGCGTGATGGGCAACGGCGGCAGATCGAGCGTTCTTAGTGTCGAGAGATCGTCGATCCAGCGCTGATACAGCGGAATAAGATCGCGGCGCAGCGGGCCCAGCGCGACCAGCTCGCCCTCGATCATGATGACCGGCGAAGTCGCGGCGTCCCGTGCCTCAGATTGGTCCACCGCCGCTAGAAGCCGATCGCGAGACCGTCGGCACGGGGATCGGACGCACCGAACAGGGTGCCGCTCTCGCCGTCGCGCCGGATGAGCTGTACGTGCCCCGAGAGGCCGTACGGTGGGGTCACCTCGACGCTATGGCCCATGCGCTCGAGCTCGACAATAGCCGCCGGGTCGAAGCCTTCCTCCATCTGCAGGACGAAGGGCGCGCCGATCTCGGACGGTACCGTCCCCGGCGTGCTAATCCAGCGCGGGGATTCGGCCGCCTCCTGCTCATTCAGGCCAAAATCGAGCAGATCCGTGAGCATCTGGACATTCCACTGTGGCTGGCTGTCCGCGCCTGGGGTGCCGCCCACCAGTGCGATGTCGTCCCTTTCGGTGAGCAGGTAGCAGTTGAGCGTGTGCATCGTCCGCTTGCCGGGCGCGATCCGGTTGGGGTGTGTCTCATTCAGCACGAAGGCACGGCCTCGATTGGTGAAGGTGATGCCCGTTCCCGCTGCGACGACGCCGCTTCCGAACGCGTGATAGAGCGTGTGAATAAACGATGCCGCGTTGCCCTGACCGTCGACCGCGCAGAGGTAGGTTGTGTCGGCAGCGGCCTCTTGTGGTGAGCCCGCGGGCGTGCGCTCCATCGCCTTGTTGGGATCGAGTGCTCGTCGCCTGTCGGCCGCGTAGCGCTTGCTGATCAGCGTGTCCGTTGGCGCATCCACGAACCGTGGATCCCCCATGAACTCCCAGCGGTCGGCGAAGGCGAGCTTCTTTGCCTCGACCATGCGGTGTATGGCTGCCGCGCTGCCCCAGCCCATTGAGCGGAGGTCGTCCGGCTCGAGCAGATTCAGCATCTCCAGCACGATAAAGCCGTGTGAGGGAGGCTGCGTCTCGTAGACGGTCTTGCCGCGGTAGGAGGTGGAGATCGGCTCGTAGATTTCGGTGTGGTGGGCTTTCAGGTCTGGAGCGGTGACCAACCCCCCGCGCGCCTCGATGGTCGCGAGCATCCTCTTGGTCACCTCACCCTCGTAAAACGCGTCTCGCCCGCCCTCCGCAATCTGACGCAGGCTCCAGCCGTAGTCCTTCTGGACGAACCATTCGCCCGCTTTCGGCGCGCGGCCTTTCTGCAGAAAGACGTTTGTCCACTCGGCCTCCTTGCCGAGCTCTCCCTGGAAGCTACTGATTATCCGGCTCATTTGCTGACCGAGTGGATGGCCGTTCTCGGCGTAGTGGATTGCGTCGGCGAACAGCCGGCTGAGCGGCATCGTCCCGAAGCGCTTGTTGAGCTCGCAGTACCCGTCCACCGCGCCTGGGACCGTTATCGTCAGCGGTCCCCTGGCAGGCATGTGCGTGAGACCCAGGGCGCGCATCGCTTCCAACGTCGCACCCGAGCCCGCCGGCCCGTTGCCGTTGAAGCCTGTGACCTTACGCGTCTTGGCGTCGAAATACAGGCAGAACATGTCGCCGCCGATGCTGTTTGTGCTGCCGAGGGTGACACCGAGTGTCGCGGCGGACGCCAGGATCGCGTCGGCGGCGTTCCCCCCCTCGCGAAGGATCTGCAGGCCCGCGGCGGAAGCGAGCGGATGGGCGGTCGCTATCATGCCCCGACCGGCGATCGCCAGGCCTCGGTGCTGTCCTCGCCGCCAGGTTCGGTCAGTCATGCCGTTCCCCCCGCCGCCCTGCGGCTACAGTTTTGCCTATCCGAGGCGCTCCGAGTATAGCAGTCTGCGTGGCGTTAGCCCGCTCGCACGAAGACGGCCACGCTACGGTCTGTTGACGGCCCAATGTCACGTCTCGAAACCCTGTGCCGTATCGCGAGCGGTGTAGCTCTACCACTGCGGACGTGTGGGCTACCTCACGGGGACGGAGGCAAGGAGGTGAGGGCGCCCTGCGGATCGATACGCGGCCCATCGATCGGCGGGTTGCCGGTAGACGTCGCCTTGGTGACGTAGCCCGCAGTGAATCTGAGCGTGGTGCTGTGAGAATCAAACACGGATGCCTGCTCTACGTGCCGGCGGCGACGCCGCCGGATGCCGCTAACCCGCTCGCGAAGGCGGTCGCGTCGACGCAATACGGTCTGTTGACGGCTCAAGATCACGCGACTACAGTTAAGGCGTTCTTCTACAGGACCCTGCGGGCAGAAGCGCAGATGCCCGCAGTCGATGGGAACGGCTTCGCCCGGCGAAGGGGAAGAATCCGAGCTGACGAGGCCCTTCAGTTTCAGCCAAGGAAGGAGCGGCGGACCATGAACATCGATCTGGACAAGGTTGAGGAGGCGTTCTTCTGGCTGGCGGAGACGCCAGGAGGGGATCAGGCGCTGAAGGGTCTCTCGGACGCCTGCGATGCGCTGCGATCGAAGCTGCCGAACGAGCTGAACGATGCGGAAACGCGTTACATCCTCGAGCGGCTCATGGAGTTTCGAAGTCTGGGCGATTGGGAGAAGAAACTCGAGCCGGCCGAAGTATCTGGGTTCGCGCAGCAGCCGGGTATCGCTGCGCTCTTCCCGACGGTGAGCGGAGTTGGCCGGGCGCAGCTTCCGGCTGAGCTGACCGGCAATGTTCTGAACCTTAATTATGGGTTCTCTATCAAGGCCAGCATCGCCAGTCCCAGATTCTGACCCGCAAACCGGCAGCCTTCTACGTGTCCGGCTCCGGGAGCTGAACAGCGGCGGGGCCGGGTCCGGTTCGACGGCAGGGAGCTTCGCGTGATCAACGCGCGACGGTACGAATGTTTTTGCATCGATCCGTGTGAGCGGTGGCTGTTCGCGGGGAACACCTCGGGCCAGATCTCGGTTATCGACATCGATACGTTCACGATCGTCCGTGAAATTCAGGCGCACGTCGGCGTACTGCATGCCCTGGCGATCCATCCAACTCTCCCCTACCTAGCGGCGTTCGCAACGGACCGCTGTGTCTCGATCTGGAAGCGCGATGAAGCTGATGGATCACTGCTGCCAATCTCATACACCTCCATCCGAGACCTGCCCTGCTCCAATGACGAGTCCCACGTAGCTCCGATCTTGTCGCACAGCGTGGCCCTCGCCTTCCACGACACGGAGCGGCGGATCGCGACTCGGAGCGGCAACGGCGGCGTCCTCGAGCTGGAGTTCGACGACGGCGGGAGTGTGGGGGCGATCTCGTGCGTCCGGCTGCACGGCGACTGGGACGTTCAAGCGACGCGCTACGTGCGTGGCTCCGATTTGGTGCTGAGCACGGGGCGCGACGCCTGCGTCGTCCTGAGCGACCGCGGCCGGGAGCTCCGTCGTTGGCGGTTTGGCGAGACGGTGGCGCACTGGGCCGAGCACGTCCAGGGAGGCAGCTATCTCGTCGCGAGCGACATGGGCTTCGTGGCGCGCATCGACCTGTGTTCGGACGCTGAGCCGGTGATTGGGAAACGTTTCGCCCATGACGACATGGAGTACGTGACGTACAACAAGGTCTCTGGGCGCGCCTTTGCCACAAGCTTCGATCGCAACGTCTACGAGATCGACCCCGAAACGTGCCAATCGAAGGGCGCCGTTTACAGCCCGGGCTACAAGTGCATCTGGGCGAAAACGCTAGAACGATCGCCGACTACCCTCCTGGTCCACAGCCGGAACGGGGGCCTCTACAAGGCTGACGTCGACAGCGGGCAGACGCTGGCCGTGATCAAAGAGACGCCGGACGCTCTCTGGAGCGCGGTAAACCTCCCCGGTGGCGATATTCTGCTTGCCGGAGAGGGAGCGCAGCTCACGAGGCTGCGGCGGGCGTCGGTGGATGCGATCGGCCGGAAGCAGCGTTTCGACGTCGAGCGGATTCCGATCGAGGTGCCGGCAAATACCTACACCAAGCGAATGGTGCGTCAGGCCTCGACAGGCACGCTCGTATTGGGCAGGACTGATGGCGACATCTGGGTTGGCGCAGATGCCTCATTCAACCGCTTGACCAATCTCGGCTCGGCCGTGCGCGACGTTGCAGTCGCGCCGGCGGGGCGCGACCTCTTCGCGGTTACGGAGGATGGACGCGCCCTGAAACTCGACCTCGAGTCGGGTGAGGTGAAGCTCTGTTACCGCGTCGGCGGCAAGGCCTTTCCCCGGGCTATCTGGGCGCTTGCCTACAACCACGTCCGCGACCTACTGGCCTTCGCTGAGTTCGGTGGGAACCTGCGCATCGTCTCCGCGGCGGACTTCTCCCTGGTCGAAGAGTTCTATTGTGAACGCCCCAAGCGCATGCGCTGGGTCGATCGTGACCTGCTGCTCTTTGGCAACTCCGATGAGGTCCATCGATACACGCTTGGCAGCGGCAAGCCCGAGCCCCTGGTCACCGGTATGCAGAACACGGTCGAGGACTTCACCTGGGACTTCCGGAGGCAGTATCTGCTCCTCATCTGCTACCAGTGCACGATCGCCCTCTGTGACTTTGCGACCGGTCAGAAGCTGGATGTGGTCCGCGACCAAATGGATTACTCCAAGGGCATCGCCTGGCTGGATTCGTCCGTCGACCCTCGACTCTATCCCTGGGACTTCATTACCTGGGGGCGCTCTGGCGCAGCGCACCAGTTTCGGATCCACGACGAGCGCTTGGTGGCCCTGGGGCCGGTGGCGAACCCCTGCCCCTAATCGGCGGCATGGTAAGGCGCGACGGGGTCTCGGCTCTCCCGTACCAGCTCTAAGCGGAGATCGTGTAGACTTCGCCGTCGTATGAGCACGCGAGGAAGCTCCGCGGGGTGTGGCCGACGCTGATGCCGGAGATTCCCGCCGTAGTCGGACGCTCTGTGGCGATCCAAGTCCGGCGCACCAGGTCGTAAATGGCCACTGTTCCACCGTAGGACCCAGTGGCTATCAAGCCCGCGTCCGCCGATGCGGCCACGCACTTCACCGAATGGTCGTGGGGTGTCGAGAGGATTTCGCAGGAGTCGGCGCTCCATAGACGGAGCTTGCGATCGCGGCTGACGCTGGCGAACCGGCGGTCTGGAAGCACGACGGCGCCATTGCTAATCTTTTCGTGCGCATCGATGATGCGCCGGATACAGACGAAGTCGTCGCTGCGGTGGAATGCAACAGCGCCGGTCGCGCAGACACTGAAGATCTCCTGCCCATTGCAGGCAAGTCCTTTGACAGCGTTGTCATGAAGGCGCACGGTCGTTACGTGTTTCAGCCCCTGACCGGGCCGCCAGCAAAAGACGAGTCCCTCTCCTGTGTACGTTCCGATGATGATGTGTTCTGCCTGGTCCCGCAAGAAGACAACGCTGCAGTTCAACGGCGACGAGTGTTGAAACAACGCCTCACCAGTCCGTGCGTCGAATAGAGCGCCGGAATGACCACCGGTGATCAATCGGCCGGCAAGCACATCAAGAAAGTTACAGGGGCTGCCCAGACTGGTGACAGGCTTGCTGTCCCGAAAGACGGCGCCGGCGTCTCCCACGGCGTAGGCCGATCGACCGATGACGCGTACGGCATTGAGGCCCGAGGTCGCTTCCACGTCCCGGAGGTCCCAGGTGTCGAGCTCCGCGTCGTAGGTGGCATATGCGGTCCCGAACGTACCAAGGACGATCTTCGTGCTGGCAGCGAACGCCGCGGCCCGGACCCAGACCGGTTCGGGAACGACTGTGCTTCGCAGAAGCTCCAACCAGCCGCGCCCAGTCACCTCCCAGATTTTGAGCGTTCGATCGTAACTGGTGCTCAAGAGCCGGCGCCCCCGGCGATCAAATGCGAGCCGCTTCACGCCGGCCCGGTGTGCGCCCGTCGTCACCAGGGCATCCCCCTGAATGGTCACGATCTCGCCCCTATCGTTTCCGGCAAAGAGGAGGCCTTCTCCGTCGGTCGCCACGGTATCTGTCTCCACGTCTCCGAGTTCGACGGTTTGCAGTAGTTCGCCCGTATTCGCACTCCAGCGACGTACGGTTCCATCGTCGCCGCTCGATACCAACTGCTGCCCGTCACGGCTCCACTCGATGGAGAGAACGTCTGCAGCGTGGCCGGCGAGGGAAAGGCGCTCACGCCCCGAGAAATCGAAGATGCGTATGCGATGGTCCCGGGACGCCGTTACAACACGAGTTGATCCAGGATCGGGCGCGGCCATCTCGACATCATCGCCGTGACCGCCGAGAACCGATACCAGTTGCAGCGATGGCACCCGCCAGATTCGAGCGGTGTAGTCGCTGCTCGACGAGACGAGATAGTTGCCGCATGTGCTGAAGCGGCATTGATTCACCAAGTGGTCGTGATTTCCGCGCGCCAGGCTCTTCCTGCGGATGCTGTCCCAAAGAATGAGCTGACCGTCGTAGCCCGCCGTGGCTACATAATGACCGCCAAAGGCATCGATTCCGCTTATGGGCGAACGATGTTTGATCATTCAACGACCCTCCGACGAGGTAGCGACTAGACGGAATCCGATGTAGCAGAACTCAGGCGCTGGCAACGGGCCGTGGCGGCGGGCGCAGCGTGCGAGGTCACCACCGCGTGCGAAGGACCCTCCACGTAGAACCCTATAGCGCTTCCCGAGCTGTCGACTGAGATCGTCGTGGACGAACGTCCCGCCCGTGTAGGGAGCGTAGTAATCCGCAGTCCATTCCTCAACGTTGCCGGCAAGGTCATAGACGCCGAACTCCGAGACTCCATTCGCATAGCGATGCACAGGAGTGGTGCGACCGATGCCAGAGTGGATCGTGTTGCAGCAGGCCGGATCGAACAGCTCGCCGAATGGGTACTCCCGCGGAAGGCGCCCGCGTGCGGCGTACTCCCACTCCCCTTCGGTGGGCAGACGGCAACTTCGTCCGATCTCGCCGCCAAACCATCCAGCGAAGGACTGCGCGTCATCGTAGGAGACTCCCCAGACCGGGTGGTCAGGCGGTTCAGACCGGCAGAGGGACTTTGGAAGTGGGTGCCTTGTAGCTCGAGCGAAACGCTCATACTCCTCGTTGGTCACCGGAAATCGGCCGATATCAAACGCCCGTGCATATTCCGAGTGCTGCGGCACCTCCTTGAGGATCCAGCTTCGGAAGTCCTCCTCTCGATAGGAAGGATCGACCAAGCGAGAACCCCAGTACGCAATACACGCCTCGACTTGGCTGAAGGACGAGCCCATGAGGAACTCTCCCTCCGGGATGAAGACGAATTCCATCTCGACGATCCTCCTCGCACATGCCGGTCAATGGCCGCGACGGGCCGGAAATGCTACCGGCCGTGCCCGCCAGCGTCCGTGCTCAACGCACGCCTAGCACGAGAGTTCGCTCCTCGTTGAGTGGGAGGGCCTGCACGTCGCGCAGCCCGGCCGCCTGCATGTAGGACACGAATTCGGCATCTGTCTCTTGGCGCCCCTTGTAGGTGTTGACCATAATCATCAGCGAAAAGAGGGACGAGGAGGGCGGGCGCGAGCCGGTCTCGTCGAGGCGAAACTTCAGCGCAGCGAGCGTCCCTGCCTGGGACAGTGCCCGAGCGGCCCGGCGCACGACCTCGGGCTTCTCCTCGTCCGAAAAGTACTGCAGCAGGTTGTTCAGCAGCACGAGGTCGAACGTCTCCGCCAGGTCGAGCGTGCGAGCGTCGCCCACCTGCAGCCGGAATCGGTCGCGCTGGGGATGGTCGTGCAGCCGCTGGCGAAGGTAGGCGATGCTCCCTGCTACGTCAACCACGGTGATAGTGAGCGCCGGATTGAGCTGTAAGAGCCGCTCACTGTAGTAACCGTGCCCGCCGCCGATGTCGAGCACGTTACGCAACCGTGGGATGATGTCGCGCAGGTGGGCCATCATTGCGTCGGCGTGCGGCCAGTTCGTCTCACGGACGCTCTCCAGGTATGGCTTGACCGAGGCGCTTTCCAACAAGCGGCCGTAGTACGCCGGACCGACCTCGCGGCGGCGCACGATGTCTGCCAGCCGCAGCCAGTCGTTGGCGGACTCCTTGTGCCGGAGGAACTGGTCTCCGTGATAGTACAGACCCGGACAGAGCAATGGCTTCAGTGCCGGCAGCGGCAGATATTGACCGTCGTCGTCCCGTGTCACTAGGCCCATCCCGACGAGTGTGTTGAGCAGCTGCCGCAGACGCGTCTCGTCCGCTCCCACCGCGGTGGCCAGCGCAGCCGCAGTCGCGCTGCCCGGGTGCATGTGCGCGAACAGGTCCAATTCGAGCGCCGCGAAGAAGATCGCCGACAGGCGGTACGCCGTGGCGAGCTGGAAGAGCTGGCCGGCGTACTGCTCACTCGCCGTCAGCGCTTCCTCCGAATGGCCTGCCATCTCCTGCCTCCAGTGCGTCCGCACTCCGGCGGTTCGTGGTAACAGCATATCCGGGCGCCGTCGCGTCTGGACCCGGATAGCGCACGCTGCGTGGAGCCCGACGCCGCGCATGCCGGTAGGACCGTGCTACACTCGCCGGGCGTTATCGTCGGGGATCGGCTTGGGGTGGAGGCCATGCGTATAGCGGTGTTGGGCGGCACGGGAGACGAAGGCCTTGGACTGGCAATGCGATTCGCCGACGCTGGCCATGAGATCGTGATCGGCTCGCGCTCCCGCGAGCGGGCAGAGGCGGCCGCCGAGCAGGTGCGGGCTGCGGCGACCGGCGCCAAAGCGAGCAGCGCGGAAAATGCGGCCGCCGCGCTCACCGCGGACATCGTCTTTGTCTCGGTCCCCTACGCCGCGCAGCGCCCCACGCTGGAGCCACTCAAGGCGACTCTCGCCGGCAAGGTGGTGGTCACCGTCGTGGTGCCGCTCTCCTTCGGGAAGGGCGGGCCGCAGGCCGAGACGGTGCCGGAGGGGTCCGCCGCGCTGGAGGCGCAGGCGATTCTGTGCTCGTCGCGCGTTGCGAGCGCCTTCCACAACCTCAGCGCGCACGAGCTCCAGCGACTCGATCAGCCGGTTGACTGCGATGTGATTGTCTGCGGCGTCGATCGTGAGACGCGGCAGACGGTGATCGATCTGGCCGCATCGATCCCCGGCGTGCGCGGGATCGACGGAGGTCCGCTGAGCTATTCGCGCTATGTCGAAGATCTGACCGCGCTGCTGCTGGCTTTGAACCGGCGCTACAAGACTGAGACCGGCATCCGCATCACCGGCCTGCCCGTCCCCATCCCTGCCTAAGCTCGAGGCGCACGAGGCGCCCAATGGCTGACGCGCTCCAGATTCTGCCGCTGAACGGTCTCCCGGAAATCCGCCCGGGGGACGACCTGGCCGGTCTCATCCTGTCTGCCTCGGCGCTGCATGGCCCGCAGCTTCAGACCGGCGACGTGATTGTCGTCGCGCAGAAGGCTGTCTCCAAGGCGGAAGGCCGCCTCGTGCAGCTTGACAGTGTCACGCCGTCCCCATTTGCGCTCGCCTACGCCAAGACCTTCGATAAGGACCCACGCCACGTTGAGGTGGTCTTGAAGGAGTCGCGCCGTGTCGTGCGGATGGACCACGGCGTCTTGATCGTCGAGACGTACGGCGGCCTGGTTTGCGCGAACGCAGGCGTTGACGCCTCAAACGTCGAGGGCGAGGAGGTTCTGTGTCTGCTGCCGGTCGATTCCGACGCCTCGGCAGCGGGCCTCGCTGGTATGATTCAGGAGCGCACGAGTGCACGAGTCGCGGTTATCATCAGCGACACCTTCGGCCGTCCCTGGCGCGAGGGCCAGACGAATGTAGCCATCGGCGTCGCGGGAGTGGACCCCCTCAAGAACTACGTTGGGCAGCGAGACCAGTACGGTTACGAACTGCGGGTTACGCTACTCTGCGTCGCCGACGAGCTGGCCTCGGCGGCCGAGCTCGTGATGGGGAAGATCGACCGAGTCCCAGTGGCGATCGTCCGCGGCTTCGACTACGAGCCCGTCGAGGGTTCAGCGCGAGCGATCGTGCGGGCCGCCGAGAAAGACCTGTTCCGGTAGCGTAGACATCTCGATCTCAGGGAGGCGATCCTGCCGTTGCCGTGCTGCCAGTCCCAACGCCAATCCGGCCGAGCTCGGGAACAAGGGTCACGATGGACGGGTCGATCAGCAGCGCCGACACCTGTCGCTTTCCCCCCAAACCGCCAAATAGCCGAGCATAGGCTGCTCGGGAGAGGTCGAGCAAAACGTCGTTCTCATCCAAGAGCCCCCTGTCTCGAACCTGGACGACGATACAATTCACCGCCGCACAAACCAGCAGCCACGTATGGAGCGGAATCAGGAACGATGCGGCCGTCATCGTTGGGTCGCCCGGGTTGTACGGCGTTCCGTCATACATGATGTCGCCGCGGACGAAACCATCTTCGATCCCGTAATAGGTGGCCCAGCCCGTATAGCCGCGCAGCGGAGCGTGTGCCCGCGCCGTGTCTGCCAGCGCACCTGCCGGAGGGTTCGACCTGCCCACCGAGGCCTGATTCACCGCGCCTCCCGGCGCCACCGCAAGATAGGGCTCGGCAATCCACCCGCCGGCATCCACGTTCCACCACTGGTATCCATCCGCCTGCTCCGGCCGTCCCGTGACACTCAATGCTGTGCCGCCCGGGAGGCAGCGCAGAATCTGGCCCTCGAGGCCTGGCGCGTCGCGCAGGTTGACGCAGCCGCCCGCCTCCACGTTGCCGGCCTGCAGTGGCTGCCCGAGCTGGAAGGTAGTGGATTGCGCGCTGGCAGCCGCGCGCGAGGCCGGTTCCACCTCAGCCGTGGGCGGCGACGGAGGGTCCGCTGCCGGCGGGGCGGGCACCGCCAAGAGGGCGTCTGAGGGCGGCGGGCGCAGGCTGGCTATCAGCGCGGCGCGCGTTAGTGGCATTGCGCTGCGCCAGATCCGTTCGCCTGGACGGTTGACCTCTCGGATTCGAGCAGCGGCAATTCCCGCGCCGGTCGCGAGTCCAAGGAGAATAGCAGTCGCTGCGAGGGTGACGATTAGCTGTAGGAGGGCTGACGGAGAAACCGCCTCACCAGCACGCCTCTGCCGCGGTCCATCGCCGGCCGGCCCCGTGAGGGCTGGCCCGTCATGCAAGTCTATGTTGCGCTCAGGGTCAGGCACGGGACGTCCGCGGGCCGGGCCGCCCTCTCCAGTGATTTTCCCCTGAGGCTCTGGGACGTGAGCGTCTAGCAGCGCCACCCACCGCCGGAGCCCGTCCACGTGCCGCCGGAGCCCATCCACGTGCCGCCGGAGCCCGCCCACGTGTGGTCATTATCGTTGTCGTGATCGTGGTGACTGCCCTGCGTGGTTAGGCATCCCCTATTGATACCGCAGCCGGAGTAGAACCAGAGGCAACCACCGCCGATATACGAGGGGAAGTACGAGGGAAAATACGGTGCAACGTACTGAGGAGTGTAGATCGGAGTGTAGGGGACGAAGCCAGAGGTGCAGCCGAACGGGCCTGGATACGATCCATTCACGCACAACCCGCCCGTCCCTATGACGAGCCCGGATTGCGGCGCGGTATAGCCTCCCGCGACGGTAACGGTGTACTGGCTGCCCGCAGCACAGCCAGCAGGGCAGTTGATAACTGCTGTCCCGCCGGTCGGCAGCGTCACGGTGATGGAACTCCCTGGCGCCACGGACGCGTTGATGGTCACCGTGCAGGTCGTGCCGCCGGGTGCGCATGCGACCGTGGCGGTGATCGCCTGCGCGGATGTTGTGTGAATGCCGATCTGCAGACTTGTCAGACCGATCAGGACGCCGAGGGATAGGGAGACGACGAGAAGACGCCGCAGGTAACGCATGCTGTTCCCCTTTTAAAAGTGGTCCCGCTTCAGCAAAATTGCCGCACCCGATGAAGTGCGGTTGGCCTACGTTATGGAAACGCTGTTGGACCGCGAAAGGTTACCAGACACACAATATTTGCTCGGCTCAGGCCGAATGTGGCTCAGCGCCCAGCCGACAGACGCTGGATGAGGCGCACCGGTAGACCGGCCGCGGCCATCATCTTCTGGGTGTCCTCGACTGGGTAGGGCACGCGCCAGAACTCGGTCGTCTGTGCGTCCGTGTCGAGTATCGCGTAGCAGGCGCGAGGGTCGCCGTCGCGTGGCTGCCCCACGCCTCCGGGATTCAGGATCAGCCGCCGTCCCTGCAACGATTCAGTATCGCCGTTTTCCGGCTTCCGCGCGTGCAGCTGACCGTCTTCGGTCATCTCAATGGCAAGTGGGATATGGGTGTGGCCGACGAAGCTCCATGAGACCTCCATCAGCGCAAATTGCGCCAGGGCCGCGTCTTCGGTGACCATGTACTCCCACGTCGGATCGCGCAGTGAGCCATGGCAGAGCACGCAGCCGCCGGCGGGCGGCGTTGCGATCTCGGGAAGCGACCGCAGGAATCCGAGGCTCTTCGCGGTCATTGCGGCGGCGTTCCAGGCGCAGGCGACAGCCGCGTCGCCATTGAACTCATCCGTGTCGATTTTGCCGCCGGCAGCGAGGTCGTGGTTGCCACTTACGCCGACGGCTGAGTGCTTCGCCAGCATTACAATAACCTCGTTCGGCTGCGGACCGTAGCCGACGACATCGCCCAGCGACCAAACCGCGTCAAGCGCGTGCCGACCCTCCGCATGGCGCAGAACGGCGTCCAGGGCGGCGAGGTTGGAATGGATGTCAGAGACAATGGCGATACGCATGCTGGTTACTCGCGGGAGCCCCACTCCCGAGGCCGGGGAGTAGCGGAGAGCGTCGATATAATGACCCTACTATGAGACTGGATAGGACCGACGAGATCCCTCGCGCTGGCCAGGTTGAGTCCACGCTCAGTTGGCTGAGCCGCGGACCCGAGGAGACGCGTGCGCTGGGCGAGCGCGTCGGCAGATTGCTCCAGGCCGACGACGTGCTGCTGCTGCAGGGCGAGCTCGGAGCCGGAAAGACCTGCATGACACAGGGAATCGCGGGCGGGCTGGGCATCACGGAGCCGGTTTGTAGCCCAACCTTCGTGCTCGTCGGCGAGTACGCAGGCCGCCTCCACCTTTACCATGCCGACCTCTATCGCCTCGAGAATCCGGAAGAGGTCGAGGACCTCGACTTGGCACGGTCCTCCGAGGACGGAGTCCTGGTTGTCGAGTGGCCGGAACGCGCGCCGGAGTGGTTGCCCCGCGAGTACCTCCTGATCCAGATCGAGCACGTTGATGAGAACGAGCGCCGAATCCGCCTCTCGGCGCGCGGGAGGCGTGCTGAGCAGATATTGCAGCGTCTGTCAGACCCCGCCGAGGCCCTGTCCTCGCCCGGCTCCCGCTAGCCCGCCCCGGCGTGGAGCTGTCCCTCGACACTGCCTCCGAGCTCGCGAGCATCGCACTCTCAGATCACGGGGCGCTGGTCGCCGAGCGTACCTGGCACTGCCGCGCAAATCATAGCGTTGAGCTTCTGCCCGCCCTCGAGGACCTCATGACTTCCGCGGGGACCGCGCGCGCTGACCTCGAAGCGGTGTTCATCTGCCGCGGCCCGGGTAGCTACGGCGGCCTGCGCGCCGGGCTCAGCCTGGGCATGTCGATGGCGGCTGCTCTCCAGATTGACATTCTGGGCGCAGGCAGGCTGGAAGTCGACGCCTACCAACACGCGTCATATCCGGGGCCGATCTGCGCGATCCATCGCGCTGGTCGCGGCGAACTCGCCTGGGCAGCCTATCGCTCGCGCGATGGAGACCTTGAGGAGCTCACCGCACCGCACATAAGCTTGCCGGACGATCTGCCCGGTCAGGCGCCGCCAGGTGCGTTGTTTTGCGGCGAGGTCGATCATGCCCTCGCCGCGTTGCTCACGACCCGCGATCCGACGACGACAATCGCATCTCCGTCCTCCTCGGTGCGTCGCGCCGCCTCGCTGGCGGAGCTGGCCTGGCATCGGTACGCACGCGGCGAACGCGCGGTCGCGGGCTTCGTCGAGCCGCTCTACCTCCGCGAGCCAAACATCACGAAGGCCAAGCCGCGGCTGTAGGCCCTCGTACAATGTCTGCATGGAGCGCTCGTAAGGGCCAATGCCGCCATTCCAGGGAAGCGCAGGAGATGCGGAATCGAACCGAGGTTAGGCCGTTCGAGGCGGCGGACTTGGGGCCGGTCCTCGGCGTTTGGTACCGGAGCTGGCATGCTGCATTCCCGCACCTGCAGGACCCGCACCCGATGGGCGAGTGGCGAGCTCGCCTACGGGATGAGATCGCGGTACACAACACCATCTGGGTGGCGGAGGCCGCCGGACGGGTCGTTGGCTTCACGGCAATGCGAGCGGACGACGGGTACATCGATCAGCTCTTCGTCGACATCGACGTTCAAGGAAGCGGCGTTGGATCAGCGCTCCTAGAAGTGGCCAGAGAGCTCGCTCCAATGGGCCTGCGGTTGCACACGTTGGTCGAGAATGCGCCGGCGCGGGCGTTCTATGAGAAGCGGGGGTTCGTGCCGGGCGGCATGGAAACGAATGCGTTCAACGGGCAGCCGAATATCGAATACGTTTGGCGACCACACACAGATCCCCGTTAGCCCTCTGCTGCACAGGTGCTGAGGCTTGTCTTAGCCCTGATCATCTTCGGCCTGAGCCTCTTGGCAATTCTCATCCGGCCGCGCGGCGTGTCCGAGGCCGCCAGCAGCTGTGCCGGCGCCATGCTGATGACCGTCTTCGGGATCGTTTCGATCCGCCAGGCAGGCGCACTGCTGCTGGATTCCTGGAACATCCTGCTGTTTTTCGCCGGCCTGGGCAGCAGAACAGAGCGGCTTCTTTCGCTGGCTCGCACTCTGGGCCGCGCGGCTCTCTGGAGGCGATACGCGGCGGTTGCTCCTGAATGTCCTCGGCTTCGGCGTCCTGATCTCGACCTTCCTGTCCAACGACGCCACGGCACTTCTCTTGACTCCTGTGATCGTGGCCGTAACCAGGGAGCTCGACCTTCCCGTCCTCCCCTTCGCCCTCGCCTGCACATTCATCGCGGACACGGCGTCCGTCACACTGCCGGTTAGCAACCCAATCAACATCCTGTTTCTGGAGAGCTTTCGCAACATTCGCTTAGCGGCCTACCTGCAGCATCTGTTTCTGCCCAGCCTCGTGGCCATCGCCCTAAATGTCGGCCTGTTCTTGCTTCTCTTTCGAAGTAAGACCGGCGCACGTTTCCGCGTCTCCGCCCTCCCGGTTCCCCGCGAATCGCTCAGCAACCCGCGATACTTCCACTTCACGCTCGGCTGTCTCGGACTGCTGTCCGCCGCCTACGTGGCCGGGTCGCTCCTGGGATGGCGGCTGTCGCTTGTCGCCCTTGCCGGCGCGGCGATGCTTATCGCGGGCGGGCTCGCCCTCAGGGCGTTGCCGGTGGCGCGGATTCGCGAGGCACCATGGACGATTGTCCCGTTCATCGCCGGGTTGCTCGTGCTCGTGCAGGGCATCGAGAACGTGGGCGTAACCAGCTGGCTGGGATCGCAGCTTGTAGCCGCGGCCGACCGCGGGCCGCTGGCCGGGGTTCTTGCGGCAACATTGGGCAGTGCCATGGGCGCCAACCTGATCAACAACGTGCCGATGGCGACGGTTATGGCGGCGGCCATCCGCCAGGGGCACGTCGCCCCGATAGCGCTACGCCGCGGGCTTATTTACGCGGCGATTTTCGGCTCAGACATCAGCCCCAACCTGACGATCGTCGGTTCGCTCTCAACCGTCCTCTGGCTCATCCTGCTGCGGCGCCGCCAGATCGAGGTATCGGCGTGGCAGTACATCCGTACAGGTCTGTTGGTCACCCCGCTCATGCTGCTCGCGGGAGCGCTGCTCATCGCCCTCTCCGCGTAGGCGTGGCTCTCCCCGCAGTGATGCCCTGATAGACGGGCCTTGCTGGGCCAGATAGCGTCACGTGACCGTCCCCTTCACGCCAGTGGACACCGAGGAGCCCACCCGCGACCTCGATCGTCGCCGTGCGACGCATTGTCCCGAGCAACACTCCCGCCACGACCGTGGCGCATGCCCCCGTCCCTCAGGCGAGTGTGAGGCCGGCGCCTCGTTCCCAAGTGCTGATGCGGGCGCGATCCGCTGACAGTACCTGTGCCGCGTGGACGTTGACGCCCTCCGGAAAGGCCGCGTGACGCTCGATCGCCGGGCCGAGGAGCCTCATGTCCGCGGAGTCGAGATGGTCGACGAAGAAAACGCCATGTGGGTTGCCAACGCTAACGCAGGAGACGCGAACAGTGCCGAGCGCGCCAAAGTTAAGCGGGACATCGAGTACGCGCTCAGCCGGCGCCGCCAGCGTCGTCGGGATCGCAGACGCACGGAGGTCTGGCTCCAGGAGGTCCGCCTCTATCAGCACGTCATCGCCGCCGATCCAGCGCGTTTCGCGCACGCCCGCGTCGGTCTGGATGCGCAGTGGGTCGGCGGCGCAAATGCCGGCATCGCGTACGTAGCGCGCGAAGCAACGGATCCCGTTGCCGCACATCGTCAGCCAGGCGCCAGCCGGCGTGCGAATCCGCATCCCGAGATCGGCGACGTTGGACTCCGTGACGAAGATGAGGTTGTCGGCTCCTACACCGAAGTGCCGGTCCAGGAGGCCGCGCGCCAGCGCCTCGTCGTTGACGAGGCCAGGTTCCCCCCGCGCGTCGATGACGATGAAGTCGTTGCCGAGAGCCTGGTACTTCGCGAACCGCAAATCCTCAGCCATCGGCCGGCCCATCATCGTGCCGGTTCCCACTCCCCTCGCGGGGGAGGGGGTCAGGGGGAGGGGTCGAGGGAGAAGGGTGCGACGCAGCCGGATAGGCGCCTGCCATGGTGTTCGGCGGCGGCCTGTAGGTCGAGGGCGCGCCGGGCTGGTCGGGCGAGATTGGAATTTCCAGATCGCCGGTGTGGCCAAGCGCGCGCTCGACGATGTCGAGCAACGGCTCCTTGTCGTAGCCCATGTAGAAGCCCGCCGTTAGGCGGACCGGATCGCCGGTGTAGAAGCGAACGTACTGTTGCAGGCGCTGGCCGAAGGCTTCGCCGGTCACGTCCCAGGCCAGCTTGAACAGGGCGATGCGCTCCTCCGCCGGCATGCCCGATCGCCCGCGAACGTATTTGTCGATGATCGGCCGGATCTCGGGGTTCGCGAGGTCCGCCTCGGCCGGCGCGTAGAAGAAGCCGCCGCCGGCAAGATATTGGACGATCTCGACGAAGCGGCTGTAGATCTTGGGCGTCTGGAAGTGGAACGCTCGCAACCCCAGTGGCGGCGGCAGCCATGTGCCGTTGTCGCGCTCCGTGGCCATGGCCTCGGAGCCGTAGTAGACCGCACGCGCGACCTCCAGGTGCGTAAGCATCTCTCCCAGCTTCTCCTGGATGTGCAGGAATTCAGTGATACCGATAACGTCCGCGAGCTTCATCGCCAGGCCGCAGAAGAACTCCATCTGGCTGAGCATGCGCGCCTCGACCTGCAGATTCGTGACCGCTGACCGCTCCAGACCGAGCGCGTTCACAATCTCGCGGCTGCCGGGACGGCCGTCGACAATCACGCGCTCCCACGGCACAAGGACGTCCTCGAAAACCGCGATGCAGTCCATCTCCTCAAAGCGGCTGCTCAGCGGGTGGTCGAAACGCGAGCGTGGCAGCGGCGCGACCGTCTCGCGGCAAATGTATTTGAGTCCCGGCGTTTTGTTGGGCACGGCGAACACGAGCGCGTAGGCGTCATCTCCCTGTGCCACGCCGCCGAACGGCAGCACGACGACCTCCTCGGCGAGCGGCGCCATTGTGCCGAGCATCTTGGCGCCGCGCACGACGATTCCCTCTGTGGTGTCGCGGACCTTGCCCAGGTGGAGGAACGGGTCCTCCTGTTGAGCCGACGTCTTGGAGCGATCGGTCTGCGGGTTGATCAGCATGTGGGTCAGAAACAGGTCGTTCTCGCGGATGTACTCGTAATAGCGCGTGGCGTTCGCGGCGAACTGCTCGCCGGCGACGGCGAAACGGTCGCGCGCCAGGTGCATGCCGGTGACGAAGGCGTTCATGAAATCGGGAGCGCGCCCCATGAAACCGAAGTTGTGGTCCGTGCGCAGCTTGAAGTGCTTGCGCATCTGGACCAGTTCGTCGCGCGAGCGCGGGATCATGAAGGAGCACGAGACAGGTTCGCCGGTAGACGGCGACGGGTAGGTCATGACCTCCCGATAACGCGGGAGGAGCTGCATGTCGTATTGCTCGGCCATGGCCTGGAGGGGGCCCTGGAACAGCGGCTCAGCCGTAACGTCCTGGACGCGCCTGCCATCGAGATAGACATAGGGCTGTGCCTTCTTGAGTGACTCGAGATATTGTTGGCCGCTACGGGCTGGCATGCGGCTTTCTCCTTGGGCTGAGTGGTTGCTGGGCTTGTCCGGAGATTAAGGGTACTGCAGCGAGGACGGCGGGTAGGGTGAGGCGCTTCCCGGCGCGGCGGCTCTGCGGAGGCGAGGGCTCTTACAGGACTCAAGCGGGCGGGAGGGTACAGGACCCTCCCCTACAAACGTCGCGGCGGCTATACCGGTTCGGCGCCTCCCCAGAGCGGCGACCGGAGGCCGTGAGGAACGACGACAGTGAGGGACCGCGGAACGCAGCGAATCGTGACGGGCGTTTCGGTGACTACCTCCCCGTCGAACTGCACCGGCCATGGCGCCTCTGTTTGGATCGTGATCGTCTGCGCCTGGCGATAGACCACAGCGTCCTGCCGAACGTGGCGACGCAGCAGGGTGTTAACGAGCGACCGCAAGAAGCTGATGCGGCCCGATCCCTTGTAGATGCAGACGTCCAGCAGTCCGTCGTCTGCCCGCGCGTCGGGTGTGATCTCGATCAGGCCGCCGTAGGAGCGTGTGTTGCCCACGAGCAGCCCCACCAAGGGCGTCTCGATTGTCTCGCCATCGAGCGTAATCTTCGCGTTGAGGCCACTGAACCCCGGCAGCGCTACGGCGGCGTGACCGAGGTAGGGGAGGAAGCCGAATCGCCGTTTCAGCCTGCTGCCAACGCGCCCTGCGACCAGGCTGTCGAGTCCGATGCTGGCCATCAGCAGGAATGAACGTCCCGCTCCGGAGCCGGTGTCGATGCAGAGGCGATCGCCCTCAGCCAGCAGGCGCAGCGCCCGCTCCGGATCTCTGGGCAAGCGCGCCTCGCGCGCCCAGACATTCGCGGTACCGCCCGGCAGCAGGGCCAGCGCTGTCAATGTTCCCGCGAGGCCGTTCACTGCCTCGTGCAGCGTTCCGTCGCCGCCGCAGGCCACGACGCAATCGACTCCCTCGACAGCTGCCCGCGCCGAGACCTCCTCTATCTCGCCTCTGCGCTCGGTGACGCGGCTCTCCACCTTCCAGCCGTGCTGCTCGAGCCAGTCGATTCCGGCCCGAAGCGCCCTGCTGTTGGGCGGCCGGCGGGCCTCGGGGTTGATCGCGATCAGGGCGCGGCGCGCATCCGGCATGGCGTTTCCTCGAGTACCGGGTCCACAATCGGGTGGGTTTGGGCGCCTGGGCGTCGGCTTCCGCCCCTCCCCGACCTATCCTCCCGACCCCCTTCCCCTCGAGGGAAGAGGGACTGTCCACATCCATCGATGCCCGGTAGGCGGCTCAAGCTCCGGCCGCGACGGCCGGCTCCTCGTCCGGAGCGCGCTCGGCGGCCCGGAAGGTCAGCCCCGTCTCGTCCGCGTCCACCAGGATGTGGTCGCCGTCGCGGAATCTGCCCTCCAACACCTGCAGTGCCAGCGGGTCCAGCACCCGACGCTGAATCGTCCGTTTCAGCGGTCGTGCCCCATAGACAGGGTCGTAGCCTTCGTCGATCAGCATCTGACGCGCCTTGTCGCTGAACTCGATCGTCATGTGCCGGTCGACCAGGCGCTTGGCGAGCTGCTGGAGCTGCAGCTCGATGATCTTGGCCAGGTGCTCGCGGCCGAGCGACTCGAAGACGATGACCTCATCGATCCGGTTGAGGAACTCGGGCCGGAAGGTCTGGCGCAGCGCGTCCATCACCTGCTCTCGCGCCTGATCGCTGTCCCTGGCGCCGAGCTCGACGATCCACTGACCGCCGATGTTGCTGGTCATGATGATCACCGTGTTCTTGAAGTCCACCGTTCGGCCCTGCCCATCGGTCAGGCGCCCGTCCTCGAGGATCTGCAGCAGGACGTTGAACACGTCCGGGTGCGCCTTCTCGATCTCATCGAACAGGACCACGCTGTACGGCCGGCGGCGGACGGCCTCGGTAAGCTGGCCGCCCTCTTCGTAGCCGACGTAGCCCGGAGGCGCGCCGACGAGCCGCGAGGTCGTGTGCTTCTCCATGTACTCCGACATGTCGATACGCACCATCGCCTGTTCATCATCAAACAGAAACTCAGCCAGCGCTCTGGCAAGCTCGGTCTTGCCGACGCCGGTGGGTCCGAGGAAGATAAGCTTCCGAGCGGCCGGTTCGGATCCTGCAGCCCGGCGCGGGCGCGACGGATGGCGTTGCTGACGGCGCGGACGGCCTCGTCCTGGCCGATGACGCGCATGTGCAGCCGCTCCTCCATCTTGACCAGCTTCTGTACCTCACCCTCGAGCATCCGGCTGACCGGTACCCCCGTCCAGCGGCTCACCACCCCGGCGATGTCCTCCTCGTCGACCTCTTCCTTCAGCAGCGATCCATGCTTCTGCAGGTCGGCGAGCTGCTCCTCGAGCTCAGCCTGCCGCTTTTGAAGATTAAAGAGTGTGTCATAGCGGAGCTGCGAGGCGCGGGCGTAATCAGCCGCACGCTCGGCCTGCTCGACCTCGAGCGTCGCCTGCTCCTGCTGCTCTTTGACCGCGCGCAGATCTTGAATGACCTGCTTTTCATGCTGCCACTGGCCCATGAGCTGGGAGCTGCGCTCTTTGAGGTCAGCCAGCTCTCGCTCGAGACTCTCGAGCCTGTCCTTCGAGGCGGCGTCCGTCTCCTTCTTCAGCGCCTCACGCTCGATCTCGAGCTGGGTCCGGCGCCGCTCGACTTCGTCCAGCTCCACAGGCATGCTGTCGATCTCCATGCGCAACTTGCTGGCGGACTCGTCGACAAGGTCGATCGCCTTGTCGGGCAGGAAGCGGTCGGTGATGTAGCGATTCGACAGAACCGCCGCCGCCACAAGCGCGCTGTCCTTGATCCGAACGCCATGATGCACCTCGTAGCGCTCGCGCAGGCCGCGCAGGATTGAGATCGTGTCCTCCACGCTGGGCTGATCCACCAAAACCGGCTGGAACCGCCGCTCGAGCGCCGCATCCTTCTCGATGTACTTGCGGTACTCGTCGAGCGTCGTGGCGCCGATGCAGTGCAGCTCGCCGCGCGCAAGCATCGGCTTGAGCATGTTCGAGGCGTCCATCGCCCCTTCGGCTGCGCCGGCACCGACAACGGTATGGAGCTCGTCGATGAACAGTACGATGCGTCCTTCGGACTCAGTGACTTCCTTCAGGACCGCCTTCAGCCGCTCCTCGAACTCGCCACGGAACTTGGCTCCGGCGACCAGTGCGCCGAGGTCCAGCGCCACGATTCGCTTCTCTTTCAGGCCTTCGGGCACGTCGCCGCGGACGATCCGGAGGGCAAGTCCCTCGACGATGGCGGTCTTGCCAACACCCGGCTCGCCAATCAGCACGGGGTTGTTCTTGGTTCGGCGCGAGAGGACCTGAATGACGCGCCGAATCTCCTCGTCGCGGCCGATGACCGGATCGAGCTTGCCCTGCCGCGCGAGCGCCGCCAGGTCGCGTCCGTATTTCTCCAGCGCCTGGTACTTCACCTCTGGATTCTGATCGGTGACGCGCTGATTGCCTCGAATTCCCGTCAGGGCAGACAGTACCTGTTCACGCGTAATCCCGTTCTGCGCCAGCAGGCGTGCCGCTGCTCCGTCCCGCTGCTCGCTAAGCGCAAGCAGCAGGTGCTCGGTGCTGATGTAATCATCATGAAGCTGCTTCGCTGCTTCATCCGCAGCCGCCATCGCACGGTTCAGCCGCTGCGACAGCGACAGTTGTCCGCCGTAGACCTTGGGCAGCCGTTCCAGCTCCTGCTCCACCTGCGCCAGCAGGGCGGCGGGGTCCTTGCCAAGCGCACGGACGATCTGCGGCGCGACGCCGTCGTCCTGCTGGAGCAGCGCATAGAGCAGGTGCTCCGGCTCGACCTGGCCGCTGCTGCGGTCCTGCGAGAGCTCCTGGGCGGCGATAAGGGCGTCCCTCGCTCGTTCAGTCAATCGATTTGGGTTCATGGCTGTACCTCTCTATCTCCCTCTGCCATCTCTTGGGAGAGGGGCCGGGGGTGAGGGCCCTCCAGGGCTGCAAGCAGCTCGTCGAAATCCTGGTCGCTGGCTTCGAACCGGCGCGCATCTCCGCCGCTCAACCGAGCGCGCATGCGCTCCATCCGAGTCCTAAGACGGAGCACCAGCTCCACGCCGGCCAGATTCAGACCAAAGTCCTCGACCAGATGCTTGATGAGGCGCAGACGCCGCACGTCATCGTCCGAGTACAAGCGGAGCATTCCGATGGTCCGCGATGGCTGGATGAGCCCCGCCCGCTCGTATTTGCGCAGCGTCTGCGGGTGCATCTGCAACATCCGCGACACAACGCTGATGACATAAACCGGTTCGTTGTCCACGGCCACCTGTCCTTGAGTTGCGATCGAGGCCACGCCTGACGATCACACGGTGACTATAGAAGTTGATACGTTACGTGTCAAGTATATTGGCTTGTGGGAATCAATGCTATTGAGGCGTTAAAGTTTAGACGGCTTTGGATCCTGTATAAACCATGGGGCGTCATAGATTCAAAATGGGGCCGGGACAACGCCGTTTCGCAAAAAGGGCCTTGCGGCCGCGACAGGCAATCCGGTGGTCGATACATGGCTTGCACCTGCGGAGACGAGGGAGGATAACAGACCGGGCCAGCCTAACGGATGGCGGGGCGGGCGGGCGATGGAGTGATGGCACGAGGGCCTTGCCGTTCCGCCCGCCCGCAGCTGGTTGGGCAGGCATCAGGCTTTCAGCACGTCCTTGTGCCGCAGCGCCCGCTCCAGCCGTGGCTGTATCTTCATCTCGCGGAACTCGGCGATCGGTGTGCCGTCCGCCACCTGCTAGCCTGGGGCGGTGGCACGCACCTTCTACCGTATTGTCAGGACGGCCCCGCCAACGGAAACGGATTTCACTCCCAAACGCTTGCGTCAGGACCTCACCTCAAACCCCCGGCTGCGAGAACTTGCGTCGGGAATCTCCGTTTGGGCGAGCGAGGCGCGAGGGCGGCACATGGCCCGCCAGTTCCCCGTGCTTGGTGGCTTCATCGCTCGGATCGAGTTCGCCGACGATTTCCCGCTTCGGGCGGAGAGGACCCTAGGACCAGGGCACTACACGATCTGGGGTGAGGTGGATCGTCTGCGTGCGTCAGTCGTCGCCACCGTTCCTGTCGAACGCTAAACTGGTGTCGGGAGTCTCAAGTGGATGATGTACGAACTATGGGATGGCGCCAGCGGTAATGCGATTGGTGGCTTCGCTACCGAGGCTGCAGCGCTCGCCGTCGTCCGAGCCGAGGTCGACGCCGGGGGGGATGACGCTGTGCGTGAGTGGTTCCTGCGAAGACAAGACGGTCGCGGGCGATCCAGGCTGATTGGACAGGGCGCCGACCTCGTGAACAGGGCCCAGGCCGATGCGCCACAGCCTATCGCTTAGCGAAGCGCATAGGCCGCGCTTCACGCCTTCAGTACGTCTTTGTGCCGCAGCGCGCGCTCCAGCGACGGCTGCATCTTCATCTCGCGGAACTCGGCGATGGCGAAGTCGAGATGCTCCATCGCCTCGGTCCGTTGTGCCGCGGTTGGGGTCAAGGGCGAGGCATGCCTCGCCCCTACGGACCCGCCGTCCGTCGCCTCATCGGTTGGGGCGAGATTCATCGCGTCCGCCTCCTCGTCTAGCAACAGCTCCGCGAGCTGCAGATGGGTGAGTGCGACCTCCGGTCGGAAGCGGATCTTGCCTGCGCGTAGTAGCGACGTGCCTGTTCAGGTTCGCTGAGCAGCGCGGCGGCAGCTCCGAGGTGACGGGCGACGCAGGTGAAGGCGTTGCCGACGGTCGCGCGTGAGGCGGCAGGAGCGAGTCGCAAGGCGACCAGGGCGGCCGTCTGCCGGTCCTGCAGCAGGACCGCCGCTTCCAGCAGAACCACGAGGTCCTGCGTCGTCGAAAGCTCGTCCCCACTCGCGACCGCCATCTCCGCCAGCAACCCCTCCATCAGCGCGCGAGCCTCCTCAGTCCGTCCGAGGGCTGCCACCCCGAGCGTCATGTGCGCTCGCTCTAGCCTCGGCACCTGGTTCGTCTCCGGGTCGGCCAGCTTGCCCGCTTCCGGCAGAGCTGCCACTGCCTCTTCCAGGCGGTTCAGGTAGAGGCGGGGACGGAAGGCGCTGCGTGCGCTCAACTGCCGTCCCCAGACGGTGGCACCGGCCGCATCCGCCTCGATTCGCGCCCGCTCTGTAGCCTCCAGCGCGGCTTCCAGCCTACCGTCGACCAGTGCCAGCCAGATCTCGGCCACTATGGTCCCGAGCAGGAGGTCTGTGTCCCGAGTCCGATCGGTCAGCTCGCGCTGTTGGCGCCAAACCGCCTCCGCCCGCGGCCGGTCTCCTGCGTCGAGATAGACAAGACCGCCTACGCGCAGAACGTTGCCCACGGTCCGCGCGCTCACCCCGTCGTGCGGGCGGCCGAGGAGGTCGTCTGCCACCCGCACAAGGGTCTCGTGTCCCGACCAGCCCGGCGGTGCCCCGTACGTTAGCCACAGGAATATGCTGCCGGCATAGAAGAGCGTCTGGGGGTCATCAAGCTGCCGCGCCAGTGCGAGTGCTCCTTCAACAAGCGTTACACTCACCACCGTTCGGCCGGCTGTTTGGGCCTCACCCGCGAGCGCTACGTCGGCGTAGACGCGATCCAGCGTCCCGGGAGCTGCGTATCGATCCGCCTTCTCCACCCAGCCTCGATAGGCGTCGGTCGCCCTCGCGGTCACGTTGCCATAGCGGAACAGCCCCTCGAGCGCGAGCCGGCAGGCGCGCGATGCGCGATACCCGTCCGGCGGCGCCTCGGCCAGCGCCAGCGCCTGCGGCGCAACGGTCTCGAAGACGCGCGCCGGCGCTCCCGCCGGCAGTAGTGCCTCGCCAGGCGCGAGCAGCATGTCGCACCGCTTGGCCGTGTCGTCCGGGTCGAGCACCTCCTGCACGGCAATCGCCTGCTCCAGATGGCGTGCCGCCTCGCCGTAGGCGTAGACGGCTAAGGCTCTCTGTGCCGCCAACTCCCCGTAGCTGACGGCTTTCGTCAACTCCACCCGGTCGGTGGATTGCGAAAAATGCTCCGCCAGCTCCGCAGCATGCTCCTCCAGCCGGTTGGCGTACTGCCGCTCCAGGGCGGCAGCCACCTGCTGGTGCAGCCGCAGACGGCGCGGCGCGATCAGCTCCTCGTACAGCGTCTGCCGGAAGAAGGCGTGGGCGAACCGGTAACGGATGCTGCCCGGTCTGGACTGCTCCTCCAGCACGCCGATGTGCAGCGCCTCCTCCAAGCTGGAGACGACCTGCTCCTCGTTCAGCTCTATGACCGTATGAAGGGTTTCGAGCCCGAAGTCGCGGCCGATCACCGCCGCCACCGCCAGCACGCGGTTGCAGTCGGGGGAGAGACGAGAGAGGCGGCGGCCGATGACGTCGCGGAGGCCTTCGGGGATGGCCATCGCTGCCGGCTGGCCCTCACCCCCGGCCCCTCTCCCAATATTGGGTGAGGGGAGCGATCGCCCATGGCCCAGGCGGCCCTCTTCCACCAGGTAGCGCACGACCTCCTGCACGAACAGGGGGTTGCCCTCCGTCTGACGGTGGATGCTCTCGGCCAGGCTTCCCTGTACTTCGGCGCCGGTGATGGCCAGCAGCATGCGCTGCACCTCGGGCGTCCCCAGACCGCGCAGCAGCACGCGCCCGAACTCAGCCCCACGCCGGAGCTCGGCCAGGGTCGCCGACAGCGGGTGGCTGCGGTCCACCTCGACGTCGCGGTAGGTGCCGATGACGAGCAGCCGTGCACCGGCAAGATTACGGGCCAGGTGCTGCAGCAGGTCGAGCGTGCCCTGGTCGGCCCAGTGCAGGTCCTCCAGCACCAGCAGCAGCGGCTGCACCGTGCTGGCGTTGCGCAGGAAGCCGCTGACCGCCTGCAGCAGCCGCCAGCGGTCTTCCTCGGGGTCGCCCGGCGGCCTGGGCTCGACGGACAGCCGCTCGCGCACCTCGCTCACGATGCGCGCGAGGTCCGATGCGGCGGTGCCGAGCTCCGCCCGCAGCGCCTCGGGCGGTCTGCTGCCGGCGTAGCTGCGCAGCGCCTCGACGAAGGCGAGGTAGGGCAGCGACAGCGAGCCCTCCTCGTAGCAGTGGCCGGTGAGGGTAACACCGCCGCGCAGGGTCACATAGGTTGCGAGTTGCTCGCAGACCGCGGTCTTGCCGATGCCGGGCTCGCCGACGACCATCGCCAGCGCGCCCTTGCCCGACAGGGCGGCGTCGAAGGCGGCCTGAAGCTGCCGCACCTCGTGCTCGCGGCCGACGAAGACTCTTCTGCACAGGGGGTTGTCGCCCAGCTCGGGGCGGGCGGGTCTTAGACCCGCCCCTACATCACCGCCGCCGCCATCTGTAGGGGCAGGTTTCAAACCTGCCCGCGTCTCCGCCTCCAGGATGTGCCCGAGCGCCTCTCGCACCTCGCCTGCGCTGCTCGGCCGCTTGCTGGAGTCCTTCTCCAGCAGGCGCAGGATCAGCGCCTCCAGACCGGGCGGGCAGTCGGGGCGGTGCCAGGTGGGGGCGACCGGCGGGGTGTTGAGGTGCTGGCCGATGATGGCGACGGCCTCGTCGCCTACGAACGGAGGCGGCCGGTCACCAGCTCGTACAGCATCGCCCCCAGCGAATACAGGTCACTGCGCGGGGTGACCTCGCCGCCGGTGGCCTGCTCCGGCGGCATGTAGGAGACGGGGCCGACCATCATCCCCGCCTGCGTAAGCCGCGTCCGATCGATGGCGACTGCGAGGCCGAAGTCGCCGATCTTGGCCACGGGGGTCGTGGGTCGTGGCTCGTGGGTCGTGGGGCCGGGGTGCTGCCGGCTGATAGCTAACGGCTGAAGGCTCTCGGCCAGCCAGACGTTGCCGGGCTTGAGGTCGCGGTGGACGATGCCATGCGAGTGGGCGAACTCCAACCCCTGGCAGACCTGCTCGGCGATGGCCAGCGTCTGAAGGAGTGGCAGCTTGTGCTCGGGGGCCTGCTCGATGGCGCCCTCAACGTCGCCGCCCCCCATCAGCTCCGTCACCATGTAGGGCTGCGCCGTGGTCGTGGCTCCTGGGTCTTGGGTCGTAGACCCGGTTCCATCCACGACCGACGACCCATGACCGACGACCTCCGTCCCAAGGTCGAACACGGTGACGATATGGGGATGGGTACCCAGCTTGCCCATGGCCTGGGCCTCGCGAGTGATACGCTCGCGGCCGGCGTCGTCGAGGCCGTCGGTCTTGATGAGGGCGAAGGCGACGTCGCGGTCGAGCGTGGTGTCGTGGGCGAGGTAGACGCGCTTCTTCCCGCCCTCGCCGAGGAAGCGCTTGACCGTGTAGCGGCCGTTCGCGAAGGAGGCGGGGAGGATGTCTCCCTTCTCCCCTTGAGGGAGAAGGGCCGGGGATGAGGGGTGAAGCCCAGGGAGAGGGGTCTCCGCCACCCCCGACGACCCACGAGATGCACCCTCCCCAGCCAGCATCCCCTCGGCAGTTGTCAGGAGGGCTTGCGCATCCTCATTAGCAGCGTCAAGCAGCAGTGCCTGTCTGGCCACGCTCTGAAGCGCGCTCCAGTCCTGGTGCGCGAAGGCCTGGTCGGCCTCGTCGAGCAGCCGGTCGATATGATGTTGGACCCGTTCGCTTGGCATGATCAGTCCTGACCTCAGTCGCCTGCCGTCACGTCCCCAGCCGGTCGCCGATCTCGAGACCGCTCTCGGCGGCGTACTGCTGCGCCGCCACCTTGGCTGCGCCCGGCGCCTGGACGCGCTTGAGTCGGAGCGTCGCACGCGGAAGGGCGATGTCGACACCGTCGGCGTCGATCGCGAGAACCTCGCCGGGCTTTGCCTCTTTTTCCCCCTCTCCCTGTGGGAGAGGGCTGGGGTGAGGGCGGCCGGGCCCGCGCTCGCAGTCGAAGATCTTCAGAATCTCGCCGGCGCGCGTCGTCCAAGCGCCGGGCTGGGGGTTGCAGGCTCGGATTAAGTTATAGGTCTCGCCGGCGGGACGCGACCAGTCAATCTTGGCCTCCTCATCACGACACGGGCGTTCGTAGGTGGCGAGCCATTCGTCCTGCTCGAGTCGTGGCGCCGTCCCGAGGCGGACCATCTTGACGGCCTCGACGATCGCCTCCACGCCCAGTGGAAACAGCTTGTTGAAGTACAGGGAGCCGGTCGTGTCGTCGGCGCCGATCTCGACCTCGTGCTGGAGCAGCACAGGACCCGTGTCGATCCCCTCATCCGTCCAGAAGATCGTCAGGCCCGTCTTCGTCTCGCCCCAGATGATCGCCCAGTTGATCGCGCTGTTGCCGCGGTGGCGCGGCAGCAATGACGGGTGGTATTGGATGGCGCCGTGCGCCGGAGCCTCGAGCACGTTAAAACGCAGGATGTCGGTGACGAATGCCATGACGAGCAGGTCAGGCCGCCAGGCGGCATAACTCTGGAAGACTGACGGATCGCGCAGCGCCCGCGTCTCGAGGACTGTCAGGCCGCGCTCTTCGGCCGCGGCGCGCAGCGGGTCGGGCCGTGCGCCCTCACGGGTTGCCGGCGCGCAAACGCCGACAACCTCTTCACCCGCATCCGCGAGCGCCTTGTAGACGGCCTCGCCAAAAGCCGCCTGTCCGATGATTACTACGCGCACGTCGCACCTCCCGCTTCGGTCCCCGCACCTCTGCGACCGAAGGGATCGTGATATCAGTTACGAGTGTAGGCCCAGGCGCTAACGAGGTCCCCACGCCCGGCTCTGCATTCCTTCCTTCCACGGCGCCGGGAGGCGCCTGCTACAATGGCGAGGTTGTTACAGCCTGGGCGTTATGAAACGTCAACGGGTGTACGGTGGTCATGATTTTCCCGTTTCCCCACCAGGGCGGCGGCCACCAAGCGGTTCGCGAGGAGTTGAATAAGCGAGATGGCAGGTAGTGAAAGGCCCCGCACGGTCGGGGAGCTGCGCCGCTCCGGGTACAAGGTGCTGCCGGTTCGAGAAGAGCTTCGGAAGAACCTGATCGAGAAAATTCGGGCACGCGAGACCCTGTTCCCGGGCATCGTCGGCTACGAGGATTCCGTGATCCCGCAGTTGGAGAATGCAATTCTCGCCGGCCAGGACATCATCTTCTTGGGCGAGCGAGGCCAGGCCAAGTCGCGTATCATCCGTTCGCTCACCGCGCTTCTGGATGACGAGACGCCGATCCTCGCCGGCTGTGAGATCCCCGAGAATCCGTTCGAGCCGATCACCCGCAGCGGCCGCGACATCATCGACGAGCAGGGCGACGACGCGCCGATTACCTGGCTTGCGCGCGAGGATCGCTACGGCGAGAAGCTGGCCACGCCGGACATCACGATCGCCGACCTAATCGGCGAGGTCGACCCGATCAAAGTGGCCGAGGGCCGCTACCTCTCCGATGAGCTGACGATCCACTATGGGCTCATCCCCAGGACGAACCGCGGCATCTTCTGCATCAACGAGTTGCCCGACCTCGCGGAGCGTATTCAGGTCGGCCTGTTGAACATCATGGAGGAGCGCGACGTCCAGATTCGCGGCTACCGAATCCGGCTGCCGCTGGACGTCTTCGTGGTCTCCACCGCGAACCCTGAGGATTACACCAACCGCGGCCGGATTATTACCCCGCTGAAGGATCGTTACGGCGCGCAGATCCGCACACACTATCCGCGAAGCGTCGAGCACGAGATCGACATCATGGAGCGCGAGTCGTCGCTGTTTGCCGATGAGAACTATCGCGTGGTGGTTCCGCAGTACATGAAGGAAGTCGTGGCGGAGGTAACGCGTCTGGCCCGCCGCAGCCCCGACGTCAACCAACGCTCGGGTGTCTCGGTCCGAGCATCGATCGCCGACTACGAGAGCCTGCTCGCCAATGCACACCGCCGTTCGATCCGCCTCGGCGAGTCCGAGGTGGTTCCGAGGGTTACCGACCTGCCCTACATAATCCCCGCGCTCAACGGCAAGATTGAGCTCGACACCGTTGAGGACGGCCGTGAGGACCAGATCCTCGAGAAGTTGATTCAGGGCGCCGTTATGGCCGTCTTCAACCGCAACTTCAACGTCGGCGATCTCGAGGACGTCGTCACCCGTTTCAAGGCAGGTGCAAGCGCCGATGTCGCCGATTCGATGCCGTCAGACGACTACGTGCGTCTGGTTCGTCAGATTGAGGGGCTCGACCAGGCTGTGGCGAAGATCGCACCCGATCGCAACCCCGCGGAAATGGCGGCCGCGCTCGAGTTCATCCTCGAGGGGCTGCACCTGAACAAGCGGCTCAACAAAGACAAGGTCGCGGGTCACGTCCAGTACCGCGGCTAATCCCCTCGTCTCCCCTTCCCCCGAGGGGAAGGGGCCGGGGGATAGGTCGCGTCTAAGAATCTAGAACCAGGTAGATATGGTTCGCTACCGATACACCGAATGGGACGGCACCCAAGAGATCCCGCCGCTTGATGCCGACGCCGTTCTCGAGAATCTCACCGATGACCTGATGAATTTCGGAGACCTGCAGCACGCACTCCGAAATCTGCTCCAGCGCGGTATGCGCGACCCCCTCGGTCAGAAGATGCAGGGCCTGCGCGACCTCCTGCAGCAGCTTCGGCAGCAGCGCCGCCAAACCCTGGACCGTTACAACCTCTCTTCCGCATTCGACGACCTCAAGAAGCGCCTGAACGAGATCCTTGAGCGCGAGAAGGATACGATTCAGCGCCGGCTCGAGGATGCGATGAACGCGGGCGCGGAGCCGCCCTCCTCATCACCCCCGTCCACTCAGGGAGAGGGTGAGGGCAAGCCTGAGGGTCAGCGGCCTATCGGTCAGTCGGACCAGAGCGGCAACTCAGGCGATGACGGCTCGGATGGCGCTGAGGGGGATCAGGGTGAGCAGGGTGAAGGGGCTGAGACCGGACAATCCGGCAGGCGGGGGCAGGGTCAACAGGGCGCTCAGGGCCAGCGGGGGAGCCCGGGGCAGCCTGGTGAGGGCAATGACGGTTCACCTTCATCAGAGGGTCAGGGTCAGCCTGAGGGTCAGGGCCGGCAGGACGAGCAGTCCGAGTTCGCGCGCATGCTCCAGAACATCGCCGGCCGCAAGCAGAACTTCCTCGAGAGCCTGCCCAGCGACCTCGGCGGCGCCGTCAAGGAGCTGCAGAACTATGAGTTCATGGACCCTGAGGCGCAAGCCGAGTTCCAAGAGCTGATGGAGATGCTGAAGAAGGCGATGATGGATACCTTCTTCAAGGATCTCTCCAGCCAGATCTCCAACATGTCCCCTGAGGACATGGAGCGCCTGAAGAACATGGTGCGCGACCTGAACCAGATGGTCCAAGAGAAGATGTCAGGCGGCGAGCCGAACTTCGACCAGTTCATGCAGCAGTACGGCGACCTGTTCGGCGACAACCCGCCGGAGAGCCTCGAAGACCTGCTCTCGAGCATGCAGCAGCAGATGGCGCAGATGCAGAATCTGCTCGACAGCATGCCGGGCGACATGCGCCAACAGCTTCAGGACCTGCTGACCGATAAGATCGGCGACCCTGAGCTCCAGTCCGCGCTGTCTGAGCTGCAGGCGAACATGGAGTACCTGTTTCCGTCGCGCGATATGCGGAATCAGTACCCGTTCCGAGGCGACGAGGAGCTGGACCTCAATGAAGCCATGCGCCTCATGGACCAAATGCAGGGGATGGACGAGCTGGAGCGCCAGCTCGAGCGGACCCAGTACGGCGGCGATATCAGCGATATCGACGAGAAACGACTTGAGGAGCTTCTCGGCGAGGAAGCGGCGGAGACCCTCAAGCAGCTCAAGCAGTTCCTGGAGATCCTCGAGGATGCCGGCTACATTCGCAAGAAGGGAAATTCCTGGGAACTGACGCCACGCGGAACGCGCAAGATCGGGCAGAAAGCGCTCGGCGAGATCTACGCCCAGCTTAAAGAGGACAGCTTCGGTAAGCACGCCACCCGCGAACAGGGCTACGGCGGCGATCGCGCCGACGACACGAAGAAGTACGAATTCGGCGACCCCTTCCATCTCCATCTCACGAAGACGATCTCCAACTCGTTCTATCGCGATGGGCCGGCCATCCCCGTCAAGCTGGCGCCGGATGACTTCGAGGTCTTTCGCTCGGAGTTGCTAACGCAGACCGCGACGGTCATGATGCTGGACCTTTCCTGGTCCATGGCGCTGCGCGGCAGCTTCCAGGCCGCAAAGAAGGTGGCGCTGGCGCTCAACAACCTCATCCGAACGCAGTTCACGCGCGACAGCCTCTACATCATTGGCTTCTCGGCGTATGCCCGCGAGCTGAATGCCGAGCAACTCCCGTACGTGCGCTGGGACGAGTCGGTGCTGGGCACCAACATGCACCACGCGTTGATGATGGCCCAGAACCTGCTGTCGAAGCACAAGGCGGGGACGCGCCAGATCATCATGATCTCGGACGGCGAGCCGACGGCGCATCTCGATCGCGGCCGCTCCTACTTCGCCTACCCTCCCAGCCCGATAACCATCCGCGAGACGCTCAAAGAGGTCAAGCGTTGCACGCAGAAGGGCATTGTCATCAACACCTTCATGCTGGACCGCAACTACTACCTCAAGGAATTCGTCAACCAGGTCGCGAAGATAAACAAGGGCCGTGTTTTCTACACCACGCCCGACAAGCTCGGTGAGTACATCCTCGTCGACTACGTCGCCAGCAAGAAGAAGAAGCTCGGCGGCGAGTAGCAGGACGATCGCTGCGGGTCTCCCGAGCCGGTAGCCGTGCGCGGGATGGGCCACGCTCATGCAGGGGGCTGGGCGGCGCGGCACAAGACTGCGCCCTACAGATCTCTCCCAGCCTCATACCTCAGGCAGCACAGGCACGCGAGCCTCCGCAATTATGCAGCCGGCTCTACCTCCGCCGCCACGACGTCTCGTGGGCGCATTGTCGCGGCGGCGTCCTCGTCGGGTATCAGTAAGGCGAAACCGATCGATACCAGCGCGATCAGCGCCGAGGCGGCGAATGCGTCGTGGAAGCCGGCCAGGGCTCCGTGCTGCACCGCGGCGGCGCGCGCCGCCGGTCCGGCGGCCTGGAGTGCGGCAGAGCCACAGCCCTGGCTATCACTTAATAGGCGCTTGAGTCCGCGCCTGCACAAAACCATATCGACTACACTGCAGGCACTTCACCGCTCCACTCTCGCTGAAATTGTCCGAGGTATGCGGTTGAATGCCTGCGAGGTGGATCGCCATGGTCGATGTCGCCAGCAGCCCGCCCGAATCAGCTTCCGCTGAATGCCGAGCGCTTCTGAGCGCAATCACCGATCTTCAACCAGTCATCCGCGGTCACCAGGACGAGATCGAGCGGGAACGCCATATTCCCGAAGCGCTTGTCGAGCAGCTTCGGGCCGCCGGCGCCTATCGCATCTTCATTCCGCGCGAGTTGGGCGGTTTGGAGGCCGATCCGCTGACCTACCTTCGCGCTATCGAGCTGGCCGCCGAGGCGGACGGGTCGACCGGCTGGAACATCTGTAACAACGGCATCGGTCAGCTCATCGCGATGAGCCTGCCTGCCGAGGGTATCGACGAGATCTTCGCCGGCGGACCAGACACGATCATCGCCGGCACCGCCGTTCCGGGGGGCGGCAAGGGCGTGCCAGTGGACGGCGGCTATCGCGTGTCCGGACGCTGGCGCTTTGGCAGCGGCTGCCAGGAAGCGCGCTGGATGGTGGCCAATTTCCAGATCTTCGACGGCGACGAGCCGCAGCGGAATCCTGACGGCAGCCCGGCCTACTGGCGCTGCTACTTCCCGGCATCCGAGACGACGGTCATCGACACCTGGGACATGATTGGCCAGCGCGGAACGGGTAGCCACGATTGGTCCGTGACCGACGTCTTCGTCCCCGAGCGGCGAACTGTGAAGCTCGTCGCGTTTGTTCTCACAAACCAGTGGAGCTGCCGGTCCGGCGCACTGTACCAGGTTCCGGCGCACGCAATCGTCGGGCCGCACCACAGCGCTGTCGCGACCGGAATTGCCCGGCGCGGCATCGAGGAGCTCACCGAGCTGGCCGGAAGCAAGGTGCCGCGTGCGCGCACCGGCCTACTGCGCGAGCGCGAGTTGGTGCAGGACGCTGTGGGCCGTGCTGAGGCAATATTGGGCGCGGCGCGGGCGTATCGCGCGGCGATGGTCGGTGAGGTCTGGGAGACGGTGCTGGCCGGCCGGACAACAACGCCGGAGCAGCGGGCGCGATGCCGGCTGGCGGCGAGCTATGCCGGCGACAGCGCGCGGCAGGCGATGGACCTCATGTACCGGGCCGGCGGCACAACCTCGAGCCAGCGCGAGCATCCGCTGGCTCGCTGCTGGCGCGATCTGCAAACCGTCACACAGGCGGTCGCTGTGATGCCGGAGTGGTACTCGCTCGCGGGACGCATCTTTCTGGGTCTCGAGCCGAACCCGCGGCTGGCTTGACGAGGACCGCGGCTGAACTGCCGCTGGATTGAAGCGCCGGCCATCGGGGCGGGCGCTGAAGCGAGGAGGAGTTGGGGCATGACTGAGGGTACGTCGGTATACTGGGAGACCTTCGCGAGGCGGACGCTGAGCCGCCGCCGTGCCCTGACTGGCGCGGCACTCGCCACGGCAGGTGCTGCCGTGGCGGTAGCCTGCGGGCCCCGCTCGAAGGGCGGTGGCGGCCAGACGGCGCGCTCCTCCGGCGCGGCCGGCAGTGATGCCGCCGCGGCCGCGATTATCGGCAAAGAGTGGAACACGTCCCCTGGCACTCCCAAGTACGGCGGCTCGATCTCCCACGCGCCGACAGCGCCGCCGCTTGCAAACCTCGACCCCATCCTGTCGGCTTCAGCGATGGTCCATCAGGTGGCCAGCAATGCCTACAGCAAGCTGATGCGGGTGTCGCGGAAGAACGACGACCTAAACACCCAGGTTCTCTACCCCGACTTGGCCACGAGCTGGGAGACCGCCAGCCCGACAACCTGGACGTTTCACCTCCGCCCCGGCGTGAAGTTCCAGAACGTTCCGCCGACCAATGGACGGCCGCTAACAGCGGAGGACATAAAATACAGCATTCTCCGCTCGGGCACCGACAAGACGAGCCAGCTTCGGGGCGGGTTCGTGAACCTCGATACTATCGAGATTCCCGATCCACAGACCCTAACCCTGAAGCTGAAGCGCTTCGACTCGCTCCTCTTCAATAACCTTGCGGGACACTACGCCTGGGTGGTGCCACACGAACTGGTCGAAGGGCCCGGCCTCAAGAACAACATGGTAGGGTCGGGACCATTCATCTTTCAGAACTGGGAGCAGGACTCGCAGCTCACATTCAAGAAGAACCCTGACTATTACCTCAAGGGCATCCCGTTCGTCGACGAGCTCAAAATCCTACAGATCGGGAGCCAGGACGATCGAATCGCAGCGTTGCGGAGCGACCGGGTCCTCTCGCAGGATCAAATGTTTCCCAGCGTCTACAACTCCGTAAAGGGCGACAGTCATCTGCAATCCCAGAAGTACATCGTGGTCAGCCCGCGCGTGCTGTTCATGAACTACAAGGAACCACTGTTCCAGGACGACCGCGTGCGGAAGGCGATCTCGCTGGCGATCGATCCGAACGCGATTATCAAGATCGAGAACGAGGGCGAAGGGTTATGGCGCGGGGTGATCTCGAATCAGATCGCGGGTTGGAGTCTAAGCCAGGATGAACTAAAGAGCAAGGATTACTTCCTGAGGCAGGACGTCACCGAGGCGAAGCAACTAATGGCGGCTGCGGGTCACGCGGATGGCTTCCAGTCCGAGCTGCTCTACAACACCAGCTACCCCGACTTCTACAAGAACAACGCTCAGTACCTTCAGCAGGCGCTCGCGGCAATCAACATCAAGGTCAATCTGGTCGGCCAGGAGCAGACGGCATTCCGCAAGAACCAGGATGACCACAACTACAAGGGGTTCATCTACGGCCTCGATGGTGAGGGCTTCTCCGAGGCATATCTGCTCGACTACCGCAGCGATGGGCCCAAGAACGGCAGCGGTATTTCCATGAAGTCGCTGGATGACCAGATCGACCAAGTCCTGACGACGCCCGACGAAACCGAGCGCAAGGCAAAGGCGAAGGACCTGACCAGGCAGATTCTCAAGCAGGTGCTGTGGAAGGTCGAGTTCGACGACGACCTTCAATACGTCATTTCTCAGAGCTGGGGCAAGAACTGGATGGCACCATCGCCGCAGGTCTACAACACGACCGGACTCGCGTTCACGTGGATCGATAAGTCGTAGTGCCCGCTTCCGGAGGCTGAGCCGTGCGCGCTTATCTCATCCGGCGGATGCTGCTGTTCGTTCCGGTCCTGGTGCTTGTCTATACGTTCGTCTTCGTTCTAATTCGGATCGTGCCCGGCGACATCGTCAACCTGATGATGGAGGGCGGCAGCGGACGCGGCACGTCTGCAGCTACCGCGGCCGAGCTGCGCCACGAGCTTGGGATCGACAAATCGATTCAGCAGCAGTATGCAATTCAGCTTCAGCACCTGCTGCGTGGCGACTTGGGTCGCTCGTTCCGCAACGGCCGTCCGGTTACGGCTGAGATTGGGCGGCGGCTTCCGATCACGCTGGAGCTGGCTGCGCTGGCGATTGTTATCGCGCTTGGCTCAGCGCTGGTCATCGGATCCCTGGCTGCGCTTCGCCACGACACGGGTATCGATCGGACGATCAGCGTCCTGTCGATCGTCGCACTCTCAGTGCCGGCGTTCTGGACGGGGACGTTGATCGTGGTACTCCCCGCACGGTTCTGGGGCTACAGTCCGCCGTTCACGTTCTCCAGTCTGATAGAAGACCCGACCCAGAACCTTCAGCAGATGCTACCGGCCGCACTGACATTAGGAGCGATCTTCGCCGGCGTACTGACACGCTACGTTCGCTCATCGCTACTCGAGGTCCTGCGCCAGGACTACATCCGCACCGCCTGGGCAAAAGGTTTGCGGGAGCGGATCGTGCTCACGCACCATGGCTTGCGGAACGCCTTCATCCCGGTCATCACCGTCGTCGGGCTGCAGGTCAGCGGTCTCCTCGGCGGAGCTGTGATTACCGAGCGCGTGTTTAATCTCCCCGGCATGGGAACGCTGACGATCACGGCCATAAATCAGCGCGATTACCCGCAACTTGAAGCGAACGTCCTCGTGCTCGCCTTTATCGTTCTCGTGGTGAACCTGTTCGTGGACATTGCCTACGGCTGGCTCGATCCGAGAATCCGAGTCGGATGAGCGTGGAGTAGGGTCATGGCAATAACCGCCGCACCCCTTGATAAGTCGCTCGCCAGTCGCGAGGTTGGCCGTCCAGCCCGGATAATGCGCCTGCGCCGGATGGCGCAGCAGAAGCCGCTCGGCGCGATTGCCGCCACGCTTCTGATGCTCGTCACCGTGCTGGCGCTGGCAGCCCCACACGTCACCCCCTCGCGCTACGACCATCAGGACCTGACCGCTACGCTGGAAGGGCCGACACGAGGTCACATGCTCGGTACCGACGAGCTCGGGCGAGACAGTTTCAGCAGGATCGTTTATGGCGCCCGCGTGAGTCTTGGCGTAGGGCTTGCCGCGGTTGTGCTCGGCCTAGCTATCGGCATTACAACCGGCCTCATTTGCGGATACGCGGGCGGGGTGACGGACCTGGCCGCTCAGCGCGTTATGGACGCGATGCTGGCCATGCCGCTGCTGCTCACAGCGATGGTCATTGTCACCGTGCTTGGCGCCTCAGTGAGAAGCGTGATCATTGCCCTGGGAGTAACGGTCGTTCCAGGCGTCAACCGCGTCGTTCGCGGCAGCGTGCTGGGGGTCAAGGCGTCCTTATACGTCGATGCTGCGAGGGCTCTCGGTGCCCCGTCTTTCAGAATCGTCCTGCGGCACGTTTTGCCCAACATCTTGGCGCCGATCATCGTTGCGGCATCCGTAACCATGGGTTTCGCTATCATCACGGAGGCGTCGCTCAGCTTCCTCGGGATGGGTGTGCCGCCTCCATTCCCGACCTGGGGCGGGATGCTGGGGAGCTCGGGTATCTCGGGCTTTGCGCAGCAACCGTGGTTGGCGATCTTCCCTGGAGTCGCCATCAGTGCTGTCGTCCTGGCCTTCAACCTCCTCGGCGATACACTACGCGACCTGCTCGATCCGCGACTGCGGTCGTAAGCGCCGGGCAGTAGAATCGGCGCGGGCCACCGGCACCGCAGGAGATATGCATGGACCTCGGGCTTCAGGGTCGCGTGGCGATAGTAACCGGCGGTAGCGAGGGAATTGGCTACGCAACCGCCGCGGCGCTCCTCGGAGAGGGGGTAGCCGTCTCGATCTGTGCGCGCCGCCCGGACAAGCTCGCGCAGGCGGCCGAGGAGCTCCGCGCGCGGATGGGAGGACGCTTGGAGGCGATAAGCGCTGACGTATCCTCGCCGGAGGAGATCGGCCCGTTCGTTCGCGAGACGGAGCGGCGTCTTGGTCCAGTGGACATCCTCATCAACAACGCGGCCAGCTTTCAGGTGGGTGGAACGAGTGAGCTTCGCGACGAGGACTGGCTGTACCACCTCAACGTCAAGCTGCTCGCCTACGTTCGTTTTGTGCGATTGGTAAGCCCGGGGATGAGGTCCCGCGGTTGGGGCCGGATCATCAACGTCGGCGGAGCAGCAGCGCGTCAGGTAACGGGCGCCGGTGGCACGGCTGGACCTGTGAATGCAGCGATCATGAACTACACCAAGAACATTGCCACCGAGATGGCTCCGGACGGCGTAATCGTGAACCTCATACATCCTGGCGCGACGCGCACACACCGCCACGAGATCAACGTGAACCGGCGGATCGAGCGCGAGGGGATCAGCTTCGATCAGGCTGAGCGGGAGACCGTCAAAGGCATTCCTACCGGCCGCATGATCGAGCCGGCCGACTGCGCGGACCTGATTGTCTTCCTGGCCTCCGACCGCGCGGCGTCGATCGCGGGCCAGGCGATCTCGGTTGATGGCGGCGCCGCGCGTGGCGTGTTTTATTAAGTACTATCCATTACGCACTACCCGTTAGGTGCCACGCGGCCACGAAAACGAGAGGATTGGCATGGCAGTAGCTGAGCTGCAGAAGCTACGCAATCGAGTTGCGATCGCCGGTATCGGCACGACGCCACAGGGGGTCTTTCCGGAGAAAGACGGCAACGATGAGGCGGCGGATGCCTTCTGTCTGGCGCTCGAGGACAGCGGGCTGACGAAGGACGATGTCGATGGACTGATCACGTGCAAGTCCTACGGCGGCCTGGGCATCGACACGCAGATGGCAGCGTTGCTGGGCCTGAACCCGCGCTACAGCGCGACCCTCGACTACGGGACCTGTAATTTCTCCGTCCATCTCGCGGCCATGGTCATCGCCTCCGGCTTTGCCGATGTCGTTGCCTGCATGTACGGCACCAACCAGCGCTCCAACCGCAACTTTTTCAATCAGGGCGGCGATGACGGAGCGCCGTACGGATTCGTCAATATCGGCGGACCAGCTTCACTCGCGCTTCGGCGACATATGTACGAGTACGGGACGACCGAGGAGCAGATGTCGGCGATCGCCGTCACCTTCAGACAGCATGCGCTCCTCAATCCCATCGCCTACATGAAGACACCGATCACGAAGGAGGACTACCTCAACTCGCGCTACATCGTGGCGCCGCTGCGCCTGTTTGACATGTGCCTGATCACCGACGGCGGCTCATGTCTCATCCTCAGCTCCGCGGAGCGGGCGCGGGACATGAAGAAGCCGCCCGTTTACATAATGGGCATGGCGGAGAACACTGGCCTGCGTTACTTCCAGAACGATGCGCAATTGATGCGGCCGTTCATCAGTGAAGTTGCCGAGAGAATCTACCCGGCTGCTGGGGTCTCGCAGAAGGACATCGACGTCCTCTACATCCAGGATCCCACGAGTGTCTGGCCGCTCCAAATGCTGGAGTGGTACGGGTTCTGCGGCATGGGCGAGGGTGGGCAGTTCATCCAGAACGGCAGAATCGGCCTTGGTGGCGAGCTGCCGCTGAACACGAACGGCGGTCAGCTGTCCGAGAGCTACATGTGGGGCTGGTTGCACATTCCCGAGGCTGTGCGCCAGCTCCGGGGCGAGGCGGGTCCGCGCCAGGTGGAGGGCGCCGAGATCGCGCAGTACTGCTCCACAATGGCTTTCCATAAAGCGGCCTCAACGATCCTCCGGAGGTAAGGCGTGCCAGAGTACAAGAAGCCGCTCCCCAGCCTGAACAATCCGCGCACAAAGCCCTTTTGGGAGGCTGCCAAACAGCACGAGCTGATGTTCCAGCGTTGCCCGGAGTGCGGTTACTACCGCAATCCGCCGGCGCCGCGGTGCCCGGAGTGCCTGGCGGTGAACGACGACTGGGTGCAAGTCAGCGGCCGCGGCAAGATTTGGAGCTTCAACGTCTACCATCACCTCTTCAGCAAGACCTTCGAGGCCGAGATCCCCTACAACACCGCGCTGGTTGAGCTGGAGGAGGGCCCGAGGCTTATCACGAACATCGTGGGAGTGCGGAACGAAGACCTGCGGGTCGAGATGCCGGTGGAGGTCTATTTTGACGACGTCACCGATGAGGTCTCGCTCGTTAAGTTCAAGCCGATGACGCAGTCCGCGTAGGGCGGGTCTTGCACTGCGACGCCCTCTTAGGCTCTTAGGGCGTTGGCGGCTCGAACGGGTTCAGTAGGGGCACGCCCGTGCTCGCCACGTCGGCGACGTTGCGGGCTACCAGCGTGAAGCCCATGACCTTCGCAGTGGCGGCCATGAGGCCGTCTATCGCCGGCACGGGATTAGGGACATTGAGCCGTCCCCATTCCTCTGCGATCGCCGTCGTGATCGGGATGATTCGGTCCGCGTAGTCGCGGCGCAAGGTACTAAGCCAATGCTCGTAAAGGGCAGCCTGCGCTGAGTCACGCCGGCGCAGCCGCTCGATGCCCCGCCGAATCTCGCCTATGGCCAGAACGCTGAGGTAGAGGTCGGCCCCGCTGATCGAAGCCATCCATCGGCTGACATTCACATCGGCGGCCGGCTTGCGCAGCTCGGAGACAACGTTCGTGTCCAGGAGGTAGCTCATAGCTCGACCTCTCTGGGCATCTCGGCGTCCCTGTGCAGATCGAGAGCACCTAGGTCAGGCGCCGATAAGAGGAACTCCTTGAAGTCCGGAACTCGGCCCGTCAGACGCTGATACTCGGTTGCCGACACGACCACGACTACCTCCGCACCCCTACGGGTGACCACCTGTGGCCCGTGGTCGAGGGCACGCTGAACGAGTTCGCTGAATCGCTGCTTGGCTTCCTGGAGTTGCCACGACATAAGCACCAGCCTGGCTAGTCTGTCTAGATGATAGTCGATTCCCCGGGCTCGTGCTGGCCAACCGGGCCGGATGGCGTGCGATCATGTATGGTCGAATCCGTAATCTGCACGCCGGCCGCGAAAGGGAAACATGTCCGGGCCATTGGAGGGAATCCGCGTCTTCGATCTGACCATCTACATGGTCGGGCCCTGGGCCGCCGTCCAGCTCGGCGCGCTCGGCGCCGACGTGATCCACATCGAGCAGCCGAATGTGGACCCTTCGAGTCTGAGTGCCGCGGTTCCGCCGAGAATCAACGGCACGTCCATCGGCTACATCACCTGGAATATGAATAAGCGCGGCCTTTTCCTCGACCTCAAGGCCCCGGAGGACCGCGCGACAGCGTACGAGTTGCTGAAAACCTGTGACGTGTTCATGGTGAACATGCGCACCGGTACGGCAGATCGCCTCGGATTGAGCTACGAGGCCGTATCTGCGATCAACCCGCAGATCATCTACTGCTCCATCACGGGCTTCGGCGAGAGCGGCCCCATGGCCACGCGCCCAGGCGCCGATGGGCAGATGCAGTACTTCAGCGGCTTCTGGTCCACCAACGGGGCGCGGGGCGCTGAGCGCGAGATCTACCGGCATTTCACCCAGATGGATGGCTCCACAGGCAATTACGCGGCGCAGGCGATCCTAATGGGGCTGCTGGCGCGCAAGCGGACGGGTAAAGGACAGCGCATTGAGGTCTCGATGTTGCGGGCAACCACCGCCCTACAGACGGCGCGCATCGGCGAATACCTCGCAACGGCCGAGGTGGCGCGGCCGCTGGGCAGCGCCGCATTCGCGACCGCCCCTGATGAGGCATACCTTTGTGAGGATTCACAATACGTTGGCATATCTGTCACAAACGAGCGTGACTGGAAGGCGCTTTGCAAAGCGATCCTGCGCGAGGACCTGCTCAGCGACCCGCGCTTTGCATCGAACGTCGATCGCGTGACGAACAGGGATGCTCTTACGGCAGCGCTCCAACCGGTCTTTCGCGACAAGCCGCAGTATCACTGGATGATGCAGTTGACGCGCGCCCGCGTGCCCTGCGGCTACCCAATGCGGTTCGAGCAGCTTCGCTACCACCCGCAGGTCACCGAGAACGGCTACATCATTGATACCGACACATCTGCCTGGGGTCACGTGTACACCGGCGGGCCACCGTGGCACTTCTCACAAACACCGGCGCAATGGATAGGAACGCCATTACCTGGAGAGCACACCGGCGACATCCTCGACGAGATAGAGCAGCGCCGCTCGTCTCTCCCCGCTGATCCTGAGCCTCCGTCTCCCGCTCATCCTGAGCCCGTCGAAGGTCGGGCGGGCGAATCGCCCGCCGTGAGGCGGGTGTAAGGTGGCCGGTCCACTTGACGGCTACCGAGTGGTCGAGCTCGCTGAAGGCGTAGCCGGCCCTTATTGCACGATGGAGCTGGGCGACGCCGGCGCCGATGTCATCAAGATTGAATCGCTGTCAGGAGACTGTGCGCGTGGTTGGGGTCCTCCGCAGGAGGGCGGCACCAGCTCGGTCTTCCTGCGTCTCAACCGCAACAAACGCAGCATCGCGCTTGACCTCGATTCGACCGAAGGCATCGCGATTGCATGCCGCATCCTGAGCTCCGCGGATGTCGCGGTTGTCGACGTCAATCGCCTACCAGACCCGTCGTTCCGCTACGAGCAGGTGGCCGAATCCAACCCTCAGCTTGTCTACTGCGCGATATCCGGATTCGGCGACCGCGGCCCGTGGGCGGATCGCCCCTCAGGCGAGCTGCCGGTTCAACTCATGTCGGAGGCGACGTCGTCACTTGGGAGAACCGGTGAACCCCCCGTACGCGCCGGTACCGACATCGCCAGTATGTATGCTGCCATCCACGGCGTCCAGGGTATCTGCGCGGCGCTGCTTGCACGCGATCGCATTGGCTCAGGGCAACGGCTGGACGTCTCATTGTTCGGCTCTCTTCTGGCCATGCGCTCGACGCTCTGGGTCGCGCTCTCCAATCCCGACGAGTGGTGGGGCTTCCACCTCGACAGCTATGTGAAGCCGCCCGACCATGGCTACCCCTGCAGCGACGGCCGGATCTTCGTCAACCTGGCAGGGATGAAGAAGGGCGAGCTCGACAGCCTGCTGGCCGATCTCAAAATGGATTGGGTTAGGGACGATCGGCAGTTCGAATTCCTGGCGCAGGAAAGCACAGGAGCCGGCCGCTACGCCCACACCGTGCATCACCTTTGGGACCGCGGGATCCAGCAGTTCACGGTCGCGGAGGCAACCAACATCATCGAACGACACGGCGGGCTGGTGTTCCCGATGAACGACTTCAAGATGATTGAGAACAACGACCAGGTGAAGGCGGTGGGGATGATCCGGAGCGTGGAACAGCCAGGGGCTGGGCGGATCAAGGAGATGATCCCACCGTGGGATTTCGCCGACACACCCTACGAGATCCGCCTGCCGGCGCCGCGATTGGGTGAACATACGGACGCGATCCTGAAGGAGCTCGGCTCATGAGCGGTCCGCTAGAGGGCATCAGGGTCTTCGACCTAACGCTCGCCATGGTCGGTCCCTTCGCAACTGCGCAGCTGGGCGCGCTCGGCGCGGATGTGATTCACGTTGAGGCGCCGGAGGAGGCAGGCGTACGGCGTACCACCGTGCCGCCGTCGATCAAGGGCACGTCGATCGGCTACATCAACTGGAACATGAACAAGCGCGGCATCCTGCTCGATCTCAAACAGGAGAGCGATCGCGACGTCGCCTACCGCTTGTTGAAGACCTGCGACGTATTCGTCGAGAACATGCGGCCGGGTGTGGTAGAACGTCTCGGGATGGGATACGAAAAGGTCTCGGCAATCAATCCCCGCGTCATCTACATTTCATCCTCCGGCTGGGGCGACGAAGGACCGATGGTTGGGTCACCCGCTGCCGACGGCATCGTGCAAGTGTTTGGCGGCTGGTCGAGCATCAATGGACCGGTCGGCGGTCCTCCTGAGGTTTACCGGCACTCGACGCAGAATGACTCGAACACGAGCAACTACATCGTGCAGTCGGTCCTGCTGGCCCTTCTGGCAAGGGACAAAAACGGCAGAGGGCAGCTCGTCAAGACGACGATGCTCGGGGCGATCATTGCCTTGCAGACCTCGCGTATCGCCGAGTACTTCGCCACCGGCAAGACGCCAGAGCCACTCGGCTCGGCCGACTCAAGAACGGTGCCCCACCAGGCATTTCTATGCGAGGACAAGACGTGGGTCGCGGTCGGCGTTGTGAAAGAGGAGCAGTGGCAACCGCTTTGTCAGGTGCTGCAGCTCCAGGATCTCGCCGATGACGCGCGCTTCCGGACCAATCGCGATCGGGTGGCGCATCGAGACGAACTGGTTCCCCTGCTCGAGCGGACGTTCGCTACGAAGCCGCGCTATCACTGGGTGGAGGAGTTGAACGAGGCCGGCGTACCGGCGGCGAAGTTCATGGAGTGGGACGAGATCCGCTTCCATCCCCAGGTGACCCAGAACGATCACGTCATCCAGGTACCGACAAGAGCGTGGGGGACCGTCTACTGGGGCGGGCCTCCCTATCACTTCAGCCGGACGCCGGCCCGCGTCTTTTCGGCTCCCGAGCCCGGTGAGCACACGCAAGAAGTGCTGGCCGAGTTGGGAGTCGCTTCAACGTCGGGTGTGCAACCGGAATGACAATGCCGCTCGAGGGGACCAGAGTCGTCGAGCTCACGGAGGGGATAGCCGGGCCATACTGCGGCATGGAGTTGGGCGACGCCGGTGCCGACGTGATCAAAGTCGAGCCGCTGCGCGGCGACACCACCCGCGGTTGGCCGCCGTTCATCAGGGATGACAGCGCCGTCTTCCTGGGACTGAACCGGAACAAGCGCAGCATCTCGCTCGACTGGGAGACGCCCGCTGGGAGGGATGTGCTGGAGCGTCTCATTCAGAAAGCAGACGTGTTCGTCGAGGATCTTGGCGCCGGCGCGGCCGAATCACTGGGCCTCGGCTACGAATCCATGCCGGGGCGACATCAGGAGCTGATCTGCTGCTCGATCACGGGGTTTGGCGACAACGGCCCGTTTGCCCAGCGTCCCGGCTCCGAGTTGGTTGCCCAGGCGATGTCGGAGATGACTGCGTCGCTTGGGGTCATCGGCGAGGCGCCGGAGCGGCTCGGTACAGACGCGGCCAGCACCTATACCGGCTACTACTCGTTCATCGCCATTCTCGCCGCGCTGTTCGAGCGTAACCGCAGCGGGCTCGGCCAGCGCGTGTCCGCGTCGCTGCTTGGCTCTGCCCTCTTCATGCGCGGCACGCTGTGGACAGCGCACTCGGACCCTGATGAGTGGTTCGGCTTCCACCTGGATAGCTACGTGAAGCCCCCGGACCACTGTTACCAGTCCAAGGATGGTCCATTTACCTTCGCGTTTATGCGGGGGCTGCGTCCGGAGGCCTGGACCAGCCTGCTTGGCGAGCTCGGACTAGCGCAGATGGAGGCGAACCCGCACTGGGCCAATCAGGGGCGCGAGGCAATGACGAACGGCCGCTACGGATTTATCTACCGTGACGTTTGGAATCAGCGCTTCGCTGAGTTCACCGTCGACCAGATCTCCGAGATGTTCGTACGTCACGGCGGCGACGTCTGGCGGCTGAACAACTACGAAACGCTGTTCGCACATCCGCAGACCGAGTACGTGGACATGGTGGCCACGGTCGACCACCCGACCGCGGGAACGATCGAGATGACGGGCATCCCCTGGAAGCTGCAGGAGACGCCCGGCTCCATACGGACCGCCCCGCCTCTGCTGGGACAGCACACCGTCGAGGTCCTCCGAGAGCTCGGGTATTCGGAAGCGGACGTCAAGCAGTTGGGAGCCGACCACGTAGCCATCTGCCGACAGTTCGAGGGAGAGTAAATATGGCCGATTCAATCAGCCGGCAGTTCGCGAGATGGGCCGCCGGTCTGACCTATGACGACCTGCCGCCCGAGGTCGTCGACAAGGTCAAGGCGCTGATCTTGCACGGCCTGACAGGTGCCGTTCTTGGTGCAGCCACCACGCACGGAAAGGAAGCAGTGCACCTGACGAAGGCGGAGGAGGGGAAGCCCGACGGAGCGACCATCCTTACCGATGGAAGTAAGGCAACGCGCATCGGCGCCACGTTCGCCGGCTCGGAGCTCATCCACAGCTCGTTGCTGTTCGACTCCTACCGGATGCTGACCCACCCGGGCCCGGTCCTCGTCCCCGCTGCTATGGTGAACGCCGAGCTGGAGCAGAAGTCCGGCGACGACGTCATAACCGCGCTCGCGGCCGGCTACGAGTTCCTCTTTCGGCTTTGCGACGACTTTATCCCCAGTACGGCTGCACGCGGGTTTCGACCCAGTCCGCTGTACTGCACAATGGGCGCCGCCATGGTCACCGGCAAGCTGATGGGACTGGATGAGAATGGGATGGTCGCGACCATTGCCCTCGCGGCCAACTTCGCCTCTGGACTCAACGAGGGGCCGCGGGCCGGCGGCAATGAGACTTCGATCCACGAGCCGCAGGCGGCGCGCAACGGCGTTTTTGCCGGCGTCATGGCACGAACCGGCCATATCCAAGGCGCCGAGAAGTCGATTGAAGGCGAGGCGGGCTTCTACAACGCCTTCACCGGCAGCAGCAAGGGAAAGCTCAGCTACGCCTTCAAGGGGCCTATGGAGATTGATTTCACGTCGGTCGCGGAGGGCCTCGGCAGCCGCTACAAACTGCTTACGGCGATGTTTCGGATGTATCCGACGGCGGGATACAACCAGCCCGTTATCGACCTGATGGCCGAGATGAAGCAGCAGCACAATCTGAGTCCCGACGATATCTCCCAGGTCGCCGTGTCGATGAACTGGATCGAGACGTTGTATCCCAGCCCGGCGTTCCCGCGATTTCCGGATTGGAACAAGCCACGGGTGGGGGGGACGCACTACTTTGCAGCTCATGCGGCGGTAAACGGCGGCTATCCCGTTGTCGCTGGTCGCAGCTTCGGGCCGACCGGCGAGAGTCTGGAGGAGGATCGGCGCGTGCTCGACTTCATGAACGAGAAAGTGATACTCGTTCAGGAGCGCGAGCGTGCAATGTTCTCGCCGGCAATCACGGTCACGATGAAGGACGGCGCCGTTCACACGGGCGAGTATCCGTACGAGCGGATGGAGTGGAATTACTCCCAGCTCGTGGAGCGTTTGCAGGACTGCCTTCCCGGTTATCCGCTGGGAAAGTCCGGCTTTGATGCCCTCGCCGGTGCTGTGCGCGGGATGGACGCCTTGGCGTCGGTGGATCCAATCGTTCAGGTGACGATGGTGCGCTGAGGGGGGGCACAATGGGCGGCCCAGAGATCGTCGACGTGCACATACACCTTTGCCGCGACACGGCTCAGGAGAAGGCTGTATTTCCCAAGAAAGGTTGGCCGGACGAGTGGTACTGGTGCAGCCCGGATAAGGTCGGCCCGTATATGGACGCCCGCCGCGTCAGCCATATCGTGGCGGTCAACATCATGGACACCGGTCGAATGACAGATGTGCGTCTCGCAAGGTTGCCTGCAGACATCTCCGGCGGGGAGCGGGAGGGCGCCCGTGCCGAGATAAGGACGGAGATGCAGGAGCGCGTTCGCTCATTTAATGATTGGATCTGCGCAACGTTCCGTGAGAACGCACGAATCATTCCATTCGTCATGATGGACCCGGTTCTCTTCGGCCCCGGTCTCGCCGACGAGTTGGAGCGCTGCATCCAGATGGGCGCCCAGGGGGTGAAGATCCACCCGAGCATCTGCGGGCATATGCCCGACGACCCCTGTCTCATGCCGGTCTACGAACGCTGTCAGGAAGCTGGACTTGGAGTGTTGTCGGATACAGGGACGTTGGTCAACCCGGACGGGCAGATGTACGGTCTACCGCTCCACTGGGTCCCGGTGCTCTCGAGTTTTCCCAGTCTAAAGTTCATCATGGCGCACCTCTGCGACTCGATCTGGGATGACCGCATCGACCTGGCACGCGAGTTCAAGGAGAACCTCTGGTTCGACACGGCGGGGGGACTGCTCGACGACAATCACCCGCCGGCCATTCACCGCGGCATGATGACCTCCCAGGCGCCCCGTGTCTTCCGGAAGATCGGAGTGGAGCGAATAATGTTCGGAACCGATGCGCCCGGGCGTGGTGATGTTGATATTCGCGATCGCGCCGCGCAGATTACCGCGCTTGCTCTGAGCGACGATGAGAAGGAGATGATACTGTCTCGTAATGCGCGCCAGTTTCTCGGCCTGTAAAGTCTGATGCCCAGCAGGTAGTGGGATGGATCTGAACCTGCGCGCACGGGTCGCGATCGTCACCGGCGGCAGCCAGGGAATCGGCTTCGCCACGGCCGAGGAGTTGCTGAGGGAGGGCGTGGCCGTCTCGATCTGCGCCCGCGACGAGGAACGGTTGGCGAGCGCCAAAGGCGAGCTTGAGGGGAAGACCGGAGGCCGCGTTGAGGCGATGCACGCCGATGTCATGATCCCAGAGGAGATCGAGGCGTTCGTCGCAGAGACGGAACGACGGCTGGGGCCGGTTGACATTTTGGTCAACAACGCGGCGAACTATTACGACGGCGACATGGTCGAGATGCCGGACGAGTACTGGGATCATCACCTAACAACGAAGTTCAAGGCGTACATGCGCTTCGTTCGCCTTGTCGCTCCGGGCATGAAGGAGCGTGGTTGGGGAAGGATCATCAATCTGGGTGGCGGCGCCGCACGGCGGGTGAACCTGGGATCTGGCACCGCCGGCCCTGTCAACGCCGCGATCACCACGTACACGAAATACATCGCCATCGAGCTGGCGCCATTCGGGATCCGCGTGAATCTGATCCATCCCGGCGGTGCCAGAACGCAGCGGCGCGAGATCGCCATCAAGCGGCGCATGGCGCGCGAGGGGCTCACGCATGAGGAGGTCGAGCGCGACATAATCGCCAACGTCCCCATCGGCAGGATGATTGAGGCGAGCGATGCAGCCAAGCTGATCACCTTCCTCTGTTCGGACTGGGCAGACGCCATCACCGGCCAGACGATCTCCGTTAACGGTGGCGCTGACCGCGCCGTCGATTACTAGGCTGGTACAGTCGGAGGATTCGGAGCAGTGAAAGCTGCCGTTCTGCACGAGACGGGCGGGCCTGAGGCCTTCCGGCTGGAGGATGTGCCGGTACCGCCCCCGGGGCCGACTCAGGTCCTGATCAAGGTGGCGGCGTGCGGCATGTGCGGGCACGATCAAGCCGATCGCTCCGGTCTGACCAACGTCGAGATGCCCGTGATCCTCGGCCACGAGGTCTCGGGCACGGTAGTCGACCTCGGCCCGAAGGCAAGCCACTTCCAGGCAGGCGACCGAGTTGCGTGTAAGCAGTTCACGACCTGCGGCTGGTGTCGGGCCTGCCAGTCCGGTCGGGACGTGGAATGCGACCAGCGCTCGTTCAACTACGGCGGCTTCGCGGAGTTCGTCGCGATCGAAGAGCGGGCGCTGCTTCCGGTTCCCGATGAAGTGGATCTTGCCGAGGCGTCGGTCGTCGCCTGCGCGCTCGGGAGCTGCGTCCACGCGCTCCGTCAGATTGCGCGGCTCGCGTTCGGCGAGACGGTGCTTGTCACCGGCGCGGGCGGCGGCCTTGGTCTGCACGGCCTCCAGTTCGCCCGCTCGTTGGGCGCCAGAACGATAGCGCTCACCACCTCTCCCGACAAGGTCGAGAAACTGCAACAATGCGGTGCCGATGCAGTCGTGCTCGCCGGCGGCGACGCCTATTGGCAGAACATACTGGCCGCCAACGCGGGAAACCCCGTCGACGTCGTGCTGGATAACGTCGGCCATCCGGCCGTCTTCACGCCGTGCTTTTGGGCCCTCGCCCGGGGCGGACGCTACGTGTTCACGGGCCAGGTCGAGCGACGGAAGGTGGAGTTTTATCCGGCATTTGTCTTGGGCAAGGAGGCAATCATCACCGGATCCGGTTCGACCCGCAGTTTTGAGTTTATGGACGCCATGGAGAGCGTGCGAACGGGCAGCGTGCGGCCGGTGATCGAGCGTTTTCCGCTGGACAGCGTTGTCGAAGCGTGGCGCCGCATGGACGCGCGGCAGGTCTTCGGCCGCGCGGTCCTCGTCCCATGAACTGCAGGAACAGAGGAGCAGGAGTATGTCCAGCGACGAGAACCCGCCAAAATACGCCGACCTGCCCACCTTCGAGGCGACCGGCGACGCACACGCGTGGGACGTCTGGGGGCGTGACGATCAGCTTGGCGCCATTAATCTGCTCACCGCCGAGCGAGCGCTCGCGGCGAGCCGTCTCGTGCAACACGGCCGTGTGATCAACCTGAACCTGCCGTTGAACCTCCCCAATCCTGCATTCGGGTCGCGAAAGGTCTACGAGCACCAAATGTACGTGCGGCGCGGAGGTCGAGATGACTCGCTCGACGGCTTCTATCTGCAGTGCTCAACGCAACTCGATGGACTGCGACACATTCGCTACCGTGAGTTCGGCTATTTCGGCGGCCTCGAGGAGGAAGATGTAGACGTCGGCAAGCTTGGGATGGAGAACTTCGCCGAACATGGTATCGTTGGTCGCGGCGTGCTGATCGACGTCGAGCGGTTCATGCAGACACGCGGCACAGCCATAGACCCCGAGCAGAAGTTCGAGATCGATGGAACTCTGATCGAGGAGATCGCTGGGGCGCAGCGTGTGGACCTGCAGCCCGCCGATATCCTGATGCTTCGCACCGGCTGGCTGGCATGGTACCTGTCACTCGATCAGGAGAAGCGCACGCGTCTCTCAACCGGCTTTGGCGAGGGTTGGCTGGCGATGCCGGGAGTTGATCCGCACCGCGAGACGGCCGCGTGGCTCTGGGACCATCAGATTGCCCTCGCCGCTGCCGATAACTTCGCACTGGAGGCGTTGCCGGTCGATCCGGCCGTTGGGTTCCAGCACCGGCGTTTGATCCCGCTGCTCGGAATCCCTATAGGCGAGTTCTGGTTCCTCGAGAATCTCGCAGCCGATTGCGCTGCGGACGGCACATACGAGTCGATGGTCGTCGTCGCGCCGCTCAACCTGCCTGGTGGTGTCGGCTCGCCCGCCAACGCTTACGCGATCAAGTGAGACGGAAATCCGTATCGCGCAGGAGAGAGAAGAGCGCGTCGCGCCGCCGGCAGAGCTCCTGCCGGTGCCAGCGCAGAATCTCCGTTGAGGCGCGATTCGGCGCTCGCAATTGGAGCTCCATCAGATAGCGGTGCAGGGCCGCTGTGGCAGCCTCCAGCTCTGCAATGCAGACTCCGACAGCCGCCGCTCCTCCCCAGTCGGAAGCCAGTCTTGTTGCATATTGATGCAGGCTGCGGGACTCTGAGGCTACGCCTCGAAACGCGCGACCATGGGCCCGCTCATCGACGCCAACCGAAACGGCGAGATCCATCAGCCGGGCGAACTCGTCGACTGCCGCGAGAAAGCGATGCAGCGTTTCCGCGGTCTCTTGGCCGGTCGCGGCGATTGGCCGCACGGGCGTACCCGTGGAAGCGGGTCTGAGGATCTCCCGCACGGCTGCATAGGCGATAAACAAAGCTGCGAGGACGGCCGCCGCAAGCACTGCCGCGACCAGGAACGCCGTAACGGCCGCAGCTGCGGCTATCGAAGCGACGACGATGAGAGCCAGCGTTAGGAGTGGGTGGCTGCGGAAGCCATAGGCCACCTCGCGCAACATTCGTCCGCGGACGCGTGTACCAAATGAGAGGTTGTGGATCAACGGCGGCCGCCTTTTCTCGAGCGCTGTACCTCGATTCTCCGTCTCGATTATAAGGACAGACAGCTAGAATAGATGTGCTACTCGACGTAAGGAGCGGTTCATGCTGCCTGGGCGTTTGACGCTGCGGAACTTCCTCTGTTATCGAGACCCGCCCGAGACGGGACCGACAATCGATTTCACCGGCATTCAAGTCGCCTGCCTCATCGGCGAGAACGGAAACGGCAAGTCCGCGCTCCTCGACGCTATCACTTGGTCGCTCTGGGGTCAGGCGCGGGCGCGCACCGACGACGAGCTGATTCACCTTGGCCGCACCGAGATGGAGGTCGAGTTCGAATTCTTGGGTGGGGACCAACGCTACCGGGTCATTAGGAAGCGCAAGCGTGGCACCCAGCGCAGTGCCGGCTCGACGACACTCGAGTTTCATATATCGACGGGCGAAGCCTGGAAGCCGTTGACAGCGAACCATGTCCGAGAGACTGAACGACGGATTCGGGACGTGCTCAAGCTGGACTACGAGACGTTCGTAAATAGTGCCTTCCTGCTGCAAGGTCGCGCCGATACCTTCACGACCAAGACTCCGGGCGAGCGGAAGCGTATTCTGGGCGAGATTCTGGGACTCTCGCGATACGACGACCTCGAGCAACAGGCGCGCTACGAGCGCGGGCTTCGGGATGACCAGGCTCGTTCAATAGAGCGAGAACTCCTGGATATCGACGCCGAGCTGGCTCAGGAGCCTGCCTACCTGGACGAGCGCCTGCAGCTCACCGAGGCGCTCGCGGTGCTCGACAGGGACGTTAAGCGCTCCGGTGAGATCCTCGATGACCTTCGGCAGGCGGAGAGACTCGCAGCGCTGCAACGCGAGCAGCTCGCACAGGCCGAGCGACGTAGTCGTGAGGCTCAGACGGAGCTGGCTCGCGCGCGGGAAAATGTGGAGCTCCGTCAGCGTGAGGCAGCCCGACATGAGGCGGTGACGCGCGACTCGGACCTGATCCTGGACGGATTCGCGCGCCTTCGTGCCGCGGTCGAGACGGAGGAGGGTTTCATCACCCGCCTCCAACGTCAGGCGGACCTGGAGCGACAAGTGGCCGCCGCAAAAGCCGAGATTGAGCGGGCTCGGGCCGTGCTCTCCGGCCAGGAACAGGTTCTTGCTGCCGAGGTGGCGCGCTTACAGTCGATTGCGGATGCGAGTGAGCAACTCGCTAACAGGAAGGGGGAGCTGGCTGTTCGATCTGAGAGGCTGGAGGCGGAAGATGTCAGGCTTAAGCGTCTGCGTGCAGATGCGCAGGCGCTTCGCGACGCTGTCTCAGGGCTGCGAACCGAAAATGCGCGACTGCGAGCGGAGATGGAGGAGATCAAGCGGAAGCAGACCGACCTGTCCGAGGTCACCGTCTGCCCGCTGTGCCGGACCGAGTTGGGTGAGGAGGGTCAGGCGCACATCATCGCCGCGTATGAGGCCGAGGGCCGCCGCCTTGCCGGAGAGTACCGCCAGAAGCGCGCCGAGATCGAGGCCGATGAGGCCCGCGTGGTCGATCTCGACCACGAGATCGCCTCGCTGGAGCCTGCCGTTCAGCGGGAGCGCACCGAGCTGGCGCGCGACCATGGCGGTATCGATGGCGCACTGCGGGAGGCTGAACAGGCCGCCGGCGCCCTTCCTGTTCAGCGGGAGTCGCTGGAGTCGGTGCGCGCGAGGCTCTCGGGCTCAGACATCGCGCCTGAAGCAGGCGGCCGGCTGCACGTTCTCATGGCAGAACAATCCGACCTCGACTACAACCGAGATGCGCATGAGCGGGTACATCACCTGGTACTGGATCTGCGCCCGTTTGAGTTGCACCACCGAGAGCTGGAGCTTGCCAGCTCTCGACTGGAGGCGGAACGCGCCGCCCTGTCGGAGTCCGAACGCCTGCTCGGGGACTGGCAGGCGCGCGCCGTTGAGAGCGCGGCAGAGGTGGATGCAATGCGGCAAAGCTTGGCCGGCCTGCCGCAGGTCCGCGACCGCCTCGCGGAGGTCGAGACACGGCACCTCGCTCTGATACAGCAGCAACGCCGTCATCAACAGGCGCTGGGAGCAGTCGAGCAGAAGCTGGATGACTGCGCCCGACGCCGCCGGGAGCGCGCAGGCAAAGAAGCCGCTCTGAAGAAGTCCGCCGAGGAACGTGGCATCTACGAAGAGCTCGCCGCCGCTTTCAGCCGCCGGGGAATACAGGCGCTCATCATCGACCACGTGATTCCGGAGATTACCGAGGAGGCGAACCGGCTGCTGGCGCGGATGACCAATAATCGCCTCCAGGTGATGATGGATACCCAGCGCCAGACTCAACGGGGCAGCCTCACTGAGACACTGGATATCCGCATCTCCGACGAATTGGGCACGCGCAACTATGAGCTCTACAGCGGTGGGGAGGCGTTTCGCATCAACCTGGCGCTTCGGATTGCCCTATCGAAGCTGCTCGCGCGTCGCGCCGGTGCACCCCTCCCGACGCTGGTTATCGACGAGGGATTTGGCAGCCAGGATGCGGCGGCGCTGGAGCGTCTCATCGAGGCGATTAACGTCATTCAGTCCGACTTCCAATGCCTGCTGGTTATCACGCACCTGGCCGAACTGAGAGACCAGTTCCCCGTTCAGATCGTGGTGTCGAAAACGGCGGACGGTGCATTTGCGACGGTGAACGCCTAGACCCTGTGGAAAGAGTTGTCATAGTGCCTGCAATGGTGTAGTGTTCGAGTTGTCATTTCATCTCAATTCCGTATACAGGACCTATGGCTGCCACCAGGTATCCCGAGCCGTCGCCTGGCCCCACCTACCGCGCACGATGCTGCGGCGCCCTGTTGCAGTCGCTCCACCGTTACCACATCGTGCGCTGTGACTGCGGCAAGTGTGCAGTAGATGGAGGCGGTGAGGCCCCGCGCGTGGTCTGCCACGCCGGCACGGCGGCCCAATGGCTGGAATGCGTCGAGCCGGCGGGCAGCTAAGCGCCCAGATAGCAGCCCTCACTCGGTGCGGCGCAATGTATCCCGCCGAAACCGCAGGTCATAGAGGTCGCCGTCCAGACGGACCCATGCGAAATCCTGTTCGACGTACGTGACCACGCCATGAAGCTCAGCGTACGAGCCCCCTACCACCTCAACATAGTTGCCGAGATCGACCTCTCCGCCGTTGCCGGGCTGAGTCGACCAGTTGGACGGGTAAGCCGAGAGGCCTCTGCCGAATAGATTCTCCAAGCGCCTCGCACCTCAGCCCTCAGCTCTGTCCGCTTCTCAGATCCGTCCTCGTCACAGGATGCCGCCACCGGCTTTTCGGTACCGGCGCCGCCGAAAATGGAGCACGAGATTTAACCCCGCCAGAACCCGTCGATCGAGCGATAGCCCAAGGCCGGCCCTGCGCCGCAGGGCCGCGCTTCGCCGGTCCCGATGCAGGTTCCAGACCAGTGTTCCGCCCGGTGTGACAAGCGATCGCACCCGCCGGATGAACCCGCGTTGCGCCACAAACGGTGCGAGTGCCTCTCCGCGGAACAGATCTACTATCACCAGGTCATAGCGGTGGCCGCAGCGTCGCGCATACTCCCGCGCATCTGCCTGGACCACGTTGACGCGTGCGTCGTCAATGCGGAAAGCGTTGCGTGCCAGGGCAAGAACCTGGGCGTCATCGTCGACGCCCGTGATGCTCAGATTCGACGACTGACGCCGCAGCAGATACGCGACCGTCCCCCCGCCGAGTCCCAGAATCAGAGCACGCGATGCTGGCCTCGCTGGCACAAGCGCTCGCCAGTAGCCGCGTGGAGTCTCGCCAGCGTGAACCGCGACCGATTGGACAGCGCCGTCCACAACCAAGCGGAGCTCGCCGTCAAGCATCTCGACTGAGGGCGCAGTCTGCCCAGCGGCCCCAACGGACTGCTCGTCACCCTCCACGTGTCGCGGTTATCCTCACCCCGCCGCGGGCACGGCAACCGGCCGCCCGATCGCGCTCGTCAGTTCCGCGATAGTGTCCAGGCGCTCGAGATCGAGCAGAAGCCGTAATGCGCGCTCGGCTGCTTCCGCACCCAGACCGGGCTCCGAGCAATCGCGGAACTTCGCGGTGAGCTCCTGCAACGTCAGCGGCTCCCCAGGGCCGCCTCGAGGCTCGTCCACGCGCCGCAGAATCTCCTCGCCGCCGCGTAACCGCAGGCGCACCTCTGTGAAGCCGTCCGCGGGAGCGCTATCGACATCAGCCTCCTGGAGTCCGACCTTCCGCAGCAGTTCCTGCGCCGCCGGGCGCTGGACGGCGCTGTCCTCGAAGGTCGAGAGTCCGACCCGGCCGTCCAAGAGGGCCGCGGCGACGCAGTACTCCATGCTGAACTTTCCCTCGAGGCCCGTCGTCGGGCGCGAGTGAATCAACGGCGACGCCGCGCCTCTCGGCATCAGGACGTTCACCTGCTCGACGAGCCCAGCGCTGACGCGATCCTCGGCGCGAAGATCGAGAATGGCTTGGATAGCCCTGTGCGTTCCAAAGCAGCATGGGTAGTTCTTCACGCTGATGCCCGTATCCAGCATCTCGAACTCGCTGCCGAGACCTGCCAGCACTGCCTCGGGAGCGCTGTCCAAACCAGAGGAGAACAGCGCGAAGAAGCCCAGCGGCGCCTCGATCGCCGTAGCGTCGGCGGTGAACCCGCGGGCCGCCAATTGGGCCGCAACGATGCCATTTTGAGAGGCGTGGCCTGGGTGAAGCGGCTTGGTCATCGTGCCGAAGTTCTGCCGCGAGCCGCTGGCCAGCGAAACCGCGATCCCCAGCGCCATTTGCGTCTGCTCGACACTCAGACCGTATAGCCGCGCTGACACCGCCGCCGATCCAAGGACGCCCATCGTCGCTGTCGCATGCCAGCCGCGCTCGTAGTGGCTGCGGCCGATTGCGCGGCCGAGGCGCGTCTCCACCTCGAACCCAGCGATAAACGCGCTGATGATCTCGCGTCCCGATGCGCCTGTCTCCTCCCCCACCGCCAGCACTGCCGGAACGAGGGGCACGCTCGGGTGGCCCGTCATCCCTGAGTTCACGTCGTCGTAATCGAGGGCGTGCCCTGCCACCCCGTTGACGAACGCGGCGCTCTCCGGCGTCGTCCTGAAGCCGGCCCCCACAACTGTCGCAACGGGCCGGCTTTCCCGGGCCCGAACGACATCCGCCGCGATGCGGGCGCAATCCTCGCGCGACCCCGCGAGCATGACGCCGGCGGTGTCGAGAATGGCGCGGACGGCCAGCGCTCGTGCCTCACTCGGGATGTCGCCCGCGCGCAGATCTGTGATGAATCGTGCCAGTTCCTCGGTGAGTTGCATTGCCATCTCCCCTCGCTCAGCGCCCGGAACGCCTCAAAGAGTAGCACAGGCAGCCGCTCTAGAATGGAGGGCGAAACCTCTGCGCAAGGAGTCTCATCGAGTGCATCTCACGGGCAAATCACGCCTGCTGCTCCTCGCCGCTGTGGCGATCGCCCTCGTCGGAGCGCTTGCCGTCGCCGGCGCCAAGGGCTCACGGTCAGACCGACCATCACCGTCCGCAACAGCCGCGAGCAACATCAACGGCGGCACCAGCGCGACACCCGAAGAGATCCAGCGCCTCAAGTCCTACGGCTTGGTCGTGGGAGAGGTCCCAACCGGAAGTCAGCTTCGTGTGGCCGAGGAGTTCCGCAACTACGCCGCCGCGGCCGGGTCCGGCAAGGATGAGCTGGCCGTCGCGCAGAAGGGGCGGATCGACGGTTTCTACCAGGTCTGGATTCAAACCGCGGCCCAATTTCAGTTTCAGGCGAAGTTCGACCTCTATAACCGCCCAGCTTCGGCAATGGCAGTTCTTGCCAGCGTAAGCAATTCGAACACCAGTCAGGATGTCCAGAAACTGCCCGATCCGAAGATCGGTGATTCCAGCCGGATGTACGCGTTTACCAGCGAGCAGTCCGGACAGAAATATCAGGGGTGGGCGGTCCAGTGGGTACGAGGCCGTACGCTCTTTGACGTGAATGGCCTGGGGCCGGAGGGTGATCTGCACTCCGACGACGTACTGAATGCTGCCCGCCAGGTCGACGGCCGTGCCGAGAAGTCGCCGATTAAGTGAGCCTGAAATCGTCAGCCGAGACCGTCATAGGGGCCGGTGTGGACGGGTGTCGCGCCGGCTGGATTGCAGCGGGGCGCCGGGCTGGCGGGGCGATCGAGATTCGCGTGTTCACGGGATTTGCTGAGCTGCTCGCCACGTGGGCGGGTATTCCCATCGCCATAGATATGCCCATCGGGCTCGCGACTTGCGGGCCGCGGGCGAGCGACCTGTTGGTGCGCTCGTGCCTGGGGCCGCGTCGCGCGAGTGTTTTTCCGCCGCCGCCGCGAGCGGCGCTCTGTGCCCGCTCCTATACCGAGGCCTGCGAGCTGCGGCGGCAGGTCGAAGGTAAAGCTGTGAGTGCGCAGGCTTGGGGGATCTTCGCCAAGATCGCTGAGGTCGATGCTCTGATGACGCCCGAGTTGCAGGAACTCGTGATCGAGGCACATCCGGAGCTTTGCTTCACGATGATGAACGGCCGCACGCCTTCCTCCTTCGGCAAGAAGACGGAGGGTGGCCGTCAGGAACGGATTTCGCTCTTGGAGCGACACCTGTCGGGCGCGGTAGCTCCGCTGTCATCGCGACGGCCGCCCGGCTCGGCCGCGGACGACCTGCTTGATGCTCTCGCGGTGCTCTGGACCGCTGAGCGCTATCAGCGGCGCGAGGCTCTGAGGCTGCCTGAGATCGTCGAGCGCGATGAACGCGGCCTCCGAATGGAGATATGGTATTGACTGTTGAGATCTGAGAGCTGGTAGCTGAGAGCTGGGATGTCCCGTGGTCACCAATGGCTACCTGGAGTGCGCAGTCTGCGGGGAAACGATCCCACGCGAACAGGCGATTCGGGCCGGATGGAAGGCCTACGGACCGCCGGCTGAGGGTGAGGACCCGTTCCATCGCTCGCCCGATGCGACGCTGTCCATCCGCTGCAATCTGTGCGCGCTCGGCTCGGTCATCGTCGCCTCAGAGACAAGCGTCGAGGGGGACCCCGCACTCGAGGAGGCCCTCGAGCACTACCGCGAGGCGCTCAAACGAAAAGAGTGGAACACATAGTCTTTCTGGGTCTCGGGGCCAATGTCGGCGACCGCCTCGCGAACCTCCAGGACGGCCTTCGACGGCTGGGCCCCGAGGTCGAGGTAATGGCGGTGTCCGCTTTGTACGAGACGGATCCGGTCGGCGTCGCGAATCAGCCAAGCTTCCTCAACGCCGTCTGCAGCGCACGCACCAAACTTGATCCGCGGTCTCTACTCGATCACGTGAAGGGTATTGAGCGCGACCTCGGCCGGAAGCCGGGACCGCGCTGGGGACCGCGGCGCATCGATATCGATCTGCTGCTCTATGACGCCGAGATGGTAGACACGCCCAGCCTGCGCATTCCACATGAGCGCCTCTCGGAGCGCGGCTTCGTGCTTCGGCCCTTGGCCGATCTTGACGCTCAGCGCCCAATCCCAGGGCTTGAGGGCACCGTGGCGGAGTTGCTGGCGCGGGCAGGGTCAGCCGGAGTGCGGCGAATCGCCGAATCCGGGTGGGAACGCTCAGCCGGCGGACAGTTGTAATGCTTTTTGTTGACCCACGTGCGGATCGGCTCGTACCGTGAGCGTACCCCGAGCGGCCTGCATGGGCCATGGGTACCGCTGGCAACACTTGAGGAAGACGCCCCCGCCACCACCTCAAGGGCCAGGCCGGTCCGATGGTCTGGGTGCGTCCTCGGGGTTTCTTCTATGCGGCGCGTGCGAAGTCTTCCCATTCACAGATGGTGCCGCCGCTCGGCGTGAGTATTTGACAACGCCATGACTAGCCCCGGCGAGCCGCCGAAAGAGCGCGGGCGTGCCACCTCCCGCACTAAAGGCGCCGGATCGCGTCGAGCGAGACCGGCGCGCGTGACCACCCGCACCGGCGATGATGGCTATACCGGCCTGCTTGGCAAGGCGCGGGTGCCCAAATGGCACCCTCGGCCTGATACGTTCGGCACCTTGGATGAGGCGACCTCCGCCCTGGGCTTGGCGCGTGCGCTCACGCCGCACGCTGAGGTCCGTGCGGTCGTTCTGGAGCTGCAGCGAGAGCTCTACCTGCTCATGGCCGAGCTCGCGACCGGTCCAGACGAGTACGACCGCAGCCCGTTCCGGATAACCGCCGGCCATGTCGCGGCGCTGGAGAGCCGAGCGGGCGAGATGCAGGCGAAGGTCGAGATCGGCCAGCAGTTTATTATTCCCGGGGAAACGGCGGGCGCCGCGGCGATCGATCTCGCGAGGACAATCGTCCGACGAGGTGAGCGCCTGGCCGCCCGTCTATTTCACGAAGGCGAGATCAGCAACAGCGAGGTCCTGCGCTATCTCAACCGCCTATCGGATGTGTTGTTTATCCTGGCCCGCTACGAGGAGTCCCTAACAGGCCGCGAAAGCCGTCCAAGCAAAGAGTGACTGGCCGAGCCATGATTCGCAGCACCGACCTCACGGACCTGACGTCAGCCGCTCGACGGGGACGAGCGCCGGCACGCTCAGCTCGTGGTCGACCGCAAAAGCGCGGCCAGCGCGCGTGTAGCCCTTGATTCGTGCGGAGCCCTTCCAGCGCGGAACAGCTTCGCAGCGGTAAACATCGCCGCAGATAGGACACTCGATCGAGCGTCCCATCGTGATCCAGCGATCCGCCCGTGAGATCCGATCGCTGCAGCAGCGGTTCGCTGCGCCCGGTGCGGCCTGTCGAGGACGGAGCTGCAGGTAGCCGTGGAACGACTCCACAACGCATTCAAGGCGCTCGCGGCCGAGGAAGACGGAAGCCGAGCCTGCCGGGTAGCTGATGGGCTCGCCGCAGTAGACGCATTCCCACGCACCCCGGCGGTCGTGAGGGAAAATCGTCTCCAGGAAGTCTCGCTCTGTGCAGCTTGCGATGACGGTTGAACCGGTATCCGTTGCCATAACGCCTCCACTGCCGCCCGCTGCTTTTGTTATACCATTGCTTGCTCAGGCGAACGGGCGCGCGCTAGCCTGATCGACACGTAGAAGTCATAACGTGGTGATGTCTCCAGCCTGGACATCGCCAGAACCCGGGTCAACAGGAGCGGTAGATGGGCGAGAACACCAGCGGTGCGAGCGAGCGCGTGGCGGTCAACGCCGCCGAGGGCTGGATCGTCCAAGGGCTGCATGACGGGCGCACCTGGGCCAATGGAGCGGAGCATACCGACGTTCGCGAGTTTGCCATCAATGAGGACCGAACGCTTCCGTCCTCCGCGGGCCGGCTCTCTGTCGAGTACGGGCGCCGGTTCACGGATTTCGACCGGGCGGCCTATACACGAGCCTGGGAGGCCGCAATTGGACTTGTTTGGTTGCGCCGCCGGGCAGCCGAGGATCGCGGCGCACGCTTCGAAGGCCAGGAAGAGCCGCAAGAGAACACCGAAGGCTGATACTCCGCATGGTTCGACATGCTCGTATGAAAATACCGGACGCTGTAGGGTCATGATGCCTCGGGAAGCGGTTCCAAGTGAACGCTGAAGCCGATCCGCTGGAGCTGGCGCGCCGCCCGGCGCTTGACGGCGTCAGACTGGCGCTTCTCAAAGTACGCGTCCCCGAGATCCTGGTATACCGTCCGGTCGCGCAGCAGGTGGTAGATGATGACGAGCAGGGCGTGCCCGACAGCGACGAT
>Ga0193751_1000146_pt1 | contig 64347 bp, 58 predicted proteins | sample L1c2metaG_FD_143050 | JGI IMG/M metagenome (GOLD analysis project Ga0193751, IMG submission 143050) | Soil microbial communities from a riparian zone of the East river system, Colorado, United States - L1c2 | ecosystem: Environmental > Terrestrial > Soil > Riparian zone | place: USA: East River...
TGGTCTCCCGCGTCTTGGCGGCAACGCCGCCCAGGGTGCCGGAGGCGGGCGAGGGGCGGATGAAGGCGTGCGGGTCGTTGGCAAGCCGCGCCATGCGGGTCTTGTCGCCCAGGATCGAGCCGCCGCTGCGGCTCGACGACGGGTCGACGGTGAGCACGGCGACCCGGTGCCCCTGGTTGGTGAGCAGCACCCCGAGCGCGTCGATCGTCGTCGATTTGCCGACCCCGGGCATGCCGGTGATGCCGACCCGGATCGCCTGTCCGGTGCGCGGCAGCAGCTCCTGCACCAGCCGGCGCGCAGCACGCTGGTGGTCGGCGCGCTTGGATTCGATCAGCGTGATGGCGCGCGCCAGCACCGCCCGCTCGCCGGCCCGGATGCCCGCGGCAAGCTTGGCCACGTCGGGGGTGGGCTGGGGGGAATCGGGGCGCTGTGCCATGTTGTTCAAGAGGAGCTTGAGTCAACGTCTCGGATGATTTTTTCAACAAATGCCTGCAGCGGCGCGAGCTCATGCTTTGCGATTCGCCAGATGATGTCCGGATTAGTGTCGTGATACGCATGGCGCAATATATTTCCGAGATCGGCAACGCGCTGCCATGGAATTTGCGCTTCTCTTGCCTTGATATCTTCGGGGATGCGGCGAGAGGCTTCGCTGATGATCTCGAGCAGTCGCTCCGTCGCGGCGCGAATGATCCGGTCGGCGGCAAACTCGTCCCGAGTCTTGCCCTCCAGGATGTGATTTATGTCATTGATCGCGCTCAGCACGTGACGCAATCGGTCGGCGAGCGTCGGCGGCACGCTTAGAAAACCTCGATCAGGTCGCCGGCAATGCGTTGCGCCATGCGCTCATCGAGCGATCGGCGCAGCGTGACCTGCGTCTTTAGTCCAGTCGCGTCCTCCACCATCAATCCGACCCCTGAAAGGTTTAGCAACGAAAATGGCGCCTGCGGGTCGATCTCTATGAGGACATCGAGATCGCTGTCCGGGCCGAAATCGCCGCGCGCCCGCGATCCGAAGATTGCCAGCTTCGTCACCCCCTCGGCACGGAGCGCCGGAGCGGTCTCCCGAACCTTCGCGATGATCTCCTCGCGTGTCATCTTGATCGAACTTCCGTCACTCCGCCGCCTCGCGGCCGTGCCCGAGGCGGCGATTGAGGCTGCGCACCAGCTCCTCGGCCGCCTCGGCGATCACGGTGCCGGGCGGGAAGATCGCTTCGGCGCCCGCCTTGCGCACAGCCTCGTAGTCCTGCGCCGGCACGACGCCGCCGACAACAATCATAATGTCGGAGCGGCCTTGCTTGTCGAGCTCGGCCTTGAGCTCGGGGACCAAGGTCAGGTGCGCGGCCGCGAGCGAGGACACGCCGACGATGTGCACGTCGTTCTCGATCGCCTGGCGCGCGGCCTCCGCCGGGGTCGCGAACAGCGGGCCGATGTCGACGTCGAAGCCGAGGTCGGCAAAGGCCGAGGCGATCACCTTCTGGCCGCGGTCGTGCCCGTCCTGGCCGATCTTGGCCACCAGGATGCGCGGCCGGCGGCCCTCGTCGGCCTCGAACGCTGCAACGAGCTTCTGGACCCGCGCGACCGTGTCGGACATGGCGCCGACCTCCTGCTTGTAGACGCCCGAGATCGTCCGGGTTTCCGCCCGGTGGCGGCCGAACACCTTTTCCAGCGCCAGCGAAATCTCTCCGACCGTGGCCTTGGCGCGCGCGGCATCGATGCCGAGCGCGAGCAGGTTGCCGTCGCCGGCTGCGGCGGAGCGGGTCAGTGCCGCGAGCTTCGCCTCGACGTCCTTGCCGTCGCGCTCGCGCTTGAGGCGGCCGAGCTTGTCGAGCTGCAGGCGGCGCACCGTCGAATTATCCACCCTGAGCACGTCGACCGGCCGGTCGTCCTGGGGGCGGTGCTTGTTGACGCCGATCACCGACTGCGCGCCGGCATCGATCCGCGCCTGGGTCCGGGCGGCGGCTTCCTCGATCCGCAGCTTGGGAATCCCGGCATCGATGGCCTTGGCCATGCCGCCGAGAGCCTCGACCTCCGCGATGTGCTCCCACGCGCGCCGGGCGAGGTCGTGCGTGAGGCGTTCGACGTAATAGGCGCCGCCCCAGGGATCGACGATGCGGGTCGTGCCGCTTTCCTGCTGCAGGAACAATTGGGTGTTGCGCGCGATGCGGGCGGAGAAATCCGTCGGCAGCGCCAGCGCTTCGTCGAGGGCGTTGGTGTGCAGGGATTGGGCATGGCCCTGGGTCGCCGCCATCGCCTCGAGTGCCGTGCGCATCACGTTGTTGAACACGTCCTGGGCGGCGAGCGACCAGCCCGAGGTCTGGCAATGGGTGCGTAGCGACAGCGAGCGCACGTCCTTGGGCGCGAACGGCTTGACCAGCTTCGCCCACAGCAGCCGCGCCGCCCGCAGCTTCGCCACCTCCATGAAGAAGTTCATGCCGACCGCCCAGAAGAACGACAGCCGCGGCGCGAACTGATCGATCGCGAGGCCGGCTTTGAGGCCCGCGCGCACGTACTCGACGCCGTCGGCGAGCGTATAGGCGAGCTCCAGGTCCTGCGTCGCCCCGGCCTCCTGCATGTGGTAGCCGGAGATCGAGATCGAATTGAACTTGGGCATTCGCGCCGACGTGTATGCGAAAATATCGGAGATGATGCGCATCGAGGGCGTGGGCGGATAGATATAGGTGTTGCGCACCATGAATTCTTTGAGGATGTCGTTCTGGATCGTGCCGGCGAGCTTCTCGGGCGGCACGCCCTGCTCCTCGGCGGCGACCACATAGAGCGCGAGCACCGGCAGCACCGCGCCGTTCATGGTCATCGACACGGTCATCTGCTCGAGCGGGATGCCGGAGAACAGGGTGCGCATGTCGTAGATCGAATCGATCGCCACGCCGGCCATGCCGACGTCGCCGGAGACGCGGGGATGGTCGCTGTCGTAGCCGCGGTGGGTGGCGAGGTCGAAGGCGATCGACAGGCCTTTCTGTCCGGCGGCGAGGTTGCGCCGGTAGAAGGCGTTCGAATCCTCCGCCGTGGAGAACCCGGCATACTGCCGCACCGTCCACGGCTGGGTGACGTACATGGCCGGGTAGGGGCCGCGCAGGTAGGGCGGGATGCCCGGGAACGTATCGAGGAAGTCGAGGCCGTCGACGTCGCGTGGCCCGTACACCGGTTTCACCGCGATGCCCTCGGGGGTGAGCCAAGGGGCGGCCGCGGCGCCGGGCGGCGCCATGTCCACGGCGGCGAATGCGATCCTGGTGAAGTCCGGAATGCGGCTCATCGCTCGTCCTGATTCGTAGCCCGCATGAGCGCAGCGAAATGCGGGATTGCGCTCCACTCCATCCAGGCTATCCAAATTTATGCCTCGGTTCGCACAATATCACGCTTTGTTCCGCAGGTCGTAAACGGCATCCAGGGGTCTCGGATGCCCCGTCGCGGGTCATCCAAGCCCCAGCATGCCGTGCGCACCTTGCAGCGCCTGGAGCACATCGCAGCCGGCGTGAATAAAATTCCTCACCCCGGCTTCCTGAAGCGCCGCCTCGAGGCGTCCCGGGCGACCGGCCAGATAAACGCGGCGGGCACCCGCGGACGCCAGCGCGCGTGCCGCGTCGACTGCCTCTTTGCCATAGACCTCGTCGGACGAGCACAGGCACGCGAGCTTGGCGCCGCTGGCGCGAAATGCCGCGACCATGGCGTCGCGGTCGGAAAATCCCTGGTTCGTCACCGCCGCGATGCCGCCCGCCTCGAAGAAATTCTTGGCGAAGGTCGCGCGCGCGGTGAAGTCGGCGGGGGTGCCGAGATTGGCGAGGAAGATTTTCGGGCGCGTGCCCGTCGCCGCGAGCGTCCGGTCGGATGCGTCGCGCAGATGTTCGTACGGCTCGGCGAGGCGAATGCGCGGCAATGGTTCGCATGTGAGCGCGCCGGCGTGCGCCGGTGCGAGCGTGACCGGCGTCACGTCGAGCACGGCAACCGGCAGCTCGGCGATGTCGGGGAACGCGCTGGTGCCGGTCAACGGATCGCGGCGGGTGGCGACCGCTGCCTCGCGCGCCGTACGCACCGCCGCGACCTGACCTTGGATCAGGCCCGCCGCGAGAGCCGGCACGGCGCCGCCGGCTGCCTCGATCTCCTGAAACAAGCGCCACGCCGCGCGGCAGAGCTGCGCTGTCAGATCGCCGGCCGCGCCGGCACCGGCGGCGGGGTCGGCCACCTTGGCGAGGTTCGCCTCTTCGATGAGGATGAGCTGGGTGTTGCGCGCGAGCCGCCGGGCGAACCGGTCGGGCAGCCCGAGCGCTGCCGTGAACGGCAGCACCGTGACCGCGTCGGCGCCGCCCAGCCCGGCGGAAAATGCCGCGACGGTTGAGCGCAGCAGGTTTACCCACGGATCGCGCTTGGTCAGCATGCGCCACGCGGTCGTCGCCGACACGAACACGGGTCTCGGGGCGAGCCCGCACGCTTCTTCGATTCTCGCCCACAGCAGGCGCAGCGCCCGCAGCTTGGCGATCGACAGAAACTGGTCGGCGTCGACCGCAAGGCGGAAGAAGATCAACGCCCGTGCCGCGTCGAGGGCGAGGCCGCCGGCCTCGAGCGCACGCAGATAAGCGGTGGCCGCAGCGAGCGCAAAGGCGAGCTCCTGCGCTTGCGAACCGCCGGCATCGTGGATCGGCCGCGCGTCGGCGGCCGCAAACGGCCCGGCAAAGCCCCGCCGCTGGAGGTCGGCGATGCCGGCGGCAAACGACGGCGCCGTCTCGCGCCAGGCCGTCGGGCTCGATCCGGTGACGGCCAGAGCGCCGATCGGATCGAAGCCGAAGCGTACGGCAGTCGCGGCCGGCTCGAGACCGTTCGCGGCGATCAGGCCGGCGAGCAGGCGCGCTGCGTCCTCGCCGCGCCAGCCGAGATCGAGCTCGACGGCGGTCGTGGCGAAATCGACGCCATCGAACACGCGCGCGAGCGCGGCCTCCGATGTGTCGACGCCATAGCCGTAGCTGCCGATCGCCCCGGCGAACGCAACCGAGAGCCCGGTCGCGCCGTTCGCGATCTCATGACGGGCCTCGGCATTGGCGGCCGCGGGATCCGGATGATCGACCCTTGCGAGCACCTGCCAGGGCGCACCGGGTGCGCGCCCCGGCACCGGTTTGGCGCCCGGATCGCGACCGTAGAGCGGCTCGATCCGCAGGCCGTCATCGGTCCGGCTGACGAGCTTCTCGAACGGCGCCCCCTTGAGCGCGCCTGCGACGAGCTTCAACCATTCCTTGCGCGTCGCCGCCGGAAAGTCGGCCGCAAGGGACAGGATCTCGTCGGTCGGCTCGGTGGTCACGGAAGGCTCCGGCGCATCGCTCGATGAAACTGCCATGGCCGGCTGCCGGCGCCAATCGGTCAGGCGTGGCGCGGCGCCAGCCGTTCGATGCCGCGCACGTCGAGGCGGGCAAGCGCCTCTTGCACGCGCACGCCGGCGACGACCCGATCAGGCACGATTTCGGCGAGCGGCACCAGCACGAAGGCCCGCTCGAGCATGCGCGGGTGGGGCAGGGTCAGTCCCGGCTCGTCGAGCGCCAAATCGCCATAGGCGAGAAGGTCGATGTCGATCGGGCGCGGGCCCCAGCGTTGCTCGCGGCCGCGATCGCGACCGAGCGTCCGCTCGACCGCGAGCGCCCGCTCGAGCAGCCCGCGCGGCGTCAGGGCGGTCGCGACCGCGATGCACCGGTTGACGAAGGCGGGTTGGTCCTCGACCCCCCAGGGTGGGGTCGCATAGTCCGACGACTGGGCGAGCAGCCGCACGACGGCTCCATCGCAGAACGCGGCCACGGCACGGTCGAGGGTCGTTCGCACGTCGCCGATGTTGCCGCCCAGCCCGACCAGCGCCTCAACCATGGCAGGAGCGGAGCATCTCGTTCATCGCGCGGCCCGGATCGCCGCCGCCACGCGCAGCGCCTGCACGGTCTCGGCGACGTCGTGCACCCGCACGATCGCGGCGCCTTCGAGCACGGCGAGGACATTGCCGGCGATCGAGCCGGCGAGCCGGTCCTGCGGCGATGACGGGACGACCGCATTGATGAAGCGCTTGCGTGACAGCCCCATGAGCACCGGCAATCCGAAGGCGCGCAAGCGGCCGAGCCCGGCGATCGCCGCAAGGCTTTGCGCGGGGGTCTTGCCGAAGCCGATGCCGGGATCGAGCACGATGCGGTGGCGCGCGATGCCGGCGCGAGCGGCGATCGCGAGCGAGCGGGAGAAGAACGCCTCGATGTCGGCCAGGATGTCGATCGCCGGATCGGCGGCTTCGCGATTATGCGTCACCACCACCGGAACCTGATGCGCGGCGACCACGCCGGCCATTGCGGGGTCGCGTTGCAAGCCCCACACGTCGTTGACGATCGCGGCGCCGAGCGCGAGCGCGCGCGCGGCGACCTCCGCCTTCATGGTGTCGATCGAGATCGGAACGCCGAGCGCAACGACCTGCGGCAGCACCGGAATCAGCCGTGCCCACTCTTCGTCGGCGGAAACCGGATGCATGCCGGGGTAGGGGCGGGTCGATTCCGCGCCCACGTCGACGATATCGGCGCCATTGGCAATCATTTGCTTGGCGTGCGCCAGCGCCGTCGCGGGATCGACGAAGAGCCCGCCGTCGGCAAAAGAGTCGGGGGTGAGGTTGAGGATGCCCATCACGATCGGGCGGCGCTCGCCGAGCAGCCGGTCGAGCGGATGCAGCGCTGGTGTGGCGGCTTGGTTCCCCGCCGTGGGGCGGCGATGCGCAAGGCTCATGGCGGCGGCTTTGCGCCGGCGATGGGACGCTGTCAAGACATCGGCCGACCGTCGTCGGCCTTGCGTTCAATAGGTAATTTTCAACGGCAATTGCTTGGCGTGCTCGACCCAGCGCTGCACCCGCCGTTCCGACGGCAGCAGCCGCACCAGCCGGCTCTTCTTGTTGGCTTCCCGCATCGCCGAGGCGAGCTTGCTGACGTTGCGGTACTTGAGCTCCTTGACGGTGTCGACGCCGACGGCCTGGAGCAGCTTGGCATAATCCTCGCCCACGCCCTTGATCCGCATGCGGTCGACGAGGTTCGCCCAGCGCAGGATGGTCCGCTCGTCGACTCCGATCCTGGCGGCCAGCGCCTTGCGCCCCTTGGCGCTCTTGGCGACTTCGAGCAGCTTCGCGGTTCTCCTGATGCCGACCTTCTTGAGCTTGTCCGCCATCAGCGGGCCGATGCCGTGGATGTCCATAATGGCGTAGGACATGAAGCACTCCCGATTTCGTTCGCCTGCGCCGGGGTCTTACGAACGCAGACCGCGCCGGCACCGCAATGTGTTCCCTGTGTCAGGTGAATTGTCCGGGTTCGCGGGTCGCACCATGGGTCGCGCCGCCTGACTCACTGACATTGGGCGGGAGGCTGTGAATGACGCCGGTGGAGTGTTCCGCTATCGCTCGGTCGAGGCCCGCATGGGCGACGAACCGACTGACGAGTTCGTCCATGATCCCCTCACGATCCCCGCACTGCGACGGGTTGCGATTATCTTGAACGCCGCGACGGCCGAACACAAGCGCCTCGCGCGCCATGCAGTCATGATCCGGGCGCTGCGTTGCGTTGCTGCAACACTCGCCTTCCCGCGCTTCGGCGGTGGTCAGCCTCGGCTCCTCGCACTATAAGAACGTTCGCGTCGCGTCCCGCCCGGACCGCCGACGATACAATTCATGGATGACGGAGCAGATCATGAGCGTTCTCGACGCGGTCCTTGACCGTATCGACCAGAATCTCGACCAAAGCCTCGATCGGTTGTTCGCACTGCTGCGAATCGCGTCGATTTCCACCGATCCCGCCTACAAGGCGCAGTGTCGCGCCGCGGCGGAGCATGTCGCCAAGGACCTGGCGACGATCGGGTTCGACTGCAGCATTCGCCCGACGGCCGGACACCCGGTCGTGGTCGCCAAGGGTGCCGATGGTTCGGGCCCGCGCGCGCTGTTCTACGGTCACTACGACGTCCAGCCGGTCGATCCGCTCGATCTATGGGATACGCCGCCGTTCGAACCGCGCGTTGCGGCGCTGCCGGGCGGACGCAAGGTAATCCTCGGCCGCGGTGCCTGCGACGACAAGGGCCAGCTGATGACCTTCGTCGAGGCGTGCCGGGCGTTCAAGGCGGTGACCGGCAAGCTGCCGCTGCCGATCACCATGATGATCGAAGGCGAGGAAGAGTGCGGCTCGGTCAATCTGTTCGGCTTCGTGCGCGATAACGCGGCCGAGTTCCGCCTCGACATGGCATTGGTCTGCGACACCGGGATGTGGAATGCCGAGACGCCGGCGGTGACCACGTCGTTGCGCGGGCTGCTCTACGAGGAGGTGCGGGTGCGCGCAGCCGATCGCGACCTGCACTCCGGCCTGTTCGGCGGGGCGGCGCAAAATCCGATCCGTCTGATGGCCGGCATCATTGCCGCGCTGCACGATGACAGCGGCCGTGTCGCCGTTCCGGGATTTTACGACGGCGTGCGGGAATTGCCGCCGGACGTCAAAACCGATCTCGATGCGCTCGCGCTCACGCCGGAGGATTTCCTCGGGCCGGTCGGGCTGAAGAGTCCCGCCGGCGAGAAGAACCGCAGCTTGATCGAGCAGATCTCGACCCGGCCGACCTGCGACGTCAACGGCATCCTCGGCGGCTACACCGGCGAAGGCGCCAAGACCGTCATCCCGGGCGCCGCTTCGTTCAAGGTGTCGTTCCGCCTGGTGGGACACCAGGACCCGGACAAGATCCGCGACGCGTTCCGCGCCTTCGTGCGCGCGCGAGTGCCGGCCGACTGCTCGGTCGAGTTCGTCAGCCACGCCGGCAGCCCGGCGCTCGAGCTGCCCTATGACAGCCCGGTGCTGGGCAAGGCGCGGGCGGCGCTGGCGGCCGAATGGGGCCGCAAGGCCGTCGCCGTGGGTTCGGGAGGGTCGATCCCGATCGTCGGCGACTTCAAGCATGTGCTCGGCCTCGACCCGCTGCTGGTCGGTTTCGCGCTCGACGATGATCGGGTGCACTCGCCCAACGAAAAGTACGATCTCACCTCGTTCCACAAGGGCATCCGCAGCTGGGCCCGCATCCTCGCCGCCCTCGCGGCTTGACCGAAGCTGACGGGATCACGCGCATCGGCGATCGCTCGCGGCAACGCGGCTTGACGCGGAGCGGCGTCCCGCCCGCGCACGCGTGACGCATGGCGGCGGCTCACGCGCGCGCGTGTGACCTGCGCTAGTTTGCGAACACCCCGGTGACGGTGCGCCCGCGGATGTCGTAGACGCGGGCATAGACGACGCCCTCGCGTTCGATCTCCACCAGGATCGGGGCGTTGTATTCGGCGCAATAGAACTCGCCCAGCATCAGCGCGAAATCCGCGCCCTTGGTCTCGTAGGTGGTGACGAATTCCGGGCCGAGCTCGACCTTGGCCGGATAATGCGGGCCGCACACCGCGATGCGCCAGCGCCGGCTCGCGGGTGGTGACTCCAGCCCCAGGGTCAGCTTGGCGCGCAGTTGCTCGGCCGCCTGCTTGAAGGCGAGCCCCCAGTAGTCGAGCATGTAGTGATCGTCGGCCGCGCGGATGCCGCCGGCGAGATGATTGAAGTGGGTGTACTGATACGGGTGCAGCCGCACCATCTCGACGAGCGGCGCGACCAGCGCGGCGGTCGCGGCAACGGCGCCGGCTGCGAGCAGCGGTCGGCCAAAATGTGCCAGCCGCTCGAGCAGCCACGCGCCGGCAAGACCGCCGAGCACCGCGAAGGGCGGCACGATGAAGATGAAATGCCGGATGCCGTTGTACATGGCCGGCCGGGCGATCACCGTGACAACGATGGGCAACGCCGCCGCCAGCGCAAGCAGGAGGAGCACCGCGCGCTGCGGCAAGGCCAGGTCGCGCCGCATCGCCGCCACCAGCGCTCCCGCCGTCCCGCAAATTCCCAGCAGAAGAATGATTTCCGGCTCCTTGAGGGCAAACAGCGTCGGCACATAGGTGCGCGGCATGTCGGGGACGAGGATCGCCACGCCGTCGAACATCTCCTTCCACGGCTTCTCGAAGAAATGCGAGAAGTACTCGGCCGCCCGGAGCGGATTGAGCGGGGCGACGACCGACCACGGCCATGCCAGGCCCATGACCAGATAGGCGAGCACGAGGCCGGGAACGAGCGTGACGACGAAGCGTCCCAGGCGTGCACCGGCGACGCGCGGTCCAAGCGTCCGCGTCTCGCTGGCGCAGACGAGCACGAGGCTTGCGGCGGCGTAGAGCGCGGATATTCCGCCGATCACCCGCGTTCCCATGGCGAGGCCGAGACCGATGCCGACGATCGCGGTGGTCGCCGGCCCCGGTCGCGGGTATTCCTGCAACGCGCGCACCAGCCCGAGCAGCAGAAGCGCCATCGCCACCGCGAACGGCGCGTCCTTCGGATTCATGAACATGTGCCCGTAATAGAGCGGGCTCACGCACAAGAGGACGAGGGCGAACAAGCCGGCCTTGCTGCCGCCGACCCGGCGGCCGAGGCGCCAGACGATGAACAGCCCGATCAGTCCGATGACGGCGCCGGCCAGCCGGCGCGTCTCGTACAGGTCGAACGGCATGATCTTCGCCAGCAGCCCCGCGAGCATGTCGAAGGCGCCGCCGTACATGTACAGATTGACGAACGAGAGCGCGCGCGTGTCGGTGAAACCCGATCCGTAGAGCGACAGCAGAAGATCGCCGTATTCGGCCTGGGTGTAGTCGTCCCACCCGAGGCCGTAATCGCGAAACGTCAGGCCTGCGATCACGGCGACGACCGCGAGCACCATGATTGCCAGCAGATCGGCCGTGTGGTCGGGGGACCAATGTTTGGATTGGAACGCGGGCATCGGGGTTGCTAGCGCAGCGGGCGCGACGAGACTCTGGGGTGCTTGTCTGGTTCTTGTTGGTTGCGCCGAGATTTGTGCCCGGAGTCCAGGCAATACGCAAGGTACTTACTGTGCGCAGCACAATAATGAACGCGAATTAATCTTGAGATGAACGTCGATTAATCAAATGAAGTCGGAGCGAGCCGGAAACGCCGAGGCGGGATGTTGTCCCGCCTCGGCAAAGCACGATTACTTCCCGGCCGCCCCGTACAGCTCGGCGACGTAGTCCCAGTTGACCAGATGGTCGACGAACGCCTTGAGGTAATCCGGCCGCCGGTTGCGATAGTCGATGTAGTAGGAATGCTCCCACACGTCGCAGCCGAGGATCGGCTTGGCGCCTTGCACCAACGGGCTCTCGCCGTTGGCGGTCTTCATCACGGCGATCTTGCCGTCCTTGACCGCCAGCCAGCACCAGCCGGAGCCGAACTGGGTGACGCCGGCCTGGATGAAGTCCTCCTTCATCTTGGCGACCGAGCCGAGATCCGCGACGATCTTCTTCTCCAGACTGCCCGGGATCTTGTCGCCGCCGCCGCCCGGCTTCATCCACTTCCAGAAGTGAGTGTGGTTGTAATGCTGGCCGGCATTGTTGAAGAGCCCGGCATTCTTGCCGTGCGAGCCCTTGACCACCTCCTCGAGGGATTTGCCCTCCCATTCGGAGCCTTTGAGCAGGTTGTTGCCGTTGTTGACGTAGGCGAGGTGGTGCTTGTCGTGATGGTATTCGAGCGTTTCGCGCGACATGTAGGGTGCGAGCGCATCGTGCGGATAGGGCAGGTCGGGCAACGAGAACGACATCGGCTTGCTCCTCAATCGATGGAACGGCGGGAGTGCGCCGGCGGAAACCGCTCGGCACGCGGTGGAATACCTCTTAGATAGGTCGGCGGCGGGAGGCGGGCAACCGGGTCCGGCCGGCCGGGTTCAGGCGCGGGCTTGCCGCGCGATCCGCCGGGCCGGCAACCCAGGCGCGAAGGCGCCTTTGCGGCTTGCGGGGAGGTCCGCGAACCGTCACAATTTATCGGGTATGCGCAGGCTTTAGGGCGTGACAGGGGGCACAACCGGAATGCACGCGATCTTGCTGGCGCTCGGCATCCTGGTCACCGTCGCCGGCGTGGCCATGGCCACATTCGGTCTTGCCAACAACGGCTTCGACATCGGCAACACGATGATCTCGGCCGGCACGACCGCGGTCGTCGGCGGCTTGGTCATCGTCGCCCTGGCGGCTGTGGCGCGCGAGCTGCGGGCGGCAAGGACGCCCGAGAACCGCGGGCCGTCACGGCCGGCCGCAGCGGCGCCGGCGGCAGCCCCGGCGCCGGCCGTGCGCGACACCCCGCCCGAGTCTCCGTCGCCAGCGCCGGCCGTGGCAGTCGCCGATCTCTCGCAAGTATTGGTGGGGCCGCGGTCCGAGCCGGTTCCGCCGCTGCCCACCGCCCCGGCGCCGCTCGCTCCGGCGTCACCGGCCGACACCCCGCCGCCGGCCGGTGATCCGTTTGCCCCGCCGCCGCGCGCCGATACCCAGCGCCGGGCGCCACCGCGCGAGCGCGGGTTCGACGCGGTCTGGGCCCCGGAATCGGCGAAAGCGGGTCCGTCCCCAGCGCGACCGGCGGCCGAGCCGAACCGCGAGAGCGAGCCCGTCGCCATTCGCCCGACCCGCGAGCCGCAAGCGGTCAGCGTGCTCAAGTCCGGCGTGATCGAGGGAATGGCCTATACGCTGTATTCGGACGGCTCGATCGAAGCCGACCTGCCCGAGGGCATGGTCCGCTTCGGGTCGATCGATGCGCTGCGCCGGCATTTGTCCGGGCAGGGGTGATCAACCCCGCTACCGGCCGGCATTTACTTAATCTTTTGGCCGCCCTTGACGCCTGGGCGCTCCTCCGAATTAATAGAACAAATCATGAACAATATGCCCGGCCCGCGAGTTGCCCTGGGCGAGGTTCGCCATGGTTGTCGTGCATCTACCGTCAAGCGTCGGAAGTCGGGGCGTCGTGCGCGCGCTCAAGCAAACCATCCGGTCGGTCGAGACGGGCGCCGGCAGGGGTCCCCCTGCGGCAATCCCGTTGGGGGTTGCGCCGATCGACGATGTGCTCGGCGGCGGGCTTGCCCATGCCGCGTTGCATGAGATCGCCGCGGCGCGCGAGAGCGAGGTTGCCGCCGCGAGCGGATTTGCCTTGGCGCTTGCGTCCCGCGCCGGGGATGCGCGCGCGGTGCTGTGGATTGCCGAGGACATGGGGCTCATCGAGAACGGCGCGCCCTATGGGCCCGGTCTCGATGATCTCGACCTTGCTCCCGAGCGGCTGGTGACGGTTGCCACGGCGAAATCCCGCGACGTGCTGTGGGCGATGGAGGAGGCCCTGCGCTGCCGCGCCGTCGGCGCGGTCGTCGGCGAGATCCGCAGCACCGATCGCGGCATCGATCTTCTCGCCTCGCGCCGGCTCTCGCTCGCCGCCGGTCGCAGCGAGGCCTGCGCCTTCCTGTTGCGCACCGCGCCGGGAACGGAAGCCTCCGCCGCCGCGACCCGCTGGGTCATTGCCGCCGCGCCGTCCAGCGCCGCCGGGCCCGGTCCCCCGCGACTGTCCGTGCATTTGACCCGCAACCGTCGCGGCGCGGTCGGGTCGTGGCTCTTGGAGTGGAACCGTGTCGAGCAGCGTTTCGATCTCGCGTCATCGCTTTCTCAGCCTGTGGCTGATGCGGCTGGCGACCGACCGCATCGCGCGGCAGCGGCCGGCGCCTGATCCCCGCCCGCTGGTCGTCACCGGCAAGCGCGGCAACGTCGAGCGGCTCGCCGCCGTCGACGCGGCGGCGACGGAACTCGGGCTCAAGCCGGGGCTTGCGCTCGCCGAAGCGCGGGCGCGCTATCCCGATCTCGCCGTCGTCGCCGAGCATCCGGCGGACGACCGGCGCCTGCTCGGCGACATCGCCGACTGGGGCCAGCGCTACACGCCGCTTCTCGCCGTCGACCCGCCCGACGGCCTGCTGCTCGATATTGCCGGCTGCGCTCACCTTTATGGCGGCGAGGAGAAGCTTCTCGCCGATCTTCTCGCGCACATGGCGCGCTTCGGCTTTGCGGCGCGCGCCGCCATCGCCTCGACCATCGGGGCGGCCTTCGCGGCCGCGCGGTTCGGGACCGCCGGAATCGTCGCACCCGGTGAAGAGCGCGTGGCGCTCGGTCCGCTGCCGCTCGCCGCGCTGCGCCTGCCGGAGGAAACGGTTTCGGCGCTGCGGCGGGTCGGCCTCAAGCGCGTCGGCGACATTCTCGACCTGCCGCGCGCCCCGCTCGCCGCCCGCTTCGGCGACGATTTGTTGCGCCAGCTCGACCGCGCGCTGGGAACGGAGCGCGAGCCGCTCACCCCGGTCCTGCCGGTTGCGGCCTATATGGCCGAGCAGCCCTTCGCCGAGCCGATCGCGCGCGAGGACGACGTGCTGCGCGTCATCGAACGGCTTGCCGCGCGTCTCAAGCTCATGCTGGAGCGGCGCGGGGAGGGGGCGCGTGTCGTCGAGCTTGCGCTGTTCCGTACCGACGGCGCGGTGCGGCGCGTCGTCATTTCGACTTCGCGTCCGCTGCGCGAGCCGGGCGATATCCGCGCGCTCTATGTCGAGCGGCTTGCCAGCGTGGCCGACGCGCTCGATCCCGGCTTCGGCTTCGATCTCGCCCGTCTTTCGGTGATTGCCGCGGAACCGTGCCCGCCGGAGCAGGTCGGATTCGGCGAGCGCGCGGACGACGCCGATCTCGACCGCCTGATCGATCGTCTGAGCGCGCGGCTCGGCGCGCGCCGCGTCATGCGGTTGATGGCGAACGACAGCCATATCCCCGAGCTTGCCGCCACATCGGTGCCCGCGCAGGCGGGCGTCGCGCTCGATGCCGGCTGGGCGGCGTTCCGGCGCTTCCGCGCGACTGTCGCGTTGAGCCCGCGGCCGCTGCGCCTCCTGGTGAAGCCGGAGCCGATCGAGGCGATCGCCACGATCCCGGACGGCCCGCCGGTGCGCTTTCGCTGGCGACACGCGTTTCACGAGGTCGTCGCCGCCGATGGGCCGGAGCGGATCGAAGGCGCCTGGTGGAGCGAGGAGGCCGGCCCCGCGCGCGATTACTTCCGCGTCGAGGATCAGGCCGGCCATCGCTTCTGGCTGTTTCGCGCCGGCCTCTACCGCGCGGCCGTGCGGCCGCAATGGTTCCTGCACGGCACCTTCGCGTGAGTTTCTGTTTGACCTCTCCCTGGAGGGGAGAGGTCGACGCGCGTAGCGCGGCGGGTGAGGGGGTTCCCGACCTATCGATAGGGCAGGAACCCCCTCACCCCGACCCTCTCCCCTCCGGGGAGAGGGAGCTGAGAGAGTGAGTATGATGTCCGCGTACGTCGAGTTCGCCGTCACCTCCAATTTTTCCTTCCTGCGCGGCGCCTCGCATCCCGAGGAGCTGATGGTGCAGGCGGATCATCTCGGTCTTGCCGGTCTCGGGCTTGCCGACCGCAATTCCGTCGCCGGCGTGGTGCGCGCCCATCTCGTCAAACGCGAAAACGGCTTCAAGCTTCGCTACCATCCGGGCAGCCGGCTGGTGTTTGCCGACGGCACGCCCGACATCCTCGCCTATCCGCGCGACCGCGCCGCCTGGGGACGGCTGTGCCGCCTGCTCACCGTCGGCAACCGCCGCGCCAAGAAGGGCGATTGCACGCTTTATTTGGAAGACCTTCTCGGCCATGCCGAGGGGCTGGAATTGGTGGTGATGGAAACGACCACGTCATGCCCGGGCTTGTCCCGGGCATCCACGTCTTCGCATTTGCAGCGCGTCAAAGGCGTGGATGGCCGGGACAAGCCCGGCCATGACGAACCAAAGCAAGACCGTATGGAGCTTCGTCGTCTCCTCCCCCGCCTCGCCGCAGCGGCGCCGCGGCGCGTGCGGCTTGCCGCGTCCATGCTCTATCGCGGCGGCGACCAGGCGCGGCTTACGGCGCTCGCCGCGCTCGCGCGCAAGGTGCGCGTGCCGCTCATCGCCGTCAACGACGTGCTCTATCACCATCCCGACCGGCGCGTGTTGCAGGACGTGCTCACGGCGATCCGCGAGCACGTGACGATCGACCGTGCCGGGCGGCTACTCGCCGTCAACGCCGAGCGGTTTCTAAAACCACCGGATGAAATGGCGCGCCTGTTCCACGATGCCCCGGAGGCGATCGCGCAAACGCGGCGCCTGTCCGACGCGCTGACCTTCTCGCTCGAGGAATTGCGCTACGAATATCCCGGCGAGACGCGCGCGGGCTTCGCGACCCCGCAGGACGCGCTGGTGCACCTCGCGTTCGCCGGCGCCGCCGCGCGCTATCCGGCCGGCATTCCGGCCAAGGTGCGGACCAGCCTCGACTACGAGCTCGCGTTGATCGCCTCGCTCGCGTACGCGCCTTATTTCCTCACCGTCCACGACATCGTCCGCTTCGCCCGCTCCAAGGACATTCTCTGCCAGGGCCGCGGTTCGGCGGCGAACTCCGCCGTGTGCTTCTGCCTCGGTATCACCGAGGTCGATCCGGAGCGCGCCGACCTTCTGTTCGAGCGTTTCGTCTCCGCCGAGCGCCGCGAGCCGCCCGACATCGACGTCGACTTCGAGCACGAACGGCGCGAGGAGGTGATCCAGTACATCTACGATCGCTACGGGCGCGAGCGCGCCGGCATCGCCGCGACCGTCATCTCCTACCGCGCCCGCTCGGCGATCCGCGAGGTCGGCAAGGCGTTCGGGTTGTCGGAAGACACGCTCGGCGCGCTCGCGACCGGCATCTGGGGCTCGGGCGACGGCGGACCGTCGGCCAAGGACCTCGCCCGGGTCGGCCTCGATACAAAGAGCCCGCGGGTTCGCCGCATGGTCGGCCTGATCGACGAGATCGGGTCGTTCCCGCGCCATCTCTCCCAGCACGTCGGCGGCTTCGTCATCACCCGCGGCCGGCTCGACGAGGTGGTGCCGGTCGCCAACGCCGCCATGGACGAGCGCACCTTCGTCGAATGGGACAAGGACGATCTCGACGCCCTCGGCATTCTCAAGATCGACGTGCTCGGCCTCGGCATGCTCACTTGCCTGCGCAAGGCACTGGCGCTGGTCGATACGCATTACGGCGAGCGATATACGCTTGCCTCGATCCCGGCCGAAGACCCGGCGGTCTACCGCATGCTGTCCCGCGCCGACTCGATCGGCGTGTTTCAGGTCGAAAGCCGGGCGCAGATGTCGATGCTGCCCCGACTCAAGCCGAGCTGCTTCTACGATCTCGTCATCGAGGTGGCGATCGTGCGGCCGGGCCCGATCCAGGGCGACATGGTGCATCCCTATCTGCGCCGCAGGCAGAGGCTCGAAGAGGTCAGCTATCCGTCTGCGGAGCTCGAGGCCGTGCTCAACAAGACGCTCGGCGTGCCGCTGTTCCAGGAGCAGGCGATGAAGATCGCCATCGTGGCCGCGGGCTTCACGCCGTCCGAGGCCGACCAGCTGCGGCGCGCCATGGCGACGTTCAAGCGCGTCGGCACCATCGGCACGTTCCAGCGCAAGATGATCGATGGGATGACCGCGAAAGGGTACGAGCGCGACTTTGCCGAGCGCTGCTTCCGCCAGATCGAGGGATTCGGTGAATACGGCTTTCCCGAGAGCCACGCGGCGAGCTTCGCGCTGCTCGTCTATGCCTCGGCCTGGCTCAAGTGCCGCTATCCCGATGCGTTCGCGGCCGCGCTTCTCAACGCGCAGCCCATGGGCTTCTACGCGCCGGCGCAGATCGTGCGCGATGCGCGCGAGCACGGGGTCGAGGTGCGCTCCGTCGACGTCAATCATTCCGCGGTCGAAGCGACGCTGGAGCCCGGGCCGCGCGCCGTCGAGCGGCTGCATGCGGTGCATGCCGAGATGACAGCCGATGTGCGCGCCACCCACACCGTGCGCCTCGGCCTCAAGGAGGTGAAGGGCCTGTCCGACGACGACGCCAAGCTCATCGCTGCGCGGCGAGGCAGGGGCTACGACTCGCTGCGCGACGTGTGGCTGCGCACCGGCCTGTCGCCGCGCGTGCTCGAACGGCTCGCCGATGCGGACGCCTTCAATTCGCTTGGGCTCAAGCGGCGCGACGCGCTGTGGGCCGCCAAGGCGCTCGGCCGCGCCGGCGATCAGGACGATCTACCGCTGTTCAGATGTCAGATGTCAGATGTCAGAGATCAGATAAGAGATAAGCAAACCCACCTTCTGTCCTCTGACATCCGACGTCCGACCTCCGAGCCCGATGTCGCGCTGCCGCCGATGCCGCTCGGCGAGGAGGTCGTCAATGACTACCGCCACCTGCAGCTCACGTTGCGCCGGCATCCGGCCGCGTTCCTGCGCCCCGATCTCGCTCGCCGCGGCATTATCTTGAACGAAGAGCTGCGCGGGCGTGTGTCCGGCGCGCGCGTCACCGTCTCCGGTCTCATCATCATCCGCCAGCGGCCGGGCACCGCCAAGGGCGTGCTGTTCATGACGCTCGAGGACGAGAGCGCCGTCGCCAACGTCATCGTCTGGCCGAAGCTGTTCGAGCGCTATCGGCCGGTCGTGCTCGGCGCGCGCTACGTCGCCGTCACCGGCCCCATGCAGTCGGAGAGCGGCGTCATCCATGTGGTTGCCGAGCGGATCGACGATCTCACGGTGCTGCTCGGCCGCCTGGCCGAGGAAGGGCCGACGATCGAGGGCCTCGCCCGCAGCGACGAGGTCAAGCGCCCCGGCAGCGACCAGCGCGACAAGCACGGGACCCGCCGCACGCCGTTGGTCGGCCTCCTCGCCGAGATGCCCGAGCTCTTCGCCGATCTCGACGTGCCGGCGCACGGCAGCCACCACGTCATTCCCAAGGCCAAGCGGGCGTGAAAAAAGTCTCCAAACCTCATCCTGAGCGCGAAATCGCGTCCCTGATAATCAAACGTTAAGCACTTCCACACATCGTAAGCTTAGGACGGGCGTGTCTGCGGTGGGGAAATAGTCGTGCGTAGAATAACCGTATTGGCGGCCGGGGCTGCCGTCGTCGTCGCCGTGGCGGCTGCGAGCTTTGCCATCGGGCGCGGGGGCCGGGTTCACGAGCCGCTCGCCAAGGCCGACCGGACGAAAGCTGCCGACATCGAGTTGACGACGGGCACGATCCCGTCCGGGACGCCACCCACGCCGACCATATCCCAGCCGCCGGCAGCGCCGCGCGCGCTTGCCGACTCGCCGGCCGGCTCCCGGTCGCTCCCGGCCCTGGAGCGCACAAGCATCGCCACGGCCTCGGGTCCTGCCTGCCCCGGGAATCCGGACGCGCTCGGCGTGTCGCGCGTCGTCGAGATCGACACCACCGGCGGCCCGGGCTTCGGCTTCGAGCAGTTCAAGGCCCACGACTTCCTGGAACCGGGCGAGATCGTGCTGACCTTCGACGACGGCCCATGGCCGGCCCATACGCCGGCGGTGCTCGCGGCGCTCGCGGCCCACTGCGTCAAGGCGACGTTCTTCCCCATCGGCAAGCACGCAACCTGGCACCCGGAAATCCTCAAGCAGGTGGTCGCCCAGGGCCACACCATCGGCTCCCACACCTGGTCGCACGCCGATCTGGCCAAGAAGCCGCTGGCGGACGCCAAGGACGAGATCGAGAAGGGCATCAGCGCCGTGGCAATGTCGGCGGGCCGGCCCCTGGCGCCGTTCTTCCGCTTCCCGGCCTTGCGCATGACGCCGGAATTGACCGCCTATCTGGCCGAACGGAACATCGGCATTTTCTCGACCGACCTGGATTCGTTCGACTTCAAGATCAAGAAGCCGGACCAGGTGGTGCTGTCGGTCATGACCAAGCTGAAGAAGCGCGGCAAGGGGATCATCCTCATGCACGACTTCCAGCAGTCGACCGCCAATGCGTTGCCCGAGCTGCTGGTCCAGCTGAAGGCCGCCGGCTACAAGGTGGTCGCGCTCAAGGCGAAGGACACCGTCGTCACGCTTCCGCAATACGATGCGGCCCTGGCCAAGGCCCAGAGCGGACAGACCACCGACGGCCGGCCCACCGCAAGCGTCGTGCGCACGATCACCGGCTATTCGAACTGAGCAGCGGCGCTAATTGTTGAGCGCAATTCCGAGACACAGGCGGCCTTTGGCCGCCGTTCTTGCCTACCGTCCGGCGAAATTCGGCACCCGCCGTTCCGCCATCGCCTTCACGCCTTCCTTGAAGTCCTCGGTCACGCGCAGGCGGTTCTGCTCGTCGAGCTCATGGTCGGTCGCCGCCCGCACCCGGTCGGCAAGTCCAGCCCGCATGGTCGCGCGCGTCGACATGAGGCCGAGCGGCGAGTTCTCCGCGATCTCGGCGGCGAGCGCGAGCGCCGCGCTGCGCACCTGGTCCTGCGGCACCAGCACGTCGGCGAGCCCCATCTGATACGCTTCCTCGCCGGTCACCCGGCGGCTCGTATAGAACATCAGCGCCGCCTTCGCCGGGCCGACGACCTCGGTGAGCGTCACGGTCAGCCCGAAGCCCGGATGGAAGCCGAGCCGGGTGAAGTTGGCGCAGAAACGCGCCTCCGGGCAGGTCACACGGAAATCCGGCACCAGCGCAAGGCCGAGCCCGCCGCCGACCGCGGGGCCGTGAATGGCGCCGATGATCGGCTTCCGGGTGCGGAACAGGCGCACCGCCTCGACGTAGAGATGCCCCACCCGGCTCTGCGGCAGCTCGTCCGGCCGGCGCCCCTCGGGACTGAGCTGCTTGCCGCCGCCGAAATTCGCCCCGGCGCAGAACGCCTTGCCCTGTGCCGCCAGCACCACCGCGCGGCAGCCGGGGTCCGCGTCGAGCCCCTCGAGCGCCTCGGCGATCTGATGGATCAGCGCCACGTCGAAGAAATTATTCGGCGGCCGGCGGATCTCGATCGTGGCGACGAGGCCGGATTTGTCGACGCCGATATCCTTGAACGGGCCCATGGGGTTCCTTTCTTCAAATCACCGCAATCCCAGCCCGCGCGCGATGATGCCGCGCAGCACCTCGGTGGTGCCGCCCTGCAGCGTGAGCTTGGGCGCGATCGTCGTCGCGAAGGCGAGCTGCTCTTCGAGCGTCACGCGGTTGGTCTCTTCCGGCTCGACGAAAGCGGCAAGCTCGCGCACGCGCCCCGGCAGCCGTTGTTCCCAGATGGTCCCCAGGTCCTTGACGATGGAGCCCTCGACCACCGGCTCCTTGCCGGCCTGCAGCATGCCGGCGACCGACACCGACATGCGCCGCAAGGTATGCAATTGCGCCACCAGCCGGCCGATCCCCTCGGCGCCGCGCAGGTCGGGCTGCGGCCCGAGCACGCGCACCAGCTCGATCAGGACATAGAGCGTTTCCAGGAACCGCTCCGGGCCGCTGCGCTCATAGGCCAACTCGCTCGTCGCCTGTTTCCAGGCGCCGTCGATCTCGCCGAGCACGTGGTCGTCGGGCATGAAGGCGTCCTCGAACACGACCTCGTTGAAGTCATGCAGCCCGCTCATCTGATAGATCGGATTGATGCGGATGCCCGGCGTCTTCATGTCGACCAGGAACTGGGTGAGCCCGTGGCGGCGGTTCTCCTTGGTGGGCGGCGAGGTGCGGAAGAGGGCGATCAGGTAGTCGGCATGGTGCGCGTTGCTGGTCCAGATCTTGGTGCCGTTGACGAGCCAGCCGCCCTTGGTCCTGGTCGCCTTGGTCTTGGCGGCGAACAGGTCGGAGCCCGAGCCCGGCTCGCTCATGCCGATGGCAAAGCACACTTCGCCGCGGCAGATGCGCGGCAGGATGTCCATCTTCACGTGCTCGGGCGCGTATTTGATCAGGACCGGGCCGCTCTGGCGGTCGGCGACGAAATGCAGGCGCACCGGCGCGTTCGCCACCCGGAATTCCTCGGTGATGACGTAGCGCTCGAGATAGCTGCGCTCCTGTCCGCCGTATTTCTTCGGCCACGTCATGCCGATCCAGCCCTTGGCCCCGACCCGGCGGCTGAACTCCGGGTTCTGGCCTTCGCCGTGCCCGACCTGTGCCGGATCGAAGGTGCCGGCCGCGACCTCCGCGGCGATGAACGCGCGCACCTCGCGCCGCAGCGCTTCGCATTCGGGCGGCAGGCGGATCTGGTCGAAGCGAAGCTCGGCGCTCATGACGGTTCCTCAGCGCGACGCCAGAAGGGGCCACAGGTCGTCGGCGCCGCGCGCGGCCACGAGGTTGCCGAGCGCCACGGCCCAGTGGCTCTCGTTGCCGAAATCGTCGCGCCAGGACAGGAGCCGCAGCGTGTAGCGGTGCAATATGTGCTCCTGGGTGAACCCGATCGCGCCGTGCACCTGATGGGCAATGGCCGCGCCTTCCTGTGCCGCCTCGGCGCAGCGGATCTTGGCGGAGGCGGCTTCGAGAAAGATCGCCTCGTCGAACACCGGCGCCCGCGCGAGGGCGTCCGCCGCCGATCCGGCCGCCGCCACCGCCGCGGCGACCTCGCCGGCGAGCCGCGCCAGGCTGTGCTGCACCGCCTGGAACTTGGCGATCGGCCGCTCGAACGCGACGCGCTCGTTGGCATAGCGCACCGTGAGCGAAAGCACCGCTTCGAGCGCGCCGGCGCTTTCGACGCTGCGCACCGCCGCGCCCATCAGCATGAGCGCGGTCTGGTCGAGGCCAGCCGGCGCCGGTGCCATCCGGAGCGGCCGCACCTTGTCGAACGTGACGTCGTCGCAGGCGTCGCCCGCCAAGGTGCGTCCCGCCGTCACGCGGCAGGCGCCTGCATCGACCAGCACGACCGAAGTTGCGGCAGCGCCGATTGCGAGCACGGCGAGATGCTGCGCCCCCTGGGCGAACGGCACGCCGCGGGCGCGCCCGCTCAGGGTGCCATCGGCGTCGAGCGCGATGCGGTCGTTGGGGCGCGCGGGCGCGACCGTCATCGCGCCGGCCGGCGCCGCGATGCCGGCGCGCGACAGCAGCCATCCGGCGAGCAGGGTTTCGCCCAGCGGAATCGGCAAGGCGAACCGACCGGCCACGCTCAAAATCTCGAACCCGTCGGCAAGGCCCGCGCCCGCCCCGCCGTGCTCCTCCGGCACCCAGGCGAGGGTGAGGCCGGAGTCCGACAGCGCCCGCCACAGCGGCGCGCGCCAGCCGCCGTCCGGCGCCCGATTGATCGCCTGGGGATCGGCCAGGTCGGCAAAAATGCGCGCCGCCGTCTCGCCAACGATATGTCCGCTCTCGTTCACGGCGCCGCTCCCGGTCGCATGCACCTTGCCCGATGGCCTCTCGTGCGGTCAATCTACGCGGCCCGGCACGGCGGCGGAGGGACGATGTTCGACAAGGATCTGCTGCGGGGCAAGCGCGTGCTCATCACCGGGGGCGGCACCGGCCTGGGACGCAGCATCGGCCGGCGCTACGTCGAGCTTGGCGCCGAGCTCGTCATCTGCGGCCGGCGGGAGGCGGTGCTCGCCGAGGCCGCGCGCGATTTCGCCGCCGCGTTCGGCGCGACGATCGAAACGCACGTGTGCGACGTGCGCTCGGCCGATGCGGTCGAAGCCATGATGGATCGCATCCAGGCGACGCGGCCGCTCGACGTGCTCGTCAACAACGCGGCCGGCAACTTCATCGCCCAGACCCACCGCCTGTCGCCGCGCGCCGTCGATGCGGTGCTCGGCATCGTGCTGCACGGCAGCGCCTATTGCACCATCGCGGCCGGCCGGCGCTGGATCGACGCGGGCCGTCCCGGTACGGTCCTCTCCGCCCTCACGCTTGCGGCCATGCAGGGCGCGCCGTTCACGGTTCCGTCCGCCATGGCCAAGGCGGGGGTGCTTGCCATGACCAAGAGCCTTGCGGTCGAATGGGGCCGCAAGGGCATTCGCCTCGTTGCCGTGGCGCCCGGGCCGTTCCCGACGCCCGGCGCCTGGTCGCGGCTGATGCCGCAGGAGCGCGACGCCGACGATCGCCGGCGCGGCATTCCGCTCGGTCGATACGGCGAGCACATCGAGCTCGCCAACCTGTGCAGCTATCTCGTCTCCGACCAGGCCGCCTACATCAACGGAGAATGCGTGGTGATCGACGGCGGCAAGCGTTATCTGGGCGGGACCGCGGACGCCGACATGCTCGACTGGAGCGACGAAACGTGGTCTGCCGTCCGCGAACGAACGAGAGGACAGAGGTCATGAGCGTGCAAGCACTCGCGACGACGGACGCCGCGGAAGTTCTCTATCGGGTCGAGGATCGCGTGGCGACGATCACCCTCAACCGCCCCGACAAGCTCAACGCCTGGACGCCCACCATGCAGGAGCAGCTGCGCGCGGCCGTCATGCGCGCCCAGGCCGATGACGCGGTGCGCGCCATCGTGCTCACCGGCGCCGGCCGCGGCTTCTGCGCCGGGGCCGACATGACGGGTCTTGCCGCGCGGGCGACCGGGCCCGGCGCGATGCAGGCGCCGCACCAGGCGCCGACCGAAGGTCTCGCCGCCAATTTCGCCCAGCGCCTGAGCTACCTGCTTGCGATCAAAAAGCCGATCATCGCCGCCATCAACGGCCCGGCGGCCGGCGTCGGCTTCGTGATCACGCTCTATTGCGATCTGCGGTTCATGGCCGAGGGCGTCAAGCTCACCACCTCGTTCGCGCGCCGCGGGCTCATCGCCGAGCACGGCATCGGCTGGTTGCTGCCGCGCCTGATCGGCCCGATGCACGCGCTCGATCTCTTGCTCTCGGCGCGCCCGGTCGAAGCGAGAGAAGTGGAGGCCATGGGCCTCGTCCGCATGCTGCCGGCGGAAGGGTTCCTCGCCGCCGTGCAGGCGCGCGCGGCCGAGATCGCCAACCTGTCGTCGCCGCGCTCGGTCGGCATCATGAAGCGACAGGTCTACGAGGCGATGTTCCAGTCGCTCGCCGAGGCGACGGCGATCGCCGATCGCGAGCTTGCCGCCTGCCGCGGCACCGAGGATTTTCGCGAGGGCGTCGCAAGTTTCGTCGAGAAGCGGAAGCCCAACTTCACCGGACGATGATGGAGAAGACGATGCTGCCGCTCGATGGCGTCAAGGTGGTAGAGATCGCGAGCAACATCGCCGGTCCCTACGCGGGTCTGGTCCTGGGCATGCTCGGCGCCGACGTGCTCAAGGTCGAGCGGCCCGAGGGTGACGACGCGCGCGGCTGGGGCCCGCCGTTCATCGGCGACACCGCCTCGGTCTTCCACACCGTGAACCTCAACAAGCGCAGCGTCGCGCTTGACCTCAAGGACCCCGCGCAACTCGCCTGGCTCAAGGGCTACATCGCCGACGCCGACGTGCTGGTGCAGAACATGCGTCCGGGCGCGATGGAGGCGTTGGGCCTCGGCAGCGCCGCCATGCTGGAGCTCAATCCGCGGCTCGTCTACGGCTCGGCCGCAGCGTTCGGCGCCAAGGGGCCGATGCGGCTCGCCGCCGGCTACGAGCCCATGGTGCAGGCCTTTGCGGGAATTTTCTCGGTCAACGGCGAGGCGGAACGGGCGGGCGTGCGGGTCGGCGTGTCGCTGCTCGACGTCGGCACCGGGATGTGGACCGCACTCGGCTGCCTCGCCGGCCTGCTGCAGCGCGAGCGCACCGGCAAGGGCGTGGTGGTCGACGCCTCCCTGTTCGAGACGGCGCTCGGCTGGCTCGCCGGACATTTCGCCGGTTATCGCGTCAGCGGCGACCTGCCGGTGCGCAATCCAACCGGCAGCAACCGTGTGGTGGTGTTCCAGGCGTTCGACGCGGCGGACGGCCAGGTCATCATCGCGGCCGCCAACGACCGTCTGTTCGCCAAGCTCGCGGCCGAGCTCGGGCACGGCGAATGGGCGGACGATCCGCGCTTCCGCACCAATCGCGACCGTCAGGCCAACAAGGACACACTGATTGCGATGATCGTCGAAATCGTCAGGCAGCGCCCGTGCGCCCACTGGGTCGCGCGCCTGGAGGCGGTCGGCGTGCCGTGCGCGCCGATCAACGATCTGCGTCAGGTCGAGGCGCTGCCGCAGACCGCGGCGCTCGGCATCATGCAGTCCGCGCCGGAGGTCGGCATCGACTTCGTCGGGCTGCCGCTGTCCTTCGACGGCCAGCGCCCGCCGATCCGCCGGCGCGCGCCCAAGCTCGGCGAGCACAATGAAGAGGCGATCGGCGTGGTCAAGACGAGAGGGAAGGCGGCGCGCGCCGTTTGATCGGGCGGGCTTCTCAATCCAGCTCCAGCCCGTCCATGCCGGAATTCTTGCGCGCCTCGCCGATCATCTGCTGGACGATCGGGCCGAGCTTCGCCGGATCGTCCATCTGATCGATGGTGGGGCCGCGCCGCCACCCTTCGCACACCGCGACGATGCCGTTGCCGGCCTGGAACACCCGCGCCGTCACCTCCTGGGATTCCTCGCTGGCGAGCCAGGTGACCAGCGGCGACACCCAGCGCGGATTGCGCCGTTCGCGCTGCTCCGCGGTCAATTCGCGCAGGCCCTCGGTCATGCGCGTCTGCGCCGACGGCGACACCGCGTTGACAGTGATGCCGTAGCGCTTGAGCTCGCGTGCCGCGATGATGCTGAACGCCGCGATGCCCGCCTTGGCGGCCCCGTAGTTGGTCTGTCCGACGTTGCCGTAGATGCCCGAGGTCGACGTGGTGTTGATGATGCGCGCCTTGACCGGGCCGGCGATCGCCTTGCTCTGGTCGCGCCAATAGGCGGCAGCGTGGCGCGCGGGCGCGAACGTGCCCTTGAGATGCACCTTGATGACCGCGTCCCATTCCTCCTCGGTCATGTTCGGCAGCATGCGGTCGCGCAGGATGCCGGCGTTGTTGATCAGCACGTCGAGCTTGCCGAATGTCTTGACGGCGAAATCGATGAGGCTCTTGGCGCCGTTCCAGTCGGCGACGTCGTCGCCGTTGACGGCCGCCTCGCCGCCGGCCTTGCGGATCTCGTCGACCACCTGGGTTCCGAGGGAGGGGTCCTTGCCGGTTCCTTCGCGGCTGGTGCCGATGTCGTTGACGACGACCTTGGCGCCGTGCGCCGCCAGCATCAGCGCGTGCTCGCGGCCGAGCCCGCGGCCCGCGCCGGTCACGATCGCAACCCGTCCCTCGCACAAGCGGCTCATGCGCATCCCCCTGTTGTCCTATCCGTTTGCGCGCAGGTTTGCATGGCGGCGCAATCGGCCGCAATATGCGAGAGCCAGAGCGGGGATCAGCATGACGAGAATGGTCGACGTCGCGGAGCTTCCCGGCCTCGTGGGTCACGAGGTCGGCGTGTCGGACTGGATCGTGGTCGATCAGGACCGCATCGACCGCTTCGCCGACTTGTGCGGCGATCACCAGTGGATCCATGTCGACGTGGAGCGCGCCAACCGTGAGATCGGCGGCACCATCGCGCATGGATTTCTCACCATGTCGCTGATGTCGACCATGTCGGCGCAGATCATGCGGGTCAAGGACGTCAAGCGCGGCCTTAATTACGGCTTCAACAAGCTGCGCTTCACCGGCGTGGTGCCGGCCGGCAGCGAGATCCGCATGCGCATGAAGCTCGTCTCGGTCGAGCCGAAGGCCGGCGGCCTGGCGATCACCCGCGAATGCACCGTCGAGGTCAAAGGCAAGGACCGGCCGGCGCTGATCGCCGAGTGGGTCGGCGTGGTATACCCTTGACCCTTGCGCCCGAGCCCGTCGGCCGGGCAGGGCGGCCGTTTCCGCCACCGGAATTCAGGAATTCCCGCTAACCCCCGATACGCCTTGAAATAAACATACCGAAGGTCTATATAGCCGAAAGGCGGAGGACCGATTTCGAGAGAGGTCTCCTCCAGGCCGCGTGAACGAATCCGCAATCGAACGGTATTCGGCCTGTTTCTCCGCCAATTCCGACTGACAGCCCAGCCACGCGGGATGTCCCAACCCGCGACATGCGCCGATTCCGCCCGAGAGCGGCCGGCGATCTCGCTGAATGGAAAGTTAACTTCTTGAACTCTTTTGATGACTTCGGCCTCGCCGAACCGATCACCCGCGCGCTCGCGCAAGAAAAATACGTCACTCCCACCCCCATCCAGGCCCAGACCATACCGGTTGCCATGCGCGGCCGCGACGTCGTCGGCATCGCCCAGACAGGCACCGGCAAGACCGCGGCCTTCGCATTGCCGATCCTGCACGAGCTCTCCCTCAACAGGCGGCGGCCGGAACGCAAGAGCTGCCGCGTGCTGGTGCTCAGCCCCACGCGCGAATTGTCGGGACAGATCCTCGACAGCTTCAACACCTATGGCCGGCACCTGCGCGTCAGCACCGCGCTGGCGATCGGCGGCGTTTCGATCGGCGGCCAGGTGCGCGCGCTGCAGAACGGCGTCGACGTGCTGGTGGCGACCCCGGGCCGCCTGCTTGACCTCGTGCAGACCCATGCGCTGCGTCTCGATCAGGTCGAGGTCCTGGTGCTCGACGAAGCGGATCGCATGCTCGACATGGGCTTCATCCACGACATCCGCAAGATCGTCGCGAAGCTTCCGGTCAAGCGCCAGACCCTGTTCTTTTCCGCCACCATGCCGCGGGCGATCGCGGAACTCGCCGGCCAGATGCTGCGCGATCCGGCCAAGGTCACCGTGACACCCCCGGCAACGACGGTCGAGCGGGTCGACCAGCGCATCATTCATCTCGACCGCGCCGCCAAGCCCGCGGCGCTGGCGGAGCTGCTGCAGCGTGAGCCGATCGATCGCGCGCTCGTCTTCACCCGGACCAAGCACGGCGCCGACAAGGTCGTGCGCAGCCTCGCCAAGGCCGGCATCGCCGCCTCGGCGATCCATGGCAACAAGTCGCAGCCGCAACGCGAGCGGGTGCTGGCCGCGTTCCGTGCCGGCGAGGTGAGCACGCTGATTGCCACCGATATCGCCGCACGCGGCATCGACGTCGACGGCATCAGCCACGTGGTCAACTACGACTTGCCCAACATTCCCGAAAGCTACGTGCACCGCATCGGCCGCACCGCGCGGGCGGGCGCCGCCGGCATCGCCATATCGTTCTGCGATGCCGACGAAGTGCCGTTCCTGCGCGACATCGAGAAGCTGATTCGTGCCTCGATTCCAGCGACCGATCAGCGGTCGTCGCGGCCCGCGGCGCGACATGCGCAGGGCGCGCGTCCGGCACCGTCTGCGGCGACGCGGGATCCGGTTCGTCGTCACAACGCGCGACCGGCGCAAAAGCCGCGCGCGGATTCGGTTCCTGCTGTCCCTGTTCCGGAGCGCGCCGCGCCGGCACCGCGACAGCAGCGCCGCCGCCGGCGCGGAGCGCAGGCGGGGCAGCATCCGCCGAGCAACGGTCACGGCCAGCGGCGGCACGATCCGAACAATCTTGCCACCATGCCGTTCCTGCAACCTGCCGTGCGGCCGCAACAGCGAACCGCGCCGGCGACCGTCTCCATCACCGGGGAGTAGACCATGGCGAAAGAAGAGCTGCTCGAGTTCGAAGGGCTCGTCACCGAAATCCTGCCGGACGCGCGCTACCGCGTCCAACTCGACAGCGGCCATGTGATCGTCGCCTATACGGCGGGCAAGATGAAGAAGAACCGCATCAAGACGCTGGCGGGCGACCGCGTCACCGTCGAGATGTCGCCCTACGACCTGGAAAAGGGCCGGCTGATATTCCGCCACAAGGACGAGCGCGCTTCGACGGTCCGCCGTCCTCCTCCGCGCCAGCAATTCCGGCGGCGCTGAAGCCGGGCGTCATTGCCGTCGTCGCGTTGTTCGAAGAAAGGTGAAGCCGATGCGTATCTTCATGTTCAAGTCCGACGCCAAGGGCGAGCTGTGCGCTTTCGCCGGCGATCCGGAAGGCAGCAAGCTGCCGCAGCAGCATGGCCCGTGGCATGCGACCGGCGTGATCCGGCCCGACAAGGAGCCGCCGCACAAGTTTTCCCGCAGCGCAATCGAGAAGGCCATCAACGACCAGGGCTTTCAGCTTTGGCGCATGAAGCCGAAGGATAAGGTGGCGGCGGAAGCGTAAATCAACGAACCTGTTGAACGCGACATCGACGCCCGGCCTTGACGGCCGGGCGTTCTTGTTCTCGGCGCCTGTTGCCCGGCGCGGCCATGCTGCCCGATAATGCAGGCCGCGCGGTTCGCCCGGACGGGCAGGGGCCGCGGCAGGCGAGGGCACGATGGACAACAGCGAGGAAATCTGGCGCCTGGTGGACGCGCGCAAGGACGCCTTCGAGGCGCTGAGCGACCGCGTCTGGGGCATGCCGGAGCTGCAATATGCGGAGCGGCGCTCCGTCGCCGAGCACATCAACGAGCTCGAGCGCGAGGGATTTCGCCTCACCCGTGAGCTTGCCGGCATCCCGACCGCCGTCATGGGCGAGGCCGGCCAGGGCGGCCCGGTGATCGCGATCCTCGGCGAATACGATGCGCTTCCGGGCTTGAGTCAGGAGGCGGGTGTTGCCGAGCACCGCCCGCTCCCCGGAAACGGGGCGGGTCATGGCTGCGGCCACAATCTCCTCGGCTCGGCCTCGCTGCTCGCCGCCGCGGCGCTCAAGGACTGGCTTGCCCGCAACAACGTCCCGGGCCGGGTGCGTTATTACGGCTGTCCGGCCGAGGAGGGCGGCGCCGCCAAGGCCTTCATGGTTCGCGCCGGCGCCTTCGCCGACGTCGATATCGCCATCACCTGGCACCCGTCGGCCTTTTGCGAGGTGGCGGACGCGCTTTCGCTCGCCAATACCCGCGTCGATTTCTCGTTCACCGGACGCGCCTCCCATGCGGCGGCGGCGCCGCACCTCGGGCGCAGCGCCCTCGACGCGGTCGAGCTGATGAACGTCGGCGTCAACTACATGCGCGAGCACATGCCGAGCGACGCGCGCATCCACTACGCGGTGCTCGATGCCGGCGGGATCGCGCCGAACGTCGTCCAGGCGACCGCCAAGGTGCGTTATCTCATTCGCGCCCGCGAGCTGCCGGAGCTCACGCGGCTGATCGAGCGGGTGAAGAAGATCGCCCAAGGCGCCGCCCTGATGACCGAGACCAGCGTCGAGGCGAAGGTGATCAGCGGCGTGTCCAATCTCCTCGGCAATGCGCCGCTCGAGCAGGCCATGTTCGAATGCTGGCAGCGCCTCGGTCCGCCGGTGTTCGACGAGGCCGACCGCGCCTTCGCCCGGAAAATCCAGGCGACGCTGTCGGACGAGGATATCGGCACCGCCTATCGTCGCGTCGGCGTGCCCAAGGGCGACGCCCCTCTGTGCGACCGCGTCGTCCCGATGGACACGCGGCGCACGCCGATGGTCGGCTCGACCGACGTCGGCGACGTGAGCTGGGTGGTGCCGACAGTGCAGGCGCACTGCTCGACCTACGCGATCGGCACGCCGGGCCATTCCTGGCAGCTCACCGCCCAGGGCAAGACGCCGGCCGCCCACAAGGGCATGGTGCACGTCGCCAAGATCATGGCCGCGACCGCCGTGCAGGCCATTACGGACGAAACCCTGATCCCGCGCGCCAAGGCCGATCTCGCCGCGCGCACCAGGGAACACCCCTATGTGTGCCCGATTCCGACGGATGTGGGGCCGCCCCTCGACATGGCCGCGGATTGAGGGAGGCGAGTAGGGCGCAAAAACCGAAGCATATTGCGCCGTTACGGGTGTCAAGTTTGAGCTGGCACCGCTCGCCAAGTCATGCCTGCCAATCCTCGGCTTGCAACCCCGGTACACGGCCGAACTCCTCGGTATTGTGCGTAATTAGGATTAGGTTGCGCGCCAAAGCTTGTCCGGCAATCAAGACGTCATAGGGACCAATTGGTGTTCCGCGGGAAGCCAGCAGCGCACGGACCGCGCCGGCTTGCCGGGCGTCTTCCTTGTCGAATTCGAGCACCGCGAACTCCAGAGCATCTATCAAATCTATCAAACCGACGTTTTGCGCCGCTCGCCGGCTCCTGAATGCGCCATAAAAGAGTTCATGCGCGACGACTGCGGAGATCGCGATGTCGGCAGGACTTTCCTGACGTGCGCGCTTCGCCAGCTTCGAGGCGGTGTCGTTCAAGAGCCCGATCACCGCATTGGCGTCGAGCAGGTAACGCATCACTGAAAGAGCTTATCGAGCGCCGGCCGCTCCTGTTGTTCCGGCCGTTCACTTGCCGCCTGGACGAAATCTTCATCGAGCTTGCCTACGATCGAGTCCAGCCAGGCCCAATCTTCCGTCATGGGCTCGAGAATGACGGCGCTGCCATGACGCCGGATGCGGACCTCCTGCCCTCGGAAGCGGAAATCCTTGGGAAGACGCACCGCTTGCGATCGTCCGGACCAGAAGATTTTTGCCCTGTTCATCGCGCCCTCATGTCAGATATCATTGATATATAGCATCCAAATGACGCGTTTGCAACCGTAATCCCATAAGTTCGCCAAGATCGTCGCAACACCGGTCTACGCTTTTAACGTCTGGCTGTGCACAGCAGTTGGGCGGCGTGTTGGGCGGCGTTGACCGTGCGGGAAGTCGGTATACCGTCAATTCATGCCGCGCGAATCACGGTCGACAATCACAAACAGCGTGCAGGCGGCGGGACCGGCGCGGCCGCGCAAGTCCGTGAAGCGGAGCGATGCCCGCACGGTGCTCGATCGGCCTGCTCCCCCGCAGGGATGGCGGACGACGGACGAGGATGAAATCGCGCTCCGCCGTTGGCGGGGACGCACCGAGATCGTCGCGATCGAGGCGCTCGAGAACGAGCACCCTTTCTTCGGCACGTTCCGCACCCGATCCGGGACTGGCGGTTCGTACGAGGTGGAGGTTCGCAGCCTCGGTGACGCGTCCAATTCTTGCGGGTGTATCGATCACCGTGTCAACGGGCTCGGCACCTGCAAGCATATCGAGGGCGTGATCGCCGCCTTGCAGCGACGCGGCGCCAAGGTTTTCCGGCAGGCCTTGCTCGAGGGAGGCGGCCGGATCGAGGTATTCGTAGATCGTCGCGGAGCGCCCAGGCTGATGGCCACGCGGCCCTCCGATCGAGCCGGCACGCAAGCGGCGTGGAACTGGCTGCAGCCGCATCTATGTGCGGACGAGACGCTCGACGCCGATGAGGACAAGATCGAGGCGCTGATCGAGGCGTGGCGATCGGCTCCGACGCGGATTCGCCGTTTGATTCGCGTGTCACGCCACCTCGGTCCATGGCTCGAGCGCATCAAGCGTCAGCGGTCGCGGCTGGAAGAACGCGCGGCATTCCTCGCCGAAATTAAGGCCGGGGGCGCCAGCCTCGACTTTCTCCGCCTGAAGCTCCTGCCGTATCAGTGCGACGGCGTGCTGCATCTCGCGTTCGGCGAAAGGGTTCTGCTCGCCGACGAAATGGGGCTCGGCAAGACGGTCCAGGCGATCGCCGCCTGCGAGCTGCTCGCCCGGCGCAAGAACGTCACCCGCGTGCTGGTGGTATGCCCTGCTTCGCTCAAAGCGGAATGGGAAGAGCAGATTGCGCGATTCACGGATCGACCGACGAAGCTGGTGTTCGGGCCGCGGCCGCAACGGCTTGCCGCGTACGCGGAACCGCTCTTCTTCACGATCGTCAATTACGAGCAAGTGCTGACCGACGCGGACGACATCAACACCGTCCTCGCCCCCGACGTGGTAGTGCTCGACGAGGCGCAGCGGATCAAGAACTGGCAAACCAAGACAGCGCGGAGAGTGAAATCGCTCCGCTCGCCCTATGCATTCGTTCTGACGGGTACGCCGCTCGAGAACCGGATCGACGAGCTTTATTCGATTGTCCAGTACCTGGACCCGGAGCTGGTCGGACCGCTGTTCCGTTTCAATCGGGAGTTCTATCGGCTCGACGAACGCGGGCGCCCGACCGACTACCAGAACCTGGCGGAGCTGCGGCGGCGCGTCGGATCGGTGATGATGCGCCGGCGCAAGGTCGACGTAGAGACGGAGTTGCCCGGCCGCACGGTGAAGACCTATTTCGTCCCGATGGTCGAAGAGCAGCTGAAGCGCTACGAGGATTACCGCGTTCCCGCGGTGCGGCTCATCTACCAATCGCAACGTCGGCCGTTGACCCAGGCGGAGTTCGACCGGCTGCAAATGCTGCTCGCCTGCATGCGAATGATCTGCGATACGCCGGCAATTCTCGATCCGACGTGCCGGGTGAGCCCGAAACTCGAAGAACTGGAACGGATCCTCAATGACCTGTTCGAGGAGCCCGATCGAAAGGTCATCGTTTTCTCAGAATGGGAACGGATGTTGGAACTCGTCCGCGAGCTCGCGGCCGAGATGGGCATCGAAGCGGCTTGGCATACCGGGTCCGTGCCGCAGCAGCGTCGGCGCGCGGAAATCATGCGTTTCAAGAAGGACGCGACGTGCCGCCTGTTCCTGTCGACCGACAGCGGCAGCGTCGGTCTCAATCTCCAGGCGGCGAGTGCGGTAGTCAACCTCGATCTGCCGTGGAATCCGGCCAAGCTCGAGCAACGCATCGCCCGCGCGTGGCGCAAGCACCAGACCCGCTCGGTGAGCGTATTCAATCTGGTCTGCGAAAACTCGATCGAGCACGGAATCCTGCATCTTCTTGGACAGAAGCAAGCATTGGCCGGCGGCATTCTCGACGGCGAAGGCGACATCGAGACGCTGAAAATGCCTTCCGGCCGTGCGGCCATGATCGAGCGCATGCAGGCGATGATGCAAGCGGCCGACGCCGTTGCGCCGCCAATCGTCGCTGCGGACCAGGCGATTGCCGACGATTTGCTGCACCGTCATGGTGAGCGGGCGCTGTTCGTCGAGTCGCGGCAGGGCAGCGACGGCCGATTGCGTCTGCTCGCGGTTCTCGATCTCGATCGCAACGGGCTTGCTGCCGAGGCCAAGCGGCTCGCGGCGCGCGGCGAAGGCATCACACCGGACGTCGAACTGATCGATCGCGATACCTGGTTTGCGATGCGGCGGCTCGAGGCGACGGGAATGATCAAGCTCGCTGAAGGGACGAGCCGTGTGCTGCATCGGGCTCCCGAGCTGGCCGGCGCTGCTCAGGCTACCGACTCGGCGAATCGGCTGGCGGAATTGCTCAAGCAGGCGGAACGGTCGCTGCGGATGGCGAAAGTGCTCGCTGCCGGCGGCTTCCCGGAAGAGGCATCGCCGCTGATCGCGCGGGCGATCGGCCACGGCGCTGCGGCTAGGCTCTCGCTGCTCGGCGAGCTGTCGGCGGACATCTCGATGGCGACGCCCGCGCAAATCCACGCTCTCGTCGAGCGCGGGGCCTTGCCGTCGCAAACCTCGGCCACGCTCGCGGCGGTCGGACCCGGAAGCGGCGTACCGGCAGGAGCAGAACTCGGACGCCTGTTCGAGGAAACGGCACAAATTATCGCAGCCTGCGATCAAGTCGGTGATACGCTGTCTCAAGCCGCGTGAAAGACGGGCAGTACTTGCTCAATCTGTGTCCAACTTGGTCAGTCGTGCCCAGGGCAGGATGCCCGCCGCCAAGATCATGGCCGCGTCTGCCGTGCAGGCCATTACGGACGAAACCCTGATCGCGCGCGCCAAGGCCGACCTCGCCGTGCGCACCAAGGATCATCCCTACGAGTGCCCAATCCCGACCGACGTCGGACCGCCGCTCGACATGGCCGCGGATTGACGGGAGGCGGGGCGCGTAGGGCGCAATAGCGAAGCGTATTGCGCCGTTGGACTACCGCCCCTGATACGCGGGGGTGTGCACCACCAGGCCGTCGAGCGCCGGCTCGATCTTGATCTGGCACGACAGCCGCGAGGTCGGCTTGGCGTCGAACACGAAGTCGAGCATGTCCTCTTCCTCGGCCGAGCGGGGAACGAGGCGATCCAGCCAGGCTTCGTCGACGTACACCATGCAGGTCGCGCACGAGCACGCACCGCCGCACTCGGCGACGATGCCGGTGACGCCGTTGCGGATGGCGGTTTCCATCACGGTCGACCCGATCTCCGCTTCGATCGTGTGCTTGGTACCGTCGTGCTCGATGAAGGTGATCTGCGGCATGTCCGCTGCCGTTCTGCCCGGGGATTCGCGCCGGCAATATAATGCATCTTGCGCTGGGCGTATTGGGCACCTGCCGGCGGCGGCCGGAAACGGGTCGCGGTTCCCCGAATTTGTCCCACCGGCGCACGACCGCGCACGCATAGAGTCCGCCATCCGTCGCGACATGAGGCCGTAGAGGTGAACTTGCCCGAGCACCTTGACGGGAGGGCCTACAACGCCGCCGCCGCGTTCGTCGACGCCAACGTGGCGCACGGCTTCGGCGACGCGGTTGCTTTCACCGACGGCGCGCGATTCGTCACCTATGTCGAATTGCGCGAGCGCACCTGGCGGGTCGCGGCGGCGCTCAAGTCCCTCGGCCTGCAGCCGGAAAACCGGGTCGCGCTGCTGCTCCACGACACGGTCGATTATCCGGCGGTCTTCTGGGGCGCGATCCGCGCCGGCATCGTCGCCGTTCCGCTCAATACATTTCTGACCGTCGAGCAATACGCCTACATGCTCGCCGACAGCCGGGTGCAGGCGATCGTGGCCGCCGCGCCCCTCGCCAGATCCCTTCTGCCGATCCTCGATCGCGCACCGCACCTGCGCACGCTGGTCCTGGTCGGCAGCGCCGCCGGCGACAAGGCGGCCTTCGCGCCGCGCGACGTGCACCTTTTGGAAGCTTTGCTGGCCCGCCAGGAGCCGAGGCCGTTCACGGCGGCGACGGTTTCCGACGAAGTCGCGTTCTGGCTCTACACCTCCGGCTCGACTGGCGATCCCAAGGCCGTGAAGCACGTGCACACCAGCCTGATGGCGACGGCCCGGCTGTTTGGCCACGGCGTTCTCGGCATCCGCCGCGACGACGTCGTGTTCTCGGCCGCGAAGCTGTTCTTTGCCTATGGGCTCGGCAACGCCATGTCGTTTCCCATGTCGGCCGGCGCGCGCGCCGTGCTGCTGCCGGACCGGCCGACGCCGGACGGCGTTCTTGCCGTCATGCGCCGCCATCGCCCAACGATCTTCTACGGCGTGCCGTCGCTCTACGCCGCGCTGCTGGCGCACAAGGATTTGGCACCCGGCGCCGGCTCCGACCGGCTGCGGCTCTGCGTATCGGCCGGCGAAGCCTTGCCGGCGGCCGTCGCCGAGCGCTGGCGCGCCGCGGTCGGCGTCGACATCCTCGACGGCATCGGCTCCACCGAAATGCTGCAGACCTTTCTCAGCAATCGTCCGGATGACCTGCGCTACGGATCGACCGGCAAGCCGGTCCCCGGCTACGACGCCAAGATCGTCGACGACAGCGGCCATGAGCTCGCCGACGGGCAGATCGGCGAGCTGGTCGTGCGCGGGCCGTCAGCCGGGGAGGGCTATTGGAACCAGCGCGCGAAGAGCCGCACCATCTTCGCGGGCGAATGGGTCCGCACCGGCGACCGGTTCCTGCGCGACGGGGAGGGCTACTATCACTACTGCGGCCGCACCGACGACATGTTCAAGGTCAGCGGCATGTGGGTCTCGCCGTTCGACGTCGAGGCGGCGCTCGTCTCGCACGAAGCCGTGCTCGAGGCTGCCGTCATCGGCAAGGAGGACGCCGACGGGCTGGTCAAGCCCAAGGCCTTCGTCGTGCTCAGGAACGGCTACGCGGCGGACGAGCGCCTGTTCGATGCGCTGCGAGCCCACGTGAAGGCATGCGCCGGCGCCTGGAAGCATCCGCGCTGGATCGACGTGCGCAACGACCTGCCGCGCACCGCGACCGGCAAGATCCAGCGGTTCATGCTCAGGGAGCAGGAGGCGCAGTCGTCGTAGGGCGCAATAGCCTTGCCCTCGCGAAGGCGGGGGGAAGCGTATTGCGCCGCGTCGCAATCTTCGGCGCATTACGGCCTTCGGCCTAATCTAATGCGCCCTACTCCCGATCCCACAGCCTGATCACCAGCCGCCGCGCCAGCACGCCGGCAACGCGCCGCCGGTAGTGGCCGGGCGTGAACGTGGTCTTCATGGCCATGATCTGATCGCGCACCAGCGCATCGAGCCCGTTGAGCACGCGATCGTCGAGCGTCCTGCCGCACAGGGCGGCCGTTTCCGCGAGCAGCACCGGGCGCGGGTTCGTGCCGGTGAATGCGACGCGCAAATCGGAGAGCCGCGTGCCCTCCCGGCGCAGCGCGACCGCGACGCCGGCGACCGGATACTCGATTGAGCGGCGAATGCGGATCTTGTCGTAGGCGGAGCGCAGGCCGGGCGTGTTGTTCGCCCGCACGGCGGCGACGAGCTCGCCCGGCGCGAGCGCGAGATAGTTCTTGCCGTCGCCGCTTGCCGTGTCATGACGCGCGTGGCCGATATAGAGGTCATTCAAGGGCAGCGTGCGCCGGCCGGCCGGGCCGGCAAGCTCGACCGCGGCGCCGAGCACCAGCAGGGCAGGGGCGAGGTCGCCGCTGAAGGTGGCGAAGCACACGCCCTGGCTCTTCGGCGCCACGTGGCAGATATCGCCCGTGGTCTTGAGGCAGTGATTGTTCGCCGACCGCCACCATTCGCTTTGATTGTAGAAGATGCAGCGCGTGTCGAGGCAGAGATTGCCGCCGACCGTCCCCATGTTGCGATGGGTCGGGCCGGCAATGACGTGCGCGGCCTGCGCCACGACCGGATAGTGCCTGATCACGTCGGGGTGGCCGGCCAGGGCGGCAAGGGTCACCGCGGCGCCGATGTGGATCGCGTTCTCGTCAACCGCGATCGTGGCGAGTTCCGCGACCGCGTTCATGTCGACGAGCACCGGCGGGGCGACGATGCCGCGCCTGATGTTCACCAGCAGGTCGGTTCCGCCGCCGATCGGCCGGCTGTCGGGATGCGCCGCTCGCGCCGTCACCGCCTCGTCCAAGCTGGTCGGGCGCAGCAGCCGGAACGCGGGGAGCGCGTCCATCACGCGCCCGCGCCGGTCTCGCCGCCGCGGCTGTTGGCCTGCGCGCGGCGGCGCTTCTCGATCGCCGCAAATATCCGGTCGGGGGTGACCGGCAGGTCGTTGAAGCGAATGCCGATGGCGTCGGCGATCGCGTTGGTCAGTGCCGGCAGGAAGGCCGCGAGCGAGCCCTCGCCGGCTTCCTTGGCGCCGAACGGGCCGTGCGGATCGATGCTCTCGACGATGCCGACCTCGATCGGCGGCGAGTCGAAGATGGTCGGGACGCGGTAGTCGAGCATGTTGGCGGTCAGCAGCAGGCCGTCGTGATAAGCGGTCTCCTCGCTCATCGCCTGGCCCATGCCCATCCACACCGAGCCCTGCACCTGGCCTTCGACGGTGAGCCGGTTGAGTGCCTTGCCGCAATCATGCGCCACCCACACCTTGTCGACGCTCACCACGCCGGTGTCCTCGTCGACGCTGACCTCGACCACCTGCGCCGAGTAGCTGTAGCCCATGGTGCCGCCGATCGCCGCCCCGCGGTATTTCTTGCCGCCGTGCGATTCCGGGATGGTCGAGTAGTTGCCCGTCACCGTGATGGTGCCGGCGTCGGTGAGCGCCTCCGTGACCACCTCCTGGAACGACAGCCCCTTGTCCTGGGCGCCGGCGCGGTAGACTTCGCCCAGGCATTCGATGTCCGCCGGCTCGGCGTCGAGCTTGCGCGCCGCCGCGGCGACCAGCAGGCGCTTAAGATTCTGCGCCGCGTCGATTGCGGCGTTGCCCACCATGAAGGTCACGCGCGAGGAGTACGAGCCGTTGTCCTTCGGCACCACCTCGCTGTCGCCGCTGACGATGCGGATGCGGGTCAGATCGAGGCCGAGAACCTCGGCGACCGTCTGCACCAGCACGGTCGAGGAGCCCTGGCCGATCTCGGCGGCGCCGGTCATGAGCACGATCGAGCCGTCGAAATCGACCTTGAGCTTCACGGTCGCGTGCGGCTCGCCGGTCCAGTTGACCGGCTTCGAGGCGCCGCTGATGTAGTGCGAGCAGGCCATGCCCAGCCCCTTGCCGCGCGCGAGCCTGCCCTTGCGCTCGCGCCAGCCGCTCGCCGCCTCGACCCAATCGACGCATTGCGGCAGGCCGTAGCTGTTCACCATCAAGTCGTTGTCGGTGAAGGTCGGCGCCTCGAGATAGTTCGCGCGCCTGACCGCGAACGGATCGATGCCGAGCTCGCCCGCCATCCGGTCGACCAGGCTCTCGAAGGCGAAGCGGATGTCGACGGTGCCGTGCCCGCGGAACGCCCCGCATGGCGGCGTGTTGGTGAGCACCCGCCGGCCGAGGTACTTGACGTTGTGCAGGTCGTAGATGGCGTAGAGCATCGAGCCCGAATAAAGGATGGTGACGACGCCGTAGCCGCTGTGCGCGCCGCCGCGCTGGTCGCATTCGCATTCCACGGCGGTGATGCGCCCGCCCCGCCGCATGCCGATCTTCAGCCGGATGTCGGTCTCCGGCCGGCCGCGGTGGGTGATGAAGGTCTCCTCGCGGGTGATCACGGTGCGCACGGTGCCGCCCGCCTTGCGCGCCAGCAGCGCCGTGATCAGCTCGACATTGAGCGTCTCGGTGCGGCAGCCGAACCCGCCACCCACGTGCGGCTTGATCACGCGGACCTTCGACATGTCCATGGCGAGGATCTGCGCCAGCATCAGGTGCACGTAATAGGGCACCTGTGTCGAGGCATGCACGGTCATGCGGTCGCGCACGGCGTCGTATTCCGCCAGCGCGGCGTGCATCTCCATCTGGTTCTGGCACACCTCGGCGCAATTGTAGGTTCCCTCGCGCACCAGGTCGGCCTGGGCAAAGCCCTGTTCCACGTTGCCCAGCTCGAACAGCACGTCGCGCTCGATGTTGTTGGGCCGATGGGTGTGGATCGCGACCGCGTCGGGCGCGAGCGCCGCCGTCGCGGTGTAGTAGGCCGGCAGGCTCTTCACCTTCATGCGGATCAGCTCGACCGCCTTGCGCGCCGTCGCGTCGTCGACCGCGGCGACCGCCGCCACCGGCTCGCCCTTGTAGCGTACCCGGTCGCGCGCCAGCGGATGCTCGCTGCGCGCGATCGGCAGCACCCCGAAGGTCTTGTCGCAGTCGGCGCCGGTGACGATCGCCTTGACGCCGGGCAGCCGCGCCGCCGCCGCGACGTCGACCTCGATGATCTCCCCGTGCCCATACGGACTGCGGTAGATGCGCCCGGCGAGCATGCCGGGCCGGATGATGTCGGCGGTATACTTCGCCCGTCCGCTCACCTTCTCGGGGCCGTCGATCATCGGCACATAGCCGCCGATCGCGTGCACCGGCGCTACGTCGTTCACGGCGCCACTCCTTCGGCGTGCAGTTCGGCCGCGTATTGCACCGCCTCGATGATTTTGACGTAGCCGGTGCACCGGCAGATGTTGCTGCCCAGCGCCTCCATGATGTCGGCTTCGCTCGGACGCGGGTTGCGCCGCAGCAGGCCGGCGGACGCCATGATGAAGCCGGGCGTGCAATAGCCGCACTGGGCGCCGAGCTTCTCGTGGAAGCCGCGCTGGACCGCCGACAGGCGCCCGTCCTCGCCCAGCGATTCCACCGTGTCGACGCGCCGGCCCTCGACGCTCGCCGCCAGCGTGAGACAGGAGAGGCGCGGCCGGTCGTCCACCAGCACCGTGCAGGCGCCGCACTCGCCGCCGTCGCACCCGGTCTTGGTGCCGGTGAGACCGACGACCTCGCGCAGGTAGTCGAGCAGCAGCAGGTTGTCGGGCACCGCATCGACCCGCCGGCGGTCGTTGAGGATGAATTCGAGGATGCGGGCCATGGGTGTCGCCGCTGCGCGTGCAAAATCGGACTATGGCATCATTGTTACCAAGTATAACAAATTTGTCCGGCGGGCGCCATGGGGTTCACCGGGGCCATTGCGGCGTGTGTTGACTGCGCATGGCGTCGACAAAAACTTAATTCTTATCAATAAGTTGATTGAGACTCTCCGCGCGTAGATTGCGACCGCGCTGCCCGCCATTCCGCACCTTCGCTGGTCCGAGCCGGACTCACCGATAGGCGAAAGGATTTCGGATTGTCACGCCCGCGATCTTCTGGGCGTCTTGCATGTCTTCCGAATAGAGGACGCTGCATTTCGCCAGCGCGGCGGCCGCCACGATCAAGGCGTCGTAGAACGCCAGGTGAAAGCGTCCCATCAGATCAAGCGCCAGATCGTGCGTCGCGGCGGACAACGGCTCGACGGAGCAGGCCGCCCGGACTGCAGACAGGACTTCGCGAATTTCCGGCAAGCGCATCGCGAGCTTGCGCGATGCAACGGATACGAACTCGTTGAGGACCTGGACGCTGATCACGCCGCCGGCGGCGATCAATGCTTCGGCGCGATCGGCCTTTGCCTGGTCGCCCGACAGGAGATAGAGCAGGACATTCGTGTCGAAGAAGACGTCAGCCGCGGTCATTCGCTTCGAGCCGGTCGAATCGGAACCCGACCGGCAGGCGGCCGCGGAACTTGCGCAACCGTCGCATCAGTTCCCGGGGCGCCGGCACTCTCTCTATCTCGAAGGTCCGTGCCCCCGCGACATGGACTTCGATGGAGTCGCCTTCTTTCAATCCCAGCGCCTTGACGACGGAGCGGGGGAGGCGGATGGCCAGGCTGTTGCCCCATTTCGCCACCTGCATGCGAGCCTCTTGGATATACGTAGGAATTACGTATATCCTACGGGTAGCGGCTCCTATGGTCAAATGCGTTGACCCAAGCGCCTGCGCTCTCGCCGCGGAGCATGTCGTTGCGCGTTTCGACCTTCGGCCATTCACGATGGCGGAGGAACGCAGGCTGTGGCAGAAGCGCTTTCTCGCGGGGTGATGATGACGATCATCACCCGGAGGGTGCCAGCGGAAGGACGGGAAAACCAGACGACCCGGTTCATTTCGTTGCCGGCGCGCCCAAAGGGTGGCCGCGCGGCGACCGAACGATTTGAGAGTGCAAAGTGACGCAATATCAGAGGCATAAGTTCTGCGTCGCCCCGATGATGGAGTGGACGGACCGGCACTGCCGGTTCTTCCACCGCCTGCTCACGCGCCGCGCCCGGCTCTACACCGAGATGCTCGGCACCGGCGCGGTGATCCATGGGGACCGGGCGCGCCTGCTCGGCTTCGATCCGTCGGAGCATCCGATCGCGGTGCAACTCGGCGGCGCGGATCCCGCCGCGCTGGCGCAGGCCGCGCGCATTTGCGCCGACCTCGGCTACGACGAGGTCAACCTCAACGTCGGCTGCCCGTCCGAGCGGGTGCAGGACGGCCGGTTCGGCGCCTGCCTGATGGCCGAGCCCGCGCTGGTCGGCGCCTGCGTGGCCGCCATGAAGGCGGCCGTCACGGTTCCGGTGACCGTCAAGTGCCGGCTCGGCGTCGATGACCAGGATCCGGAGGCGGCGCTCGACGCGATGGCGGCCGCCGTCGCGGCGGCCGGGGTCGATGCCCTGATCGTGCATGCCCGCAAGGCCTGGCTCGACGGCTTGTCGCCCAAGGAGAACCGCGACGTGCCGCCGCTCGACTACGCCCGCGTCTACCGCCTCAAGGCCGCCCATCCGCGGCTGACCATCGTCATCAACGGCGGCGTCGCCAGCCTCGAGGCCGCGCAGGTGCACCTGCGCCACGTCGACGGCGCGATGCTGGGACGCGCCGCCTATCGCGAGCCGTGGCGGCTGCTGGCCGTCGATCCGCTGTTGTTCGGCGCGCCGGCGCCGGCCGCCTCGGCACGGGCGGCGCTCGAGCTGCTCGTGCCCTACATCGAGCGCGAGCTTGCCCGCGGGACGCGGCTGCACGCCGTCACCCGCCACGTGCTCGGCCTGTTCAACGGCATGCCCGGCGCGCGCGCGTTCCGCCGCCACCTGGCGATGAACGCGGTGAAGCCCGGCGCCGGCGTCGAAGCGATCGCCGAGGCCCTGGCGTTCCTGCCGGCCGGCGGGGCCGATTTCAGCAACGTCGCCGCTGCCTGATCGCCGGCGCGGAGACCAGCATGTTTCTCGACGTTCCCCTCGGCGAGCTTGCCTGGCTCGCCGCCGCGATCGTCGTCAGCGGGGTGGTGACCGGCATCCTCGCCGGACTGTTCGGCATCGGCGGCGGCGCCGTCATCGTGCCGGTGCTCTACGAGGTCTTCCGCATCCTCGGCGTGCCGGAAGAGGTGCGCATGCAGCTGTGCATCGGCACCTCGCTTGCCATCATCGTGCCGACCACCATCCGCTCTTATCTCGCTCACCGCGCGCGCGACGAGGGCATCCGCGAGGTGGTGCGGCTGTGGGCGGCGCCGGCGGTCGTCGGCGTCGCCATGGGCGCGCTGCTCGCCGCTTTCGCCCCCGCCATCGTGTTCAAGATCGCGTTCGTGGCGATCGTGAGCTTCATCGCCGTGAAGCTGCTGTTCGGCCGCGACAGCTGGCGGCTCGGCGACGGCCTGCCGGGACGGCCGGCGATGACCTTTTACGGCTTCCTCATCGGCCTGTGCTCGTCGTTGATGGGGGTAAGCGGCGGCTCGCTCTCGAATCTGGTGCTGATGCTTTACGGCAAGTCGATCCACAACGCCGTTGCCATCTCGGCCGGGCTCGGCGTGCCGATCTCGATCGCCGGCGCGGTCGGCTATGCGCTCGCCGGCCTGCGTTACCAGGCGCTGCTGCCGCCGCTGTCGGTCGGCTTCGTGTCGATCATCGGCCTGGTGCTGATGGCGCCAGTGTCGAGCTTCGTCGCCGTCTACGGCGCGCGGCTGGCGCACGCCCTGTCGCGCCGCCGGCTGGAGGTCGCGTTCGGCCTGTTCCTGCTCGCGGTGGCGATCCGGTTTCTCGTCAGCCTGGTGTGATTCTTCCGGCGCCGGCGCGCTTACGCCGCCGCGAAGCGCCGGCGCAGGAAGCCGAGCACGTCGTCGGCGCAGCGGTCCGGCAGGCTGTCGCAGATATTGTGCGGCATGCCCTCGTAGGAGATGACCTCCACGTCCGGGATGCGCTCGCGCATGGCGTCGTAGACGCGGGTCGAGCCGACGGTCTCGGCCCCGGGATACACCACCAGGGTCGGGCACTTGATCTCGTGCAATCGGTCCGCCCAGTCGAGGGTTGTCATCAGCCCGACGAAGCGGCCGATGAACGCCGTATCGTTCTTCGCCGCCTCGTCGAGGAACCATGCGATGTGCCGCGGATCGGTGCGCTCGACCGGGAAGCTGTCGGAAATCGTGTCGGCGAGGAACTTGCGCAGGCCGTCCTGGGCGACGCGCGGCAGCCACGTCGCCGCCTGGCTGTGCTTGAGCCCCGGCGTCGAGCCGAACAGCATCAGGCTTCGCACCCGCTGCGGCGCCGTCATTGCCAAGTTCTGGGCGACGTAGCCGCCCGCCGAGTTGCCGACGATATGCGCGTGACGGCAGCCGAGATGGTCGAGCAACCCGATCGTGTCGTCGACCAGTCGCGCCATGGAAAGCGGCGGCTCGGCCGGCGGCACTTGCGACTGCCCGTGCCCGCGCAGATCCATGCGCACGACGCGGTAGTGGCGCGCGAGCCGCGGCACCCAGGCGTAGAAGCGCCCCGAGTGCCCCATGGCGGCATGGAGCAGCAGCAGCAGCGTCGCCGGCCGCGTCCACGGATCGGTGAAGTCGTCGACGAAATAGGCGATCCGCAGCCCGTCGCTGGCGGTGAAGTGTGGCACGGCGGCATCCTGGTGAAGGGGGGACAGGGTCGTCGCGCGAAAGGCTAGCAGCAGGTGGGGAAGGTGCGCCAGCCTCCGGCGGCTGGCCGGCGAAGCTATCGTTCGCGGATGCCCGCCAGACGCAGGCCTTCCATGTAGCGCTTGCGGTCGCTTGCTTTCTTTATGGGATACACCTCGGCAAAGTTCTCGATCGTGAAGTTCGGCTCGAGCCTCAACAGCCTGTCGACATACGGCCTGGCTTCGTCGCGCCGCCCAAGATGGCCGAGCGCGGCGATGAGCGGTTTGTAGGCATTGACGAATCCCGGGAAACCCTTGACCGCGCGTCGGCCAACGGTCACAGCCCGTTCGTAATCCCCTTTGAACATATAGGCGATCGTATACGGCACCTCGAACCATGAAAAAAACGGATCGAACGGTGCCAATTCGCGATAATGATCCAACCGCTGCAAGGCCGTCAACGGCTCGCCGATATAGCAGTACGTCGAACCGCTCAACCCCCAAACAAACGCCTGGCTGGGATTTAGCCGTAGCGCCCGATCAAAACAATAGAGGGCTGCATTGAAATCCTTGTTCGTAAAGGCGCAGTAATGCGCATAAATGCCCAGCGCCTCGGCATTGTCCGGATTCGACTTTATTGCCCGCAACGCATACCCTCCCACCGTCGCGAACTCTTGCATGGTGTGCTGCGCCCAGCCTTGGCATATGCGGAAGTGGCGCCAACGCGCGGCCCAGGCTGCAACGTCGGAGTTGTCGGGGTCTATTTCGAGGGCTCGGTTTATCAGTTGACCCGCCTGTCCGTATTTCTCGCGCTCCATGCTGAACATCAGTGGGATGGCGCGCCGCAGAAATCCTGCTGTACCGTAGCGATCGTGCGACTTTCGCTCGCCTTCGATGTAGGGGATGGCAGGATCGATATGCCCGATGATGTTAGCGGCTACGAGATCGTTGAGTCCGCGCAGCCCACCGCGAGCAAGATCGAAGCGTTTGCTCCAAACCGGCCGGGCATTTTCGCCAAGATCGAAGCGGACGTTGATCTCGGTACATTGACCATCCCCCGAGACTGTCCAATCGACGAGGTAGTCGAGATCCATGCGGCGAATTTGATGCTCGCCGATGATGCTGGTTGACGGCGGAGAGGTTATCGAAATCGCTGCAACCACGTCGAACCAGCGGGACCGGGCGAGGGTCGCGATGAGTTCCTGGCCCAAGGCAAAGGTCAAATTCTCGTTTGCATCCGAGCCGCTTTCCGCAAACGACGACACTCCGACGCGTAACCGGTCGCGGCCGGATTTGCGCGATGGCTTGGGCCGCCGTCGTAAGAAATCGGCGAGGGTTAGTTGAAGGTTGGAGGTGTCACCGCCAAAAAACGTTTCTTTTGCTTCGGCGGGCGTCCGTATATGTTCCAGCTGATGCCCCAGCGGCAAATCCAACCTCGCGATGATACGTGCTCGCTCAGCGAGCAACCATCGATCGAAGACTGCGCTGATGCCGTCCAGTCCACTCAGCAGTTCGCCTGCACATAGAGCGCTCAACCCGTCCTGCGCCAAACTCGTCGCCTTTGGATCGGTCGCCAATGCCGCCAGCGCGTCGACCCAGCACGCGCCGGCGGTCAGCGTGACGTGATCGCGCTTGATGGAGATCAGTTCCTGCGCGAACGCACCGAACGCAGATGACATTTCGCATAGCGCCTGACGCAAATTGGTCAGCGCCGCCGCAGCGGGCAACCGATCCCACAACAGCGCTACCAGACGCGCGCGAGAAACCGTCCCTCCTGCCGCCAGGCACAAATAGCCGAGGATGGCGCGCGCCTTCTTGCTGCGGGGGAGGACGTCGTCGCCGAAACAGGTCGTTGCCCGCATTGGCCCGAAAAGCTGGATTCTGACGATCGGGCGATCCGTCAGCGATTGACCTAGTTCGCGAAGTCCATCGTTCGTCTTGTTCATGCGACGGCTGGTCTGGCTACCGCTCGGGGACGCCGGCCAAGCGCAGTCCTTGCATATAACGCCTGCGATCTTTCTCTTTCTTGAACGGGTAGATTTGCCCGAAGCGTTCGACCGTGAAGTTCGGCTCGAGCGTCAGCAGCTTGGCGACATAAGGCTTAGCCTCGTCAACTCGTCCGAGGTGCCCGAGCGAGGCAATCAGTGGCTTGTAGCCGGCGACAAAATCGGGATTGCCTCTCACGACGCGTCGACCAGTAAGAATCGCGCGTTCGTAGTCACCCTTGAATGTATATGCGACCGTAAAAATACCTTCAAACAGCGAAAAATATGGGTCAAATGGAGCTAACTCACGATAACGTTCGAGTCGTTGCAGAGCAACGTCAGGTTCGCCAATGTAACAGTGCGTTAATGCGCTGAGTGCCCAGATGAATGCCAGGCTGGGATTGAGTCGCAACGATCGATCGAAATAGTGAAGTGCGGAATCGAAATCTTTGTTAGCGTGGGAGCAGATATGACCATATATCCCCAATGCTTCGGCGTTATCGGGGTCGAGCCTCATCGCCCTAAGCGCGTAATCCTGCGAGATCGTATAGGAACGCTCGGGGTTTTGAGCCCAGCCCTGGCCGACGTAGAAGCAATGCCAATGCGCGGCCCATGCGGCAACCATGGCATTTCCCGGTTCTATTTCAAGGGCGCGACCGATCAACCGCCCCGCCTCTTCGTATTTCTTGCGCTCCATGGTGCACATCAGCGGAATAGCGAGCAGTAACAGGCCGGTAGCGCCGTAGTGTTCTCGCCGCTTCGGTTGTCCTTCGATGAACAGAATGATCGGATCGATGCGGCCGACTATGCGGGTCGTGACAAGTTCATTCAATCTGTGCAGTTCGCCGACCGAGAGTTTGAAGGACTCAGCCCAAACCGGCCGGGCATGCTCGGCGAGGTCCATCAATCTGACGCTGATATCGATATATTTGCCGTTGCTGGAAATGGTCCCGTCGACAACATAATCGAGATCCATGCGTCGTAGTTGATGCTCGTCGACGAAGCGCGTCGCCGACGTAGGTCTCAGCGATATCGGCGCGATGACATCGAACCAGCGAAACCGCGCGAGCGCTGCTGCGATTTCCTGGCTCAGCGAAAACGCCAGATTTTCTTCCTTCTCCGAGCTGTTGGCTAAGAATGGCAACACCCCTAGGCGCAGACGGTCGCGGGTGTGGGCCGAAATCGGCAAAACGGGCGATTGACTATGTTTGCGCCGTGCATGGGTCCGATGTGACTGGGTACGGTCGCGCATTTCGGCCAGGGCCCGCGTCAACCCTGGCAACGCCCTGCTCTTCGGTTCGGTCCGCTCCAATTCCCGTTCCAGCAGCGTCTGCAGCCGTTCACTGACCCGGCTTCGCTCGCCCAGCAGCCAACGATCGAATGACGCGCTGGTGCCGTCCAGGCCTTCTAGTAGGTCGCCCCGGCATAGAGCCGGCAGATCGACGTGCGGCAATTCGAGCGCCGACGAGTCCAATTCTATGGCCGCGACCGCGTCAATCCAGCATGCTTCGATGTTCAGCCGAACGATATCCCGTCCGGGGATGATCAGTTCTTTCGCGAAATCGCCAAATGTCGATGACAGCTCGCGCAGCGCCTGGCGTAGGTTCGTTCGCGCCGCCGTTTCCGACACTCGATCCCACAGCAGCGCCGCCAAATCGGCACGCGCGACATGCTCGCCTGCGGCCAGGCACAGATAGCCGAGCACGGCGCGGGCGCGCTTGCCGTGCGGAAGAACATTCTCTCCAAGATATGTCGTGGCCCGCATCGGCCCGAGCAGATGAATTCGAACTATCGGACGGTCCCGCAGCAGTTGTCCACGCCCCTCCCGCTTGCCGTCAGTGACCGGCGAGACTTCGCTTCGCTTCGGTATCGTAACTGCCTTGTTCACGGCTTCCCTCGGTGCCCTTGAGCGGCCCACCGGTCGCTACTCGGAGTTGATGCAAGCCATCTTATCGAAAATTTTGGCGTCAATGAAGCCCCCGGTTGCGTTTTCAGGCAAGAAATTCACGAACTTCACGTTTCAATTAATAAGCGCAACTTGCTGTTTTATCGTGAACCGCGTTGCATTTACGCAACATCACGAATCGGTGCCAACCCTCAATTGTATCGACGCCAATAAAGGCGCGATCAGGAGCTGGAGGCACAGATGACGAGTCACACCACCAAGGTGACGTCAAGGGCAACGCGTGAGAGCGAAGACAACGGCAAGGTTCGGATCGGCAATTTTACCCCCCTGTTTCCGCCGCCACGCGAGGCGTCGGATGCGGTCAAGGACAGTGAGAAGGTTCGGATCGGCAATTTTACCCCCCTGTTTCCGCCGCCACGCGAGGCGTCGGATGCGGTCAAGGACAGTGAGAAGGTTCGGATCGGCAATTTTACCCCCCTGTTTCCGCCGCCACGCGAGGCGTCGGATGCGGTCAAGGACAGTGAGAAGGTTCGGATCGGCAATTTTACCCCCCTCTTTCCGCCGTCACGCACGGCGCCAGCTGCTGGTAAGGGCAGTGGTTCGGAGCAGTAACATCGACCCGAACTTCCAAATCGGTGCGCTAGCTTGCGCGCTAATTTTGCGTCGGCATAGTGGCGCTCGGTGATTAGGACCTGGCTGGGGCGTGGTGATCATGCCCCAGCCGGGGTGCCCTAAACGTAAGGCGGCCTTTTCAGGCCAGCCTACCGCCCGTGCAGGATCAGCTTGTCGCTGGTCACCGAATAGCTTTCCAGCCGGTTGAGGAAGCTCATGCCGAGCAGGCTGGTCTTGAGCTGGCCCGGCTGGGCGATCAGGGCCGGCACCGCGTGCTCGACGATGGTGCCGACGCCGAGACGCTCGAGCGTGACGGCGGCCGCATGGGTGCGCCCGTTGGCGGTGTCGATGTTGACCGTATAGGCCAGCATCTCGAGCGGCAGCCCCGCCGCCCGGGCGGCATCCTGGGTGAGCACGACCGCGCTGGCGCCGGTATCGAGCACCATGGACACGCGCGCGCTGTTGACCTGGGTCGCGACCTGGAACTCGCCGGCGCGCCCGCGCGCGATCTCGACCGTGCGCCCATGCGACACCGGCCGGCCGGGTATCACTTCGGCCAGCACGCGCTCGCCCGCCTCGCGCAGCTCGGCCCGATAGGTGTAGCCGACGACGAGGGCGAGCGCGATCACCACCCACACCAGCGCGGCGGTCAGCGCCTCGGAAAAGCGGTCGCGGAACAGCGCCAGCACCATGCTGCCGACGACGATGAGCAGCACGATCTTGTAGGCGAGCGAGCCGAAATCCTGGTCGAGGCCGTCGATCGTGCCCGCGTCGTGCCGCATGATGAGCAGGGCAAGCGCCACCGCGAGGCCGATCAGCAAGCTCCACAGCACACGCCGGCGCACGGCGACCTCCGGTCCAGGTATCAGGTATCAGGTATCAGGTATCGGGAATCAGGTATCAGGCTTCAGGCTTGGACGTTGCCCGACGCTGGCTCCTGATTCCCGATACCTGATGCCTGACGCTGATACCTGATTCCTGGAATCAAAACCCGCCGACGCCGAAGTGGAACGGCTGGAGCACGTCGTAGCTCGTCTTGGTGGTGGGGATGGCGTAGTCGACGCGCAGCGGGCCGAGCGGGGAATCCCATACCAGGCCGGCGCCAACCGAGGAACGGATGAAGGTCGAATCGGCAGGCTGGATCGACTGGCCGAAGCTGGGAAAATAGGTCGGCCCGCCGTAGCCCCACACGCTGCCGGCGTCGGCGAACAGGGCGACCTTCAAGCCGAATTCCGACGGCAGGTAGGGGATCGGCGACTGCACCTCGGCCGTGGTCACGAAATATCGGTTGCCGCCGACGTTATCCATAGCGGTGCCCGGGGTAAGGTCGCGCGGACCGAACCCGTTGGGCGCAAAGCCCCGCACCAGCTGCGGGCCGCCGAAGAAGCTGTTCATCAGCGGCACCTGCTGGCCGTCCCATCCGGTCGCGTAACCGCCCTGGACGCGCCCCATGGCAACGATGTCGGGCGCGACCTCGCGGTAGTAGCGGACGTCCCCGGTGGTGCGGAGGAATTTTTCGTCCCCGCCGACGCCGGCGAGATCCTGCTTGAGCTCGGCGTAAATCCCGCTTTTCGGGTTTTTCTTGCTGTCGCGCGTGTCATACGCCGTCGTATTGCCCACGGCCGACACCCAGGCCGGTCCGTTGAGCGCCGCCTGCTTGATCGGAAGCGAGGCTTCGCCGTTGGCGTAGCACCCCGGCGGCGGGTTGCTCGGCGAGCAGTCCGCCAGTGCAGGCGCGACGGAGAGGCCTTGGTTATACAGCGAGTAGCGCCACTGCACCCCCGTCGTTTCGCTCAACGGCATCCCGACGGTGAAGCTCGCGCCATACGTTTCGCTGCCGTACGACTGATACGAGTTGGCCAGGGTCTGCTTTCCGAACACGTCGACGCCGGCCGATGCGCGGCTGCCGAGGAAATACGGCTCCACGAACCCGACGTCGATCGCCTTGACGTATTCACCGTAAGTGACCGATGCCTTCACGATCTGGCCGCGCCCCATCAGGTTGCGCTCGCCGACGGAAACCTCCGCCAGCGGGCCGTCGACGGTGGAATAGCCGCCCGAGATCGAGAACTCGCCGGTGAGCTGGTCGTCGACGTCGACGTTGATCACCACCCGGTCGGGTGCGGAGCCCGCGTCCTTGGCGATCTTCACGCTCTTGAAATAGCCGAGGTTCTTCAGGCGCCGCTCGGCGCGGTCGAGCAGCATCTGGTTGAACGCATCGCCCTCTGCGATGTCGAACTCGCGCCGGATGACGTAGTCGCGCGTGCGCGTGTTGCCGCGGATGTTGATGCGCTCGATGTAGGCGCGCGGACCTTCCTCCAGAAGGTAGACGAGGTTGATCAGGTGGGCGTCGTTGCGCCGTTCGCTGCGCGGGTGCACCTGCGCGAAGGCATAGCCGCGCTTCGACACCTCGATCGTAAGATCTTCGATCGTCTTCTCGACCGCTTCCGCGTTGAACTTGTCGCCCGCATAGGTCTTGAGCCGCGCCCGCAAGGACGCCGGATCGACGTCGCGCACGTTCGATTGGATGTCGACCGAGCCGAAGTGATAGAGCTCGCCCTCGTCGATGGTGAAGGTGACGACGAAGCCCTTCTTGCCCGGATCGAACTCGGCGAGCGCCGCCGTGATCCGCACGTCGGCGTAGCCCTGCTTGAGGTAGAACCGGCGCAGCAGGTCGCGGTCGGCCTCCAGCCGGTCCGCATCGTAGACGTCGGTATTCTTCAGGAAGCTGAGAAAATTCGTCTGCGTGGTCTTGATCACGTCGCGCAGCCGCCAAGCCGAATAGGCCCGGTTGCCGACGAAGGCGATCTCCCGCACCGTCGTCTTGTCGCCGTCCTTGATCTCGAACACCAGGTCGACCCGGTTGTGCGGCAAATCGATGATCTTGGGATCGACCCGCACGTCGTAACGCCCGGCGCGATGGTAGACGTCGACGATGCGCTGCACGTCGGCCTGCACCATGGCGCGCGCCAGCGTGCCGCGCGGCTTCGACTGGATCTCGGCCTTGAGCTGCTCGTCCTTGACGCGCTTGTTGCCCTCGAACGCGATGCGGTTGATGACCGGCGCCTCGATCACAGTGACGACCAGCCGGCCGCCCGCCTCGCGGATGCGCACGTCCTGGAACAGCCCGCTGGCGTAAAGGGCTTTAAGGGCCGCGTCGATTTTCTCCGCGTCCGGCCGCTGGCCCGGTCCCACGTTGAAATACGATCGGATGGTGTCGGCTTCGATGTGCCGATTGCCCTCGACGGCGATGGCGGATGGAGCCGTTTGCGCAACGGCGATTGGAATGCCCTGCGGCACGGCGAGCGCGAGCCAGCCGCCCGCGCAGGCCCCGATCCAGTGCCGTAGGCCGTGCGGCCGTCGGCGCAAACCCCTGAACTCCACCCGATATCCCACCGGGCGATTGCAAAGGGGCGGGGCGGCGAAAGCGTGACGTTTTGTGTCAAATCGTGGGGTTTTATCTAGGCAGAGCCTGGCGGTGGCCGGGTGTGGCGGCGCGTCGCGTCGCTGCCCGCGGGCGCAGGAATGCGCGTCCCTTGGGGTTTGAAGTTCCGGCGACGCGCCCAAATCCCCAAGAGGCATTGGGCATCTGTCACGGAGATGAGCATGTGGAAGTCAGCAGTCGTGGGTGCGGGGGCTCTGGCCCTTGTCGGCACCACGATTCTCATGGCGCAGGACCGCGGGCCCGGCGGGCAGCGGCGCTGGATGGGCGCGGAGATGGCCCAGGGCGATCACGGGGGCGGCGGCCATCGGTGGCACCGCTGGGGCGGCGGCCCGGGCGGCGAACAACGGAAATGGACGGCCGATGACATGCGTGCCTTTGCCGACGCGCGCATCGCGGCACTCAAGGCCGGGCTTGCGCTGCGGCCCGACCAGGACAGGAACTGGGCCGCGTTCGAGCAGGCGTTGCGCGCCCGCGCCAAGGACCGCATCGACCGCATGCAGGCCCGCAACGACGCGCAGCAACAGCCGGTGACCGATCCGATCGAGCGGTTGCGCCTTGCGTCCGACGCCGCCACCCGGCGCGGCGCCGCGCTCAAGCTGATCGCCGACGCCGCCGCCCCGCTCTATCAGAGCCTCGACGACGCGCAGAAGGCCCGGTTCCAGCTGCTGGCCCGCTTCGGCCCCACCCACCGGAATCAGTGATCAGTGATCAGTGACCGGTGATCAGTGACCAGTGATCAGGATCAGTAGTCAGAGACCTTTCTGATCACTGATTACTGATCACTGTTACGTTCCCGCCTTGGTGATGCGGTCGCCGGCGGGGGCGGGATGCTCGCTCCGCGCCGGCGGCAGGTGCGAAGGCTGCAGCGCCGGCGTCGGCTCCGCCAGCGGACCGAGCGCCGCCATCACCCGCTCCGGCGGGAAGGTGACGATCACCTCGGTGCCTTCGCGCAGCTTCGATTTGAGCGTGAACGTGCCGCCGTGCAGGTCGATCAGGCTCTTGGCGATCGGCAGCCCGAGGCCGGTGCCTTGCTCGGCCGACTTGATCGCGTTGGTGCCCTGGCCGAACAGCGCCAGCACCACCGAAATTTCCTCCTCCGGGATGCCCGGGCCGGTGTCCTTGACCGTCATGTATTGCCCGCCGGACGCGGTCCAGCCGACCTTGAGCCATACCTCGCCGCCCTGCGGCGTGAACTTGATCGCGTTTGACAAGAGGTTGAGCACGATCTGCCGCACCGCGCGCTCGTCCGCCCACAGCCGCGGCAGCTCCGGCTCGAACACCTCGTGAATGACGAGGCCGCGCGTGCGCGCGCGCAGCTTGAGCAGGCGGTGGCAGTCCTCGACGATGTCGGCGAGCAGCACCGCCTCCTCGTTGAGCTCGTAATGGCCGGCTTCGATCCGCGAAAGATCGAGGATTTCGTTGATCAGGTTGAGCAGGTGCTGGCCGGAATTGTGGATGTCGCCGGCATATTCCTTGTAGGTCGGGACCGCGTGCGGTCCGAACACTTCGCTCTTCATCACTTCCGAGAAGCCGAGGATGGCGTTGAGCGGCGTGCGCAGCTCGTGGCTCATCTGCGCGAGGAACCGCGACTTGGCGATGTTGGCGGCTTCCGCGTGGCGCCGCGCCTCGTCGGACTTGGCCTTGGCCTGCTCCAATTCACCGATCAGCGCGTCTTTCTCCGCCCGCGCCTCCAGCGTCGCCAGCGTCGTCGAATAGAGCCGGTGCGCCAGCATGGTGAAATAGCCCTGGGCGGTGACCGCCATGACGGCAAGCACGTAGTCGTGCACGTCCCCGCGCAGCGCCAGCTCGAACGCGACCGCCGTCGTCACCGGCACGGTGGCGGCGAACATCGCGATCGGCAGACTCGACGCCAGCATGCTCGACACCGCCACGACCAGCAGCATCACGAACAGCATGAACGTGCCCGAGCCCACGTCCTGCTGGACGATGGTGGTGACGTTGAGCGCCCAGGCGATGCCGAAGCTGAGGTCGAGCACGACGAAGCGGGCGCGCCAGGTCGCGATCTTCATCCCGGCCGGCGGCCCGGCCAGGAAGCGGCGGCACATGGCGAGGGTGACCGCGTGGATCGCCAGCACGGCCACGGTCCAGATGCCGGCGGCGAGCGGCCCGGTCCACAGGCCCGACAGGAACCCGATCGTGGCGATCAGCAGCAGGATGGCGATCGAGGCGGACAGCCGGTTTTGCGCGAACTGGCGCAGCAATTCGTAGTCGAACGCCGGCCGCGTGCCCGAGGTCGAGGTCAGGCGGTCGCGCGCTTCGCGCACGCGCTTGGCGGCGGCGCGCCGGCGCTCGTGGCTTGCCTTGTCGGCCGCCGACGCGCTGCGATCCTCGCTGGCGGGCAGGGTCATGCCGGGAGGGTATCCGAAATCGGAAAATTCCCGGTAAAACTCGCCCACAAACCTTAAGGGTCGGCTGAAGCTGGTGGTTAACGGACCGTTCGCATCGGACCGCAGGTTGGGCACGCGGGGCGTGAACGCGCTGTTCGCCCGGGTCACCCGGCACGCCCGCGTCGCCCCGTTCGCGGCCATTGCCTTGGCCGGGCTCGCCGCCGCCGGCTGGCTCGCCGGGCGGCAAAGCCCGCAGATCACCGGCATTGCCCGCATCATCGACGGCGACAGCATCGTGGTGGCCGGCGTCGAAATCCGCCTCTACGGCATCGACGCGCCGGAATACCGGCAATACTGCTTCCGCCGCGGCCGGCCGTGGGCCTGCGGAGTCGAGGCCACCCGTACCTTGCGGGCCCTCATCGCCAACCGCCCGGTCGCCTGCCGCGCGCGCGAGCAGGACCGCTACGGCCGCACGGTCGCGGTGTGCTCGGTCGGGGGCGCCGACCTCGGCGCCGCCATGGTGGCGGGCGGTCACGCCGTCGCCTACGGGGCCTATGACGGCGAGGAGCGCGCCGCGCACGAGGCGGGCCGCGGCATCTGGTCATCGAGCTTCGATCGTCCCGCCGCCTGGCGCGCCAAGCACCCGCGGTGATCGGTCGAGGAGGAGGCCTTTGTGGCGTTTGCTGTTGTCAGAATTGCTGAATATGCATATAATATGACAGATGCGAATAACATGATTGACGGACAATATGAAGGTATCGACCGCGGATTTCATCAAGAACTATGGCACCCTGGCGGACGAGGCCCTCAGGGAGCCGGTTACCATAACGAAGAATGGCCGCGATCGCCTGGTCGTCCTCTCGGTTGAGGAATATGCCCGCCTCAAGCGCCGCGACCGCCGCGTGGTGCGCACCGGCGACCTCAGCGACGCCGACATTGCGCTCATTGCCAAGGCTGAAGTCCCCGCCGAGCACGCGCATCTGGACGAAGAGTTGAAAGACTGGCGGCCGTGAACTGGCCGGTGCCGCAGCCGGGCCTGATCGTCCGGTACTCCTACCTGTGGGAAAGCGAGGCTCTGCAGGGGCGCGAGGAAGGGGTCAAGGACCGACCCTGCGCCATTGTCTTGGTCGCTCGCGACGATGGAGGCGAGCAACGCGTCCAGGTTCTTCCGGTGACGCATAGTCCCCCGGTCGATCCGTCGACCGCCGTGGAAATTCCCGCGGCGGTGAAAGTTCGCTTGCGACTCGATAGCGAGCACTCATGGGTCGTTGTCACGGAACTGAACGAGTTCATCTGGCCGGGACCGGATTTGCGCCCCGCGGTCAGCGGTGATCTTGCCTCGGCCGCCTATGGCTTTCTGCCGCCGGCACTGTTTCGCGCGATACGCGACCGATATCTCGCCCTGCATGCCGCCCGCCGGCTCAAGCGTGTTCAGCGCACCGAGTAGTCGGCTTGGAGATCCCGCAAGGGCGCGCCGCCTTGACCTCGCGTCGCCGGCCGTGATCACACTGCCCGCCGGAGGAACCAATGAAGCTCTACGACGGCGGCCGGGCGCCCAACCCGCGGCGGGTGCGCATCTTCCTCGCCGAGAAGGGCATGGATATCCCGATCGAGCCGGTCGACCTCGGCGCGCTGGAGCACAAGTCGGAAAGCTTCACGGCGCTCAATCCGTTGCAGCGGCTTCCCGTGCTGGTGCTCGACGACGGCACCGTGATCACCGAGTCGATCGCGATCTGCCGCTATTTCGAGGGGCTGCGCCCAGAGCCGCCGCTGTTCGGCCGCGGCGCCCTCGAGGAGGCGCTGGTCGAAATGTGGAACCGGCGCGTCGAGCTCAATCTCTATTCCGCCGTGTCGGCCGTGTTCCGCCATCTGCATCCGGCGATGCGCGACATGGAGGACCAGGTCCCCGCCTGGGGCGAGGCCAACAAGCCGCGGGCGATCGAGTTTCTCAGGCTTCTCGATCGCGAGCTCAAGGACCGCCTGTTCATCGTCAGCGATCACTTCACCGTCGCCGACATCACCGGCCTGGTGGCGGTCGACTTCATGAAGCCGGCGAAGCTCGACATGCCCGACGGGCTCCTCAACCTGCGGCGCTGGCACGCGCAGGTCTCCGCGCGCCCGAGCGCCAGAGCATGATCCCGAAAAGTGGGTACCGGTTTTCGGTAAAGATCATGCTCCAATGATAATGTATTGGTGACGGCGGTCGAGCGGCAAAGGGGAGGGGAGAGACCGATGGCGCCAACCGTCCGCACCGAGATCCGGCAGGGGATTGCGGTCATCACCCTGGCGCGCCCCGGCAAGCTCAACGCCGTCACCGCCGCGATGCACGCCGAGCTGCGCCAGGCGCTTGCCGCGGCGGAGGGCGATCCGGCGGTGCGTTGCGTCGTCCTCACCGGGGAAGGGCGCGCCTTCTCGTCCGGGCAGGATCTGACCGAAGATTTGCCGCGCGGGGCCGACGGCAAGCTCGACCTCGGCACCGCGCTCGACCGCGACTACAATCCGCTGGTCGAGCGGCTTTATAATTTTCCCAAGGTGACGATCGCCGCCCTCAACGGTCCGGCGGTCGGCGCGTCGCTGAACATCGCGCTCGCCTGCGACATCGTGGTCGCCGCCCGCTCGGCCTACCTGCAGGAGGCGTTCGTGCGCATCGGCCTCGTGCCCGACGCCGGCGGCACCTGGCTGCTGCCGCGCATCGTCGGCACCAAGCGCGCGCTCGCGCTCATGCTCACCGCCGATCAGGTCAGTGCCGACGACGCCGAGCGCATCGGCCTCGTCTACAAGGTGTTCGACGATGCAAGCTTCGTGGCCGACACCATGGCACTCGCCGTGCGGCTTGCGGCCGGGCCGGCCGCGGCCTTTCGCATGATCAAGGAGGCGGCGCGCGCCAGCATCGGCAACGACCTCGGCGTCCAGCTCGCGCTCGAACGCGACCTGCAGTGCGAGGCCGGGCGCGGACGTGATTTTGCCGAAGGCGTCGCGGCGTTCCGCGAAAAACGCCCGGCGAAATTCGAGGGCCGATGAGGCCGGCCGTTCGCTTATTGGGCCTGGCGGTGCTGCTTGCGCTCGGCTTGTCGCTGCGACCGGCGGCCGCCGCCGAGCTCGAGATCGTCAACGGCTCGACCAAGGCCATCGAGCACGTCTACCTGGCGCGCAAGAACCAGCGCAAATGGGGGCCGGACCGGCTCGACGGCCAGGACGCGATCACACCGGGCGCAACCCGCATCGTCGCCGGCATCGATCCCACCGCCTACGACGTTCGCCTCTCCGACGACGCCGACCGCGAGTGCGAGCTCTATTCCGTGGTGATCACCAGCACCCGGCGTCTCGAGCTGACCGACGGCATGCTCGAGGAATGCACCCGCGAGAGCCATTGAGAGCCACCGCGTGGACGAGACATTTGTTCTCATCCGCAGGAATTGGGCATCACCCGCAAAGATACCTATCGGTGAAGTGGCTTAAGTCGTCCTCTCCGAAGTGGCCACAGCCGACCTCATGGCCACTCGTCCGTGCAGTGTTCCCAAGCCATTGACTGGCATGGGTCATCTGGCGATTTGGGACAATCGAGTTTGCCGGATTCCTGGAGAGGCACGGCCTTTTCAATTGACCTTGTTCAATTCGAAAATTCTCCGCAACCATTGCTTGCTTCGAATGCCTGCTGCGCATAGCCTATGCCGACCCGGGGAGACGAAATGGTCCCGCAGAGCGACAAAGCAACTCGGCGTTCAGAATCGGGAGTGCCGCGACCGTGGAGTTGCGCCATCGATCAGGCTCCGATCGGCCGTTGTGCGGTCACGCCGGCCCCGGTTCCACTGTCCACGCATTCCATCGATCTGATGCTCGCGCGCGGTCCCGCGATGTCCCCACCCGCGGCCATCGCCCCCCTGACTCGCATGCTCGCAACATCGTTCGCATGCTTGGCGCTGGCGCTCATGTCTGCCGTTCCGCTGAATGCGCAGCCAGCTGCGTCGCCCGCCCCGGAGGCGCCGCGGAGCCTGCCGTCAAACGGCCCCGCGCGACCAATGTTCGAGACTACCAAGGTCGAGGGCACGGACAACGTCTACATGTTTCGCTACCAAAACCATCAATCGATGTTCATCGTGACGCCAAAGGGCGTCATCGCCACGGATCCGATCGGTTACTTGCGACCGCAGGCAGTGACGACCTATATCGACGAAATCAAGAAAACGACCAAAGCGCCGATCAAATACGTTATTTACAGTCATCACCATTACGATCACATAGCCGGCGGAAAGCCGTTCAAGGATTTGGGTGCTACATTCATCGCGCACAAGAACGCGCGCATGCGCCTGCTCAAGCTGGCCAACCCGGACATTATCATTCCGGACCAGACCGTTGACGGCAAGAAAACAATCCGCCTTGGTGGAACGGTGCTTGAGTTGATCTACGTCGGGAACAATCACTCGGACAATTCGCTGGTCATGCGTCTGCCGAAGGAGAAGTTAATCTTCACCGTCGATTTCATTCCGCTCGAGTCGGTACATTTTCGTAACATGCCCGACAACACTTCGCCGATCGAATGGGAGGAGGGCCTGCAAAAGGTCCTCGCCATGGATTGGGACCGTATGCTCACCGGGCATCCTTACAAGGGCAAGCTCGGCACCAAGCAGGACGTGCAGAACCTGCTTGCTTACATGCAAGGCCTTTCGGCCGAGGTAAAGCACAATGTGACCAAGTGCTTTGATTCCGCGATGAGCGAGATAAAGCTGCCGAAATATGCGACTTGGCTCGGTTACGACCAGTATCTGACCGGCAACATAGAGCGCTATTGCTACTATTGGGGCCGCGGTTACTGAAATCATTGGTGCCGCGCCGAAGCGGCAACCTCTGGTGATCGACCCGGTGGAGGCTTCTCCGGCTGCGGCGCGGAAAATGCCTGCAACCAGTACTTGCTCCGAGGGGCCGGAAGCGAATAGCCTATGACCGTTCGCAAGCACGGGGGGGGCGACATGGCCAAAGAGAAGAAAGTAGGGAATGCGAAGTCTTGGGCATTGCTGGAACTGCTGACGCGGCTAAGGTGCGCCATTGGGTCGGTTGCAATAGCGCTCGGCGTGCTGGTGGCGGTGGCCGCCGTGCTGCTGTACAAATTTTATCCCGATCCCAAGCTCGAGTTGCGTTGGTCTGGCATCGCGATCCTCATAGCCGCGGCGCTCGCCACCCTCGCCCTTGTCGCTTGGGCGCTGCTGGCGCCGCGCTTGAAAAAATCAACCGTCAAATATTCAGATCAGGAAGAACGAATTTTTGCGGCGACCCGGCAAATTACCCTGTCGCTGATTGGATTCGGATTGTTGGGGGTCGTTGGGCTCGCCCTTTGGTGCTGGGGTCAAAGTCAGGACAGCAATCCTGCCGGCGGTACGTTCCTGACCTATTTCGGTTCCTTCCTTCTGGTGGCTTGCGCGAGTGGTGGGGCGGGCGCCGTGTTCGGCTTCCTGTTCGGAGTGCCGCGGACCATCGAGGCGGCCAATCGCGCCACCCTGCTGCAACAAACCAATCAGGATGGTGCCGCCGTTGCCACGCAGGCGACATTGGCGGCCAATACCAATCTGGAACGGGTCTCGGACTGGCTGACCACGTTGCTGGTGGGAGCGACGCTGGTCCAGATCAAGGATATCGCGAGCTGGATCGGCGGGCTTGGCGACAAATTCGCGAGTGGAGACGGCAGCACTGTCATCGTCGTTTTGATCATTTTTGCCTTCTGTCTCGGCTTCCTTGGCGTGTATCTGATGACGCGCCTGTACCTCACCTATGCGTTGCATGAAACCCTGTCCAATCTGACGGGGGTGACGCCGGCAGGGACTACGGTCGCCGCGCTGCTGGATCATGCGCTCGACGTGCGCAGCCCGGAGGCGGTGAAAACCGCTGTCGAGGCGCTGCAAAAGGACGGGGGCAAGACGCTCAGCTCGGCTACCGCGCAAGGGAAAGTGGCGCGCCTCTACGGCCTTTCCCTGTCGCTGCAGCAGAAAGCCGATCCGAAAGCTGATACCGCGGCCACCCGCGCCAAGATCATCGAGGCGCTTACCGCCGCGGCAAAGGACGATGCGGTCAAGACCGATCTGCAGCCCCATCTCGATGCCGCCGATCCTAAGCTGTTCCCCAGTCAGAAGGATCTTGTCGCCCTCGACAAGGATCCAGAGGCGCGAAAAATCCTCGGCATTGCACCCCCAACGGACAAGCCGGTGGTAACGCCGGCAGGGACTACGGTCGCCGCGCTGTTGGATCATGCGCTCGACGTGCGCAGCCCGGAGGCGGTGAAAACCGCCGTCGAGGCGCTGCAAAAGGACGGGGGTGAGACGCTCAGCACGGCTACCGCGCAAGGGAAAGTGGCACGCCTCTACGGGCTCTCCCTGTCGCAGCAGCCGAAAGCCGATCCGGAAGCGGATACCGCGGCCACCCGCGCCAAGATCATCGAGGCGCTTACCGCAGCGGCAAAGGACGACGCGGTCAAGACGGAGCTGCAACCCCATCTCGATGCTGCCGATCCCAAGCTGCCGCCCAGTCAGAAGGACCTTGTCGTCCTCGATAAGGATACCGAGGCGCGAAAAATCCTCGGCATGGCATCCCCAACGCCCGCTGCAGACTAGCCGCCGGACCCGGTCGATCAGCGGTAAGTCCAGGTCGACTAAGCCACTTGCTGAGCGAGGACGTCAGCCACAGCTGCCGCTTACGGCCTCATTGACGACAAGAGCGAGGTCCCTGGCATCGTAGCCGATAGGAACAGCTCCACCATTCGCGTCGCCGCTCCCGCATATCCGCCCGTCTTCGCGGGCGTCATGCGGGCTACAAACTTCGCGGAATCACCGCTCCAGCCGTGCCAGCAGGGCCGACGTGTCCCAGCGGCCGCCGCCCATCTTCTGCACTTCCGAATAGAACTGATCGGCCAGGGCGGCGACCGGCAGGTGCGCGCCGTTGCGCCGCGCCTCGGCGGTGCAGATGGCGAGGTCCTTGCGCATCCAGTCGACCGCGAAGCCGAAATCGAACTTGCCGGCCATCATGGTCTTGTAGCGGTTTTCCATCTGCCACGACTGCGCCGCGCCCTTGGAAATCGTTTCGATCACCGCTTCCACGTCGAGCCCCGCCTTCTTGGCGAAGTGGATGCCTTCCGACAGTCCCTGCACCAGGCCGGCGATGCAGATCTGGTTGACCATCTTGGTGAGCTGGCCCGAGCCCGCCGCGCCCAGGAGCTTGCACATGCGCGCGTAGGCGGCGATCACCTTTTCGGCGCGTCCGTAAGGTCCCGCGTCGCCGCCGCACATGACCGTGAGCACGCCGTTCTGCGCGCCGGCCTGGCCGCCGGAGACCGGCGCATCGATGAAGTCGAACCCGCCTTTCTTCGCCGCCGCGTAAAGCTCGCGCGCGATCTCCGCCGACGCCGTGGTGTGGTCGACGAACACGGCGCCCTTCTGCACGCCCGCGAAGGCGCCGTCGGCGCCGAGCGTCACCTGCCGCAGGTCGTTGTCGTTGCCGACGCAGCACATGACGAAGTCCTGGCCCTGCGCGGCCTCCTTGGGCGTCGGCGCGCTGTGCCCGCCGTATTCCTTCACCCACGCCTGCGCCTTCGCGGCGGTGCGGTTGTAGACTGTGACCTCGTGGCCGCCCTTGTTCTTCAGATGCCCGGCCATCGGATAGCCCATGACCCCGAGGCCGAGAAACGCCACCTTCGCCATAATGTCCTCCTCCGTGGGCCGGTCCGAAGCCGCCCGATCATCTTGCGCCGGCGCCAATGTGCCGGCTTGCGGAGCCGCGTCAACTGGCGTTGACCCCCCGCCGGGGGCGCGTATGTAGGGGCGTCACAGCCGCAACGGAGACGCCGTGCCCACCAGGGAACAAGTGCTCGAACGCCTCGCCGAAGTGAAGGCGCCGGACGGACGGCCGCTGCCGGCCACCGGAACGCTCTCCGACGTCGTGGTGAGCGACGGCAAGGTGTTCTTTTCGCTCACCGTCGATGCCGCCGCGGTGCAGGCGTGGGAGCCGGTGCGCAAGGCGGCGGAAGACAAGGTGCGCGGCATTCCCGGGGTGGCCTCGGCGCTGGTCGCCCTGACCGCCGAGCGTGGAGCGGGCGCCGGGCGCGCCGCGTCTCCCGCCGGGCGCACGTCGCCGGCCGCCGCGGCGCGCGCGCAGCATCAGGCCGGCCCGCGGCCCGCCCAGGCGCCGGAAGGCGTCAAGGCCATCATTGCGGTCGCGTCCGGCAAGGGCGGGGTCGGCAAGTCGACCACCGCGGTGAACCTGGCGCTGGGCTTGAGCGCGCTCGGCCTCAAGGTCGGCGTGCTCGATGCCGACATCTACGGCCCGTCGGTGCCGAAGCTCCTGGGGATCCGCGGCCGCCCCCAGACGATCGGCGGAACGCGGCTCATCCCCATGTCCGGCTACGGGCTGGCGGTGATGTCGATCGGCTTCCTCATCGAGGAGGAGACGCCGATGATCTGGCGCGGCCCCATGGTGATGTCGGCGCTCACCCAGATGCTGCGCGAGGTCGAATGGGGCGCGCTCGACGTCATGGTGGTCGACATGCCGCCGGGCACCGGCGACGCCCAGCTCACCATGGCCCAGCAGGTGCCGCTCGCCGGCGCCGTCATCGTCTCGACCCCCCAGGACCTCGCCCTCATCGACGCCCGGCGCGGCATCGCCATGTTCCGGCGGGTCGACGTGCCGGTGCTCGGCATCGTCGAGAACATGAGCTATTTCCTCTGCCCGCATTGCGGCGGCCGCACCGACATTTTCGGCCATGGCGGGGCGCGGCACGAGGCCGAGCGTCTCGGCGTCCCGTTCCTCGGCGAGGTGCCGCTCGACCTGGCGATCCGCGAGACCTCCGACGCCGGCCGGCCGGT
>Ga0193751_1000147_pt1 | contig 64015 bp, 56 predicted proteins | sample L1c2metaG_FD_143050 | JGI IMG/M metagenome (GOLD analysis project Ga0193751, IMG submission 143050) | Soil microbial communities from a riparian zone of the East river system, Colorado, United States - L1c2 | ecosystem: Environmental > Terrestrial > Soil > Riparian zone | place: USA: East River...
TGAGGATGGGCCTTACGGACCCGGAGGTATCGGTCGATCTCGCGGGCGGTGTCATGGTCATAGGGCACGGAGCGCGGGCGTCGGCCCTTGCCCATCACCACGGCGACGTCCTGCTCCCGCTCGAGATCCTCGACCCGGAGGCCGGCGAGCTCGGCCCGACGGATTCCGGTGTCCAAAAGCATCCGGACAATGACGCGGTCGCGGCGATCCTCGAAGCCGGTCCCCGCGGTCGCCTTCCAGAGAGCGCCGATCTGTTCGTCGGTCAGTACGGCGGGCGGTTCCTCCGGGACGCTCGGCGGGTGCATCTTCGCCATCGGGGTATCCCGGATCTCGCCCTCATCGGCGAGCCAGCGGAAAAACTGCTGGAGGCTCCGGTAGCGGCTCGCGGCAGTCGACGCGCGGAGGTGGGCGAGCTGATCCTCGACAAAGGCCTCGACGTGCTCGCGATGGATGGCCGCGACGTTGCGCGGCATCCCGCGCTCTGCCATGAACCCGTCGAGCTGACGGACGGCCTCGCCATAGACCTTGACGGTCATGGGGGAGCGGTTGCCGGCCCGAAGGTGGCGCCCGAATGAGGCGAGGTTATCGAGGACGTCGGGCGGTGCGGTATCCTCAAGGCCGCCGATTGGTACCTGTGCCATGCCTGAGACTCCTGATTACGGGCTCTAACCTAGGCCGTAATCTTCTGCTCTTAGAGCATAGCGGTCAAGTGCCAATCGGCAGAAACGCCAGTTACCTGCTGTAACTGAGCGTGGGTCTCGTGGGCCAGTAGCTCAATGGCAGAGCAGCAGACTCTTAATCTGCGGGTTCAGGGTTCAAGTCCCTGCTGGCTCACCACCGTTTCCTCAGGCCGCAAGGCAATAGAGTTGGCGCGCCCCGGAGACCCCTTTGAGGTCGTGGCTCCCGGCGTCGACGAACGCCAGGCCCGAATCCGCGACCAGCTCCCGTGTCGTCGCCGACACGTAGACCTGGTTCGGGCCTGCGACGCCCATCACGCGCGCCGCGACATGGACCGCCAGCCCCCTGACGTCGCCCGCAACGATCTCGACCTCGCCCGTGTGGATGCCGGCCCGGATCGCTACCCCGAGTGACTTCGCCGCCAGACAGATGGCGGCTGCGGCGCGGACGGCCCGCTCGGAGCTGTCGAAGATCGCAAGGACGCCGTCGCCCGTCGTCTTCACGAGCCGGCCCCGGAAGCGGTCAAGCTCGAACTGGATCCGTTCGTTGTGCTGGCCGACGAGCTCCCGCCAGCGCACCGGGCCGAGCTTCTCGGCGACCGCGGTCGAATCGACGATGTCGGTGAACAGGACCGCGCCGAGCACGCGCTGGGCGTGCTCATCGATCCTGGCGAACGAGCGCACACCGGCGACGTCGTAGGCGACGAAGGGCTCGTCGCCGATGACCCAGCCGTCGTGACCGGGCGGGATCTCGTAGACCATGCCCGGACCGATCTCGTTCGTCGTGCCGTCCTCGAGCCGGTTGCCGAGACGTCCGGAGACGCAGATGCCGACGTGGTGGTACTGGCAGAAGTTTGTGCCGGCGATCGGCTGGACGTGCTCCATCCAGTGCCAACCGGGCTCGAACACCATTCGGCCGATGACGAGGTCGTCGAGGTTGTAGATGTCGACGCGCCCGAACGGCGTCGGGCGAACCTCGTCGGGGCTCTCGAGCGGCTTCGACTGGAGACGGGCCACGGTCGGTCCTCACGTCATGCGCCGGCAACCCAGCGGCTTTCGCCTCGGGGGACGCGTGTCGGCGATCATGCGTCATCGCCCACGCCACGTCATCGCCCACGCCACGCGCATGGTTCCGGCTCGGGCGCCGGCCGCGCGTGCCGTGCTACCCTGCGTCGACCCTTGGAAGCCGGTCCCGTGAGGCTGGCATACGGTCCGGAGAGACCGACAGGAGGCTCGATGGCGCACCGCACCATCGGCGGCGATCGACGCCGCGCGCGCCCATGACAGCGCCGCCGATCCCGGCGTTTCCCACCTCGGCAATCCCGCCATTGCCGCGATCCGATGCGGTCGTGGACCCCCGGATCGGTGACCTCGGGCCGGCGCTGCTGGCCCTCGAGGATGGGACGGTCTTCCGCGGCTTCGCTTTCGGAGCGCCGATCGCGGCGGGCGGCGATCTGGTGGTGAATACGAGCCAGACCGGCTACCAGGAGGTCTGCACCGATCCCTCGTATGCCGGCCAGGTCGTCGTGATGACCTACCCACTGATCGGCAACTACGGGCGCCTGCCGGACGACGACCAATCGATCCGACCCTGGCTGCGCGGCCTGATCGTGGCCAACGCCACGGCCGCGGTCCTCGAGGACGCCCGCCAGCTCGCCGCGCTGCTGCGGGACCACGGCATTCCCGCGATCGCCGGGATCGACACGCGCGCGCTCGCCCGTCACCTCCGCGCCACCGGCAGCCTGCGCGGCCTGATCGTGGAGCCGGGTCACCTCGACGCCGAGGCGGCGACAGCGCGAGCTGACACGGTCCCGCGCTGGGAGGACCAGGACTTCGTGGGCGAGGTCTCGCCCGCGGCGGTCACGGAGCTCGGTGACGCGAGCGAGGGTGGCCCGCTGGTCGCCATCGTCGACTTCGGGCTGAAGCGCAACATCGTCCGGAGCCTGCGCAGTCGCGGCGCGCGGGTCCGGATCCTGCCCCACACCGCAACCGCCGCCGACGTCCTCGACCCGGCGATCGACGGCATCGTCCTCTCGCCGGGTCCGGGGGATCCGGCGCGGCTCGCGGGTCCCGTCGCCATGGCCCGGGCCGTCATCGATGCCGGCCGGCCTCTGCTGGGCATCTGCCTGGGACACCAGATCGTCGGTCGCGCGGCGGGCGCCGACACGCGGCGGCTGCGGTTCGGCCACCACGGCGCGAACCACCCAGTCCAGGACCTCGACACCGGCTTCGTGCAGGTGACCGCCCAGAACCACGAGGTCCAGGTCGTCGGCGACACGCTGCCCGCCGCGAGTGGCTTCCACGTCAGCCAGGTCAACCTGAACGACCGCTCCGTCGAGGGCCTTCGACATCGCGAGCTGCCGATCGAGACCGTCCAGTACCACCCCGAGGGCGCACCGGGCCCGCTGGACGCGCTCGCGGTCTTCGATCGCTTCCTGGCTGCCGCGGCGGTGCGAGTCGCCACGGCGCAGGTGACGCGCGCGGAGCCCTCCAGATGACGCGAGCCGCGGTGCGCCCCAAGCCGGCCTCGGTGCTGATCATCGGCTCGGGCCCGGTCGTCATCGGCCAGGCCGCGGAGTTCGACTACGCCGGCACGCAGGCCTGTCGGGCCCTTCGGGCGGAGGGCGTCCGGACGATCCTCGTCAACTCGAATCCGGCCACGATCATGACCGACCCCGACGTCGCAGACGCGGTCTACCTCGAGCCGCTGACCGTCGAGGCGATCGAGGCGGTCATCGCCCGCGAGAAGCCGGAAGGCCTCCTCGCCGGCCTCGGTGGCCAGACCGCGCTCAACCTCGCGATGGACCTCGCCAACGCCGGCGTCCTGGAGCGCCACAACGTCCGCCTGCTCGGGACGCCGCTGCGCGCGATCGAGATGGCCGAGGATCGCGAGGCCTTCCGCGACCTCCTCGACTCCATCGGCCAGCCGTACGCGCCGTCGGCGATCGTCGAGGGCGGCTCGCCCGAGGTACGGGCGCGCTCCGCCGACGTCGCGCTCGAGGCGATCGGCCTGCCCGCCATCATCCGGCCCGCCTTCACCCTGGGCGGCACCGGCGGCGGGATCGTCGACTCGGAGGCCGCGTACCGGGAGCGGATCCGGGCCGGCCTCCGCGCCAGCCCCATCGGCCAGGTCATGGTCGAGCGCTGCCTCGTCGGCTGGCAGGAGATCGAGTACGAGGTCATGCGCGACGCCGATGACACCTGCATCGCGGTGTGCTCGATGGAGAACGTCGATCCGCTCGGCGTCCACACCGGCGACTCGATCGTCGTCGCGCCGGTCCAGACCCTCACCGACGCCGTCCACCAGCGGCTCCGCAGCGCGGCCCTCGCGATCATCCGGGCGCTCGGCGTCGAGGGCGGCTGCAACGTCCAGTTCGCGCTGTCGCCGGACTCGACCGAGTACGCGGTCATCGAGGTCAATCCCCGGGTGTCGCGCTCGTCGGCGCTCGCGAGCAAGGCGACCGGCTACCCGATCGCCCGCGTCGCGGCCCAGATCGCCATCGGCCGGCGTCTCGCGGAGATCCCGAATGCCGTCACCGGGACGACGGTCGCGGCCTTCGAGCCGGCGCTCGACTACGTCGTCGTCAAGCTGCCGCGGTTCCCGTTCGACAAGTTCCCGCGAGCCGATCGCTCGCTCGGCAGCCAGATGAAGGCCACCGGCGAGGTCATGGCCATCGATCGGACGTTCGGAGCGGCGCTGAACAAGGCGTTGCGTGGGCTCGAGCAGGCGGGCGCCGGCGTGCTCGCCGAAGACGGCTCGTGGTCGGCCCGGGCTGACGAGCTCGGCCGCGATCCGGATCCGGCCGGGCTCCGGACGTTCCTGGCCCCGTCCGACGATCGCCTGTGGCGGGTGCTGGCCCTTCTGCGGCGCGGGCTATCCACCGAGACGATTGGAATGGCGACCGGGATCTCCTCGTGGTTCCTGGCCGAGATGGAACGCAACGTCGGCCTCGAGCGCGCGATCCGGGCCGTCGGGCCGCGCCTCGCAGATCCAGATGACCGAGCCGCGGCGCAGTACCTCGCCACGGCGAAGCGCGCCGGCTTTGGCGACCGCGACCTGGCCGAGCTGGCCGGGACCTCCGTCGAGGGCCTGCGCGCAGCCCGCTCTGCGCTCGGCCTGCGACCGGGCTACGGGATGGTCGACACGTGCGCCGCCGAGTTCGCCGCCGAGACGCCGTACTTCTACGCGACCTACTCGGCGGCGGGCTCCGTGCCCGAGGCGCCACCCGCCCGGCGCCCGGCCGCGCTCGTCATCGGCAGCGGCCCGGTCCGGATCGGGCAGGGGATCGAGTTCGATTACTGCGCCGTCAAGGCGGCGGCCACCCTGCGCCAGGCGGGCTGGTCGGCGGTGATGATCAACTCGAACCCCGAGACGGTCTCGACCGACTTCGACGCATCGACGCGGCTGTACTTCGAGCCCCTGGATGCCGAGAGCGTCCTGAGCGTCGTCGAGGCCGAATCGATCTCCGGGGAGTCGCCGATCCCGGCGCTCGTGGCCTACGGCGGCCAGACGCCGCTCAACCTCGCGGCGCCGCTGGCGGCGGCGGGCGTCGAGCTCCTGGGCAGCGACCTGGAAGCCATCGACCAGGCCGAGGAGCGGACCCGCTTCGCGGCGCTCCTGGATCGCCTCGGCGTGCCCCAGCCCGAGGGCGGGATGGCCCACTCGATCGAGGAGGCGCTGACCCTGGCCGAGCGGATCGGCTACCCGGTCATCGTCCGGCCGAGCTTCGTCATCGGCGGCCTCGCGATCGACTTCTGCTACTCGCCCGAGGACCTCGTCCGGCAGCTCGCCGCTGCGACCGTCGTGGATCCGGATCGGCCCGTCCGGATCGACCGATACCTGGAGGGGATCGAGGTCGACGTCGATGCCGTCTCCGACGGCGAGCGGGTGTTGATCCCCGGCCTCCTCGAGCATGTCGAGAAGGCGGGTGTCCACTCCGGGGACTCCGTCGGGCTATTCCCGCCCCAGACCGTGTCCGAGGCGGACCAGGGCCTGATCGTCGCCACGATGGAGCGGGTCGTGCTGGCGCTCGGCGCACGGGGCCTCGTCAACGCCCAGTTCATCGTCCGCGAGGACGGCGTCTACCTCATCGAGGTGAACCCGCGAGCCTCACGGACCGTGCCGTTCCTCTCGAAGGTGACAGCCGTACCGATGGTCGACCTCGCGGTCCGGATCGCCCTCGGGGCGACGCTCGAGGAGCTCGGCTGGCCTGGCGGTCTCCTCGCGCCGCCGCCGTTCGTCGCGGTGAAGGCGCCGGCGTTCTCGACGGCCAAGCTCCGCGGCGTCGATCCATCGGTCGGGCCGTTCATGCAGTCGACCGGCGAGGTCATCGGGATCCACCGAGATCCGCGGGTCGCGCTCGCGAAGGCGCTTCGCGGGGCGAGCCTGGTGCCAGGTCGCGGCGATGGGCGGGCCCTGGCGCTCGTCTCGCTCGCCGACGCGGACAAGCCGCAGCTGCCGCGACTCGCGACGGCGCTGCGGCGCGCGGGCTACGAGCTCGCGGCCACGGATGGCACGCGCACCGCACTGGCGGCCGCGGGCTTCGATGCCGAGCCGGTCGCGCGCCTCACCGGCGTGGCAGCCGACGACGACGGCGGCGACCGAGGGGGCCGTCGCGGGTCGCCTCAGATCGCGGATGTGGTCGGCCTGATCGAGGCCGGCCGGGTCGGGCTGGTGATCAACACGCCAACGCCTCGCTCGGGACCCGTGCGGGATGCGGCCGAGATCCGCCTGGCGGCCATCGCCGAGGGCGTGCTCTGTCTCACCGCGATCGAGACGGCGATCGCCGCGGCCGAGGCGATGGACCCGGACGTCGTGGCTCGGATCTCCGAGGTTCGCCCGCTCGACGAGTGGGTGGATCCGGTTGCGATGCGCGCGCTTGCTGGCAGCGCGTGGCTCGCGTCGGACGCCGGGTCGGCCGGCTTGCGGTCAGGCGGCCGCGGCGTTCCCCCCGCACTCGCAGGGCTTGGCCGCTCGCCGGGCCTCGGGAGCTGAGGTCCGGTCGTCGAGCGCCGCGGCGCCGAGGGATCGCCGCGGGGCGACGTGCTCGCCGGCCGAGCGACGGGACGTGTCCCCGGCCTGGCTGTGGAAGCCCGCGGCCCGGCTGCCGGCGCTCACTGCCGGCAGCGGGCTCGCGGACGCGAGGAGTCGGGCGTCGGCGGCCTCCGCCCGGAACGCCGACTGGCGTGCCGCGACGAGGGCCATCTGGAGGTCGACATAGCTGTTCATTCGTTCACCCCTTGTTCCGGGCCGCAGCCCGCTCAGTGATGGCAATCTGATCGTTGTTCGTCATCGGTCTAACAACCGCTGGTGAACGTTGGATGGTCGATGTCATGGGTTCGTCTCTCCGTCAGCCGGCGAGGAAGGCGCGAAGATCGCCGGTCGCCTGTTCCAGGCGCTCGCGCCGGAGGTGGTAGTAGGTGACGTTGCCGGCGTCGATGATCGTCACCAGGCCGGCGACGCGGAGCTGCGCCAGGTGGTGCGAGATCGTCGGCTTGCTGAGCTCGAGGAGCTCCGCAATCTCGGTTCCGTAGAGATCCTTCTCGGCGAGGAGCTTGAGGATCCGAAGCCGGGTGGCGTCGCCGAGCGCCCGGTGGAGCCGCAGGACCGCGGCCGGAGGCGACAGGGGATCGAGATCGAGCGCCGCGTCGGTGACGGGATAGCCGGCGAACCGCCAGCCCTCGCCGCCGAGGAGGAAGTTGTACGGCCGCGAGAAGTACGACGGCGCGAGGATGACCCGTCGAATGCCGGCCTCCGGAACCACCCGGACGCCGTTCGTCGTCCGCTCGACGAGGTCGCTGCCGGTGTAGCTCGCTCGATCGCCCGCCCTGAGCTCGTAATCGCGCCGCAGGATCGCGCCGATCCGGGGCTCGATCTCCACGAACCGCGCCGCCCAGGCGTCGAGCAGGCCGAGGATCGTCTCGAAGGCGCGCTGCGGGTCATCGAGGATCTCGAGCTTGGCGCCGTGCTTGGATTCCCGGAGCTTGGACCGGATCTCGGCCACCGCGGCGCGATCGCCGTCGAGCGCGCGCTCGACGACCGGCTGGACGGTTGGTTCGGCGCCGCAGATCTCGGCGAAGAGGTAGCGCAGGACCGGCGTCGGACCCTCCGCGCGCATCGCGGCGACGAGGTCGGTCGCGCCGTGGATCGCGGGTCGCTCGACGACGAACCCGCCGACGTGGACCGCGAGCTCGTGCTTCATGACGCGATCGAGCTCGGCCTTCGCAACGTCGTCGAGGCCGGCTCGGGCGTCCTGGAGCCAGCGCCGGTCCGCCGCGGGCAGGTCGTCCGTTGCGCCCGCATCCGGCGAGAGGGAGAAGAGGAAGTCGTAGACCGGCCGAACGTCCCACTCGATGACGAATCGCGCAGGCGCGCCCGTGAAATCCCGGACCGGGGCGCCGACAGGCACCGCTCGCGGTCGGGTCAGGGGTTGCTTCGTCGTCGTGGCCATCGTTCTAGGGGTTCCTCACTGGTGTTAGACGACAATCTAACTCCGTGGAGACGCAGCGTCAAGCCCTCTGGCCAGTCGGGGCTATCCTCAGTGCGTGCACTCGGAGGTCGACGCCGGCACCGGCCCGCGCTGCAACATCGGCCCGGCGGAGATCCGTCGCCGTCGCTGGATCGCGATCGCGCTGACCGCGGCCGCGGGTGCCCTCGCGATCGCGCTCGTCGCGTTCGACGTGCCGCACCTCGAGCGGGTGGTCCTGTGGCCGTTCGCGGCCTGCGCAGCCGTCACGTGGCTCCAGGTGACGCGCCGCTTCTGCGTCCGCTATGGCACGACGGGACTTGAGAATTTCGGCGAGCTCGGCGAAGAGCGGCGCGTCCCGGCCCAGCAGCTCGCGGCCGACCGGCGGCGCGCGGTCCGGATTCTGGGCGAGGGGATCCTGGCCGGCCTCCTGGCGACCGTCGCCTTCGTGAACCTCCCGCTCTGACCTGCCGCTCGGTGCCGCTCGGACCCTGCCGCTGACCGATCCGCGGGCAGGCCGTCGACCGCCCGATCGGGGCCGACACGCTAGCATCGCCCGGTGCCCATCCCGACCGTCGTGTTCACCGATGAGCGCCTGCCGAACGGCCTGCGCCTGATCATCGCCGAGGACCACCTCGCCCCCGTCGTCGCGGTCAACCTCTGGTATGACGTCGGCTCCAAGCACGAGCAGGCTGGCCGGACGGGCTTCGCCCATCTCTTCGAGCACGTCATGTTCCAGGGCTCGGCGCATGTCGGGAAGGCCGAGCACATGGCGATCATCCAGGCCGCCGGCGGGGTTGCCAACGGCTCGACCTGGCTCGACCGGACGAACTACTTCGAGACCATGCCCTCCAACCAGCTCGAGCTGGCGCTGTGGCTCGAGGCCGACCGCCTCGCGACGCTACCGGATGCCATCTCGCAGGACAACCTCGACAACCAGCGCGAGGTCGTCAAGAACGAGAAGCGCTGGTCCTACGACAACCGGCCGTATGGCTCCTGGGTCGAGAAGGTCCTCGGCGGCCTGTTCCCGCCGGACCACCCGTACCATCACTCGACGATCGGCTCGATGGCCGACCTCGATGCCGCCTCGCTCGACGACGTCGTGGCGTTCTTCCGGCTCCACTACGCGCCGAACAACGTCGTCCTGTCGATCGTGGGCGACGTCGATCCGGAGCAGGTCCGCACCTGGGTCGCCAAGTACTTCGGTCCCATCCCGGCCAATCCCGCCCTGCCGGTCGCGCTGCCGGACATGCGTCTGCCGATGACGCTCGGGGGCGAGATTCGCGAAGTTGTCCCGGATCGGGTCCCGCTGCCGCGGATCATCTGGGGCTTCCGGGCCCCGCTGTATGGCGACCCGCGCCTGGATGCCCTCGACCTGGCGGGCCAGATCCTCGCGGGCGGCAAGGGCAGCCGGCTCCATCGCCGGCTCGTCCGCGACGAGCGGCTCGCCCAGGACGTCACGCTGTTCTCGATGGGCCTCGTTGCGGGGGCGTCCCTGACGTCGGGCTGGGCGACGGCCCGGCCGGGGGTCGACCTGGAGCGGCTCGAGGCGGTCTTCTGGGAGGAGGTCGAGCGGATAACCCGGGAGCTCGTCTCGGACGACGAGCTCGCACGGGCCAAGGCCCTCACCGAGGCGGACGAGCTGGGTGCCCTGTCGCGCGTCGAGGAGAAGGCCGATCGCCTGTCCTCGTACGCCACGCTGCTCGACGACCCGGGGCTGATCAACCGGATGCTGCCGCGCTACCTGGCCGTTACGGCCGAGCAGATCCGTGATGTCGCCGCGGCCGTGTTCGTGCCCGAGAACCGGCTCGTCCTGACATACGTCCCGGCGGCACCCGGCCAGCTCGAGGAGGCGGCATGAGCCGCCGCCGGTGACGGTCGTCGCCGACCGCCCGAGCGCAGGCGAGCCCCGGCCGTACGCCTTCCCCTCGTTCACCCGGACCAGGCTCGCGAACGGCATCGACGTCATCGCCGTCCACCTGCCCGAGCGCGAGCTCCTCAGCGGGATCCTCTTCGAGTCGATCGGGGCGAGCGACGAGCTCGACGACGAGGCCGGCCTGACCGTCCTCATGGCGCGGGCGCTGACCGAGGGAACGCGGACGCGAGACGCGATTGCCCTCGTGGAGGCGGCCGAGCGCCTCGGGGCATCGATCCACGCCGAGGCCGGCTGGGATGCCCTGTCGGTCGGGGTCGACGTCCCCTCGGAGCGCCTCGGACCAGCCCTCGACCTCGTCGCCGAGGTCATGGCCGAACCGACCTTTCCCGAGGCCGAGGTGCAGCGCCTCCGCGAGGAGCGCCTCAACGACATCCTCCAGGCGCGCGCCGATCCGCGGCGGCGCGCCGAGGAGGGCTTCGTCGAAACGATCTACGCGCCCGGCAGCCCCTATCGCCGGCCCTCTTCCGGGACCCGGGAGACCGTCGAGCGGTTCGATGCCGAGGCCGTCCGATCGATGCACGGCCGGCGCTTCGATCCCAACCGGATGACCCTCATCGTCGGCGGCGATCTCGAGGGCATCGACGTGCCCGAGCTCGCCCAGCAGCGCTTCGGGGGCTGGGCGCCGAGCCAGACCTGTGAGGGGCCCCGCCAGATCCCGGCCCAGGCCGCGACGCATCCGTGGCGGGTCCGAGCCCTCGACCGGCCGGGATCGGTCCAGACCGAGATCCGCATCGGCCACCTCGGGATGCGCCGCCGGATCCCGGACTTCCACGCCGTGTCGGTCATGAGCGCGATCCTGGGGGGCCTCTTCAACTCCCGGCTGAACCGCGTCCTGCGCGAGGAGCGCGGCTACACCTACGGCGCGAGCGCCGGCTTCGACCTGCGGCGGGCGCGCGGCCCATTCGCGGCCCGGGCTGCCGTGAACACCGACGTGACCGTGCCGGCCATCCAGGCCATCCTGGCCGAGCTCTCCGGGATGCGCGACCGACCCGTGACCCAGGACGAGCTCAACGGCGCCCGCGACTTCCTCGTCGGGGTGTTCCCGCTGCGGTTCGAGACGCCGCCGGCGGTGGTCGGGGCGATCTCGAGCATCGTGGTCCACGGCCTGCCGGACGACGAGCTCGCCCGCTACCGCCCGGCGATCGAGGGGGTCACGGCCGAGGACATCACGGCGGCGGCGCAAGCCCACCTCCACCCGGATGAAGCGTCGATCCTCCTGGTCGGCGACGCGTCGACATTCCTGCCTGCGCTGGAGGCGGCAAGCCTGGGCGAGATCACCGTGGAGCGAGAGAGCACCGAGGGTCCGACGGGCCCTGCCTGAAGCCGAAGGTCGGTCAGCCGGGCAGCGACCCGCTCGTTGCGTCGGCGTCCCGCTGGATCTGGGCCTCGGCCTCGGCGACCGCGGCCCGTCGACGAGCCCGAGCCTCGCGCGGGGCGCCGGTGCCCTCCGTCGCGACGCCGAGGATCTGGCTGCGCTGCACCAGGGCGAAGGGGTACCGGGCTGCCAGCCGGCGATCGGCGAGCCAGCGCACGCGCACGCGGGCCATCGGGATGAACTTCGGGTCGGTGCCGTCCAGGAAGTGCATGACCGAGGAGCCTTCCAGCACGTGCACGAAGCCGTAGATGATGTGCGCGGCGGTCATAATGACGAGCCGGCGCTCCACCTTGTCGACGTGGACGCCGATCTCCGTGGACCGCTCCATGGGCTCCGCCGCGAGCTGGCCCACGATCGCCACCTCGTCGAGCCGCACCCGCAGCTCGGGCATCGTGATCCGGGTCGCCTCCCCGGTCCGCGTCAGCAGGACCGTGTCGCGGAGGGCGAAGAAGCCATCGAGCAGATTGACGTAGTCGGTCACCCGGCGGAACCGACCGAGGTCGACGACGCCGGAAGCCCGAAGGTGCGTCCCGATCAACTCGAGGTACTGCTCATGCGTCGCGGGGGCCGCGCCGCTCTGGCCGTCGCGGGTGCCCCAGATGTCACCGAAGGCATTGCCCAGCCCCGCCTGACCGCCGCCGCCCGGGCCATTGCGCACCACGGTGTCCATGATGGCCCTACTTGACGAGGCCGTACGTCGTCGGCTTCGCGAAGAAGTCCTTCGAGTAGGCGAAGTAGAAGTTGTTGTTGCCCGCGAGGGTCAGGTCCCAGCAGATGAACTGGAGCTTGAGGCTGATGTCGCCGCCGCCGGAGCCGCACGATCCACCGCCGAAGCTGACTGGACCGCCGGGAGCGTAGCCCGTCCCCGAGAGGACGATGCAGCCGCCGCCCGTCATGGCGATGGTCGGCTGGGTCTGGCCCGATCCGGTGGGGGCCGGGTCATGGGCCTGCCAGAACACGAGATTCTTGTAGGTCGCGAAGAGGGTCCGGTTGGTCGTGATCGTGTCCCACGACGGCTGGTAGGCCCGGATCATGAACAGGCCCTGGGCGCCGACGCTGATGGGGTCGTTGTTGGTGTTCCAGTTGCTGCCCGTGCTGCTCGGCGCGTTGTAGAGGAGGACGCCGCAGGTGGACGGGCTCGGGTTCGACGAGGTCGGCGACGGGCAGTTCGTCTGGAACTGCGTCTCGACCTGGACGTCCGTCTTCGCGAGGGCGAAGTCGGTCTTGGCGGTCGCGTCCGTGTAGCCGGACGTCGCGTTGCCCCACGGGATGGCCATGACCCGGCCGCTGCCGCTCTTGATCGTCAGACCGCCACCGCGGATGAAGTAGACGCCGGGGCGCATGAGGACCGTGCTGGCGTTCGACCCGCCGCCGGCGACGATGCCACCGGTGTAAGTCCCGGGCGTGATGATGCAGGGGTCCTGGTTCTTGCAGATGCCAGCCCCGTTCGCGGCCATGTTCACCGTGGGCAGTGTCGTGTTGCTGCCGAGGCAACCCGTCGCGGCGTCGATGGCGTTGCACGGCGGCTTGAGGGCGCCGAGGGGGTCGGGCAGGATGGGCCGGGCGTGCTCGACGGGCGTCGGCGTGATATGGGCCGCCGTGCCGCTGGCGACCTCGCCCGCGACCTGGATCGTCGAGTTGTTGACCATATTCATCGCGAAGGCCGAGTTCTGGGCCTTCATCGCGGCATTCGTGTTGTCGGATCGCAGGCAGATCGAGTCGATCATGATCGAGCCTTCGAACGTCGCGGTGATGCCACCGTTGACCAGCCACGACGGGCAACCCCGCCGGTTCGCCGGCCAGCTGGTATGCGACGGATCGAGGAGGGCGACGGAGAAGTCGCCCTCGCCGACCTGGCCGTTGAGGCCGGTGCTCGACGTCGAGACGTTCAGCGAGCCGTTGCCGAAGAAGCCTGGCCCGGTCCCGGTCAGCTGAACCGTCACCCCCAAGTTCGCGTAGACGGTGTCCGACGGGCATGACACCGTCATCCGGCTGGTGACCTGGGCATCGGTCCAGCCGAGATTCGTCTTGACGCTGTTCTTCGCCGCCAGGTAGAGGTCATTCGACCCGTCGACGGCCGTCGACGAGATCCGGGCCGCGGTGCAGGTGGTGACGCCGTTGGTCATGATGTTCGCAGCCGCGAGGGCCGCCGCGTCGCCGGCGTTCTGGAGCTGCCGCCGGAGCACGAGCGTCTGGGCACCGCTGAACAGGAGCGCGCCCATGGCGAGCATGGCGACCATCGCCAGGGCGAACAGGATGATGATCTGGCCGTGCTCTCGTTCTCGGTGCTTCGAACCGATCATGCGTGCGACCTCAGTTGTTGACGATCACGGTGGAGGAGCCGGAGATGTTGAAGCCCGAATGGCCGAGCAGCGATCCGGTGATGAGGTCGACCCGGGAGGTGACCGTGACCGTCACGAACTCGCCTCGACCGTTCGTGGCATTCGCCTCGTCCGCATTGAGGGAGCAGTGGGTCGTCGTGTAGTAGCAGACGTAGACGGTCACGCTGCTGCCCGGAGCGACGAGGAAGGAGCGCGTCTGGATCCGGGTCGGCTCCTTCGAGTCGGGCGTCCAGGTCGGGCAGCCGGTCGCCGGCGTCGCTCCGAGATTCGGGCCAGTCGGGCAGATCGTGACATCCGCGGCGCCGTGGACGGACGCGTAGCGAGCGCCTTCCCGAGCGGCGTTGCTCAGGCTGTCGAAGGCCCAGATGACGCGGCCCATGTCGACGACGCCGAAGAGCATCAGCAGGAACATCGGGATGACGAGCGCGAACTCGACGAGGCCCTGGCCTCGGCCGTCACCGCGTCGATGGATCCGTCGGATCGCAGCCCGCGCGCTCATCGGCCCACCAGGACGTTGAACGTCGAATCGACCCGGATGATCCAGTTGCCGCTCTGGGTGAAGAACGGATAGGGAAACAGGGTGTGGAACGGCACGCAGGCCGAGACGATCACGCTGGCCATCGGATAGGAGGTGCTGCCACCGGTCGATGAGCTCGTCGAGGGCGACGCCAACGAGGCCGAGACCTTCGCGGCCGTGCACGTCGACTGGCTGGCGGACACGGTGAACGTCTTCCCGAGCTCGTTGTCGACCACCGATTTCGCGTCCGTTGACGGCGCCGTGGTGCAGGGAAAGGCGCTGCAATAGTTCGTGGTGTCCGTCGAGTCGTAGTAGCCGCCGCTGGTGTTGTAGCCGGGGTCGGTGGCCACGTACTGCGCGGCATCGCGGGTCGCCGCCACGAGGCTGACCCAGGTCATGTACACCCGGGCGAAGTCGATCGCGACCCCGACGAGCGTCAGGAGCACGGGCACGATGATCACGAACTCGGTCAGGGCCTGACCGCGAGATCGCCGATGTCGTCGTGCATGCCGGATGACCAAGGGGCCCTCGTCGTTCGTGAAGTGCTCGTCGCCCATTCGTGGGACGGGCTGGGCGAGCTGGGACGAGACTCGGCCGCGCGCCTTGCAACGTACCTTGGCGTGGTGCGGCGGCGCGTAGCCCAAAGTGACTACGCCGACCGGCGGATCGTCCCGACCACGCACGGAGCGCTCCTGCGCGTAGGCTTCCGCGGATGATCGTGGTCGTCGGCCGACTCTCGGAACAGCCCGATTCGGCGCCCTCTGCCGAGGCGATCGCCCAGCGCGTGGCGGGGGCAGACGGGCGCGTCGAGGTCGTGGCCGTCGCCCCCGACGGCCCCGGCGGTGACGCGATCCTGGGGCGCCTCGCGGAGGCGGGCATCGGCCACGCCGCAACGCGGAGGTCCTCGGGCCCGATGCTCGAGCCGGCCGATCTCGAGCTGGCCCTGCGCTATCTCCCGGACGTCCGCGTCATCGTGCTGACCGCCGATGCCGGCCACCTCGAAGCCACGGCGGCCGGTGCGGCGGCGTGGTCCGGGGCGGCGCTCATCGTGCTGCGCCGCGCGGCGGAGGCGCCGCGCGGCAATGACGGCAGTGACGGCGCGGCGGCGGCGTTGGAGCAGGACGGGGCGATCGTCCTCGAAGGTCCCGCACGTGATCCGGACGGCGCGTTCGCGGGCGTCGTCGCGACCCTCGCCCTGCGGCTCGACACCGGGGAGGCGCCGCAGGTCGCCTGGCGCCGGGTGACCGCCGACCTCGGGGTCGACGAGGTCAGTCGGTCGAGCGGTCCGGTCCCGGGGCGTCCGCCAGGCTGAGCTGGCGGGGCTCCGCGTCCGCTTCATCGAGCGGCTCGATTAGGCCCGGATCATCGTTCCTGACATCGTTCACCCGCCGCCCCACCTTGTAGGCCTCGAGCCAGTCTTCGTCGGCGGGGACGAGGAGGCCCTTGAGCTCGGCGAGCGCCGGCGCGTCGGTGAGCGTGGGGTCGAGCCACAGGTCCCAGGCCGACTCCGGGACGACGACCGGCATCCGATCGTGGATCGGCCGCATCAGGTCGTTGGGACCGGTCGTGACGATCGTGAAGGACCGGATCACCTGGCCGGTGTCGTCATCGTGCCAGCCGGCCCAGAGGCCGGCGAGAGCCATCGGCTCGCCGTCCTGCCGAGCGACGGCGAACGGCTGGCGGATCGTGCCCTCGCGCCGCCACTCGTAGAACGAATCGACGGGCACGAGGCAGCGCCGCCGCTGGAAGGCGTAGCGGAACGCCGGCGTCCGGTCGATCGACTCGGCCCGGGCGTTGAACATCTTGTTGCCTGTCGCCGGTGACTCGGACCAGTGGGGGATGAGGCCCCACCGAAACGACGTCAGGGCTCGCTTCTCGGCGCGCTGCACGATGACCGCCGCCGGATCGGTCGGAGCGACGTTGAACCGGCCGCCAGGCTCGTCGAGGAGGTCCTCGGCGCCGAAGATCTCGGCCAGCTCCGAGGTCGGCCGTTGCTGGGTGAAGCGTCCGCACATGTCATCTCTAGTATCGTCGCCGCCGTGCTGAACCCCGATCTCGACGCGGCCCTGGCATCGACCGGGCCGCTGGCCCCGACGGTTGCCCGTGGATTGCTCGATCGTGGGCGCGAGCTGCTCGACACGGGCGAGCCCGCCCAGGCGGCGGCGTATTTCCAGCGCGTCATCGGGACGAACGACGCCGCCCTGACCGGCGAGGCGTGGCTCGGCTTCGGCGATGCCCTGTACCGACTCGATCGCGAGCCCGAGGCGCTGGGCGCCTGGGAATCCGTCACGCGCCTTCCGGAGACGCCATCGACGTACCGGGCCTGGCGCCAGATCGCCGGCGCTCGCGTTCGGAGCGGCGACCTGGCCGGCGCGACCCAGGCCTACCGCGAGGCGGAGCGGCGGGCGCCGGCCGCCGATCGGGCGGAGATCTCGGGCCGGCTCGGCTGGCTCGCCAAGGAGCAGGGCAACAGCCGTGCGGCGGGACGCTACTTCGCCCGCAGCCGCGGCGACTTCGGAGCGATCGGGCTGGCGATGGCGATCCTCGCCGTCACCGTCGTCGTGTCGCTGATCGCGCTCTACCAGCCGGACGAGTCACTGTTCGATGCGCTGGCGCTCATCCGGTCCGGGGTCGTCCACGGGGAGCTTTGGCGGCTTCTCAGCGTGACCCTGCTCCACGCCTCGCTGATCCACCTCGGGCTCAACATGTACGCCCTCTACCTGATCGGCCCGGTCGTCGAGCGGATCTGGGGCTCCCGGATGTTCGGGCTCTTCTACGTCCTCACGGCCATCGCGGCCTCGACGACGAGCATCGTCTTCTCGCCCGGGCCGGCGGTCGGGGCCTCCGGCGCGATCTTCGGGCTGGTGGGCATCCTCATCGCCGGGACGCGCGTCCACCACCCGGTGCTCGACCAGCGGGCTCGCCAGATCGTCCCGCAGCTCGGGTTCCTCGTCGTCATCAACCTTGTCCTCGGGTTCTCGATCGGGGGCATCGACAACGCCGCCCACATCGGCGGGCTGATCGCCGGCCTGTGGCTCGGCCTCGTCGTGCCACCGGGCAAGGTGCCGACGCTCCGTTCCGCGTGGCAGCACCCGGGCGGCGAGCCGATGACGACCTCGCCGTTGGTCATCGCGGCCGGGATCCTGGTGCTGATCGCAGCGATCCTCGTCGGCCTGTCGTTGGCCGGGGTCCGCCTCTAACCGCTTCTACGCCGGGGTCGCCGAGACAGGCCCGGGCGCCGAGACGGGCCCCGACCGAGGCAGCACGACACCGACCCGCGCGCCGTTGGGGATCTCGTTGCTGGCACGCGCGTCGCCGCCATGGGCGCGCGCCAGCTCGCGAACGATCGCCAGCCCGAGCCCGGACCCATTGCCGACGCGCGCCGGGTCGCCGCGCCAGAGCCGCCCGAACGCCCGCGCCTCCGTGCCGGGTGCGAAGCCCGGCCCGTCGTCGACGACGTCGATGACCACGGCGGCACGCCCCGCGAGCTGCGCGTCGGCCAGCTCGAGCCGGACGTGGCCCCGATCAGCTGCGGCCGCGATGGCATTCGCGATGAGGTTGCCGAGCATCCGGTCGAGGGCGTTCCGGTCCGCGATGAGCCGGCCGTCGAAGCCCTGCGGCGGAGGCGCGAGGTCCAGCCCGACGCCGGCCCGATCGGCCTGGTCCCGGAACCGATCCACGGTCGCCTGCGCCACCGCAACGGCGTCGAGCGGCTCCGGTCGCAGTCCGTCATCGCCGGACCGCAGGCGCTCGACGTCCCCGAGCTCGCCGACGAGGCGCTCGAGGCGGGCGGCCTCCTCCTCGATCGCGCGGGCAGCGGCGGCTGCCGCGTCGCCAGTCGCCGTGCCGTCCCGAAGCGCCGTTGCGAAGCCCGAGATGACCGTCAGCGGCGTCCGGAGGTCGTGCCGGAGGTTCGCGAGGAGCTCCGATTCCCGCCGCCGCGTCTCGTCGAGCTCGCCCGCCATCGCGTTGAAGGTGCCCGTCAGCTCGCGAACCTCCGCGGGACCTTCGAGCGGCAGCGGCTCGTGTCCGGACGACGGCAGGCTCGCCGCCGCGCCGGCGAGCCGCCGGAGTGGCCGGGTCACGCTCCGGGCCAGGAGCCAGGCGAGCGGCCCGGTCACGAGCAACGTCACGAGCAGCACGATCGGGAGGGCGTGGATGACGTCCGCAAGCGCCTCGGCGCCCGAGCGATCCTGGGTCACGAAGGCGAGCGCCCGAGGCGCAGCCGCGGCGGCCCGGCGGATGCCCGCGGCGACCCAGAGGTACGGCTGGCCGTTGAGCTCGACCCGGCCGGCGGCGGTCGCGCTCAAACCGAGATCCGTCGTGAGGATCGGGTCACCCATCGGCAGCCCCGCCAGGGGCCGGAGACGCCCGTCGGTGCCGACGACCATGACCTGGATGTCCCGTGCCGCCAGGGTGTCCCCGACGTCGGCGATCGTGCCCTTGAGGTCACCCGTGCCGATGGCCTGGCGGACCTGCGGGATCACGCTCCCGGCGAGGTCCTCGAGCGACGCGGTCGTCGCGTCGGCGTGGAGGCCGCGCAGGACGACGAACAGCGCGCCGCCGGCCGCAAGGAGGACGACGATCGACACGGCGAGGAACGCCGCGATCAGGCGGCTCCTGAACGAGCGGAGCATCAGCGACCCACGTGACCGGATCAGCCCGTCGGCGCCGTCGGAGCCGCCGGTCCGGGCAGCAGCCGGTAGCCGTAGCCGCGGACGGTCTCGATCGAGGGTCCGGCGTCGCCCAGCTGCTTGCGAACCTCCGCAACGTGAACGTCGACCGTGCGGGTCTCGCCCGGGAAGTCGGTGCCCCAGACCGTCTCGAGCAGCGCGTCGCGGGTGAGGACCACGCCGGGATCGCGGGCCAACGCGGCGAGGAGGTCGAACTCGCGCGGTCGGAGGACCAGTCGCCGGCCATCGATGGTCGCCTCGCGGCGCCTGAGGTCGACTCGGAGCGGACCGACCTCGATGGGTCGGGTCGATCGGCGATCACCGTCGCTGCGGCGCAGGATCGCCTTGACGCGGGCGACCAGGGTCCGCGGATTGAACGGCTTCGTGACGTAGTCGTCGGCGCCGAGCTCGAGCCCGACGATCGTGTCGATGTCATCGGACCGCGCGGTGAGCATGAGGACCGGCGTCTCGCCCCGGCGGCGGATCTCGCGGCAGACCTCGAGGCCGTCGATCTTCGGCAGCATCAGGTCGAGGATCACCAAGTCGGGATCGTGCCGGGCATGCATGGCGAGGGCAGTCTCGCCGTCGCCGGCCGCGAGCACCGCGAAGCCATCCTTCTCGAGGTAGAGCCGGACGAGGTCGACGATGTTCCGCTCGTCGTCCACCACGAGGATGGTCTTCACGGCGGCGAGGATACCCGCCACCTCGGAGGCAGCCGGACGTCGATGTAAGGGCTCCGTAAGACCGTTACTGTCGTGCTCGTGTTCGCCACGCTCCTCGGCGCGCTGCCGGTGCCGCCACTCCTGCTGTCCGGCGGCGACGGCACGTCCGACGCGAGCGGTGTGGCCGATGCGGCCGGAGCGCTCCGCCAGGTCATCGAGGCCCAGGAGACGGCGGGCCTCGAGCCGCTGACCGATGCTCGCGCGCCGGCCGACCCGGGTCCGGACGTCGTGGCGCGGTGGCGGGCGGCAGCGGGCCTGACCGATCGCGCGGTCAAAGCGGCCCTCCGGGGACCGTGGTCAGCGGCGATCGATGGCGGCGCGGCCGCCGGCTCCGCGGGATCGCTCGAGGCGGACGTCCTCGCCCGAGCCGAGCGGCTGCACGAGCAGATCGTGGAGCTGGCGGCCGCAGGCTGTCCGCTCGTCGAGATCGTCGAGACCGAGGCCCACCGGATCGGATCGGAGGATGCGGCGCGGCGGGTCTTCCGGGAGGCCCACGTGCGCCTGGCCGGGGACATGGCCGGCACCCATCTGTCGCTCTCGATCGTGGGCGGCTCGGCCTGGGAAGCCGGGGCTGCGACGATCCTCGACGCGCCGTATCAAAGTCTCGCGGTGGATCTCATCGCGGGACCCGACAACTGGCGGCTCGTGACGGCGACGCCCCGCGAGCGGGGGATCGTGGCGGGTGCGCTGCCTACTGGGGCCGGCGCCGACGAGGGCCCGGAGCTGCTGGTCTGGGCGGCCCACTACGCGGCGTCGACCGGGGGCCGCGGGCTCGCGCGCGTCGGGCTCGGCACGGCCGGCAGCCTCGCGGCGCTGAGCTGGGCGCAGGCAACGACCCGCCTGCGCACGCTCGGCGATGCGGCGCGGATCGCCGCCCTGCCGGCGGGCGAGCTCGCCGATGCGCTCGATCCTCGCGCCGTGAGCAGCCGTGCGGCCGCGCTCGGACGGACGAGCCACGCCTCGAGCCACGCTTCCGGTCGGGCGTCCCGTCGGACGCCTCCTCGCCCGCCGGCTCCCGGGCCCGACGCGGAGACCTGATTGCTACCCTTGGCCTCCCACCGCGCCCAGCCCGCAGGAGCCAGCCCACCGTGAAGACCCGCTTCTGGCACGGCTTTGCCGACATGCACGTCGTCGCCGACCACGAGATCGTCATGGTCAAGGGCGACGGCGCGATGCTCACGGACTCGGCCGGCCACGAGTACATCGATGCCACGGCCGCCCTCTGGTTCTGCAACGTCGGCTACGGCCGGCGCGAGATCGCCGACGCGGTCGCGGAGCAGCTGCTGAAGCTCAACGCCTACTCGTCGTTCGGGGCGTACACGACCGAGGCGAGCATCAAGGTCGCCCATCGCCTGGCCACGCTCGCCCCGTTCGACGACGCGGTCGTCTTCCTGGGCTCGGGCGGCTCGGATGCCATCGACACCGCGGCGAAGCTGTCGCGGCGGTACTGGGACGTCGTCGGCAAGCCCGAGAAGCGGGTCATTGTCTCGCGCGAGCACAGCTATCACGGCATGCACGTCATGGGCACGGCGCTCGTGGGCATCCCTTCGATGAAGACGGGCTACGGGGCGCCGTTCATGGGCGACGTCGCCCAGGTCCCGGCGCTGGACGTCGATGCCGTCGCCCGCCTGTTCGAGGAGCGGGGCAGTGAGATCGCGGCGTTCGTCGGCGAGCCGGTCATCGGCGCCGGCGGCGTCATCCCGCCGACCGACGGCTACTGGCCGGCGATCAGCCGGCTCTGCCGCGAGCACGACGTGCTCCTCATCGCCGACGAGGTCATCACGGGCTTCGGGCGGATGGGCGAGCTGTTCGCGTCGACCCGATTCGGGATCGAGCCGGACCTCATCACGTTCGCGAAGGGCGTGACGTCGGGCTACATGCCGCTCGGCGGCGTGCTCGTGAGCCAGCGGGTCAAGGCGCCGTTCTGGGACGAGCCGATCGCCGGCGCGGTGTTCCGCCACGGCTACACGTACCAGGGGCATTCGGGCGCCGCCGCGGCGGCGATGGCGAACCTCGACATCATCGAGCGCGAGCACCTGATCGAGCGGGTTCGCCGCCTGGAGCCAATCCTCGACACCTCGGTTCGACGTCTCGCCGGCGTGCCGACAGTCGGCGAGATCCGGACGGTCGGCCTGACGGCCGCGGTGACCATCAAGCCCGATGTCCTGGCCGCGGATCCCGCGACGCCCGAGAAGATCGTCACCGCCGCGCTCCGCCACGGCGTCGCGAGTCGGGTCCTGCGCGGCCACGCGATCCACATCTCGCCACCGTTCGTCATCACCGAGGCCCAGATCGACGCGATGGTCGACGGCATCGGCAATGCGATCGACGACGTCGCGGCGGCCGCCGGCCCGGGATGACCGTTCCGGCATGACCATCGCGGCATGAGCGGCGGAGCCGAGGAGATCGGGGCGACCGCGTCGATCGCGCCGATCGCGATCCACCTGACCGTCAACGGCTCGCCCGAAGTGCTCGAGGTCGAGCCGCGGCGGCTCCTCGTCGACGTGCTCCGGGAGGACCTCGACCTCACCGGGACGAAGGTCGGCTGCGACACTTCGCAGTGCGGCGCCTGCACCATCCACCTGGATGGCCGGGCCGTGAAGGCCTGTACGGTCCTGGCGGTCCAGGCCGACGGATCGTCGGTCGACACGATCGAGGGCGTGGCGGCCGGCCGTCCCGTGGGCGCGGGCCTCGAGCCGGGTCTCCACCCGATGCAGGCCGCGTTCGTGGAGCACCACGGCCTCCAGTGCGGCTTCTGTACGCCCGGCATGATCATGGCGGCTCTGGATCTGGTGGGCCGCTCGCCGGAGCCGGACGGCGACGAGGTGCGAGCGGCGATCCACGGCAACTTCTGCCGCTGCACGGGCTACCAGTCGATCGTCGAGTCCATCCAGGCGGGCGCCGCGGCGATGCGGGCCGAGGGCGCCTCGTGATCCCCGCTCCCTTCGAGTACGAGCGGCCGGCCTCGCTCGACGAGGCCCTCCTCCGCCTGGCAGCGCTCGCCACCGATGGCGGCACCGCCCGGCCGATCGCCGGTGGTCAGAGCCTGCTGCCGCTCATGAAGCTCCGCCTCGCCCGGCCCGAGCGGCTCGTCGACATCGGCCGGTTCGAGGAGCTTCGCGGTGTCCGACGGCTCGGCGACGGGCGTGTCGCGATCGGCGCCCTCACGACGTGGAGCGCCCTCGTCGACGATCCCGATGTGATGGCGTACGGCCTGCTGCGCGATTCGATCCCGACGATCGGCGACGTCCAGGTCCGCAACCGCGGCACGATCGGCGGCAGCCTGGCCCACGCCGATCCAGCCTCGGACATCGCCGCGCCGATGCTCGCCCTCGACGCCGAGATCGTGGTCCGCTCGGCGCGCGGCTCGCGGTCCATCCTCGCCACCGAGCTGTACCTCGGGCCGTTCGCGACGACCCTCGCGCCCGACGAGCTGATCACCGAGATCCGCCTCCCGGCGGGCTCGCCGCGATTCGGCTCGGCCTACGTCGCCCTGTCCCACCCGGCGTCCGGCTATCCGGTCGCGGGCGTCGCCGCGGTCGTCGGGCGGACCGGCGAGAAGGGCGCCGCCGGCGGCGCGGATGAACCATGGGACGTCTGCGCCGTCGCGGTGACCGGAGTAGGGGAGACACCCTATCGCGCGACGGCCGTCGAGGCGGCGATCCTCGACGGTGCGCCGCCACTGGTCGCGGCGGCGCACATCACCGCCGGTCAGCGGCTCCTCTCCGATCCATACGCCGACCGCGAGTACCGGGCCGCGATGGCGGCGGTGATGGCGGCTCGGGCCCTCGCGGCGGCTGCCGACCGGGCCGTCGCGCGCGCCGTGTAGAGTCGAGCCATGACCAACGCCCCCGATGCCGCATCGAGCCTCGACTCAGCGGACACGATCCAGGAAGCCTTTCGCGAGCGCGGCTACATCGCCGATCGCTCGCTCGCGACGGTCGTCTTCCTGGCCCTCGAGCTCGGCCGGCCGCTGCTCCTCGAGGGCGAGGCGGGCGTCGGCAAGACCGAGCTCGCGAAGGTCCTCGCGGCGAGCCTCGGGACGCGCCTGATCCGGCTGCAGTGCTACGAGGGCCTCGACGTCAACACCGCGGTCTACGAGTGGAACTACCCCCGCCAGATGCTCGAGATCCGGCTGCTCGAGGCGCGGGGCGAAGCCGGGGCGACCACGGCCCACGACATCTTCGGGCCCGAGTTCCTGATCAAGCGGCCGCTCCTGCAGGCCCTCGAATCGGACGATGGCAAGGCGCCGGTGCTCCTCATCGACGAGATCGACCGGGCCGACGAGGAGTTCGAGGCCTACCTCCTCGAGCTGCTGTCCGACTTCCAGGTCACGGTGCCGGAGATCGGGACGATCCGGGCTGCCCGGCCGCCACGCGCGATCCTCACGTCGAACCGGACGCGCGAGGTCCACGACGCGCTCAAGCGCCGTTGCCTGTACCACTGGATCGACTACCCGACCGAGGCCAAGGAGTACGAGATCGTCCTCGCCCGCCTGCCAGGTGCGCCCGAGGCCCTCGCCCGGCGGGTCGTCGGGGTCGTCCATCGCCTGCGCGGCCTCGAGCTCACGAAGGTCCCGGGCATCGCCGAGACGCTCGACTGGACGGCGGCGCTCCTCGCCCTCGGGGCCTCCGACCTGACCAGCGAGCTCGTCGAGGAGACGATGGGCGTCGTCCTCAAGTACGAGGAGGACATCCGGAGCCTCCGCGGGCCCCGCGTCCGGGAGCTCCTCGGCGAGGTGCCGGCGCCGTCGCGCTGAGGTCGTGATGCAGCCCGGCGTCGCATCGCGCGATCCCGGCCGGCCGGACTGGCCGGCTGGTCGCAGGCTGCTCGGTCGGGCCGTCGGATTCGGCCGGGCGCTCCGGACGGCGGGCCTGGGCGTCGATGTCGGGGCGGCCGTCGACTTCGCGCGAACCCTCGAGCTCGTCGACCTGGCCGATCGGGACCAGGTCCATGCCGCGGGCGCGGCGGTCTTCGTTCGCCGCAAGGACGACCTCGAGATCTACGACGCCGTCTTCCAGCGCTACTGGCGACCCGGTATCGCGCTGGGCCCGGGCGACGACGACGCGCCGTTCGAGCTCGTGCCGCCCGAGGACGGCGACCGCGGGCTCGAGGCGATGCTCCCGGGCGACGAGCGGCGCGAGCTGCCGGAGGACCGCAGCGGCATGCCGGTCCCGGCCGAGGGTTCCTCGGCCGAGGACGCCGGTGATGCCGACATCCAGGTCATGGCGCCGGACGCGTACAGCCATCTCGAGGCGCTCCGCCACAAGGACTTCGACCGGATGACCCCGGCGGAGCTGCGCGATGCCGAGCGTCTGGTAGACCTGCTCACGCCGAGGCTGGAGCGGCGGCGGACCCGGCGCTACGAGCTCCACCCGCACGGCCGGCGCCTCGCCCCGCGGGCCATGTTCCGCAAGAACCTCGCCACCGGCGGCGAGATCCTCGAGTGGGTCTGGCGGCGCCCGACGGAGCGCCCTCGGCCGCTGGCGGTGATCTGCGACATCTCCGGCTCGATGGAGCGCCATTCGCGGCTGCTGCTCCGGTTCGTCCAGGCGCTCTCGGCGTCGTCGGCGGTCCGGACAGAATCGTTCGTCTTCGGCACGCGGCTGACCCGAGTCACCCGGCTGTTGCGGGACCGCGATCGGGACCGGGCGCTGCAACGGGTATCGGAGGCGGTGACGGACTGGGCGGGCGGCACGCGGATCGGGGAGTCGCTCCGGGAGTTCAACCTGCGCTGGGCCCGCCGGAGCCTCCGGTCCAGCGCCGTGGTCATCATCGTGTCGGACGGCTGGGACCGCGGCGATCCGGCGCTCGTCGCCGTCGAGACGGCTCGCCTCCGGCGGAGCTGTCACCGGCTCGTGTGGCTGAACCCGCTCGCGGGAACGCCGGGCTATCAGCCCCTCGCCGCTGGCATGCGCGCCGCCCTGCCGTTCATCGATGACTTCCTCGCCGCCGGCACCGTGGCGAGCCTCGAGCGCCTCGGCGAGGTCCTCGCCGGCGCGCGCAGCAACGACATTCGCCGTGGCAGCGAGGCCGCGGCACACGCCCCGGCCGTCCCGGCGGACGCGTCGCCGCTGGGCCCGGGCGCCGCCGCGAAGCTCGCGCAGCCACTCACCACGGCCGCGGATCCCGCGTCGGCGCGGCGCCTCACCTGATCGCCGTGCGCGAGCTGCTCGACACCTACAACGCCTGGCGAGCCGAGGGCCTCGCCGTCGGCCGCGCCGTGGTGGTCCGGACGTTCGGCTCCGCTCCGCGCGGCGAGGGCGCCGTCCTGCTCGTGGCCGAGGACGGGCGGATGATCGGTTCGGTGAGCGGCGGCTGCGTCGAGGGCGCGGCGGCCGAGCAGGTCCTCCTGGCTGGGAAGACCGGCCGCTCCCGCGTGATTCGCTACGGGATCAGCGACGAGCAGGCGTGGGACGTCGGGCTCGCGTGTGGCGGCACGATTGATGTCCTGGTCGAGCCGGACGTGCGCCCGGAGATCGTGGCCGCGGCGCGACGACTCGGCACGGTGGCCGTGACCCCGCTGCCGGCGCCGCTCCCGCCACCGGAGGTCGGACCGTTCCGCAGCGGCGACGGCGAGCCGCCGGAGGCACCGAGCGTGATCGGGGAGGGGAGCCGGGACGAAGCCACGACCGCGCTGCCGGCGGAGGTGGTCGACGCGGCGGGCGATGCCCTCGATGCCGGGCGGTCCCGCATCCTCGAGGCCGCCGGGCGCGGCTGGTTCCTCGAGGCGTTTCCGCGGGCGCCGCGCCTGGTCGCGATCGGGGCGACCGAGGTCACGCGGCAGCTGACCGGGTTCGCCCGGGCCCTCGGCTACGTGACAATCGTCGTCGATGCCCGACCGGCCTTCGCGACCCCGGAGCGCTTTCCGGACGTCGATCAGCTGCTCGTCGCCTGGCCGGACGAGGCGTTCGACCAGATCGAGCTGGGTCGCGACGACGCGGTCGCGGTCCTGTCGCACGACCCGAAGTTCGACGAGCCGGCGATCGTCGAGGCGTTCCGGCGCGGCGCCCGCTACGTCGGTGCGGTGGGATCGCGGAAGAGCCAGGCATCGCGCCGGGAGCGACTCCTCGAAGCAGGCCTGGCACCCGCCGACCTGGAACGGTTGCGCGGGCCGATCGGCCTCGACCTCGGCGGTCGCGAGCCGGTGGAGACGGCCCTCGCGATCATGGCCGAGGTCGTCGCGGCCCGGCGCGGCGGCAGCGGGACGCCGTTGCGGGACCGCTCCGGTCGCATCACCGCGCCCGTCGCCTAGACAGGCTCGATCCGTGGCGAGCCCGCCGCGCGTTCGGGTGGTCGTCCTCGCGGCAGGCCTGGGTCGGCGGTTCGGCGGTGACAAGCAGCTTGCCAGCCTCGAGGGACGGCCGCTCTTGCAGCACGTCCTCGACGCGCTCGACACTGCCGGCGTCGCGAATCCGATCGTCGTCCTCGGCCACGGCGCCGCGGCCATTCGGCGGGCGATCGACTGGCGGGCCGCCGACGTCGCCTTGAATCCGGATCCGGCCCGGGGGCTGGCCAGCTCGGTGGCCGTCGGCTGGGAAGCGGCGCTCGACGGCTCCGAGTCCGAGGCTGTGCTCTTCGTCCTCGGCGATCAACCGCGCCTCCAGCCCGCGGTGGTCCGGGCGGTGCTCGAGGCGCCATTGGACGTCGACCGCCCGATCGTCGCCCCGCGGTATGCGGGCGGCGGCGGCCGCAACCCGGTCAGGATCGAGCGTTCGGCGGCCAGGCTGTTGCGGGAGATCGAGGGCGACCGCGGACTCGGCCCGCTTATCGAGGCGCACCCGGAGCTCATTCGATCGATCGCGGCGGCTGGCACGAATCCCGACATCGACCGTCCGGAGGACATCGCTTCGATCGAGGTCACGGGGCCCTAGACTTCCGTTCATGGAGTTCTCCGGGAGCGTCGAGATCGCAGCCGCGCGACAGGCCGTCTGGGACTTCCTTGCCGACTTCGACGGGCTGGCCGCGTGCGGGCCGGGCGTCGAATCGATCGAGCGGATCGACGAGCGTCACGCTCGGGTCACGGCCAAGCTCGGCGTCGGATTCATCGTCAGTCGGTTCGTCATCGATCTCGAACGGGAATCCATGGAGGCGCCCGATCGCGCGACCTTGACCGGACGGGGTGAGGCTCCGGGCACACAGGTCGAGGGCCGTGCAGAAATGCGGCTCAGCGGCCCGCCCGAAGGCCCGACCACGCTCGACTGGCGCGCGGACGTCGACATCTTCGGCTCGCTCGCCGGGATCGGCGGACGGCTGATCGAGAGCACCGCGGGCCGGCTCATCGACCAGGCCTTCGACTGCGTGCGGGCGCGGCTCGCCGACCAGCCGGCGGCCTGACGGCCCTCCGGCACCGGCCGAGCGCGGCATCCAGCTCCTCATGGAACGCCTGCATCGGGTCGTCGGCCCCGTCGCCACGAACGTCTACGTCCTCGCCGACGAGCGCTCCCGCGAGGCCATCGCGATCGACACCGCCATCCCGTCCCTCGCCTGGATCGCCGATGAGCTGGCCGCACGCGGCTGGACCCTGAAGCTGATCGTCTCCAGCCACGGGCACTGGGATCACATCGGCGACAACGCCCGGGTCGCCGAGCACACCGGCGCCCTGATCGCGGTCCATCCGCTCGACGCGGACCGCCTGACCGACCCGCAGCCACTGTGGGCGCCGTTCGAGATCCCGCCGTCGGTGCCGGCCATCGAGCTGGCGGAGGGTGGGGAGATCCGGTTCGGCAGCGCCAGGCTCGAGATCCTCCACACGCCGGGCCACACCGCCGGCTCGGTCTCGCTGCTCGCCGCCGACGAGGGGCTGCTCTTCAGTGGCGACACGCTCTTCGCGGGCTCGTTCGGTCGAGTCGACCTGCCCGGCGGCGACGCCGGGGCGATGGTCGAATCCCTGGATCGCCTCCGCACGCTCGAGGACGCCATCGCGGTGCTGCCCGGCCACGGCCCATCGACCTCGATCGGGCGGGAGCGACCATGGCTCGACCGGGTCGCGCGGGAGCGCCGCCTCCCGACCTGAGCGGCGCCGCGCTACGGCGAGGCGGTGTCCGCGTTGAGCGGCAGGTCCTTGCGATAGGCGATGCCCGTGCGGTGGCGGGTGAACCCGAGGCGCTCGTAGAGGGCGAGCGCACCGGAGGGATTCTCGGCGTCGACCCCCAGGGCCGCGACCTCGATCGCGCGCTCGCGGAGGATCCGGAGCGTGGAGGCAATGAGCGCTGCGGCCAGCCCTCGCCGACGCCACGGCCGGCCAACCGAGACGTGGTCGAGCCATGCGATCCGCAGGCCGAGCCGCTCGTTCTCCTCCGCGTGGATCGCGGTGAGGATGGAACCGGCCACCTGGTCGCCGTCCCACGCGACCTGCCAGAGCGTGGTGTCGAGCCATGGCGCGGTGAACGACCGGAGGTAGTCCTCCTCGACCCGCTTGCCGCGCTCCCAGGAATCCTGGAAGGCCTCGGTGTCGGCATCCCAGATCCGCCGGTGGTCCTGCGGCCGAACGGGCCGGACCTCGAAGCCGGCCGGCAGCGGCGCATCGGGGATCGGCGCGTCGACCGCGCGGCGCATCTCGAACCCGTAGCGGACGACCCGGTAGCCGTGCCCCGCGGCGAGCTCCGCGTGGCCGGGGACGAGCGAATCGCCCCAGCCGCCGACCTCGTGGTGGACATCCGGGGGGCCGCCTTCGCCCATCCGGACCGACGCTCGAGCGCGATCCTCGGCCCAGCCCAGCAACGCTCCGCCGATGCCCTGGCGCCTGGCATCGGGCCGGACCCAGATCTCGATGTTGTGGACGACCTTCGTGTCGCGCAGCCGCCAGTCGACGGCCGCGAGCCCGACGGCGTGGCCCGCTGACTCGGCTACGACCGCGTCGGAGGCGGGGCAGAACCCGGGTGACGGGCTCCACTCGTGGGCGAGCTCCTCGGCCGACGGAATCCACGCGATTCCATCGTGGGAGTGGGCGATCGCGATCAGCTCGGCGATCTCAGAGAAGTCGCTCGCCGGGTCGAATGCCCGCAGGGTCACGCCCGGTGGAGCAGCCGTCGGCGTCATCGCTCGGTCCCGTACTTCGCGTGCATCTCGCGCTCGACGCCCTTGATCATCGCCGACCAGCGCCTGCGTTCGGCCTTTCGAAGCACCGGATTCTCCGCCAGCTCGGCGCGATGCGCCTCGCGCTCCAGCTTCTGGAACGAGGCGAACCGCTCCGACGAGAGGCGGCCGTCCAGGAGGGCCTCGCGGACGGCGCAGCCAGGTTCGCCGGCGTGCGCGCAATCGCCAAACCGGCAGCCCCGGGCGACGCCATCCACGTCCTCGAAGGTCTCGCTGAGACCGTCGCCGGCGGCGAGACCGAGCTCGCGCAGCCCCGGCGTGTCGATGACCACGCCGTCACCGAGGCGCACCAGCTGCCGTCGCGTCGTCGTGTGCCGGCCCCGCGCATCGTCCTCGCGGATCGACGCGGTGGCGAGTAGCGACTCGCCCGCCAGGGCGTTGACGAGACTGGACTTGCCAACGCCGGACGAGCCGAGGAACACGACGGTTCGCCCCGGCCCGACATGGCGGCGGACCGCCTCGACGCCCTCGCCCGTGACGGCCGACACGGCGATGACCTCGACGCTGGGTGCCACGGCCTCCGCGGCGAGCCGCATGCCGCCAACGTCCGGCTCCAGATCGGCCTTGGAGAGCACGACGACTGGAGTTGCCCCCGATTCCCAGGCAACCGCGAGGTACCGCTCGAGCCGCCGGAGGTTGAAGTCCCGGTTCAGCGACGTGACGAGGAAGGCCACGTCGACGTTGGCCGCGAGGACCTGGGTCGGCCGGCTGGAGCCGCCCGGAGCCCGCCGCACGATCGCGGAGAACCGCGGCAGCACCGCATGCACGACCGGCCCATCGGCCGGGTCGCCGGCCAGCGCGACCCAGTCGCCGGCCGCCGGGAGCAGCACGTCAGGATCGAGCTCGGCTTCGTGGCGCAGGCGCCCGGCCAGCGTCGCGACGGTCTCGCCGCCCGCGGTGGCGACCCGGACGACGCCGCGCTCCTCGACGACGACCCTCGCGGGCTGCCGGCCGGCCGCGGCATGCGCCGCGAAGGCACCCCCGAGACGTTCGCTCCAGCCGAAGGCTTCGAGGCTCACGCCACGACCTCGCCAGCCGGTTTCGGCCCGACGCTCCCCGGGGGATACGGCCCCAGCTCGTAGCCGTAGACGAGCGACACGACGCGGTAGCCCATGCTCTCGTACAACGCCTGGGCCTCGTTGGGGTTCTGCATGTCCACGCCGAGGCCGGCCTGCGTGGCCCCGGCATCGCGCACGGCGACGAGGCTGGCAGCGAGCAGCGCGCGAGCGAGACCACGTCGCCGGAACTCCGGCTGCACGGAGATCGCCTCGGTCCAGCCGATCCGTCGGCCGTCGGGTTCCGGCTCGCCCATGTAATTGAGGATCTGGCCGGCGATCTCGTCGTCGTGAAACGCAACACGCCACAGCGGCGGGTCGAAGGTCGGTCCGGTCAGCCAGCGCTCGAACTCGGCGTCCGAGGGAGCCTCATGGCCCCACGAATCGGCGAAGGCCCGGGCGTCGGCGTCGTAGACCCGACGCTGCATCGCGACGTCGGTCGCCTCGGTGGGCCGGATCTGGAAGCCCGGCGGCATCGGAACGTCCGGGATGTCGTCGAGGGTCGGGCGGATGAGCTGGGCCGCGGAACGGATTCGCCGGAAGCCCGCGGCCTCCAGCGCCTTGATCTGGTCGACGTCACGATCCGTCGCGAAGATCCAGAAATGGGTCGTGCGCTCCCGGCCACGCGTCTCGATCAATGTGGCCGCCCGACGGATGGCGTGGTCGATGAGCCGCTCGACGATGCCTCGACCCGCGAGCGCCGGATCGACGTTGAGCGCGCAGCTGATCTGACCGTCGCCGTTGCTGAGCTCATCCCAGCTGGCCCGGCCGTACGCGACCACCATGCCGTCGACTTCGACGACCGCGCAGTCACGGGGCAGCTCGACTTGGTCGAAGCGCCCGTAGTAGCGGTCCATGTCGGCCACGGATCCGAGGTTCGGGTCGCCATTGGCCGCCCGAACCGCGTTCGCGACGCGGTTCATGGCGGGATGGTCCTGCGGCCCGCGATAGGGCCGCAGGACGAGATCGATGGAGTTCATCGCCATCACCCGACTCGCTTGAGCTTGCCGGTCCGCTTGGCGTATCGCTCGGCGCGACCGAAGGCCCAGAGGCCGAGGGGGATGAAGACGATCCCCATGACGATGAGCGGCCAGACGTCATCGATGACGGCCGAGACCGAGGCACCGTCGATGAGGCCCTTCCGGACCCCGTCGATGGCGTACGTCGCGGGCGAGATCTTCGAGATCGCCTGCATCCAGCCCGGCAGGATCGTGACGGGGTAGTAGACCCCGCTGACGAGCAGCAGGACCGACTGCAGGACGAACGTCATCTGGGCGCCCCGCTCGACGTAGAGCAGCGGCAGGATGGCGGCGATCATCGCGATCCCGACGAAGCTGAACGAGCCGAGCAACATGAAGGTCACGACCGTGACCGGATTGGCCGCCGTGAGGGCCAGGTTCGGGAAGAACAGGACCATCGCGACGAGGATCGCCGCCGTGTGGACGAGGCCGTAGAGCATCGCGTAGGCCACCGAGCCCAGGAGGTGGGTGGACCTCCGGACCGGGGCCATCATCGTGTACTCGAGCGTCCCCTCCCAGCGCTCGACCGCGATCGTCTCGGCGATCCAGCTGAAGACCACCGAGAGGTAGTTCCAGAAGATCGCCCCGACCATCAGGGTCAGGAGCAGGCGGGGATCGCCGGCCTGTGCGCCGATGAACGAGATCGAGAGCGCACCGGCGGCGGAGTAGACGAGGAATGCGACCTCCCAACCCCAGTACCGGCGACTGAGGAAGAAGTTCCGTTCCATGAAGGCGTACGACGCCTTCAGCTCGTGGGTCAGGAGCGCCATCTGGTGGCCGTGCCTTTCGGAGCCCGTCCGGCCCTTATCGGGACCGGACGGGGGTGAGGGACTGCTCCGCCGCGAGCCTTCGGCCGAGCTCGATCATCGAGCGGCCGACGGTCCGACGGAGCGAGGGACGGTGGCGTCGCCGGGCCTCTTCGGCCAGGCGCGCCCGTGCGGCGTAGCGGTGGCTGCGAGCGATTCGCTCGTTCACCATCCGCAGCCGCAGGTCTGCGTTGGACTGCATCTGGGTGGTCCTTTCTCTTGGAGCGTCCGCTGAGCCGGGCCCGACGAGCGTTGGCGGCTGTGCGGGCGGGCTCACGTACGTTTGAGTACGCTCGCCCGCCTGCTCGCCGCCGCCTTCGCCGAACCTCGGCACAGCGGACGGGATTAGTTCGTTAGTCATCGGTGTCTTCGGTGCCGTCCTCCTCGACGTCCTCGTCGAGGGAACGGCCCGTGTAGGTCATGAACACGGCGTGGAGGGTCGCCGGGAGGCCTTGTCCGGCAACGAGCCGCTTGAGGCCTTCGGGCGTGTCCTGGACGACGGCCCGGCCGTTGTCGAGGACGGCGATCCGCTCGCAGAGCCGATCCGCCTCGTCGAGGTCGTGGGTCGTCAGGACGATCGATGCGTCGTGGCTCGTCCGGATGTCCTCGATGAACGCCTGGACGTCGAGCTTCGACCGCGGGTCGAGGCCCGTCGTGGGCTCGTCTAGGAGGAGCAGCGCCGGGCTCGTCAGGAGGGCTCGCGCGATCGCGACCTTCTGCTGCATCCCTCGGCTCATCTGCTCCACCGGCCGGCCCAGCCGCTTCCGGGCGATGCCCAGCCGCTCGCAGATCCGGACCGTCTCGCGTCGGGCATGGCCGGCATCGATGCCGTACAGCCGCGCCGCGAAGAGGAGGTTCTCCATCGGGCTGAGCTTCTTGAAGAAGGCGGCGTCCACGCTCACGCGGTTGATGAGCCGCTTCACGGCCATCTCCTCGCGAGCGATGTCGTGGCCGAAGACCTCCACGCGACCCTCATCGAGGGTCAGGAGGCCGGACACGAGCCGGATGAGGGTCGACTTGCCGGAGCCGTTCGCGCCGAGGATCCCCACGGTCCCGCCGCGCTCCACGCGCAGCGAGACGTCGGCGATCGCCGTCACCGGCCGCTTCTTCCGGCCGACGACGAAGCGCTTCGTCACGCCCTCGACGAGGAGAGCGGGTACGGCGGCTGCGAGCGCCGGGCCGGTGGCATCGGCCACGGACTCCGGAGTCACCCCGACCTCGACCGCGGTGCGGTCCGGCCGGAGCTCGGTCTTCGGTTGTCGGAGCGTCGTTGCGGTCATTGGTGGTTCCTTCGGTGGATTTGGCCTGGTCGGTTGGGGCGCGGGACCCGGAGGGCCTTCCGCGTGCGGCTCGTGAAACGCAGACGAGCCGCGGGTCCGGCTCCGGCGCTTCGGCGTCGGGGCGGGCTCGCGGCTCGGGATCTGTCCGGAACTGGCCGGACAAACAAAGAACCGTGGGCCCGATCTGGCCCACGGCTCGTGGTCTCCGTCAGGGCGGCTTCACCGCCCGGTCGTCACCTCGAGGAGGGCACAGATCTCCCGCCGTCGGCAGCGCCAGTAGGCGCGACCATGCGTCGTCGGGCGATCAGCCTGCTGGACATTCGGTGAGCCGCCTCCTGGAGGATTCGGGGGCGCGGAGATGCGCCGGCCGCGGAGTCTAGACGCCGCGCGGAGGCGGTGTCAACCGCAGCCTCAGGCTCCCGCGGGCGGCCTTCGACGCCGCGACGACGCGACGGTGGGACTGCTTCGAGACCGTCGCCGGCGCCAGGCTCCGGGCGAATCCGGCTTGCTACAGTGCGCCCGGCGGTGGCATGCGTCGCCGGGAGCGGCACGGGCCGCGGAGGGGGAGTGCAACGGATGGATCCCAGTCAGCCAACCGAACCCGCGCAGCCGGCGGCCGAGGAACCGGCGTCCCCCGAGCCGGCCGCTCCGGCCCCCGAGCCGGCCGCTCCGGCCCCCGAGCCGGCCGCTCCGGCCCCCGAGCCGGCCGCTCCGGCCCCCGAGCCGGCCGCTCCGGCCCCCGAGCCGGCCGCTGCGCCGACGGCCTCGGAGCCGCCCGTCCAGTGGCAGCCCAGCGTGCAGGCCGACGCCGGCGAAGGTCCTGATGGCCTCACCGGTGAGCTTCTCGGCAACAAGCCCGCAGCGGCCCTCACCCTCGGCGACGCCCTGTCGACGGGCCTCTCGATCGTCACGAAGCCGACCTTCATCATCCCGGTGCTCGTCATCGGGATCGTCGTCAACGCGGTCGTCAACGTGGCATTCCGACCGCTTCTCACGTCGACGGTCACGACCCCGAACGACCTCAGCGGCGAGCAGGTCGCCGGCCTCCTCAGCGGGGTCCTTGCCTCGGTCCTCGTGGGCCTGATCGGCGGGATCCTGCTGAACCTGTACGGCCAGATCTGGGCCGTCGAGGCGACATCCGGCCCGCTGCCGACGACCAACCGGGTCATCGACCTTGCGCGAGCCCGCTGGATCGGGGTCATCGGCACCGGCATCGTGGTGGCCGTGATCTCGGTGGTCCTGGTCATCGGCCTGTTCCTCGTCGTTGGGCTCGTGGCTGCCATCGCGGGACCGCTGGCCGTCCTCGTCGGGATCGCGGCGTTCGTGCTCTACGCCTACGTGGCGGCCCGCCTGTCCATGGCCGGCTGGCTGGCGGCATCGGGCGGCGACATCAGCGAGAGCATCAACAGCTCGTGGCGAATCACGGATCGCAACGTGCTCCGGATCGTCGGCTGGGGCCTCGCCTACGGCATCGTCTTCGCGGTCGTGTCCGGCGTGCTCGGAGCGGTCCTGAGCTTCGTGCCCATCCTCGGGCCGGCCGTCGCCCAGTCGATCGGTGCGGCCCTCGGCTACGGCGCCGGCGTGACGCTGTTCCGACGGACGCAGGCCGCGGCGATGGGCGCCTCCAGCGCGACCGCCGCGCCTCCGGCACCTGCCGTCCCCGGCGCGCCGGTGGGAGGCTGACCGCGGCCCGCTGACCCCAGACAACCTGTGTTCCGGGCTTGGGGCGACGCCAGGCCCTGACCCTGTCGGCTAGGCTCGGGCGGTGAGCTCGAGCCGGCCGGCAATCCCATCCGACGGGCGAACGTCCACGCCCTCGATCGTCGGGTTGATCGGCAATGCCCTCGACGCCGAGCTCGCCGCGCTCGTGTGGCTCCTCGTCGAGGGCGGCGTGCCGCTCGTCGTCGCCTGTCCGCCCAACCGCGAGGGCGCGGGGCTGGAGCTTGCCCGCGGGATCCTGGCCTCGGTCCGGGCGGACGAGACGGAGGCCGAGGCCCTAACGGCCGGCCTGGATCGACCGGGCGCCTGGGCGGTGGTCCACGGCGGCCGGGCCGGAGCGGTCGTCACCGCGGCGTCCCTCGAGGACCTGCGCGACCAGCTTTCGCAGCCGCCGATCTCACTGAGCGAACAGGAGCTGACGTTCCTCGGATGCGTGCTGGTCCTCGGCGCGCCCGAGGGCCGCCCGGCCGGTCGGTTGCGCGTGACGGCCGCGCACTACGTCCGCCCGCTCGCCCGCGACGCCCAGGGCCACGCCCAGCTCCTTCCGCCGGCGGTCCTCGCCACCTGGGACCCACGCCTCGGCCGGTACGAGCAGTTCGCGTGGGGCGTCCTGCCGGAGATCGCCGCGCGCCTCGGCCGCCGGGCAGGCGACCTCGAGGCCGACCTGCACCACCGGCGCGACGATCTCGCCGGGCTCGCCGCCGCGAAGCTGACCGCGCTCGGCGAGGTGCGGCGGCTGATCGCCGGCTATCGCGTCCAGTACGGCCGACACGACTCGCCGCCCAACTGAGCATCGAAGTCTTCCGCCGCCGACCGTGCCCTCACCGGCCGGCCCGGGCAGGTCCCGGCGGTACCATCCGGGCATGACGCCCAGAGTCGCGGCGACGCCGCCGGAGCTGCTCGACGCCCTGTCCTCGGTCCTGCGAATCGAGGCCGAGCGGGTCGTCGTCGACGACGAGCCGGCGCTCCGCGAATCCGGCATCCGCGACCTCGCGTGGACGGCGGCCTTCACCGCGGATGCCCCGACGGCCGAGCTCGCCCAGTGGCTCGTCTGGGAGCTTGCCCAGGCGCTCGGCGCGCGGTCGGCCAGCATCCAGGACCTGTACATGGCCCGGGGTCGGGGCGAGGTCCACGGCTTCACGGTTCCGGCGATCAACCTTCGGGCCCAGACGTTCGACATGGCCCGGACGGTCTTCGAGGTGGCGACCGCCGCGGACACCGGGGCGGTCATCGTCGAGCTGGCACGGAGCGAGCAGACCTACACGTTCCAGCGCCCGATCGACTACGCGACGAGCTGCCTAGCGGGCGCGATCGCCGCGGGCTGGCGCGGGCCGGTGTTCCTCCAGGGCGACCACTACCAGTTCAACGCCAAGAAGTATGCGACCGACCCGGAGGCGATGACCGAGGAGATCCGGCGGGCCTGCCGCCTCGCGATCGACGCGGGCTACCGCAACATCGACGTCGACAGCTCCACGCTCGTCGACCTCTCGAAGCCGACCCGCGACCAGCAGCAGCGCGAGAACTACACCCGCGCCGCCGAGCTGACCGCACTGATCCGCTCGCTCGAGACAGACGGCGTGACCATCAGCGTCGGCGGCGAGATCGGCGAGGTCGGCAAGGAGAACTCGAACGAGGCGGAGCTCGAGGCCTACCTCGACGGCTATCGGCGCGAGCTGGACGGGCGATCGCCGGGCGCGATCGGGATCAGCAAGGTCAGCGTCCAGACCGGCACGTCGCACGGCGGGGTGCCGCTCGCGGACGGCTCGATGGCGGCCGTCAAGCTCGACTTCGACGTGCTCAAGCGCCTCGGCGAGCTCGCCCGGGCACGCGGGCTCGCCGGCGCGGTCCAGCACGGCGCCTCGACGCTGCCGGACGAGCTCTTCCATCGCTTTCCGGCGATGGAGACCGCCGAGATCCACCTCGCGACCGGGTTCCAGAACGCGCTCTTCGACGATCCCGCGTTCCCGCCAGAGCTTCACCGCGAGATCGAGGCGTGGTGCTACGCCAACGCCCTCGACGAGCGCAAGCCGGACCAGAGCGACGAGCAGTTCGTCTACACGACGCGCAAGAAGGCGATCGGCCCGTTCAAGCGCCAGCTCTGGGACCTGCCGATGAAGGACGAGATCCTCGGTCGCCAGGCGAAGAAGATCGAGTTCCTGTTCCGCGAGCTGGGCGTCGACGGGAGCCGGGCGATGGTCGATCGCTACGTCAGCCCCGTCGAGGTTCACCGCCCGCTGCCGGAGACGCTCCGAGCGCTTTCCGCGCGCTGACGGGCGCGCCGCACGGAGCTCGCGCCGCCAGGTGTTCGCCGCCTCGGCCGCCGGATCTCTTCGTGCCGTCGTCAGCTCTTCTTGCCGTCAAATGTCGCCGATAGCGACTTCGTGTCGGCCTTCGCGGGCCACGCGTTCCCAAGTGTCCCGTATCCGCGACATCTGATGGCCAGCGGACCGTCGGCGGCGACGGGGGGTCGCCCACAGCGACTTCTGGCGGAAGAAGGTCGTGGCAGCGTCCCAGACGAGGGTCGCTCGTCCCAATCGCAGTGTCCCAGCAGAGGGCGCGGCGGCGTCCCCGTGGCAGCGTCCCCGTGGCAGCGTCCCTGGGACCGCCGGCCAGCAATCCTCGCGGCGGTGCGAATCCCGCGGGCAATTGCACCCCGACCGTGCGCGATTCGTCCTTGACCGGCCTTCGCGCCGCGCTATTCTCCGCGCGACGGTCGCACCCAGTCGCATCCCAGTCGCGCGCGGCCAGCACGTTCCCGGTTCCCCGAGGAGGTCTGTCTCGCGGGTCGAGCCTCGACCCGTGGCGGTAGAGGAGGAAGCCGTGTCGGGTCCCATGGAAACCCATGCCGAGGTCGCCGCCCGCGATGACGCGCAGCTGCGATCGCTCGGTATCAAGCCAGAGCTTCGACGGAGCCTCGGGTTCCTGTCGAACTTCGCCGTCGCGTTCAGCTACATCTCCGTGTCCACCGGGACCTACACGCTCATCGCGTTGGGACTCGGCGTCGGCGGTCCGGCGTTCTTCTGGTCCTGGCCGATCGTCATCCTCGGCCAGACGTTCGTGGCGCTCAACTTCGCGGAGCTGGCAAGCCACTTCCCAGTGGCGGGCTCGATCTACCAGTGGTCGAAGCGCCTGAGCAACAAGACCCTCGGCTGGTTCACCGGCTGGTTCTACTTCTGGGCAGGCGTGATCACGGTCACCGCGGTCGCGGGCACCGTGCCGCTCGTCATGTCGAGCATCTTCGGTTTCAAGCTGTCGGACCCCAGCCCGATCCCAGCTCTCAACAACCTGATCTTCTGGGCCCTGGTCACGCTCGTCTCGACGACGGCCATCAACGCCTTCGGGGTTCGGCTGCTCTCGATCATCAACAACATCGGCGTCGGCGCCGAGATCCTGGGGATGCTCGTCTTCGCCCTGATTCTCCTCGCGGTGGGGCGTCACCAGGACCTGTCGGTCCTCACGACCACCGCGGGGGTCGAGAACACCGAGGGCAACGGCTACCTGCCGGTCTTCGCGATCGCGATGTTCATGTCCCTCTTCGTCGTCTACGGCTTCGACACGGCCGGGACGTTCGGCGAGGAGACGCTCGATGCGAGCCGCCAGGCCCCGCGGGGCATCCTGAGCGCGATCTGGCTGTCCGGTGCCGTTGGCGCCGTCTTCCTCCTCGCGATCATCCTCGCGATCCCGAATCTCCAGGCGTCCTTCACCGACCCGGCGCCCATCGCGACCTCGATCAAGGCCGGCCTCGGCGACACGATGGGGACGGTCTACCTGTACATCATCCTGGCGGCGGTCTACGTCTGTACGCTCGCCATCCAGGGCGCGACGACCCGGCTCATGTTCTCGATGGGCCGTGACCGACGGATGCCGCTTGGCAGCCTGTGGGGCCACGTCAACTCGATGTTCCGCACCCCGGCCAATGCCGCCGTCGCCGTTGGCGTCCTCGCCGCCATTCCGTTCTTCATCACCGACAGCCCGGGCTTGCTGGCGACCGGCGCCACCGGCCTGATCTACCTCAGCTACCTGATGTGCAACCTCGGCGTGCTCGTCGCTCGCCAGCGGGGCTGGCCGCACAAGGGCGCCTGGTTCAACCTGGGCAGCTGGGGCACGATCATCAACGTGCTCGCGATCGTGTATGGCGGGCTGATGGTCATCAACTTCGGGCTGTGGAAGAACTCGCTCTTCGGCGGCTTCGGCACGGCACTGCGCAACAACACCAACCCGTCGCTGACGATCATCACCTCCGGCGGCAACACGATCAGCTGGCTGCCGGACATCCCGTTCTTCGAGGCCACGATCCTGCTGATCCTGGTCGCAGGCGGCATCTACTACCTGGCCACCGGCCAGGGTCGCAAGGTCGATCAGGTCGAGGCCGACCTCGCAACCGGCGAGGCGGTGATCGCCTGACCCAGGCGACGCCCGAATCCAGCGACGACCTCCGAGGCGAGCTGCGCGAGCAGCTCGCCTCGGCGCTTCGGCGCGTGCCCGAGCTCACCGGCGAGCTGGCGTTCACCGCCCTCTCCGGCGGGATCACGAACCGCAACTTCCTGATCGAGGTCGACGATCGGGCGGACCGCTACGTCGTCCGGCTGGCCGGCAACGACACCCACCTCCTCGGCATCAGCCGCGAGGTGGAGCTCGCCGCCACGACCGCGGCGGCCGGCGTCGGCGTCGGACCGGAGGTCGTCGCCTTCGTCCGGCCCGAGGGCTATCTCGTGACGCGGTTCATCGAGGGCCGGCCCATCCCGATCGAGGAGATGTGCCGGCCGGAGCGGCTGGCGAGCGTGGCTGCGGCGCTGCGGCGGGTCCATGACGGTCCGGCGATCCCGGGCCTGTTCGTGCCATTCCGGATCGTCGAGGCCTATCGCGCGCTGGCGCTGGAGCGGGGCGTGACGATCGTGCCCGAATATGACCTGGCGATGGCCATCGCCCGCCGCATCGAGCTCGCCTTCCTGACCGCGCCGCTCGAGCTCCGGCCGTGCCACAACGACCTCCTGAACGCGAACTTCATCGATGACGGCAGCCGGATCCGGATCGTCGACTGGGAGTACGCGGGGATGGGCGACCCGTTCTTCGACCTCGGCAACTTCAGCGTCAACCACGAGCTCGACCTCGATGGTGAAGCGAGACTCCTGGCGGCCTATGACGGCGGCGAGGTGCGGCCGGCGCGACTGGCCCGCCTGCGGTTGATGCGCCTCGTGTCGGACTTCCGCGAGGCCATGTGGGGCGTCCTCCAGCAGGGCATCAGCACCCTCGACGTCGACTTCCGGGCGTATGCCGCGGAGCACTTCGACCGGCTGCTCGGTGAGGCGGCGACGCCGGCCTTCGAGGTGCTCCTGCGCGAGGCCGCGGACACTTGAGACACCTGATTTCGATCGCGATCGCGCGCGACCGGATTGCGAACGGCCCGCCGGTCATGTATGAACCACATCAACGCGCCGGTCTGACGCGAGATGCCGTCACCGGGCGTCGTTGAACTGGGAGGCGCTCATGCCACGACCCACCGGGGTCACCATCCTTGCCGTCGTCGCCGCGATCGGTGGCGTGCTCGGCCTCTTGGGCAGTCTGGCGCTGTTGGGCATCGGATCCATCTACGCCGTCGTCGGCGGCGGGCTCGCGTTCGTCTTCGGTCTCATCTTCCTGGCCCTGGCGATTGCCGAGCTGGCGATCGCATATGGCTTCTGGACGGCGAAGCCGTGGGCCTGGACCTGGGGGATTGCGCTGCAGGCAGCCAGCGTGGTGCTCGGCGTGATCGAGATCGTTCTGGGATATGCCAGCGTCGGAAGCCTGATCGTCACGATCGTCGTGGCCGCGATCATCATCTACTACCTCAACCAGCCGGCAATCCGGAAGTACTTCGGGGCGCCGGACACCGGCTGGCCGTTCATGGGCAGCCGCTGATCGGCCAGCTTCGAGGTCCATCGAGGCTCGTCCACGGCGGCGCCATCGCGGCGCCGCCGTTTCATATCCCGAACCGGGTGCCGTCGTGACCGATCACGCTGGCGTCGTCGTCATCGGCGGCGGGATCACCGGCTGCAGCGTCGCGTACCACCTGGCCCAGGCCGGCTGGACCGATGTCATCCTCGTCGAGAAGGCCCAGCTGACCGCCGGCTCGACGTGCCAGGCGGCCGGGCTCGTCACGGCCTTCAACCCATCGAGCACGATGCTGGCCTGGCGCCGCTACAGCATCGAGCTCTACCGCCGGTTCGGCGCATTCGAGGCCGTCGGCAGCCTGCGGCTCGCCTCGTCGCCGGAGCAGCTGCTCGAGCTCGAGCGGACCGCGAGCCGGGCTCGCGGGATCGGGCTCGACGTCGGGGTCATCGGGTCCGACGAAGCGCGCCGGCTCATGCCGGCGATCTCGGCCGAGTCCCTCTACGGCGCCGTCCACCTGCCCGGTGACGGGCACCTCGACCCGCATGGCGCCACCCACGCCCTCGCCGACGCGGCGCGGGGGCTGGGGGTCCGGTTCCGGCTCGGCGAGCGGGTGACGGGCTTCGAGCTGGGCCCGCGCCACGAGATCCGGCGGGTGCTGACCGAACGAGGCGAGATCGAGACCGAGCTCGTCGTCAATGCCGCCGGCATGTGGGCGCCGCAGCTCGCGGCGATGGTCGGTGCGTTCATTCCATCCACGCCGGTGGATCACCAGCACGTGGCGCTGCGGGCGGTCCCGGGCAGCGAGCTGCCCGACGACATGCCGTGCTTCCGCGATCCGGACAACCTGGTCTACGGCAAGAGCGAGCACGGCGGGATGCTGTTCGGCGGCTACGAGGCCGAGCCGCGGGCGCGCTGGCTCGACGGCGTCCCGTGGGACCACGCCGCCACGTCGCTACCTCCGGACTGGGAACGCTTTGGCCCGCTCATGGCCGGCGCGATCCGGCGCTTTCCGTTCCTCGCCGACGCGGAGGTCGTCCGGCTCGTCTGCCATCCCGACGCCATGACACCGGACTCGAACCCGCTGCTCGGCCCGATGCCAGGGGTGCCGGGGTTCTGGGTCGCGGCCGGCCTCTCGCTCAACGGCTTCGGCGGCGGTGGCGGCATTGGCCGCGCGATCGCCGGCTGGATCACGGCCGGCGATCCCGGCGTCGACATCGCGCCGTATCGGGCGTGGCGCTTCGCCGACACCTACCGCGACCCGGCGTGGCGGGCCGGTCTCGCGACGGAGACCTACGCCGACTACTACCGACTCCGCTTCCCGTACGACGCCGACGTCGCCGGCCGGCCCCGGCGCCTCTCGGCACTGCACGGGCGGCTCCAGGAGGCCGGCGCGGCGTTCGGGACGAAGGCCGGCTGGGAGCGGGCCGACTACCACCGCCCCAGCGCCGCCTGGAGCCGCGTCGGGCGGGGGCCGCGCGACCGAGGCTGGCGGAAACCTGACTGGTTCGAGCGGGTGGACGAGGAGCATCGCGCGGTCCGCGAGCGGGCCGGGCTCATCGACCTCAGCTCGTTCGGCAAGATCGAGGTCGCGGGCCCGGGCGCCCTGGCCCTCCTCCAGCGGGTCGCGGGCAACGAGATGGATCGGCCGGTCGGCTCGGCGACGTATACGCAATGGCTCGACGATCGTGGCGGGATGGTCGCCGACGTCACGGTCACGCGGCTGGCGGACAGGCGCTTCCGCGTCCTCACGGGCGCGGGCTACCTGGCGACGGAGATCGGCTGGCTCCGCGCGAACGTCGACTCGTCAGCCGACGCCGCCGACGCATCCGCCGACGCATCCGCCGACGCCTCCACTGGCGCCTCGGCCGACGTGACGATCGAGGACGTGACCGAGCGATGGACCGTTATCGGCCTGTGGGGCCCGGCGGCGCGGGAGATCCTCGGTGCGGTGGCATCCGGACCTGTCGACGATGCCGCGCTGCCCATGCGTCAGGCACGGGCGGTCGAGATCGGGGAAGCGCCGGTCCTCGCGACGCGCCTCAGCTATGCCGGCGAGCTCGGCTGGGAGCTCACGGTTCAACCCGAGTGGGCGGTCGGCGTGTGGGATGCCCTGCGCCGGGCCGGCGACCCGCTCGGTCTCGAGCCGATCGGCTATCGGGCGCTCGAGTCGCTGCGGCTCGAAAAGGGCTACCGCTACTTCGGCGCCGAGCTCACGCCCCGCGAGACGCCGTTCGAGGCGGGCCTCGGGCCGTTCGTCAGGCTTGGCAAGGGCGAGTTCAACGGCCGGGCGGCGCTGGTCGCGGCCGGCGGCGCCGAGCGGCCACTCGATCAGCGACTCCGGACGCTCGTCATCGGCGGCGGCGACTGGCTGCCGATCTACGGCGGCGAGGCCGTGCGTCTCGGCGGCGAGGTCGTGTCGCGCCTTCGCAGCGCGGCGTTCGGCTACACCGTCGGCCGGACGGTCGGAACCGCGTACCTGCCGGCGGCCCTCGAGGAGGGCACGGCTGTCGAGATCGACGTCTTCGCTGACCGGGTGCCCGGAACGGTGGCGGCCGATGTCCTGGTCGATCCGACCGGCGCGAAGATGCGCGGCTAGCCCGCGGCGTCCCGCAGCCAGCCCTCGAATGCCGGACCCCGAAGCTTCGCGTCGGCCCGGTCCCAGCGCTCCTGCGCCCAGCCCCAGAAGTCGAAGTTGATCGGCGAGATCCGGGCCTGGATCGCGGCCCAGAGCGTCCAACCGACGTCCGACATGATCATCTGGAGCCGCATCCGGGCCATGAGCGCCGGATCCACCCGCCCGAAGTAGGCCGCCGCGAGCGCCTCCTGGCGATCCGCATCGAAGGCGAGCTCCTGGGCGGTATTGCCGAGCTCGAACGTCGGGTCGTTGTTGCCGCTGTACTCGTAGTCGACGATCCAGAGCCGCTCACCATCGTCGAGGTAGTTCTCGGCGAGCAGGTCGTTGTGGCAGGGAACGCTCGGGATCGGGTGCACGGCGAGGGCAGCCTCGATCCGATTGACGGCTGGCAGGGCTTCGCGGTAGCCGTCGGGGATGGGGATCCGCCGATCGTCGACGACGCCGAGGTAGTAGGGCGTCAGCCGGAACATGTCGAAGTCGTCCCGGAAGCGCGGCCCGCCATGGAGACGCCGCAGGACGGCCGCGATCCGCTCGGGCATGCCCGGCTCCTCGAAGGCGGTGATCGACATCGTCCGTCCGGGCAGCCAGTCGAGCACGAGGGCAGGCGGCTCGTCCAGGACCTCGATCACGGCGGGACCGGCCCCGGCCGCCGCCGCGGCGCGGGTGCTGAACGCCTCGTTGGCCCGGTCGACGGCCAGGAGGTCGGTCCCCGGCCCGGGAATCCGGACGAAGTACGGGTCACCGTCGACGGCGACGCGGAAGTTCGAGTTCGTCAGGCCGGCGGCGATCGGCCTCGCCTCGATCCGCCGGCCGTCCCAGCCAGGCATCGCCGCGATGACCTCGTCGATGGGCCGCGGCCCGGCGGGCGTCATGGCCCGGCAGGGTACTGCCCGCGGCCGCTACGCTGCCGCGGTGGGCGAGCGGGCGCGGGCGGTCGTCATCGGTGGCGGGGTCGGCGGCACCTCGATCGCATATCACCTGACCGAGCTCGGGTGGCGGGACGTCACCCTCGTCGATCGGGCTGAGCTCACGTCCGGGTCGACATTCCATTCGGCCGGACTCGTCGGCCAGCTCCGTTCGACCGTGACCCTGACCCGGATGATGATGTACGGGGCCGACCTCTACCGGCGCCTGACCAGCGAGACCGGGGTCGATGTCGCGTGGCACGAGGTCGGGTCGCTGCGGCTGGCGTCGACGCCGGAGCGGCTCGAGGAGCTGCGGCGCCAGGCGGGCTGGGCCAAGACGTTCGGCCTGCCGCTCGAGCTCATCTCCGCGAAGGAAGCCCAGGACCGGTTTCCGCTCATGTCGACCGACGGCGTCCTGGGGGCCGTGTGGCTGCCGACCGACGGCTGGCTCGACCCATCCGGGCTGGCCCAGGCCCTCGCGGCCGGCGCGCGCTCCCGTGGCGCCACGATCCGCCAGCACACCCGCGTCGTGGGCATCGGGGCCGAGCGGGGCCACGTGACCGGCGTCGAGGTCGAACGGCGCGCCGCGGATGGCGCCGTCGAGCGCGAGACGATCGAGGCCGACATCGTCGTGAACGCCGGCGGGATGTACGCGCCGGAGATCGCCCGGCACGTCGGTGTGACCGTGCCGATCATCCCGATGGCCCACCAGTACCTCTTCACCCACGCCATCGACGGCGTGACACCGGGCCTGCCGACGATGCGCGACCCGGACCACCTCTGCTACTTCCGCGAGGAGGTCGGTGGGCTGTGCATGGGCGGCTACGAGCGCGATCCCGCGCCGTGGTCGCTCGACGGAATCCCGGCTGACTTCAATCACCGCCTGCTCGATCCCGACTGGCCGCGCTTCGAGGCGATCCAGGAGGGCGCGATCCATCGCGTGCCCGCGATCGCCGACGCCGGCATCACCCGGATGATCAATGGCCCCGAGGCGTTCACGCCGGACAACGAGTTCATCCTCGGCGAGAGCGAGGTCCGGGGCTTCTTCGTCGCCGCCGGCTTCTGCGCCCACGGCATCGCCGGTGCCGGGGGCATCGGCCGCCAGATGGCCCACTGGATCGTCGAGGGCGAGCCCGAGCTCGACCTCTGGAAGATGGACATCCGGCGCTTCGGCGGCCAGTACCGCAGCCGGTCGCTGACGCTCGCCCGGACGTACGAGAACTACGCGACGTACTACGACATCCACTACCCGAACGAGGAGCGGCTGGCCGGCCGACCGCTCCGCGTCTCGCCGGCCTACGAGGAGGTCGCCGCGCTGGGCGCGGTCTTCGGCGAGAAGTCGATGTGGGAGCGCCCGAACTGGTTCAGCCCGAACGAGGCCGGTGCCGGGGTGGCGAGCCAGGACGAGCTCGAGGAGCTCCGACCGCGCGGCTGGGCCGGCCAGCACTGGTCGCCGGCGATCGGCGCGGAGGCGCTGGCGACCCGGCGGACCGCGGCCCTCTTCGACGAGTCGAGCTTCGCCAAGATCGAGATCGACGGCCCCGGCGCCGCCCAATTCGTCCAGGGCCTGTGCGACAACGACGTGGTCCGCGCTGTCGGTGCGGTCGTCTACACCCAGATGCTCAACCGCCGCGGCGGGATCGAGTGCGACTTCACGGTCACCCGCCTCGCCGAGGATCGCTTCCTGATCGTGACCGGCACGGCCTTCGGGAATCACGACCTGGGCTGGATCCGGCGCCACCAGCCGGACGACGGCTCCGTCCGGATCCGAGACACCACCTCGGCGCGAGCGTGTTTCGGGCTCTGGGGTCCCCGAGCTCGCGACATCCTCGCGCCCCTCACCACGGACGACCTGTCGAACGAGGCGTTCCCGTACCTGACGGCCCGCGAGATCACGATCGGCGAGTCGCCCGTGCTGGCCCTGCGCGTGACCTACGTCGGGGAGCTCGGTTGGGAAATCTACCCGCCCGCCGAGTTCGGTCGGGCGCTCTGGCGCCAGCTCTGGGACGCCGGCCGCGATCACGGCCTCGTCGCCGGCGGCTACCGGGCGATCGATGCCCTCCGGCTCGAGAAGGGCTACCGGGTCTGGTCCTCCGACATCACCCCGGAGGAGACGCCGTACGAGGCGGCCCTCGGATTCGCCGTCGCGCTCGACAAGCCCGGCGGCTTCGTCGGTCGCGAGGCCCTGGTCGCGGCGAAGGAAGCCGGGCCGCGAAAGCGCCTGCGCTGCCTCGTCCTCGCGGATCCGCGCTCGGTGGCGCTCGGGAACGAGCCCGTGCGGGTCGATGGGCGGATCGTCGGCCGGGTCACGAGCGGCGGCTACGGCTTCAGCGTCGAGCGATCCATCGCCTACGCCTATCTGCCGCCCGACCAGGCGGCGATCGGGACCCAGGCCGAGGTCGAGGTCTTCGGCGAGTGGATCGGCTGCGAGGTGGCGCGCGAGCCACTCTGGGACCCGGAAGGGACGAGGATCCGGTCGTGACGGACGGTGCGGCCGCGGCGTTCGGGCCGGACTGGAGCGCGTCGCTGCGACGCGGCACGGACGCAGAGCTCCGATCGTGGGTCGACGCGGCCCTCGGGTGGTGCGACGCCGCGGATGCCATCGCCATGCGCCATTTCCGGCGGGACCTCCAGCTTGAGCGCAAGCCGGACCGGTCGTTCGTGACCGTGGCCGATCGATCGATCGAGCGCCTGGTCCGCGAGCGGATCGCCGACGCGTTTCCTGATCACGGCGTCGTCGGCGAGGAATACGGCGCGACGGACCCGGCCGGCGGCGGCTTCGGCAGCAAAGGCGGCGACGACGGCGGCGGCACCGTCCGCTGGTACGTCGACCCGATCGACGGGACCCACAACTTCCTCCGCGGCGTACCGGTCTTCGCGACGCTCCTGGCCGTCGAGCGCGACGGTGAGCTCCAGGCCGGGATCATCTCCGCGCCGGCATTGCGGCAGCGCTGGTACGCATGGCGAGGCGGGGGAGCGTGGGCCAGCGGCGGGGCCGGCGATGCGTCGGAGACGGCCCGGCGCCGCATCGAGGTCTCGCGCGTGGCCGAGCTGGCCGACGCCCAGGTCCTGTACGCCAGCGCGACCGACATCGAGGCATCCGGCCGCGCGCCGGGCTTCCGGGCGCTCCTCGGGGAGGCCTGGCGGGAGCGAGGCTTCGGCGACTTCTGGGGCTACACCCTCGTCGCGGAGGGCGCGGCCGAGGCGATGGTCGAGGTCGACCTGTGGCCGTGGGACGCCGCGGCCCCGATGGTCCTCGTCGAGGAGGCCGGCGGCCGCGTGACGGACCTCGCCGGCCGCCGCTCCTTCGAGGGTGGCTCGTTCCTCGCCACGAACGGGCTACTCCATGAGACGATCCGGGACCGACTCACCGCCGGCATCGGAGGGACGTGATGGACGATCGGCTGATGACCGCCGCGGCGGCTGAGCATCTCCCACCGGGCGGGGGCTCTGGTGCCCGTGCCAGCGACAGCGCGACCGGGCCCGAGCTCGGCTCGGACCCCGGCCTCGACGATCCACGGGTGCTCCAGATCCTCAGCACCGAGCACTGGAGCCTTCTGTCGGCCAGATCGCTCGTCTACAACGAGGCGTTTGCCCGCGCGGGGATGTTCCTGACGTTCCTGTCGGCCTCGCTCGTGGCGCTCGCCTTCGTGGCCAACGCGATGGCGTTCAACCGCCAGTTCCTGGTCCTGGCGTCGATCCTGTTGTTCGTCGACATCGCGATCGGTCTCGCCACGCTCGGCCGGATGCTCGACGCATCGGTCGACGACCTTCGCTCGATCGCCGGCATGAACCGGATCCGCAATGCCTACGTTCGGATCGCGCCGGCTGTCGCGCCGTTCTTGAGCTCCGGCACGCACGACGACTCGGCCGGCGTCCTCGATACCTATGGCGACGCCAGGATCCGGAGCGGGGTGGCCGCCTTCGTCCACGGCCTCACGACAGCCGGAATGATGATCCTGACGATCGATGCGGTGCTCGCGGCGACCCTCGGTGGCATCATCGCGATCTTCTTCGGCGCGGACATGCAGGGCGCATTCGTGGTGGGCGCCGTTGCCTTCGTGGCGATGTTCCTCGTCCTCAACCGTTATGCCTTCGGGGTCATCGCGGGCTTCGAGGCGACGTTCGTCAGCCGCTTCCCGACGCCGCCCGGCGAATAAGGCGCCTGCTGCGCCGGCGCCAGCCCCGGCCGCGCTTCGGCGCCGGCGTCAGCCCCGGTGCCGGCTCAGCGCGCCACGCGGGGCGAGCGACCCTGGAGGAGCGTCGTCACGGCGACGCCACCGACGGCGACCAGGAATACGATCGAGCCGATGACGTTGATCTGGGCCGGCAGGGCGTTCTTGATGATCCCCCAGACCCAGATCGGGAACGTATTGGTCGTGCCGGACACGAAGTTCGTGATGACGAAGTCATCGATCGAGAGCGAGAACGCGAGCAGACCCGCCGCCAGCACGCCCGGCAGGATCAGGGGGAAGGTCACCTTCCAGAACGTCGTCCACTCGTTCGCCCCGAGGTCCATCGCGGCCTCCTCGAGGTGGCGGTCGAAGCCCGCCAGGCGGGCCTTCACCGTGACCACGACGTAGCTGATGTTGAACATCACGTGGGCGATGAGGATCGTGAGCAGGCCAAGCGGGAAGAACGTGCCCTTCGGGACGACGCCGTTCAGCGGCGGCAGCGCGGTGCTGACGAAGAGCGTCAGGAGGCTCGAGCCCATGACGATCTCAGGCGTCGCCATCGGCAGGAAGATGAGGCCGTTGATCGCGCCGCGACCGCGGAACTCGTAGCGACTGAGCGACAGCCCGATCAGCGTCCCGAGGGTGGTCGCGATGATCGTCGAGATGACCGCGATCACGAGGCTGTTCCTGAGCGACTCCGGCAGGCCGGGCCACGCCAGCGGATTGAGCCACGCCTGGAGCGTGAAGCCGTGCCAGATGAAGTTGAACTTGCCCTGGTAGTCGTTGAAGCTGAACAGGATCATCACCGCGATCGGGATCAGCAGGTAGCCGATCGCCAGGACGGTGAAGGCCGGCAGCGCCCAGCGGTCGACGAACCGCCCGAACGTCCGCGGCGCGCGCCGATCCTGGCGCGCGGCGGTGGCGACCGGGGTGGCCCGGGCCTCGGCGGTGACGGTCGCCATCGATCAGCCCGTCAGCTGCTCGGTGCCGAGGAACTTGGCGTACAGCGACACGGCGACGAGGATCGCGGCCATGAGGATGAACGACAGCGCCGCAGCCACCGGATAGTCGTTCAGCTGGAGGAACCGGCCCTGGATGACGTTGCCGATCATCTGCGTCTGCTGGTTCCCAAGCAGGGTCGCGTTGACGTAATCGCCGAGCGCGGGAATGAACGTCAGGATCGAGCCGGCGAAGACCCCCGGCAGCGCCAGCGGGAAGGTCACGTGCCGGAACGCCCCCCAGCGACTGGCGTAGAGGTCATTGGCCGCCTCGATGAGCCGGAAGTCGATCTTCTCGAGGGCCACGTACAGCGGCAGGATCATGAACGGCAGGAAGTTGTAGGTCAGCCCGGCGATGACCGCGACCGGCGTGCCGGTGACGCTGGCGTCGGCGGGCAGGACGTGGAGGGTGTCCCGCAGGAACCCCAGGAAGGGTCCGTCGAGGAGCGTCTTCCAGCTGATCGTCCGGATGAGGAAGCTCGTGAAGAACGGCGCGATGACCAGGAACAGGAGGAGGTTCTTGTACCGCCCGCCGCGGAACGCGACGGTGTAGGCGACCGGGAAGCCGATCAGGAAATCGAGCACGGTGGCCGCCCCGCCGTAGACGAGCGAGTTGCCGAACTGGCGGGAGAACTTCGTCAGGGCGGTGAGGTAGGCGGCCGTGGAGCCTGTCAGCCTGAAGCCCGTGTCGAGCGAGCCGCTCGAGATCGACATGATGAACATCTGGACCGTCGGCCAGATGAAGAAGACGAGCAGCCACAGCAGGCCCGGGGCCAGCAGCAGGTAGGGACCCGCCGCGATGAGCCGCCGGCGCAAGCCGCCGCGGGCAGGCCGGCTGCCGGGCGCCTGGATCGCGGTCATCGGCCCGGGCGTCCGCCGACGATCCGGTTCCTACTGGCCCGCGAGGTCGAGGTACAGCTCCTTGAGCTTCGCGTCGAGCTCGTCAGGCAGGAACTGGAAGTTGTGCTGCTTGGCGACGACGTCCGGCGTGGGGAAGAGCAGGCCCAGGTGGTAGTCGTCCAGCGGCGAGCTGGCGTTGAGCGCCTTGATGATGTCCTCCGCGCCCTTGACCGGGCAGACGTAGTAGACGTAGTTCTCGATCTGGGCGGCGACGTTGGGGTCGTAGACGTAGTTCATCATCAGCTCGGCCGTGTACATATGCGTCGCGCCCTTGGGAATCATCATGTTGTCGGTCCAGACCATCGTCCCTTCGGCGGGGAACACGAAGATCTGGCTGGCGTCGGCCGACGAGGCGAGGTCGCCGGACCAGACCATCGCCGCCCAGACCTTGGCCGACGCGAAGTCCTGGAGATAGTCGTTGCCCGTGAACCGGGCACCGCCGTCGACGAGCGGCCGCAGGTCGTCGTGGACCGCCTGGAGGTCGGCATCCGTGGTCGTCGCGGGATCGGCGGTCTTGCCGAGCTTGAGCAGGCCGAGGCCGAATGTGTCTCGTGATTCGGTGAGGAACGTGATCTTGTTGGCCGGCAGGGCATAGAGATCGGCGAGGCTCTTGGGCGCGGACTTGCCCGCATGCTTGAGGGCGGTGGAGTCGTAGCCGATGCCCGTCATCCCGGATTGCCACGGGTAGTGGTAATCGTTGCCGGCGTCCCACGGCTGGTTCCGGAGAGGGTCACGCAGGTTGGCGACGCAGTTCGGGACGGTGCTCTGGTCGATCTTCTCGATCCAGCCCTTGCTGATCAGCCGGCCGGCCATCCAGTCGGTCATGACGATGAGGTCCCAGCCGGAGCTCAGGCCCGTCGACAGGGCCGGCTGGATCAGGGCGTAGAACTCCTCGTTGTCGTTGATCTTCTCGACGTAGTTGACGTCGACGTTGTACTTCTTCTTGAAGTTCTCGATCGTCGGCGACGAGCCGGCCGGCAGGACGCCGGTCTTGGCGTCGGCAGCCGTCGTCTGGTCGATGTAGGCCTCCCAGTTGGCAAACTGGAGGGGACCGGTCGGCGACGGGAGCGGCGTCGGCGCGGCGCTCGGGCCCAGGCTTTCGGGCGGCGGCGTCGGGATGCCGATGGAGGCCGGCCCCTGGCTTTCGCCCGCCGCCGTGCAGGCGGCCAGGAACGCGCTGAATCCGACGAGCGCGGAGCCCTGGAGGAAGCGGCGGCGGGTCAGGCCCGCCGGCGCAGAGGGGGTGCGCGGGGCTGCGGTCATGCGGCGTCCTCCGTTGCGACACCGGGCGCGATTGCGTCCGGGACGACGAATGAGTGCTCGGGTAGCCATGACAACTGGACCTGCTCGCCGCTGGTCCAGAGCTCGGACTTCGTGGCCCGTTCCACGTTCTGCTCGTAGACCGTCACGCGATGGCCGCCGGGCAGGGCGACGATGTACTGGGTGCTGACGCCGAGGTAGGAGGCGTCGGCGATCACGCCCGCAAGGCGGTTGAGGCCCGGCGCGATGGTCGCGGATGTCTCCGCGAGCCGGATCTTCTCCGGCCGGACGCCGATCGCGACCGCGCCGGCCTGGCCCTCGACCGTCGAGCGCGGGATGCGGACGGCAGTGCCGTCGGCGAGGCGATAGGCGGCGTAGCCATCGGACGCGGCGGAGCCGTCGGCCGGCGACGCCGGCAGGAGGTTGCTGACGCCGAGGAAACCGGCGACGAAGCGCGTCCTGGGCCGCTCATAGAGGACCTCGGGGTCACCGAGCTGCTCGTAGCGACCACCGTTCATGACGGCGATGCGATCCGACATCGTCATCGCCTCCTCCTGATCGTGGGTCACGTAGATGAACGTGATCCCGACCTCCTGCTGGATCCGCTTGAGCTCGACCTGCATCTGCTTGCGGAGCTTGAGGTCGAGGGCACCGAGCGGCTCGTCGAGCAACAGCACCGCGGGCTTGTTCACGAGCGCCCGCGCGAGGGCCACACGCTGGGCCTGGCCGCCGGAGAGCTGGCCGGGCTTGCGGCGCTCGTAGCCGGGCAGCTCGACGATCCGCAGGATGTCGGCGACTCGAGCCTTGACCTCCGCGTCGCCGATCTTCTTGCGGCGCAGTCCGAAGGCGACGTTGTCGTAGACCGTCAGGTGCGGAAAGAGGGCGTAGTTCTGGAAGACCGTGTTGACGTTGCGCTGGTACGGCGGCAGCCACGTCACGTCGTGGCCCTGGAGCTCGATCACGCCGGACGTCGGCTGCTCGAAGCCGCCGATCATCCGGAGGGTGGTCGTCTTGCCGCAGCCGGATGGGCCGAGGAGGCTGAAGAACTCGCGGTCCCGGACCTCGAGGTCGATGTGGTCGACGGCGAGGACGCTGTCGCCCGCAGACGCGCCCTCGACGTACGCGGCCACCCGCCGACCGGTGGCATCCCCGCCGAATTGCTTCGTCAGCTGGGTGAGGCGGACGGCGACGTCGACCACGCGACGACGATCCTCCGGAGGGCAGCGATGGAGCCCGATGCGATGAGCCCGGGAACGTCGCTTCGAAGGGCCGAGAATAGGTACTCCCGGCATGGCGTGTCAAACGACGGAAACCCGGGGCCATCCGCCGGCCTGGCTGCGAGATTCGTCGGATTCGAGCGCCGTCGGTGCGATTCTCCGCCGCGGGGCGGAGGCTCGCGTCGTCGCCGGCGGCGCGCCGCCTGAGCGGCGGAGTGGCTCCGCGGGCTTCCGCGGCCGTTCGCCGTAGGATAACGACGCATCCGCCGTCAGAACCTTGCTCGAACGAGGGATCGCCGATCATGCTCGCCGTCACCGAGAGCGCCGTCCTCGAGGCCCTGAGCCACGTCCAGGAGCCCGAGCTGGGTGGCGATCTGGTCACCCGGAACATGATCCGCGACCTCCGCATCGACGGCGCGAGTGTCGCCTTCCAGATCGAGCTCACCACGCCGGCTTGCCCGCTCAAGGACGAGATCGAGACCCGGGTCCACGCCGCCCTCGACCCCATCGGCGTCGAGTCCGTCGAGCTGACCTGGGGCGCCTCCGTCCGGCGCGCCGCGCCGCGGACCGCCGAGCAGCTCCTGCCGAACGTCCGGAATGTCATCGCCGTCGCGTCCGGCAAGGGTGGCGTCGGCAAGAGCACCGTCTCGGTGAACCTCGCCGTGGCCCTGGCCCGCGATGGGGCGAGCGTCGGGCTCCTCGACGCCGACATCACCGGCCCGAACATCCCGCTGATGCTCGGCCTCGAGGGCCAGCCCGGAAAGAGCCTCGACAACAAGATCGTGCCGCTCAGCCGCCATGGCGTGAAGGCGATCTCGATCCAGTTCTTCGTGCCGGCCGGCCAGCCGATCATCTGGCGCGGGCCGCTCGTCGGCGGCGCCATCACCCAGTTCCTGCGCGACGTCGACTGGGGCGACCTCGACTACCTCGTGGTCGACCTGCCGCCCGGCACCTCAGATGCCCAGCTGACGCTCGCCCAGGCCGTGCCGATCTCCGGCGCCGTGCTCGTCACCACGCCCCAGGAGGTCTCGCTCCTCGACGTCGAGAAGGCCCTGGCGATGTTCAAGCGGCTCAGCGTCCCGGTCCTCGGCCTCGTCGAGAACATGACGGCGCTCGCGTGTCCGCATTGCGGCGAGATGATCGAGCTCTTCGGGCGGGGCGGCGGCGAGCGGTTCGCCCGCGAGCACGACATCGAGCTCCTCGGCGGCATCCCCCTCGACATCACCGTCCGCCAGGGCGGCGACGTCGGCGTGCCGGCGGTCGCACAGCGCGAGCCAGGCCCGGCGGCGCAGGCGTTCACGACGGTCGCCCGAACCATCGCGGCCCGGATGAGCGTCCGGGCAGCCCAGGGCGCGGGTCAGCCGGTCCTGACCGTCTCCTGATCCCCCGCGCCGATCGCGGCGCCGACCTCGAACGACATCAGCGATCGCCCCGGCTCGATCGGGACGCCCGAGGCCGCGCACAGGGCGGCGATCTGCTCCCGGCGGTCGGAGGCGTAGTGGACGATGAGCGCCCGGGGGACGCCGGCGCGGCGCGCGTGGTCGATGGCCTCCTCGGTGGAGAGATGGCCACGCCGGGCGTCGTCGATCGCGGCGTTTTCGAGGGTCGCCTCGAGGATCAGGAGGTCCGCGCCGCGGGCGAGATCGACGACCATGTCCGAGGGCCCCATGTCGCCGGCGTAGACGACGCGCGTGCCATCCGACGCCCGGATGTCCATCGTCCACGCGGGGATGTAGTGGCCGACCGGATGCGGCGTGATGGTCAGGTCGCCGATCGTGAAGGGCACGCCTGACTCATAGGGCGTTATGGCGAAGGCGATGTCGAAGAAGCCCTCGCGCTCGCCGATCGCCACCGCCAGGCGATCCACCTGGTCGCGCGCCCGGGCCGGCGGCAGGAAGACCGGCAGCGGCGGCTTCGACGGCTCGCCCCACGCGAAGCGGTAGCGGAGCGGGGCGATGTCGATCCAGTGGTCGGCATGGAAGTGGCCGACGACGAGGCCGTTGAGGTTCGCCGCGCCAAGGACGCCCTCGAGCTTCGAGGCGACGCCGCTGCCGATGTCGAAGAGGACCGCCGTCCCAGCCGACTGGATGAGGATGCCCGATGCCGGGGTGTCGGCCACCGGCCGGGCGGTCCCCGTCCCGAGGACGGTCAGGCGCATCGATCCTCCCTGGGCTGCGTGATGGTCACGACACGGTAGCGGCTGCCGCAACCCCTCGCCCGCCCGTCAAGCGCGGATCCGGGCGAGGAGGATCGCCGCAGCGGCAATCGCCGCGCGCGTCCGGCCCAGGTCGCCGGCCAGGAATACGAGCCGCCGCTCGCGATGCTCGCCGTCAGGATCGACCACTGCGACGCTGGCCGCGGTGTCGCCGCCCCTGGCGCGGACCTCGAGGGCGAGGCCGGCGTCGGCGCGATTCGCGACGCCGCCGGCCTCGCGCACGCGCTGGGCCAGATGGAGCGGGTCCGCCTCGTGGCCGTCATGCGGTTCGGGCCGGACCGACAACGTCTCGGCGAAGGCCAGGTGGTCGCCGAGCGGCTCGCCGAGGAGTGCCGTCAGCGCGCCGCGGGCAGCGACCTCGACGATGGCCAGGCGCCAGCCGCGGGCGTCGAGGGCGGCCGCGATCGCCTCGCCCCAGGTCGTCGAGCCGGTGGCCCAGACGTGGCCGGCCAACCGGTCGCGGACCGTGGCCTCGTTTGCGGCGACCGCGGCCGCGGCGTCCCAGCCGGGCCGCTCGTGGGCGGAGATCCGGACATCGACCGCGTCGGCCCGGGCATAGGTCGCCACGAGCGGCTCGGCGTCGCGGGCGAGGAGGGGACCCAGGCGGTCGGCGATGAGGGATTCGCCGAGGCCCGTCGTCCGGAGGGTCACGACGACGCTCGGTCGCCCGAGGCCGCGGGCTGCCAGCCGGGGCCGGACCCAGTCGGACCACATCGGCCGCATCTCCCTCGGCGGTCCCGGCAGCGCCACGATCACCCGGCCGTCTGGCCGATCGACCCACCAGCCCGGCGCGGTGCCGCGATCGTTCGGGACGGAGATCGCGGACTGGATGAGCCAGGCCTGCTTGAGGTTCGTCTCCGGGAAGGGCAGGTCGCGGCGACGGAACAGCTCGCGCAGCCACGTCTCGAGCTTGGGATCGACCGCCGGCGTCTCGCCGACCGCGGCCGCGATCGTCTCGCGGGTGAGGTCGTCGGGCGTCGGCCCCAGGCCACCCGTGAGCACGAGCAGGTCCGCGCGGTCGAGGGCAGCCTCGATCGCCCCGCGAAGCGCCGGCTCGTCATCCGGCAGGCCCGAGAGTCGGGCCACGACGACCCCCGCCTCCGTGAGGTCGCGAGCGAGGTCGCCGGCGTTGGTGTCGCGCGTCTCGCCGGTCGTCAGCTCGGACCCGACGGACAGGATCTCGGCGGTCAGCAGCGGGCGCACGCGCGGAGCGTAGCCGGGGCGCTGGTACGATGGCGCCTCGCATACGGAGGTCCGGTGGACGAGCAGGCCCCGCCCGGGTTGCGCGAGCAGCTGGGCGCCACGATCGAGGCGGCAAAACGGCTCCTGCGCGCCCACGTGGCGCTCGCCCGCGCCGAGGCCGGCGACATCGTCGATGCCGTCAAGCGCCTCGTCGGGCTGGCATTCCTGGCGCTCGGCCTCCTCATCGCGGCCTCGCTGATCCTGTTCATCGGCGGCCTGCTGTTCCTGGGTGAGTGGCTCTTCGGCTCGATCGGGTGGGGCGTGCTGCTCGGCAGCCTGCTGTTCATCGATCTCGCGGTCACTTCGCTGCTCGCCGCCGTCGACGTTCCGAGCCGACGCCTGGCCCGGGACCTCGGCCTCGCCGCAATCCTCGGTGCGGTCATCGGTGTGGTCCTCGCCTTCGACCTCGCCCACCGTGGCTGGTCCTCGCTCGGCGACTCCGTCGCGGTCGGGATCGATCCGGCATGGCGGGCCCTGGTCGTGGCGGTCATTGCGCTGGCCATCGTCGGCGCGGTGCTCGGCCTCCTGCTGTCGGCCCGCAGTGGCGGCGTCTCGATCGGTGGCGCCATCGGCGGGGCGATCGTCGGCGCCCTGGCGGGCGTCGTGAGCGCCGGCTCGGTGCCGTCGGAGGTCGGGGCGGCGCTCGGGGTCCTGGTGGCGCTCCTCGCGTGGCCCGCGGTCTCGGGCATCGGCGTCGCTCGGCGAGGCATCGACGGCGACGCCCTCAAGGCCAAGTTCACGCCCGACGCAACCATCGACGAAACGAAGGAGACCATCGAGTGGGTTCGCGCACGACTGCCGCTCGCGCCGAAGTCGTAGCGGCTCGCGAGGACCTCGCCGAGCAGGCGATCCGCCTCGAGGCCGCCGGCCGCGCCGCGATCGACATCCCGGCCAGGATTCGCCGCGAGCCGGCCAAGGTTGCCGGCGCCGCATCCGGCGCCGCATTCCTGCTCCTCGGCGGGCCGGGGCGCGTGGTCCGCGGCATCCGCCGCGCCGTCCTCGGCCCGAACGCGGACCTGCCGAAGTCGATGCTCCCGCCCGAGGTCGAGAAGACGCTCAGGAAGCTGGGTCCGGATGGCGACAAGGTCCGCGGCACGCTCGAGCGCGAGTTCGCCGACTACCTCGAGGAGAAGGCGCCGCAGCGCAAGGAGCGCGACCTCGGCCTCGTCGCCAGCGGCCTCCTTGCGAGCGTGCTCAAGCCGGTGACCGTTCGCTACGGCCGGCAGCTCGCCGAGCGCCTCATGAACGCCGACCCGGCCACGATCTCCGACGCGCTGCGCAGGGCGGGCCACCGTGGCAGCGTCGACGCCGCGGCGGCCACCGCTTCGGCCCCGGCGACGGGCACCTCGGCTCCCGCGAGCGGCCGCTCGAACGGCGGGAAGCCCGGAGGTGCGGGTGGCGGCGAGCACTGAGCTCGCGCCCACGGCCACCCGGGCCGGCGCCCCGGTCATCGACGTCCAGGAGGTCCGCAAGTCCTACGGCGACGTGCACGCGGTGGACGGGATCACCTTCCAGGTCGCGCCAGGCGAGATCTTCGGGCTCCTCGGGCCGAACGGGGCGGGCAAGACGACGACGATGGAGATGCTCGAGGGGATCCATGCGCCGGACAGCGGGCGGCTGACCGTGCTCGGGCTCGATGTCGCGCGCGACGCGTCGAGCATCAAGGAGCGCATCGGCGTCCAGCTCCAGACGGCGGCGCTGTTCCCGCAGCTGACCGTCGAGGAGCTGCTGCACCTGTTCGCGAGCTTCTACGGCCGCCATGTGGAGGTCGACGTCCTGCTGCGATCGCTCGATCTCGAGGAGAAGCGGGCGGCGTACTCGAAGAACCTCTCGGGCGGCCAGCGCCAGCGCCTGTCGGTCGCGCTCGCGCTCGTGAACGATCCCGAAGTCGTCTTCCTCGACGAGCCGACCACCGGCCTCGACCCCGCGGCGCGGCACGGCCTCTGGAAGCTGATCCTGGAGCTCAAGGCCCAGGGCCGGACCATCCTGATGACGACCCATTATCTCGAGGAGGCGGAGGCGATCTGCGATCGGGTCGCGATCATGGATCACGGCCGGATCCTGGACATCGGGACGTCGAACGAGCTGATCGGCCGCCGGTTCCACGAGCGGGCGATCCAGTTCGACACGATCCCCGCCATTGCCCTGGCGCGCCTCGAGGCGTTGCCTGGCGTCGTTCGGGTGGCCACGGAGGGCGGCACGACCGTCCTCTACACCCGCGACGTTCCGGAGACGATCGGCGGCTTGCTGGCCGCAAGCACCAAGCTCAAGACCGAGCCCGAGAACCTCCTCGTCCGGCGCGCCACGCTCGAGGACGTCTTCCTCGAGCTGACCGGCCGCGCGCTGCGCGACTGAGCCGCGGACCCACCGGATGCAGGCCCTTCGCTCCCTCAGCGTGGCGAACCTCCGGAGCTTCGTGCGCGACCGCGCCGCGCTGTTCTGGACGCTGGCGTTTCCGATCCTCTTCGTGGTCCTGTTCGGGACCATCTTTTCCGGCGGCGGCAACCCGAACTACAAGCTCGGCTGGGTCGACCAGGACGGCACCCCGGCCGCCGCCGAGGTCCGGGCCGCCTTCACGAGGTCGGGCCTCGTGACGCTCCAGGACGGGCCCCTTGCCAACGAGCAGGATGCGATGCGCCACGGGACGATCGACGGGATCGTGGTCGTGCCGGCGGGCCTCGGGGCGGCGCTCGACGCCGCGAAGAACGGCGGCGTCTCCGGGTCCGGTCAGCTGGTCCTCTACACCGACCCGACACGAACCACGACCTCGGGCACATTGACCCAGATCGCATCCGCGGTCGCGACGGGGATCAACCTCTCGCTGAGCGGCCGGGCCCCGGTCCTCACGGTCCAGTCCCAGGCGCTCCAGACCGAGCAGCTCTCGAACGTCTCGTATTTCGTCCCGAGCATCCTCGCGATGGCGCTCATGCAGCTCGGCGTCTTCGCCGCCGTCCCGCTTGTCCAGCAGCGCGAGAAGCTCATCCTCAAGCGCCTCAGCGCGACGCCCCTCCCGCGCTGGACGCTCGTTGTGTCGAACATCGTGGTCCGGCTCATCATCGCCGCGGTGCAGACGGCGCTGATCCTCGCGATCGGCGTCGGGCTCCTTGGAGTCCAGCTCACCGGCGATTGGCTGAGGATCGTGGCCGTCGTCGGCCTCGGCGCCGTGACGTTCGTCTCGATCGGCTACGTCATCGCGTCGTTCGCCCGGACCGAGGAGTCCGCCAACGGGATGACGAGCATCGTCCAGTTCCCGCTGATGTTCCTCTCGGGGATCTTCTTCCCGCTCGAGATCATGCCGAACTGGCTGCGCACGATCGCGACGTTCATGCCGCTGACGTATCTGGGCGATGCGCTCCGCCAGGTCATGGTCGGCGGGACGCCGTTCGTGCCGCTTGGCGTCGACGTCGCGATCCTGGGCGGCTGGCTGGTGGTCTGTCTCGGGATCTCGGCCCGCTTCTTCCGCTGGCAGTAGGTATCCTCGCCGCCGGGCGAGTGGCGGAATGGCAGACGCGCCGGCCTTAGGAGCCGGTGTCGCGTGAGCGACGTGGAGGTTCGACCCCTCTCTCGCCCACTTGCCCGCGGGTTGATCCGGTCGCGGCCGGCGTTGGCGCGTGACTCGACATCGTCGCTTGCCACCAGGAAGAGCGAAGGGCTCGGCCGCGATAAAGACAGAGGGCCGGCCAAAAGGCCGACCCTCTGTCCAGAGATCCGTGATCTAGACCGCTACGGCGTGACCTTGCTGATCCGCGTCGACCAGTTGCCGAGGGATGTCCTCGTGTTGCCGCATCGGAAGCTCGAGGCGAGCCACTCGCTGTAGGTACAGGACGCCTCGATGTACTCGGACGCGATCCAGATGGAGCTGCCGTCCGTGGCTGCGGCGCCGTAGTCGCCCCAGCGCGGCCGGAATGGCGGGCCAAAGGCCTTGTACTCGGTGAATCCGTCCTGCGAATCCTGGCCGGCGCGGGCGACCTGGATGTCGCTCGTGCCCGTCAGGCTGAGGGTGACATACGCGGCGCTGGGGAACCAGTCGGGGCCCACCAGGGTGAAGGCCATGACACCCGTTCCCGCGGCGGTCATCGCCAAGGCGGGATAGGCGAGGCTGTTGCCACCGGCGGCGCCGACGAAGCCCTGCCCGGCCACGGAGCCGCTCAGGGCACCGTGGGAGAAGCTCGGACTGACGGCATACCAGGCCACGCCGGCCCGTGCGGGACCGGAGAGAGCAGTATCGAGCGCTCCCCAGACGACGCCACCCGCGTACGACACCTGCTGCATGCGGCTGTCGTTGGTGTCGATCGGTCCGAGGACCTCATTGTGGGCTGGCTGGGCCTGCGGAGCGAAGAAGTACCGCCAACAACCGCTCCCAAGCCCGGGGATGATGAGCGTGGTGTCGTTGACGCAATCCCGGAGGGGCGCATCGCCCGCCTTCTGCGCTGCGGGCGCTGGAACGGCGTATTGGTTCACCGCCACGCTGGCCTCGTGGAGGACCGGCGCCGGCGTGCGGCTGAGCGAGCCGGTGTTCGTCAGCGCCCAGAGGAGGATCCGGGACGACGTCCCCGAGTTGTTGAAGACCGCGTCGCTGCTGAGGAAGTACTCGGTGCCACCCATGGCTGACGCGTAGCTGGTCGTCCCGGGCGACTGGGCGGGCCAGACCGTGAAGGCGCTCTGGCTGGCGTCGATGAAGGTCACGTAGCTGTTGACGGTCGCCGCACCGGCGGCGAGCTGCGTCTTGGCAAATGAATAGATGTCCACGCCGTTGTAGCCGTCGGCGAAGAACGGGTATTCGTTGATCGTGACGTAGAAGCCGTTCCCGTCGGCCCCGATGTGGGGGTAGTCCGGGAAGCACGGCCCGCCGGCACAGTTGTGGTTCGGGGTCCCGTCCGTCCCGTCGTTCTGGGCCGGCACGCGGTAGATGTTCCAGTCGCCGATCGGGCTGGAGGTCTTGCTGACCGCGATGTCGATCGTGCTCTTGCCCGTGAGGCTCCCGCTCGAATCGACAGCGAGGGTGTTGGCAACCTGGAACCATCGCTGAGTCGCAGGATCGTAGTAGCACGTCGGATCGAAGACCTCGGGTCCGACGGTTCCCGTGGTCCGGTTGTAGGCGTACGGATAGCCGTAGAAGGCATTGATCGCGGTCATGTTGAGGACGGTCCCGTCGCTCGAATAGACCGCGAGAACGCTGTTCACGCTCTCCAGGACGTAGCCGTTGCCGGCGCACAGGCCCTGATCCGGCGGCTCCGTCGAGAACTGGTTCCCGCCGGCCACCGCGAAGCGCGTGTCGTAGTGGTTCAGGCCTTCCCAGCTCGTCGCGAGATTGGTGGGCGCCGATGCGACCGGCGAGCCGGCGACCGCAGGGCCACCGGACGCGGATGTCGTCGTCTCGGTCAGCCGCTTGTTGATCCCGTAGTGGCTGCCGGCCTTCGAGGTCGTGGTGTCGGAATCGGCTTCGGGTCGGATCTCGGTTGAGATCGATCCGGCCTTCAGGGTCGTGTGGCCGACCAACTGGACCTGAAGGCGTGACCCGCCGCCGCTCGTCGCGATCGCCGGGACGACCCCCAGGGTCGCGGCGACGAGGGCGAGGAAGGTGGCTGTGGAGAGAACCCTCTTGAGTCTCATCGCAGGGCGTGCTCCTTCACATGGGGAACGACGAATGGAGTGGGGTCTGTCCGGTCGCGTCTCCTCCAACCGATCCGCCCATCGCGGATCTGAGCGGCGCTCGCGGTCCACGAGCGGGACGCAAGCGTCCGTGCGAACGGGGCCATCGTATGCACCGTCGCGGCCAGGTGCCTTGCATCCATATTGCGATCAGTCCCCGGGCCCGCAGCCGCCCTCGCCTATACTCCGCCGGCGATGGAAGTGACCGTTTCCCAGGCTCCCAGGAGCTCCGTCCGGCTGCGTGTCGAGCTGCCACCGGAGCGCCTCGACGCGGCGATCGGCGAGGCGGTGCGGCATCTCTCGCAGCGGACGAAGATCGCCGGGTTCCGGCCGGGCAGGGCCCCCCGGCCCATCGTCGAGCGGACGGTCGGGCGCGACGCGGTCCTCGACGAGGCCATGGACCACCTCGTGCAGCGCTCGCTGCGCGAAGCCCTCATCGAGCACGCCATCCTGCCGCTGGCCGACGCCGACATCGACATCGAGCAGCGGGTCGAGGGCCAGCCCGTCATCTTCACGGCGACCGTCCAGGTCCGGCCGGAGGTCAAGCTCGGCGACTACCGCGAGTTCAACTTCGGGCCGGAGATCGAGACGATCGACGACGCCAAGATCGACCAGGTCGTCGAGGAGCTGCGCGACCAGAACGCCAACCTCGTGCCGGTCGAGGATCGCGGCGCCAAGGCCGGCGACTACGCCGTCATCGGCTACGTCGGGACACGCGACGGCGTGCCGTTCGATGGCGGCACCGCCGAGCGGATGCCCCTGATCCTCGGCGAGGAGCGCCTGATCCCGGGGTTCGAGGCCAACGTCATGGGCCTCAGGAACGGCGAGTCGACCGAGTTCGACATCACGTTTCCCGACGACTACGCGGACGCCGAGCTCGGCGGCAAGGCCGCCCACTTCGCGGTCGAGGTCCGGGAGCTCCGGGAGAAGGTCCTGCCGGCCGCGGACGACGAGTTCGCCCGGTCGCTCGGCGACTTCACCGATCTCGCGAACTTGCGCGAGGAGGTCGGCGCGCGCCTGAGGCGGAATGCCCTCGACCACGCCCGCCACGCCTTCGCCGACAAGATCATCGAGTACGCCACCGCGAATGCGACCCTCGAGCTGCCCGACATCCTGGTGGACCAGGAGGTCGAGATCATGCACGACGAGTTCCGCAGCTCCCTGGCCCGCCAGGGGATCACCGAGGCGGCCTACCTCAAGGTCGTCGAGAAGACCGAGGCAGACCTCCATACCGAGTTCCGGCCCCAGGCCGAGAAGCGG